>Ga0066903_100006063_pt1 | contig 10635 bp, 12 predicted proteins | sample PanSoiMetaGPlot1_FD_67491 | JGI IMG/M metagenome (GOLD analysis project Ga0066903, IMG submission 67491) | Tropical forest soil microbial communities from Panama analyzed to predict greenhouse gas emissions - Panama Soil - Plot 1 (version 2) | ecosystem: Environmental > Terrestrial > Soil >...
CGGCGCGGCCGTGATCACGAGCCCCCTTCTTCGCGCGCGCGAGACCGCCGAGGAGATCGCCCGCGCCCTCGGCACGACCGCCGAGGCCGACGAGCGGCTCGCGCCGGGCGCGACCGCCGACACGGTGCGCGAGGCGGCCGGCGAGCGCGGCGAGGTCGTCGTCGCCGTCGGCCACCAGCCCGACTGCAGCCGCGTCGCGGCCGCGCTGACCGGCGGGCCCGAGCCGCCCTTCCCCAAGGCCGGCGTCGTAGCGATCGACCTTCCCGCCGGCGCCTGACCCGGGGCGCGTCGCCGGACACATGCCTGCCGCCGTCACCGTCGACGACCTCCGCAAGTCCTACGGCCAGATCGAGGCCGTCCGCGGGATCAGCTTCGAGATCGAGCAAGGCGAGGTCTTCGGCCTCCTCGGCCCGAACGGGGCCGGCAAGACGACCACCGTCGAGGTGCTCGAGGGTTACCGCACGCGCGACGGCGGCGCCGTCTCCGTCCTCGGCGCCGACCCCCAGCAGGCGGGCGCCGACTGGCGCGACCGCATCGGCATCGTCCTCCAGTCCTCGGCCATGTACCCGAACCTCACGGTGTGCGAGCACGTCGCCCTCTTCGCCGGCTATTTCAGCCACCCGCGCGACGTCGACGAGGTCGTCGACCTCGTCGGCCTCGCCGAGAAGCGCGACGCACGCGTGAAGTCGCTCTCGGGCGGGCAGATGCGCCGCCTCGATCTCGCGCTCGGCCTGATCGGCGACCCCGAGATCCTCTTCCTCGACGAACCCACGACGGGGTTCGACCCCGCCGCCCGCCGCGCAGCGTGGGGCATGATCCGCTCGCTGCGCGAGCTGGGTAAAACCGTCCTCCTGACGACGCACTACCTCGACGAGGCCGAGCAGCTCGCCGACCGGGTCGCCGTGCTTCGAGAGGGTCGCATCGTGGCGCTGGGCAAGCCCGAGGAGCTGACGGGCCGGCAGGTGGCGACCGAGATCCGCTACCGCGAAAACGGTCGCGAGGTGCTCCTCGAGACCTACGAGCCGACGAAGGCGCTGCACGAGCTGACGGGCGACGCCCTCGCGCGCGGCATCGAGCTCGAGAGCCTCCAGGTGCGGCGGCCGACGCTCGAGGAGATCTACCTCGAGCTGACGGAGAGCGCGGACGAATGAGGCTGCTGATGCACCAGCTCCGAAACGAGCAGCGACTGTACTGGCGCAGCCACGAGCTCGCCTTCTTCACGTTCCTGTTCCCCGTGCTGATCTTCGTGCTGCTCGGCTCGGTATACGGAAACGACCGGATCAAGAGCGAGCACGGGCTCAAGGGCTCGAGCTACCTCCTGGCCGGGATGCTCGGCTACGGCGTCGCCTCGACCGCGTTCGCCGGGCTCGCGATCATCCTCGTGATCCGGCGCGAGTCGGGGGTGATGAAGCGGCTGCGCGGAACGCCGCTGCCCGCCTGGGCCTACGTCGCCGCGATGCTGATCTCCGCGATCTTCGTGTTCGCGATCGAGGTGGTGATCCTGCTCGTCCTCGCGAAAGCGCTCTTCGACGTGCCCTTCCCCACCCACGTCTTCTCGCTCGTCCTCGCACTCCTGCTCGGAGCACTGGCCTTCGCGGCCATGGGCATCGGTCTGACGACCGTGATCCGCTCCGCCGAGGGTTCGTCGGCAGTCGTCAACGCGGTCTACCTGCCCCTGGCATTCCTCGCCGGCTCGTTCTGGTCGCCACATGCGTATCCGCGCTTCCTCGAGGTGATCGCGGACGTGCTGCCGCTCACCTATTTCATCCGCATGGTCCGCGACATCGTGCTGCGGGACGGGGAGATCTGGAACGAGGGAACCGCGGTGGCCGTGATAGCCGCCTGGGGGGCGCTCGGCCTCTACTTCGCCATCAGGCGCTTCCGCTGGGAGCCGCGCGACGCATAGGACTCGCCCGATGGGGTAAACGACCGACATGGCGGGCGAGATCCAAGTCCCGATCGCATTCGCCTCCAGGGCGGCAGACCCGCCGCACCTCGAGATCAGGGTCAACTTCGGCGTCTTTGCCGGTCGCGAGGCCACGCCGGCCGAGCTCGACGAGCTGGGCCGGGCCGCGCTGGCGCAGGTCGACCACGTGACCCTCGTCTCGGAGCACCGCCACGAACTCGGCGGACAGACGGAGACGTCCCTGCACCAGGTGCGGATGGACGTACCCAGCGCGGTGCTGCCGAACGACCAGGTCGAGGCCGAGTGGCTCCGCGACCGGCTCGTCCGGCTCGCCGAGAGCTGGGCGCAAGGCTGCATCGACACGCGGCACGCCGAGGTGATCGAGCTGTTCCCGAGCGGCGAGCCGCAGCGCCGGGTCTAGGAACGCGCTTGGGGGCGAGCGGGCTGCTTCGCCGGCCGGCCGCGGCCGGCGCGAGCGGCCTTGAGCGCAAACCGCGTCATCGCGGACGGCATCCGCTGCGCCTGCGCGACGACAGCGTCGAGCGCACCGGCGAACCAGTCCACGTCCTCCTCGGAGAGGACGAGCGGCGGCAGCGCACGGACGACGTTCATGTTGTGGCCGGCGACCTGGATCAGCACCAGGTGGTCCGAGAAGAGCGGTACGACGACGAGCTGCGAGAAGATTCCCGCCTGCAGCCGCTCGAGCATCCGCCAGGTCGGCGAACGCCCCGGCTCGCCGAACTCGATCGCCCAGAACAGGCCCAGGCCGCGCACGTCGCGCACGACCCCGTAGCGCTCCACGAGCGGCCGTGTGCGCTCGAGCAGGAGCTCGCCGATCTCGGCCGAGCGCTCGACCAGCCCCTGGGTTTCCAGCTCGTGCAGCATCGCGAGGCCCGCGACGACGCCGAGGTCGTTGGGCGCGAAGGTCGAGCCGTGGCTGAGCGCGTGCTCCATCGAGTCGAAAACCGCGTCGAACACGCGCGGCGCGAACAGCGTGGCCCCGATGGGGACGTAGCCGCCGGACAGGGCTTTGGAGACGGTGAGGATGTCCGGCTCGAGCCCCCAGTGCTCGCAGGCGAACATCTTCCCGGTGCGGCCGAAGCCGGTCGCGACCTCGTCCACGCAGAAGAGCGTCCCGTAGCGACGGCACAGCGCTTGTGCGCCCACGAGGTAGCCCGGCTCCGGGAGGCGCACGCCGTGGCCGACGATCGGCTCGGTGACGAACATGGCCACGTGCTCGGTGCGAAGCTCGGCCTCGAGCGCGTCGAGGTCGTTGAACGGCACCGAGGAGAAGCCGGGCAGCAGCGGCCCGAAGCGCGCGGTGAATGCGGGGCCGCCGTTCGCGGACAGGGCTCCCAGCGTCAGCCCGTGGAAGCCGTGCTCGACCGAGACGACGCGTGACCGCTTCGCGGCGACGCGGCCGATCTTGATCGCCGCCTCGATCGACTCGGCGCCGGAGCTCGTGAAGAGCACGCGGCCGAGACTTGCCGGCGCGCGCTCGAGCAGCGCCTCGGCAAGCAGACCCCCGGGCTGGGTGATCCCGAGCGCCACGCGGCCCGGCAGCTCGAGGTCGAGCGCCTCGTGCAGCGCAGTGCGCACGCGCGCGTTGTTGCGGCCGACGTTGTACATGCCGAACCCGCCGAGCATGTCCAGGAAGCGCGTGCCCTCTGCGTCGTAGAGGTACGCGCCCTCACCTCGAGCCCAGTGTCGGTCGAAGCCGATCGTCCGCAGCATGCGCAGGAACTGCGGGTTGATGGTCCTCCCGTGCAGCTCGAGCTCGCTGCCCGCGTGCTCGTCGACGAGCCCGCGGATGCTGAAGTCGCCCACGCGCTGAGCCTACCGCCAGTCATACTGATCCGCATGAGCACGCCCGAGGGCTGGAGCGAGGTCGACGGCGCGCTGCAGCGCGAGTTCAGCTTCCCGAACTTCGCCGACGCGCTCGCGTTCGTGAACCGCGTCGGCGAGCTGGCCGACGCCGAGAACCACCACCCTGACGTAGAGCTCGGGTGGGGCCGCGTCGTCCTCCGCTGGCGAACGCACTCCGCGGACGCGATCACCGACCGCGACCGCGAGATGGCGCGCCGTTCCGGCGAGCTCGCCTAGCCAGGAAGGCAGCAGCCGGCGAGGCAGATGTCGTGGCTCGGCCCGAAGCGGCCGAGCGCGCGGCGCGGGAACTCCCCGTCGAGCCGTTCCTGGATCAGCTCGCGGATCATGGCCACGAACGCGGGATGCGTGCCGGCGGTCTGCGCCCGCGCGAAGCCGATCCCGGCCTCGGCTGCGGCCTCGCGCGCCTCGACGTCGAGGTCGAACAGGATCTCCATGTGGTCGGAGACGAAGCCGATCGGCGACACGACCACGTCCTCGACGCCCCGCTCAGCCAGCGCGCGGATGTGGTGGCAGACGTCCGGCTCGAGCCAGGGCACGTGCGGGGGCCCGCTCCGGCTCTGGTAGACGACCTCGTGGTCGGCCGCGCCGACCCGCTCGGCGACGAGCCGCGCGGTTTCCGCGAGCTGCGCCTGGTACCGCGAGCGCGACGCCATCGCGAGCGGGATCGAGTGCGCCGTGAACGCCACGTGTGCGCCCGGCCCAAGCTCCGTCAACGCCGCCTGCACGTGGCCAGCGTTGGCCTCGACGAAGCCCGGGTGGTTGTAGAACGCACGCGTCCGCAGCACCTCGGGCGCGTCCGGCCCCACCGAGGCCTGCGCGTCGACGATGTTCTCGCGGTACTGACGGCAGCTCGAGTAGGAGCTGAATCCGGAGGTGATGAATGCGAGCGCCCGCGTGACCCCGTCGTCCCGCATCTCGCGCAGTGTGTCCTCGAGAAAGGGGTGCCAGTTGCGGTTGCCGAGGTAGATCGGCAGCTCGATGCCGTGCGCGTCGAGTTCGGGGCCGAGCGCCGCGATCAACGCGCGATTCTGTGCATTGATCGGGCTCACGCCGCCGAAGCGCTCGTAGTGCTCCGCGACCTCTTCGAGGCGCTGCCGCGGCACATTCCTCCCGCGCGTCACGTTCTCGAGGAACGGCATCACGTCGTCCATCCCCTCCGGGCCCCCGAATGCGACCACGAGAATCGCGTCGAAGAACGTCTCGGGAAGGTCGCCGCGGGCGCCGTCCGCCGGAGGCTTCGAGGTGATCACTGCCACGGGAGTGACGCTAGCGGAGGCCGGACATGGGCCGCGGCGGCGGCGAACCTGAGCGTGGTTCCTGCCCCCCGGCGGGAATCTTCACGGCTTTACAATCCGCCCACCGAGTCCCCGAAAGGAGCACCATGACGCCGATCACCGGCTCGATCGAGATCTCCCGTCCACCGCAGGACGTCTTCGACTACGTCGGCGACTTGAGCCGCCACAAGGAGTGGCAATCGGCGCTCGTCGAGGTGGAGCTGGAGGACGACGGGCCGACGAAGCTCGGCACGAAGGTCAAGGAGACACGGCTCGTGACAGGCGGCAAGCAGAGCTACGAGTACGAGATCACGGAGTGGGAGCCGCCCCGCGTCTCGGGCTTCAAGGTGCTCAGCGGCCCCGTCCGACCCGAGGGGACGATCACGTTCACCCCGCTCGACGACGGAGCCCGCACGCGCGTGGACTTCGAAATGGAATTCCACGGGCACGGCTTCGGAAAGCTGCTCACCGGCCTGGCGACACGCGACGCGCGCAAGCACGTGCCGAACGACCTGGCCGCGCTCAAGGCGCGCTGCGAATCCCAGGACTAGCTCTCCCGGGGGATTGGCGGACGCGCACGATCCGCCGACCTTCGAAGGGATGAGCAGCGAGCAGCCGAACAGGCCACGCCCGAGGCGGCGGCGTCCGCGTGGTTACGCGCAGGACGGCACGCCCGTCGTTCGCCTCGACATCTATGCCTCGTCAGAGAGCGCGAGCGCAAAGCAGACGCCGGGCCACGCGATCTCGCCGCCCGTCCAGGGCAGCGAGGAGGCAGAGCGACGCGAGGCGGAGCTCGACGCGCGAGAGCGGGCGCTCGCGACCCGGGAGTTCGAGCTCGACCGCGGCGAAGCGACACTGGTCGCGCGGGTGCGCGGGCTCGAGGAGCGCGAGAGCCTGCTGGCAGAACGCGATGCGGCGCTCGCAACCCGCGAGGCCGAGTTCGAGCGCGGCGAGGCGGCGCTCGCCACCCGCGAGGGCGAGCTCGAGCGCGGCGAGACAGCGCTCGTCCAACAGATGCGCGCGCTGGACGAGCGCGAGGCAGAGGTCGCCCAGGCCCAGGAAGCCGAGGTCGCCGTAGCCGACATCGAGCGCAGGCGGCGGCGGCTCGCGGCCCAGGAGGAGTCCATCAACGAGCGAACGCTCGAGCTGGAGCGGCACGAGCAGCAGATGGAAGAGCGCGAAGCTGCGCTCACGGAGCGCGAGGCCAAGGTGCGCATCGAGCTGGACCTCAAGGAGGACGAGCTCGATGACCGCGAGAAAGCCGTTGCGGACCAGGAAGAGCGCCTCGTCCGCAAGGAACGCGAGCTGAAGACCTACGTCGGCCAGCTCCAGGGCCGGCTGTCGCTGGCGCAGTAGCCGCGCTAGAGCTCGACCACGTCATCGCCGACGGTGATCGTCCCGTCGGTGAGAATGTCCGCGTTGATGCCCGCCCGGTGGACGAGCTCGCGCATGACCCCGGGCCGCGTCAGCCGCTCGAGGTGCGAGCACGGCTCGCAGAGCTCGACGCCGTAGCACTCGACCTCCCCAACGCGGAAGCGCTTGCCGATCAGGTCGTTCAGCCGCACTCCGCGCGTCGTCACCTGACGCCGCGTCGCGCCCGGTGCAAGCTCGACGTCCTCGACCGTCTCTTCTTCGACGAGCGTGAGTGCCTGCCCGGGCTCGGCGCCGTCTGCGAAGAAGTACCGGTCGCCCTCGAGCCCCTTGCCGGCGACCGCGCGCACGGACTCGACTGTCCACAGCTCCGGGTTGCGCTCCTCGCCGAGATGGATGGCCACGACGGTCACGGGGCGGACAGTGTGCCTGCCGGGTCGGCTATGCGAGCCGGCGAACCTGCTCGGCCGTTGGCGGCGGGACAGGCAAGGGGGTTGCGGCCCCGGCTCGGAGGCCGTCGACCACGAGGGCGAGGTAGCGGCGCCATAGCTCCGGCGCGCCTTCGCCCGTGGCCTCGATCACCCGGCCGAGCGCGCGAAACACGACCGGAAGGTCCTCGGCCGAAAAATCGGGCCGCAGCCGCCCCTCTGCCTGAGCCCGGGCGACCAGCTGCCGCAGGAGGGGCCGCACCCGCTCCCGCGTTGCCTGGGCCCGCGCGCGCCCGCGCGCACTCGTCGAGATCACGTCCATGAGGCCGCGGTTCGAGGCATGGAGCTCGAGGCCGTGCTCGAGAAAGCCGACGAACCCCTGCCACGCGTCGTCCGCGACCAGGGCTTGACGGGCCAACTCGACGTAGGACTCGAGCGCGTCTTCGAGCACTGCGTCGACGAGATCCTCCTTGGTCGGAAAGTGGCGGTACAGCGTCCCCATGCCGACGCCCGCACGCCGGGTGATCTCCTCGACGGGAACGTCGAGGCCGTCGGCGGCGAACAGCTCTCCCGCTCCCGCGACGAGCCGGTCTCGGTTCCGCTGGGCGTCTCGGCGCAGCGTCATGTCACGAGTATGGCACAAAAGCGGAGCGGTCACTCCGTTTTGTGTAGGATGCGGCGATGAAGCGCTCGTCGCCGAGCCTGACGCTGGCGGTCCTCTCGAGCGCCGGCATCGCCTATGCGGTGCTGAGCTCGGCCGTCGTCCCCGCGCTGCCGACGATCCAGCACAGCCTCGGCGCGTCGGAGACCGGCGTGACCTGGCTGCTCACCGGCTATCTGCTCTCGGCCTCCGTCGGCACGGCGATCATCGGCCGGCTCGGGGACATGTACGGCAAGGAACACGTGCTCGTCTGGACGCTCGTCGTGCTGGCCGTCGGCACGCTCCTCGCGGCCCTCTCGCACACGCTCGCACTCCTGATCGCAGCGCGGGTGATCCAGGGCGTCGCCGGCGGAATCTTCCCGCTCTCGTTCGGCATCGTCCGCGACGAATTCCCGCGCGAGAAGGTCGCCGGGAGCATCGGCTTTCTCTCTGCCGTGCTCGGCATCGGTGCGGGCGCCGGGATCCTGGCCGGCGGCCTGATCGTCGAGCACCTCGACTGGCAGTGGCTCTTCTGGATGCCCCTCGTCGTCATCGTCGCCGCCGCGATCGGCACCTGGCGTTTCGTCCCCGAGTCGCCGGTGCGCGTCCAGGGCCGCGTGAACTGGCTTGCCGCCGCACTCATGTCCACCGGGATCACAGCCGTCCTGCTCGGCATCAGCGAGGCGACGACATGGGGCTGGGGATCGGCGCGCACGATCGGGCTGATCGGCGCAGGCCTGGCGCTCTGCGCCGCCTGGGTCGTGGTCGAGGTCCGCAGCGAGGAGCCGCTGATCGACATGGGGATGATGCGAATCCGCGCCGTCTGGACGACCAACCTGACCGCGTTCCTGCTCGGCGCGGGGATGTACGCCTCGTTCATCATCTTCCCGCAGTTCGCCCAGCTCCCGACGAGCACTGGCTTCGGGTTCGGTGCGTCCGTCGTCGAGTCCGGGCTCTACCTGCTTCCGTCGACGCTCGGCATGGTCGTGGTCGGCTTCTCCGCCGGCTGGATCGCCAGCCGGTTCGGATCGAAGCACGCGGTGATCGTCGGCTGTGCCGTCACCGCGGCGTCGTTCGGCTTCTTCGCGTTCCAGCACGGCCACCCGTACGACATGCTGATCGCGACCTCGCTGCTCGGCGTCGGTGTCGGGCTCGCCTTCGCGGCGCTCGGCAACCTGATCGTCCAGGCTGTGCCACCGCATCAGACCGGTGCCGCGGGGGGCATGAATACGGTGATGCGCACGATCGGCGGCGCGCTCGGCGGTCAGCTCTCGGCGACGTTCATCGCCGCACACATGCACGACGGCCTGCCGACCGTGACGGGGTTCACCGAGACCTTCGTGATGGCAACGTGCTTCCTGATCGTCTGCACGCTCGGCGCTACGCTCATCCCCCACGGCGGCGCCGCCCGCACCGCGACCCTCGCCGTCGCCACCGACTGACCCCAATCGGGAGCCGGTCGACCAGGCCTGCGCCTGAAGCTTGCAATCAGGGACAGGGGCTGAACAAGATGGGACCACTTCGGTGAACGACAAGCGCCTCAAGGTGGGGCTCATCGTGGAGCCTCCGGGCATAGCCCATCCGTACGGTCACGGGGCGTACCTCGGGATCGAGCGGGCTGCCAGGGAGCTGGGGGTCAAGGGGCGAGTGCTGACGCCGGCCCCGAGAGAGGGCTACGCTCCCAGCCTCTCCCTCCTCGCGCGGCAGAAGTACGACCTTGTCATCGCAACGGGCTTCTGGGCCGCCCCCGCCGTCGACAGCGTTGCCACGAGGTTTCCGGGGACGAGGTTCGCGATCATCGACGCCCCCCATGACGCCTTGCCACAACGTCCTGCGAACGTCCAAGGCCTCGTGTTCCGCGAAGAGCAGGCCGGCTATCTCGCCGGCTACCTGGCCGCGCTCGTCTTGACGCTCTCCCCGGGGGAGCGCGTGATCAGCTCGATCGGCGGCCACCCGGTGCCGGCGGTCGAGCGCTTCATCGCCGGATACCAGGCAGGGGCGAGGAGCGCCGATCCTCGCGTCACGATCTTGAACAGCTACACGGACGACTTCGTCGACCGGTTGAAGGGCAGGTCGGTCGCCCTGAGCCAGATCGCGAAAGGATCCCGAGTCGTGTTCCAGGTTGCCAGTGAATGCGGGATTGGAGCACTCGAAGCGGCGCAAGAGCATGGAGTCTGGGGGATCGGAGTCGATGTCGACCAATCCAACCTCGGACGGCACATCCTGACGAGCGCGGTGAAGAGACTGGACGTGGCCGTCTTCGACACGATCGAGGAGCTCGTGCGCGGGACCCTCGAGACCGGCCGCACCTCCCACTTCTCTCTTCGAAACGGTGGCGTCGGCCTCGGCGCGATCAGCCCCGAAGTGCCTGCCTCGCTTGTCGCCGAGATCGAGAAGATCAGGGCTGAGATGGTCGCCGGGACGGTTGCGATCGCGAACCCGGTCAGATAGCGCACTCCCCCTGGGTCGAAACCCAGACGGTCCCCTCCCAGGGGGCGACATCCGTCGGCCAGTGACCAACCGCGATGCGGCCGACAACCTCACCGTTCTCGGGATCGATCCGCACGACGGTGCCGTCGGCGTTGATGGCCACCCACACCGCTGCCGCCGTGGCGCACAGGCCCATCAGCCCTCTGCCGACCGGAATCGTCTGCGTCACTGCGGCCGTCTCCGAGTCGATGCGCCAGACCTGTCCTCGCGAGTCGGAAACCCAGACAGCCTTTTCCCAGGCGGTCACCGCGACCGGATACCCGATGGGCACCTCGGCCGTCGCCGCGTTCGTGCGCGGCTCGACGCGCAGCGCCCGCCCGGCGATCGTCGCCACCCAGAGCGCCTCCTTGCCGAAGGCAACGCCCACCGGGACGTGGCCAACATCGATGATCTCCGCGGGCTCGTTCGTTGCCGGGTCGATCCGGACCACGTGATGAGGGCCGGCCGCGATCCAGACGGCCTCGCTCTCCGCGTCGAGCGCATAGGTCGGGTTCCAAGCGAGCTCACTCGAGCCCCGGAGGTCGATTGTCTCGACGACCGCGTCGGCGTTCGGGTCGATGCGCGAAACCGTCCCCTCGCTCCCGTTCGCCACCCAGACCGCGTCGGGCCCGACACTGAGGTCGATCGCCGGCGCCCCGA
>Ga0066903_100006064_pt1 | contig 10635 bp, 9 predicted proteins | sample PanSoiMetaGPlot1_FD_67491 | JGI IMG/M metagenome (GOLD analysis project Ga0066903, IMG submission 67491) | Tropical forest soil microbial communities from Panama analyzed to predict greenhouse gas emissions - Panama Soil - Plot 1 (version 2) | ecosystem: Environmental > Terrestrial > Soil >...
GATGTCGTGGCGGCGCACCTGAAAGCGCTGCCCGGTCCCGAGAAGGACCGCCAGCTCGACACCGTCGAGCGGGGGCTGGGCGCAGTGACCGCCGACCTGCCCGAGGAGCTGGCGCCGCTCGGGTGGGACGACGTGCGCGCCATGGGCGCCAGCGGGCTGGTCGACTTCGGCAGCCATACCGTGACGCACCAGATCGTGAGCCGACTCGGCCCGGAGGACAGAGCGCGCGAGATCGTGCAGTCGTGCCAGCGGGTGGAGGAGGAGATCGGCGCCCGGTGCCGGCTTTTCGCGTACCCAAACGGCGAGCCGGGGGACTTCGACGACGAGTCGCGCAGCGTCCTGCGCGCGACCAACACGATCGGGGCGGTGACGACCGTCCCGGGGCTGGTGGCGCGCGACGCCGACGTCTGGACGTTGCCCCGCATCCTCGTGGGCGGCGACGCGACCATCGCGAAGTTCGACCTGCTGAGCAGCGGCTTCATGGGCGTGATGGGCCGTAGGCGACTCGCGGAGCGAGAGGTGTCACATGGGGCAGCCTGAAGAGCGCTTCGCCGCACCTTCGCTCACGGTGGCGCAGTTCGTGTGTCCGACCGGCATGTACGGCGCGGAGCGCTGGATCCTGACGTTGGCCCGCAACCTCGACCCGCGCAAGGTGTCGAGCCTCGTAGTCACGCTCGGTTCGACGCCGGGCGCGCGCGCCGTGCACCGCCGCTTCTGCCAGTCGGGCATCGAAGCGGCGCACGTCGACGGGGGGGCCAAGCTGAACTTCAAGGGCGTGAGTGCGCTGCGCGGCCTCCTGCGCGAGCGCGACGTGGACGTCCTGCATACGCATGGCTTCAAGGCCGACGTGCTTGGCTACCTCGCAGCCCGCGGGTTGCCGGTGGCGCTCGTGAGCACACCGCACGGCTGGTCGGCGGACGAGGGCTGGCGCATCGCAGCCTACGAGCGGGTCGGTCGCCTGTTCGCGCGGCGCTTCGACCGGGTTTATCCCCTGAGTACACCCTTGGAAGTCGATCTCCTGGCACGCGGGTTCCGGCGCGAGCAGGTCCGCGTGGTCCGAAACGCGGTCGAGGACGGTCCGCTCGAGTGCGTGTACCGCGATCGCGAACGGGACGGCGCAGCGCACCGCGGGGTGATCCTGTACGTGGGACGACTGGCGGTGCCGAAGGGCGTGCTCGACCTGATCGAGGCGTTCGCCGGCGCGGCGATTCCTCCCGGCACTGGGCTGTGGATGGTCGGCGAAGGCCCGGCGCGAGACCTGATACTGCACCACGCCCGCTTGCTCGGGGTAGCGAGTCGGGTCCGGCTCCTCGGGTACCTGGGCGACGTCCGCCCGGCGCTGCGGGCGGCCGACGTCCTGGTGCTGCCGTCGTATAGCGAGGGTCTCCCCCGCACGCTCATGGAGGCGGGTGCGGCGGGTGTGCCGACGGTCGCAACCGACATTCCGGGGGTGCGGGAGCTCATCGAGCACGAGCGCAACGGCCTCTTGGTGCCGCCGCGTCACCCGCAGCTGCTCGCGGCGGCGCTCGAGCGGGTCTATGCCGACGATGGACTGCGGGCCACCATCGTCCGCAACGCCCGCGAGGTCATCCAGCGACACTACAGCGGGGCGCGCCTGGCGCGCGAGTTCGAGGCCGAGTACCTGCGACTCGCCCCCGGTATCGCCGCGGCGAGCACGCGGCCATGACCTCGGCCGGGCCACGCGCGGCGGTCGCCGTCGGTAGCCCGACGGTCTCCGTGATCGTGCCGGCGTACAACTCCGCCGCCACGATCGAGCGCTGCGTCGGCGCGCTGCGCCGGCAGCGCACCGCAATCCCCTTCGAGGTCGTCGTGGTCGACAGCGGCGACGACGACACGCCCGAGCGCGTCGCGCGCGTCTTCCCCGAAGCCCGCGTGGTGCGCACGGGAAGGCGCCTGATGCCCGGCGAGGCGCGCAACCTCGGTGCTGCAACGGCCCGCGCCGACGTCCTCGCATTCCTCGACAGCGACACGTGCCCATCCGAGGACTGGGTGGAGACGGTGCATCGCGCCATGGCCACTGGGGTCGAGGTGGTGTGCGGGTCGGTCGCCAACGCGAATCCGCACTCGGCGGTCAGCCGGGCCGAAGAACTCCTCATGTTCAACGAGTTTCTCACCGACTCGCCGAAGGGTCCTCGATGGTTCGCGGTCTCGGCGAGCATGGCGGTCCGCCGCGACGTCTACGAGCAGGTCGGGGGCTTCCCGGACTGGCGCGGAGCCGAGGACATCATCTTCTCGCGCCGGGTGACCGCTCGGAGAGGGCGGATCGCCTTCGTGCCCGAGCTGCGGGTGACGCACAGCAACCGGACCTCTCTCGGTCCCTTTCTGCGCAATCAGTTCGTCCTCGGACGATTCACGGCCCAGGCGCGTCGCGTGGTGGAGTTCGCCGACACGGGCAGCTGGTTGCTGTTCGTGGCGCTTCTCCCGGTGGCGCCGCTCGCCAAGCTGGCGAAGATCTCGCTGCGGCTGCGCGGGAATCCGCGGCGTCTGGCGCAACTCGTCAGGGAGGCGCCGCTCTTCCTGCTCGGGCTGTGCGTCTTCTGCGCCGGGATGGTGCGCGGCGCGCTGGCACGTCCGGCGGTCGTCGGGCACCACCGCCGCGACCGGCGCGCCGACCCCTCGGCAGGACGGTACTTCTTCGCACCGCCGGCGTACCACGAGGTGATCGCCCGCGTGCAGCAGACCGACAGGACCGGCGAGGTCCTCCAGCGAGCGGGCATCGCGTCGGCGCGTCGTGTGCTCGACGTGGGCTGCGGTGCCGGGACGACCCTCAGCCTCGTGCGCGAGATGAACGCCGGGGCGACACTCCTCGGTCTGGACCCCGACCTGGGCGCGCTGAGGCACTCGAGGGGAGGCGCGCAGGGCATCGAGCGCGTGGCGGGAAGCGGCGAGGTGTTGCCGGTCTCGACCGGCTCGATCGACCACGTCATCAGCCGGGTCGCCATCAACTACATGCATCAGGGCCGAGCGGCGCGGGAGTTCATGCGGGTGACCGAGCCGGGAGGGTGCGTCGCCATCCTGTGCATCCGGAGCGGCCACTACTTGAAGCAGGCCCTGGGCGCGCGCCCGAGGATCGAAGGTTTTCGTGCGCGCTGTCGTGCCCTCAAGGACATCGCCATGGGGATGGCGCTTCAGTTCTTCGGGTTCCAGGCCGATGCAGGCACCCTGCTGGGACGATGCGCTCCCTACACGGCGCCTCGGCGCCTCCAGCGGCAGCTCGGTTGCACCGCGGCAGACGTGATCTGGACCGACCACGAACCGTCGTTCCTGGGGCTTGCGACCGTATCGTGGGCGATCGTTCGCAAGCCCGCCGAGTAGGTCGCAAGATGCAGGTGCCGTCACGCGCAGGACCAGCGCTCGAAGAGCATAGGGACCGAGTCGGGCTGCAGGTAGCCGCGGGGCAAAGGGCGACGCGCGGCCGGCGAGTCGCGACCCTGCTGGCGATGACGGCGGCGGCGATCGCCGCCCTCTGGTGGCAAGGTGACGCCGTGCTCGTTCGCGTCGGCGAGACGATCGTCGCCGAGGATCCCACCCGGGTGGCAGACGTGGTCTTCGTGTCGAGTGCGAACGTTCGTGCCGGCGCACTGGAGGCGGCGCGGCTCTACCGGGAAGGTCTCGGCAAGCGGATCGCGGTGTCGCGCTGGCGCGAGGAACCCGTCGACGTAACGATCCGATCCTTGGGAGTCGTCGATCCGATGGCGCACGAACTGGCGCGTGCGATCCTCGAACACTCGGACGTCCCACGGGACGCGATCGTCATGCTCGAGGAGCCGGTGGACGGGACTGCGAGCGAGATCGCTGCCCTGTCGCGCTTCGCCCGGCAGGAGCACCTCGAAAGCGTGCTGCTGATCACAGCGAGAAGTCACTCGGCGCGTGCCCGCTGGCTGCTACGCCGAGCAATGCCGGCAGACGTGCGAGTAGCCGTGCAAAGCGGACCGGCAGACGAGTTTCAACCACAAGGGTGGTGGCGGGATCGGCAGCAAACCCGCGAGCTCGTGATGGAATACCTGCGATGGGTGCAGACGGTGATCACCGGCATCCCCACCTCCTGGCTGGATCGAGCACTCACGGCCGAGGCTCGGGCGGGAGGAGAGGGGTGAAAGCCCACTTGCAGGTGCTGGCGGCGGGACTCGCGCTGGCCACCGTCCTCGGTGTGCTCACGCATCGCGCCGTCACGCGTGCCAATCTCCCGGGCAGGCCGACGGCCGAGCACTGGGTGCTGCAGGACTTCCGCGACGCCGTCTACTACCCGGTGGTCGCGTTTGTCCACGGACGCAACCCGTACGATCAGGAAGGACAGGCGCGAGCCTATCCGGTCGGGCAGTGCTTCCCGCTCTACCTGCCTCTCACGCTCCTTGCCCACCTCCCGTTCGGACTCCTGCCACACGCCGGGGCGGGTGCGATCTATTTCGTCACGACCATCGTGCTGACGACCATGCTGGCGGCGCTGGCCATCGGGGGCGCCGGTGAGCGGGTGGCGCCGGCGGCCGTGCTGGCGCTCGCCGCCGTGCTCATCGCGAGCCGTCCCGGACACATGAACCTGCTCCTCGGCCAGGTGACAGCGCAGGTCGCGATCGGCGCCTACGTGGCGCTCCGGTGGGCGCGCACTCGCCCACTGCTCGCCGGTCTGGGCCTGGCGCTGGCCACGCTCAAGCCGACATATGGGGTGCCGCTCGCTGCCCTCATGCTATTCGGGCGCGGCGACGTCATCGCCGTTGCCGTCGGCACCGCCGTCTCGGTTGCGCTCTGCCTGTTGGCCCTGGTTCCGCTCGTGCACGCCGCCGGCGGCGTGGTGCCGTTCGCGGCGTCGCTGGCGAGCAGCGCGGGGGCATTCTCGGCCGAGGGAACCAGCAACGCATGGTCGGGCTTCGCCCGCATCGACGCCGTCGCCTTGCTCGCTCGCGTCATGAGACGCGTCCCTGACGGCTGGACGGAGCTGGCGCTCGGGCTCGCCATCGTCGGTGCCGGCGTGGTCGGCCTGCGCCGCCTGCGCGGCGATCACAGCGCGCCGAGCGAGCAGCTCGGAATCGGGCTGATCTGTCTGACGGTGCTCGTCGCCATGTACCACCAAGCATATGACGCGCTGCTGCTCGCACAGCCGGCGGTCGCGCTAGGGGCGGGGCGCTGGGGACGCGACACGGTGGCGCCGGCGGCGCTCCGCTGGATCGTGCTCGGGCTCCTCGCGGTGCCGGCAGTGAACTACCTCGCCACCAATACCGTAGCCTCCCGGTTGATCGTCGGCAGCGCGGCTTGGCTCGCGATCACTGCTGCAAACCCGGTTGCCCTCCTAGCCGGCTGGGCCGTTCACTTGGGGCTCGCTCGCCGTCGTCAGGCCCACTCCAGCCGGAGCGAGCCGTTCGCCAGCTCGTCGCCGTCCCGCCTTCGTGCCACCGGCTGAGGGATCAGATGCACGACCGTCCCCGCATCCTGTGTGTGTTCGGCACTCGCCCCGAGGCGATCAAGATGGCTCCCGTGGTACGGGCCCTCGCGGCAGCGGCGTCTGGACTCGAGCCCGTGGTCTGCGTCACCGACCAGCATCGGGAGATGCTCGACCAGGTGCTCGCGTTTTTCGAGCTGCGACCGGAGCATCGGCTCGCGGTGATGCGCCGGGACCAGACTCCCAGCCAGGTCGCTGCGCGCGTGCTGGAACGTCTACCCCGCGTGCTCGACGAGGTGCGGCCGGCGGCGGTGCTGGTGCAGGGCGACACCACCACAACGATGGCGGCCGCGCTGGCGGCGTTCCATGCCGGGGTGCCCGTCGGACACGTCGAGGCCGGCCTCCGCACCAATCGTCTGGACGCGCCGTTCCCGGAGGAGGCGAACCGCCAGCTCACCACCAAGATCACGCGATGGCACTTCGCGCCGACCCGCGAGGCGCGCAACAGTCTACTCCACGAGCACGTGCCCGCACCCAGCATCGCTGTCACCGGCAACCCGGGGGTGGACGCACTGCGCTGGGCGGTTGCGAGACTCGGTGAGTGTCGTATCGGCCCGCCGGTGCCGACGGACCCGTCCTGCCGCTTGATCCTCGTGACGGCGCACCGGCGAGAGAGCTTTGGGGCGCCTCTCGTCGAGCTGTGCGAGGCCCTGCGCATGCTCGTCGACCGGAATCCCGACGTCGAGCTCGCCTTCCCCGTGCACCCGAATCCGCGCGTGCAGACGCCCGTGCGTCGTGTGCTCGGACATTCGCGCATCCATCTTCTGCCGCCAGTGTCGTACCCGGAGCTGGTCGATCTCCTTCGTCGCTCGTACCTGGTGCTGACCGACTCGGGAGGAATCCAGGAGGAGGCGCCGTCGCTCGGCAAGCCCGTCCTCGTCCTGCGTGATACGACGGAGCGACGCGAGGGGGTCGTGGCCGGGACGGCGAGGTTGGTGGGCACATCAGGCCGCCGTATCGTCGCGGAGACCGAACGGCTGCTGCGCGACCCGGGCGCGTACGCTGCGATGGCCCGAGCCCACAATCCGTATGGAGACGGGCGCGCGAGCGAGCGCATCGTGCGGGTGCTGCGCCGTGCGCTTGTCCCCCGAGCCCTGTCCGTCACGCCCCTGAGGCTGGAGCGTCGAGGAGCCGAGACGTACTAGCGCGGCCCGCGCAAGCCGGATGGCCGGGCTGTCCGGGAACGGAGGTCTCCGGCGGGCCTACACAATTCGGCGCGCGGATACGTCTAACTCCACGTCCGCAGCGCATCCCGTCGACTCGTCCTGCCCCGCTCCGGCCACATGTCCTACCACAAGGCAGACGAAAGGGCCGCCGCCGGTCACCCCTCGACCCCGAGCACAGAAACTCCGATGGATCGCGTCGATTTCTCGATCGTCATCCCTTATCGTGAGGCCGAGCGCCTCCCGCGGTCTCTCGATCGCATCCTGGCGTCCCGCCTTTCTCGATCCGCTGCGGGTACGGCTCAGCCTCGTCCTGGGGCGCTACCGGTTGCGCGAGGCGAGCGTTTCGGCAGTACGCGCGCTCCGGCGGATGCGGCAGGGCGATGACCGAGGTTCTGGCAGGGACGTCGTGATCGCGGACGACGTGCAGCTCGCTCCTGGTGTGGTCGTGTTCCATCCGGAGCTCGTGAACCTCTACGGCTGCCGCATCGGCGCGCGGACCAGGATCGGCAGCTTCGTAGAGATCCAAAAGGGCGCCTCGATCGGGGCCGACTGCAAGGTCTCGAGCCACACCTTCGTGTGCGAGGGCGTGACGATCGAAGAGGGAGTGTTCGTCGGCCACGGGGTGATGTTCACCAACGACATCTACCCGAGCGCCGTCACGGCCGAGGGCACGCTCCAGACGGAGGCTGACTGGAAGGTCGTCGAGACGCGGGTGAAGGCACGCGCGTCCATCGGCAGCAACGCGACGATCCTGGGCGGGGTGACCATCGGCGAGGGTGCGCTCGTCGGCGCGGGGGCGGTCGTGACGCGAGATGTCCCCGATCACACGATCGTCGCGGGCGTCCCGGCCCGCGTCATCGGCTCGATGTAGAAAGGAACGACGGATGATCAAGATCGGCATCGTCGGCTACGGCTACTGGGGCCCGAACCTGGTCCGGAACTTCGCCGAAACCCGCGGCGCGGAGCTCGCCGCGGTCGCGGAGCTCGACCGGGCCAAGCTGTCGACCCTGCAGCGACGGTTCCCCGCGGTGCAGGTGACGACCGACTTTCACGATCTCCTCGCCGATCCCTCGATCGACGCGATCGTCCTGGCGACCCCGGTCGCTTCACACTTTCAGCTCGGCATGGCGGCCCTCAAGGCGGGCAAGCACCTGTGGCTGGAGAAGCCGATGGCCGAGACCTCGCTGCAGGCGCAGAAGATCGTGGACGAAGCGGACCGGCGCGGGCTGGTGCTCTTCGTGGACCACACGTTCATCTACACCGGCGCCGTCCGGAAGATGACGGAGGTCGTCAAGGGCGGCGAGCTCGGTCGGGTGTACTACTACGACTCCATCCGGGTGAACCTCGGGCTGTTCCAGCGCGACGTGAACGTCATCTCGGACCTGGCCGTGCACGACTTCTCGATCCTCGATCATCTCCTGGGCGAGCATCCGGTCGCGGTGTCGGCGAGCGGCATCAATCACTTCCCGGGCACGCCGGAGAACCTCGCGTACATCTCGATGTTCTACGATTCGGGCACCATCGCCCACGCCAACGTCAGCTGGCTAGCGCCGGTGAAGGTGCGCCAGATCCTCATCGGCGGCAGCAAGAAGATGATCACGTACGACGACCTGCAGCCGAGCGAGAAGGTCAAGGTGTACGACAAGGGAATCAGCTTCACCGACGACCCGGAGCAGATCTACCAGATGCGGGTCGGCTACCGGACGGGAGACATGTGGGCTCCCAGGCTGGATACGACCGAGGCATTGCGTGTCGCGGGCGAGCACTTCGTCGACTGCATCTTGCAAGGGACGGTGCCGCTGACGAACGGCCATCTGGGTCTCCGCGTGGTCGAGCTGATCGAGGCGGCGACCAGCTCGATGCGCGGGCGCGGAGAGACCGTCTACATCAGGCGTCCGGGGAGAGCGGCGTGATCCCGTTCGTCGATCTCAAGGCACAGTACCGGGAGATCGCGGGCGAGGTCCGCGCTGCGATCCACGGCGTGCTGGAGAGCTGCGAGTTCACGCTCGGACGCGAGGTGGCCGCGTTCGAGGAGGAGTTCGCCGCCTTCTGCCGCTCGACGCATGGGATCGGCGTGAACAGCGGCACCAGCGCCCTGCACCTCGCCCTGCTGGCCGCCGGCGTCGGCAGCGGCGACGAGGTGATCACGGTGCCGTTCACGTTCATCGCGACGGTATCTGCGATCCACTACACGGGCGCGCGGCCCGTGTTCGTCGATGTCGATCCGGAGACGTTCACGATGAGTCCGCAGGCCATCGAGGCGGCGATCACGGAGCGGACCAAGGCGATCATCCCGGTCCACCTGTATGGCCAGCCGGCGGACATGGATCCCATCCTCGAGATCGCGAGGCGACACGGACTGGTCGTGATCGAGGACGCGGCCCAGGCGCACGGCGCCGAGTACAAGGGCCGTCGCGCCGGCAGCATGGGCGATCTCGGCTGCTTCAGCTTCTATCCCGGCAAGAACCTGGGTGCCTACGGCGAAGGCGGAATGGTGGTCACCGGAAATCCGGACTACGCGCGCACGCTTCGCATGCTGCGCGACTGGGGGGCCGAGAAAAAGTACCAGCACGTACTCAAGGGCTACAACTACCGCCTGGAGGGGATCCAGGGAGCCGTGCTGCGGGTGAAGCTGCGCCACCTCGAGGCGTGGACCGAGGCCCGGCGCGCGGCCGCCGCCCGCTATGACGGCCTCTTCGCCGGGAGCGACGTGCCCACTCCGACGGCCCGCCCGTCGATGCGCCACGTCTATCACATCTATGCCGTGCAGACGGCGCGGCGACCGGAGTGGCAGGAGGCGCTCCAGGCGCAGCACATCCAGACAGCGATCCACTATCCGACACCGGTGCACCTCCTGCCCGCGTTCGCCGACCTCGGGTACCGCGCCGGCCATTTCCCCTGTGCCGAGCGCGCGGCCAGGACGGTCCTGTCGCTCCCGATGTTCCCCGAGCTGACCCCGCAGCAGATCGAGACGGTCGTTCGGGCGGTGTGCGCCCTCGCGCGTCGCGCCGCGTAGGTGCGCTCGACGATGATCACACGCGACGTTCTGCATCCGCCAGAGGCACTGCCTCTGCTCATCTTCCCCTGCAATGGCAACGGCATCGAAGCGCTGGATTGCCTCGGCCACGACTATCGGTGTGTCGGGTTCGTCGACGACACCCCCGAGAAACAGCGGGCGGGCGCTCATGGCTACCGGGTTCTGGGGCGAGCCGCTCTGAGGGAACGCTGCGACGTGCACGTCCTGGCAGTTCCCGGGAGTCCCGCATCGTTCCTCTCCCGCCGGGGCATCATCCAGGGTCTCGAGCTGTCCGACGAGCGCTTCGCGCGTGTCATTCATCCGACCGCTCGCGTGTCCCCGTTGGCCGTGGTCGGGCGGAACGTGCTCGTCATGTCGGGGGTGGTGGTCACCAGCAATGCGGTCATCGGTGACCATACGGTCATCCTGCCCAACACGGTGGTCCATCACGACGTCGTCGTCGGTGCTTGGAGCTTGATCGGGTCGAACGTCACCATCGCCGGCGGCACATCGATCGGTGAGAACTGCTACGTCGGGAGCGGATCGAGCATCATGAACGGCCTCACGATCGGCGACCGTACGCTTGTAGGTCTCGGCAGCAACGTGATCCGCAACGTCCCTCCCGACGCAAAGGTCGTCGGCAATCCTGCACATCAGGTAGAGAGCTCATCATGAAGATCGACGGCGCTAGCATCCTCGTAACGGGCGGGTGTGGACTGGTGGGCTCGACCACCATCGACCTGCTGCTGCGCAACCACGACCCGGCGCGCATCGTGATTCTCGACAGTCTCGATCGTGGCACGCTCGCCAACGTCGCGGGCGCGTTGCAGGACCACCGTGTCGCGCTGGTGCGGGGTGACATTCGTGACGCCTCGACGGTGCACGACGTCATGCAGGGGATTGACGCCGTCATCCACATGGCCGCACTGCGCATCACGGCGTGTGCGGCCGAGCCGCGCGCGGCGCTGGAGACCATGTGCGACGGCAGCTTCAACGTG
>Ga0066903_100006065_pt1 | contig 10634 bp, 11 predicted proteins | sample PanSoiMetaGPlot1_FD_67491 | JGI IMG/M metagenome (GOLD analysis project Ga0066903, IMG submission 67491) | Tropical forest soil microbial communities from Panama analyzed to predict greenhouse gas emissions - Panama Soil - Plot 1 (version 2) | ecosystem: Environmental > Terrestrial > Soil >...
GGCAGGTTGTGGACGATCGCGTTGTGCATGAGGTTCGTCGTCAACTGGAGCAGAAGCGCGCGTGAGCCTGCGGTTGGGGCCGCATCACCGGAGGTCTCGATGCTGACGCCGTGGTCCTCGGCGAGCGGGAGGAGCGTTTCGGTGGCCTCTTCGGCGATGAGTGACAGGTCGACGGGTTCCCGGTTGAAGGATCGCTGGTCGGCGCGGCTGAGCATGAGCAGTGCCTCGGTGAGGTCGATCGCCCGGGTGTTGACGGCGTGGAGGCGGTCGACGAGCTCGCCGGTGTCGCGGTTCTGATCGTTGCGGGCGACGTCGAGCAGCGTCTGCGTGATCGCCAGCGGGGTGCGCAGTTCGTGCGAGGCGTTGGCGGCGAATCGCTGCTGTTCGGCAACGTGTGCCTCCAGCCGCGCGAGCATCGCGTCGAAGGCGTCGGCAAGTTCGCGGAACTCATCTTTGCGGCCCCGTAGCCGGATTCGGTGGGAGAGCGAGCCGGTCGCGGCCAAGCGGGTTGCATCGGTGATCTGCGTCAGGGGGGCGAGCATGCGGCCGGCGAGAATCCAGCCTCCCACGAGACCGAACACGAGCAGGAACGCCATCACTGCGGCCGCCCGCGGAGCGAACACGTGCAGCAGGTTGTCCCGGATGGGAAAGACACCGTGAAGGTTGACGTCGCTGCCGCGGGGAACGATCAGCGCACGGTTGGGGACGTACCGCAGGAGGAACAGCCACACGGCGGCAAGCAGCAAGGCGCCTGCCAGCATGAGGAAGCCGGCGTAGCTGAGGGTGAGTTTGAGCCGAACGCTCAACCCGGACGCTCTCCTATGTCGATCCGGTAGCCGACGCCGGCCACGGTGGCAATGATCCAGGGCTCGCCGAGCCGTTTGCGCAGAGCTGAGACCGTGATGCGTACGGCGTTGGTGAACGGGTCCGCGTTCTCGTCCCACGCCCGCTTGAGGAGATCTTCCGCGCTGACGACTCCGCCTTCGGCAGCGACGAGAACCTCGAGCACCGCGAACTGCTTGCGGGTCAGCGCAACGTAGTGGCCGTCGCGGTGGACCTCGCGGCGGAACGGATCCAGCCGCAGACCCGCGATCTCCAGTACGGGTGGCCTGCTGTGGGCGCGCCGGCGGTCGAGTGCTCTGAGGCGCAGCACGAGCTCTTGGAGCTCGAACGGCTTGGTGAGGTAGTCGTCGGCGCCGAGCTCGAACCCGGTGGTCTTGTCGTCGATGCGGTCGGCGGCGGTGAGCATCAGGATCGGCATGCCACTCCCCGACGCGACGATGCGCTCGGCGATCTCGTCGCCGGTGGGCCCGGGGATGTCTCGGTCGAGGACCGCGATGTCGTAGGCGTGGACGCTCATCAGCCTCAGCGCCGTATCGCCGTCACCCGCGATGTCCGCTGCGATCGCTTCCAGGCGCAGGCCATCGCGGATGGCTTCCGCCATGTAGGGCTCGTCCTCAACGAGCAACACGCGCATGCGCCGATGCTAGAGCGGGCGCATATCGTCGGCGTATCGAAAACCCCATACGAGCGGGCAACGCCATGCTGCCTTGACTGGCGGCGTGACCTACAGCCAGCCAGCACGAACGGCGCCCCGTCGGATTCGAGTTCGCAGGCTCCGCCTCATCGGCCTGCTCGTCGCCGTCGTGGCGATCGCCGCGGCGCTCAGCTCCCACTCGACGGTCTCCTCGTCCTTGACGATGTCGTCGCCGCCGACCGCGTCTTCGGCCTCGACGCACCACGGTGCGCTTGGCGAGGCCGACGGTGCGGTTCCCGAGGGCACGACGGTCTTCGACGACGACGTTCCGGGCGTCGCCAACCTTGATCGAGCCCTCCTCGGTGCGGTGCGCCGCGCGGCCACCGATGCCGCCGGCGACGGCGTCGAGCTCTTCGTCAACAGCGGCTGGCGTACGCCGGCGTACGAGGACCAACTCCGCCGCGAGGCGATCGCGAAGTACGGCTCAGCAGCCGAAGCTGCCCGCTGGGTGGCCACGGGCACCACGTCCGCTCACGTGTCGGGTGACGCGGTCGACATCGGGCCCGCCGGTGCCGCGTCGTGGCTGTCCGCGCACGGCGCCGCATACGGGCTGTGTCAGATCTACGCCAACGAGCCGTGGCACTACGAACTGCGCCCGGGAGCCACCGCTCACGGCTGCCCGGCGATGTACGCCGACCCGACGCAGGATCCGAGGATGCACGGGTGACGAGCCGCGGTGGATGCCAAGATGGCGCGCTGAGACCTCGCCGGAATCGCTGCCTTGCCGACGACCCCATCATCTCCCCGCGCGATCGCGCTCGGCGCGTTGCTGGCGCTTGCGTCGATGTCGCCGGCCACGGCGCGCGACGCTCCCGACGGCGTGCAGATCACAATCGCCGCGACCGGCGACCTGCTCATCCACCAGCCCGTCTGGCAGCGCGCGCTCGCCGTGGGTGGAGGTCGCCGGTACGACTTTCGGCCGCTCCTGCGCGCCGTCCGACCGTATCTTCGATCCGCCGACATGGCGATCTGCCATGTCGAGACGCCGCTCAGGCCAGGCCCACCCGCCGGCTATCCCCTCTTCTCGACGCCGACGGCGCTCGCGCCGGCCATCCACTGGGCCGGCTTCGACGTCTGCTCCACCGCGTCGAACCACACGCTCGACGGAGGCCAGGCCGGCATCGACAGCACGGTGTCAGCGCTCGATCGTGCGGGCGTTCGCCACGCGGGTTCCTACCGCTCGGCGGCCGGAGCTCGGCGGATCGCACTTCTCACGGTGAAGGGTGTGCGGGTCGCGTTCCTGTCCTATACGACGTTGCTCAACGGCCTGCGCCCCCCACACCCGTGGTCCGTCAACGTGGCCTCAGCGCGGCGCATCCTCTCCGATGCGCGTCGTGCGCGCCGCCTCGGCGCCGACGTCGTGATTGTCAGCCTCCACTGGGGCCAGGAGTACGACCACACGCCGACGCCGGCGCAACGGCAACTGGCGGACCGCCTCACGCGCTCGCCCGATGTGACAGCGGTCATCGGGCAGCACGTCCATGTCGTGCAGCCGATCCGGAGGGTCAACGGCAAGATCGTCGTCTTCGGTGAAGGCAACCTCGTCTCCAATCAGACCGCGGCGTGCTGCCCCGCGGCCACCCAGGACGGCATGATCGTCCTGCTGACCGTCAACGTGCGTGGCACGCGTGCTCGCGTCGAACGCGCCCGCTACGTGCCGATCTGGGTGCGCCATCCGGACTTCACCGTTTTGCCGGTCGGCCTCGCCCTGCGTCACCGATTGGCCGACCTGCGCGCGCTGCGGCAGTCGTGGCAGAGAACGGTGTCGGTAGTCGGTCGCTCTGTCGCTCAGCCGACCGCGCCGTGACCCGTCCGCCGTACACTGGGTCGATGGTCGACGTCGCGGACGGGCCTGTCGTGGCCGGGGCCGCGCGCGGGGTTTGAGGGATCGGCGGCCCGTATCGCGGTGGTTGAAGGCGAGCCGCCTCGGGCTGTCGGGGCGCGATGTCGCGATCGATCTCGGGACGGCGAACACGTTGGTGTTCGTACGCGGCCAGGGGATCGTGTTGTCGGAGCCGTCGGTGATCGCGATCGACACGATCAGTGGCGAGGTGCACGCGGTGGGTCGCGCGGCGCAGCAGATGATCGGCCGCACGCCCGCGACGATCTCGGCGGTTCGGCCGCTGCGACATGGGGTGATCGCGGACTTCGAGGTGACCGAGCAGATGTTGCGCTACTTCCTGCGCCAGGCCGACGGCGGTCGTCGTCGGCATCCACGCGTCATCGTGTGCGCGCCGTCGGGGATCACGAGGGTCGAACAGCAGGCGGTCCAGGAAGCGTGTCTGGCCGCGGGAGCGCGGCACGTCGCGCTGATCGAGGAGCCGATGGCCGCGGCGATCGGAGCGGGCCTCCCCGTCGGCGAGCCGCAGGCCAGCACCGTGGTCGACATCGGCGGCGGCACGACTGAGGTCGCGGTGATCTCGCTGGGCGGGATCGTCGTCTCGCGCTCGCTGAAGGTCGGCGGCTACGAACTCGATGACGCAATCGCCAACCACATGCGCAACGCGCACAACCTGGCGATCGGGTCCGGCACGGCTGAGCAGCTCAAGATCGATCTCGGCACCGCCATTCCCGTCAAGGAGGACGTCGCCGCTGACATCCGCGGCCGCAACCTCGCGACCGGCCTCCCGAACTCGCTGACCATCTCACGGTCCGAGCTGCTGGACGTCTTGGCCGAGCCGATTCAGGCAATCATCGATGCGGTCACCGACACGCTGGAAGTGACGCCGCCCGAGCTCGCCTCCGACATCAGCACCCACGGCATCATGCTCGCCGGAGGCGGCTCGCTCCTGCACGGCATGCCCGAGCGCCTGCACCGCGAGACCGGCATGCGAACCTTCCTGGCCAACGACCCCCTGGCGTGCGTCGCCTACGGCGCCGGCGAAGCCCTCGAGGAATACGACAGCCTCAGGTGAGCGATCGGTCAGCGCGCCGAGACCACGAACGAGACCAGGCGCTGGGCCGAGCGTCGGCCGGCGGCGTCGGTCGCCGTCACGGCAAACCGGTAGCGCCCGGCGGTCAGCTTGTGCGAGCCGATGCGGCCGACGAAGGCGAGTTTGAACGTGCTCGCGCCCGCCACCGTCCGCCGCAGCGTCCCGGTGAGCGTCGTGAAGTGGTGGCCGTGCGCACGCTGGACGCGGATCGTCACCGTCGCAGCCTTGCTGACCGTTGCCGAGAGGGTCGTCGTGACGCGGTGGCGGCCGATGCGGACCTTCGCTCGGGACAGGTGCAGCCGACCGACGACCGGCGCGGACTGCGGCGCAGTGCTCGTGCCAGCGCCGGGTCCGGCACCGGCACCGGCGCCTGACGCGTCCACCACGGGCCCCGGCGTCTCGTAGGCGCCGAGGTCGGGAGCAGCGCCCTGGGCGCGGGCGGCGCCGTCGAGGTCGGTCGGAGCAGCGGCCGCGGCGAGCGTGCCGGCGTCGATCGCGGGCGAGCCGGGGAGCAGGTGGTAGTCGCCGGTCGCGGCGTTGGCGAACTGCGGGTCGCCGGACTGGTTGCCGGCGCCCGGCGTGATCGCCGCGCCGCCGCTGGTGGTCGCGAAGTTGCTGTGGTCGATCGCGACGAGGCCGCTCTTGCATGTCTCGCCGAGGTGGCAAAGCCCTCCGGGCTCGGCGGCGACATCGGTGCTGGCACGGGCGATCGTGTTCGACACGACGAGCCGGTTGCTGGTCACCGGCTGCGTCGAAGAGGACGAGCGCGCCGCCTCCAGCGCCACGGCGGTCGGCGCCGGGTTCGTGTTGATCGCGGTGTCGTTGACCGCGGTCAGGGTGCCGCCAAGCTCCTCGTTGGCGGAGATCGCGGCGCCGGTGGACGCCTTGCTGATCGCCAGCGAGTCGACCACGGTGCCCTCGCCCTCGATTGCGCGGAAGCCCGTCGAGGTTACCCGCCGCGCGACGGCGGTCGGATCGAACAAGCCCAGCCCGCCGCTGATCGTGCTGTCCTCGACGACGCCGCTCGTCGACAGCGCGGGCGGCGGCGTGCCGACCGACAGACCGACCGTCGAGATCGACGACCGGCTGACGTGCGAGGCCTCGGGCAGCGCGAGGCAGCTCTGCTGCGCCTGGCCCTTCATCGTCGACAGATCGACGTCGATCAGGGCCGGGGCGGGCGCGCTGAGGCACGGACCCGCACTCGTGTCGATCGAGACGTCAAAGAACGCAATCGAGCCGCCTGAGCCGAGCGCGATCGCCGGCACCTGGGTGGCCGCCGCGCGGGTGTCGCTGATCGCGATGTGGTTGAGGTACGTCGGCGTGACCGTGGCGGGAATCGCCACGACCGGCGTCGCGCCGGTGGCCGACGTCCTGAGTTCGGGACGGGCCGCGGACGGATCGGTCGCAACCCACGTCACGCCGCCCGGCACGGTGATGCCCTTCAGGTCGTATGAACCCACGGCCAGCGACACGACGTCATTGGGTGTGAGCCCGGTGAGGGCCTGCGCGAGCGTGCAGGCCTGCGCCGCGGTCGAGCAGTCCCCGCCGCCGGTCGGCGACGCGAAGTGCGTCGTCGAGGCCTGGGCCGAGGCCGCGCTTGCGCCGCTGAGCGCGAAGATCGCCAACAGGGATGCCGTGCGCTTGAGGTGCCGTGTGTTCATGGGCGTCACGCTACGGGCGCGGGCCGGGCCCAAAAATCACGGCCGCATCACCCGTTGTGTGCCGGTCGCGACACTTCGGTCCGGCTGGGCAGCGTGCGCCAGGGCCGCGCTCGGACGTATGCGAGGCTGTGGGCAATGGACGACTCCGCGCGCGCGCGCTTCCGGTCCGGCCTGCGTGCCGGCGTCCCGTTCGCGATCGCGGGCGGCGTCCTATCGATGTCGTTCGGCGTCCTGGCGACCGCCGTGGGCATGTCGGACATCGCGGCGGTCGTGATGTCGATGATCGTGTTCGCCGGTTCGGCGCAGTTTGCGGCGATCTCGATCGTCGCCAGCGGCGGCAGTCTCGGCGCCGCTGTCGCGGCCGCGGCGATGGTGAACTCGCGCTTCCTGCCGATGGGCGTGGCGCTGGCGCCGTGGTTGCCGGGTCGCGCAATGTTCCGCGCGGTGCAGGGCCAGGCCGTCGTCGACGCGTCGTGGGCGATGGCGCTGCGCGAGGACGGCTCGTTCGATCGCTTCTTCCTGTTCGGCGCGACTGCGATTCAGTACGTCACCTGGAGTGTCGGCACGGCGCTGGGCGTGCTCGGCGGCGGGCTTCTCGGGAACACCTACGAGCTCGGGCTGGATGCGATTTTCCCGGCGTTCTTCCTGGCCTTGTTGATCGCCGAGGCGCAAAGCCGTCGCGCGCGTGGCGTGGCGGCGCTTGGCGCGGCGATCGCGGTCGTGCTCGTGCCCTTTGCGCCCGTCGGCGTGCCGGTCCTGGTGGCCAGCGTCGCGGCGTTCGCCGGCCTGTGTCGCCGCAAAACGGTCGCGCGATGACCCACGCCTGGCTGCTGATCGGTGCCTGCGCGGTCGTGACGTTCGCGATCAAAGCGGCCGGACCGGTCGCGCTCGGCGGGCGCGCGCTGCCAGCCTGGTTTGACCGTGTCGTCCCGCTGCTGGCGCCGGCGCTGCTCGCCGCGCTGGTGGCCACGCACATCTTTGCCAAGGACAGGCACCTCGCCGTCGGCGCGAACACCGTCGGGGTCGCGGCCGCGGGCCTCGTGATGTGGCGCACGCGCTCGATCGTCTTCTGCGTTCTGACAGCCGCTGTCGTCACGGCGCTCCTTCGCGCCATCTGACACCGACCGCTTGTAACAGATGCCGGCGCTTCCCGTCCCTGGGGCACACGGATCAGAAGGGACGGTGGAAGATGGGCAGATCATGGAGATGAGGGCCGTGCTCGAGGCGCCCGCGGTGCGCGCCCGCGCGGGCGATCCGGATGCGGCCCTCGTTGCGGCGGCGCTCCAGACGCCGCAGGCGTTCCTCGCGCTGTATGACCGCTACTTCGACCGCATCCTCGGCTACGTGCGGCTGCGGCTCCGCGACGACTCGGTCTGCGAGGACGTCACGAGCACGGTGTTCACGACCGCGCTCGCACAGCTTCGGCGCTTCCGCGGCGATGGCGCCTTTGCGGGCTGGTTGTTCCAGATCGCGCGCAACGCGGTGCGCGACGTCCAGCGCCGGCCGGCGACGGTGCCGCTACCGGACGACGTGGCGTCGTTGCAACCGGGCTCTTTGGAGCCCGATCTCGAGGAGCGGCTGCTGGCATGGGAGCGTGCCGCGGAGCTCCAGGCGCTGATCCGCCAGCTTCCCGCCAAGCAGCAGCACCTGCTCGCGCTGCGCTACGGCGCCGGCCTGTCGTTCGACGAGATCGCGGCGATCGTCGGCGCGGCGCCCGGAACGGTGCGCGTTCGCGTGCACCGGATCCTCGAACAGCTACGACGGAGGTACCCCAATGACGACTGACCAGCTCGAACGCGACCTCAGGACCCTCGCCGAACCGCACGCCGACGACGAGCGTGTCCACCGTGCAATTCGCACAACGCTCGGCGAGCAGCTGCACGCGCGACCTCGGCGTGCGCGTCGTCGTCGGCTCGCCTTCGGGTCGGCCGCGGTGGCGACGGCCGGGCTGGCGGCGGCGATCATCGCCGTGGTCGGAACCGGCGAGTCCGGCGGACCTGCGTCGGCCAACGCGGCGATCCTCGCCCACGTGGCCACCGCGATCAGCCCACCGGCGAACATGATCGTGCACGTCAAGGAGACGGGGGTGCTGGGTGACGGCACGCAGGTCGGCGTCGAGTGGTGGCAGGCGACGAGCCAGCCCTACGCCGTCCGGCTGATCAAGGGGCCCGAGGGCCAGGCCCACGAGGCTGCGGCAGACGGCACAACCTCGTACGAGTACGACGCCGCCACGAACACGGTCTACGAGCACCCGAACCCCAGGCAACCGACGCTCATCGACCCCGTCGAAAATGCCCGGGCCGCACTCACCCACGGAACGGCGCAGGTCGCCGGAACGGTGACGATCGACGGCCGGTCGCTGTACCGGGTCGAGCTGCCACGCGGAGTGGTCGGGTACTTCGATCGGTCCGACTACCGGCCGGCATACATCGACAACCCGCAGGGGGACGGATCAATCGTCCGCACCGAGGTCGTCACGTACGAGGAACTCGCGCCGACCACCGACAACGAGAAGCTGCTGAGCATCACCGCGCAGCATCCTGGCGCGCGGGTCAAGACCAGCCCGGCACCCAACAAGCCCTGAGCCGGTTAACAACTCGTTCACAAGTCGTGGTGCGCGGCGCGCATAGCGTCGCGCACCATGAGGAACACCTGCTTAATCGTCACCGCGGTCGCCGCCATCGCCGCGACCTTGCCCACCAATGCGTTCGCCGGCCGCGCCGAAGGCCACCGTGTGACCACGTTGGCCGTCTACGGCGACGCGCCGTACTTCGACAAGACGCCCGGCTCCGGCGATCAGAAGCTCCAGCAGTCACGTGAGTATCTGGCCACGCCCGCGTTCATCGACAACATCAACGCGGATCCGGACGTCAGCCTCGTCATGCACGTTGGCGACATCCACTCGGGTCAGGAGACATGCACCCAGAGCTATGACCAGGGCGTCTTCGATATGTGGACCCAGTACCGGGATCCGCTCGTCTACACGCCCGGCGACAACGAGTGGGCCGATTGCAGCAAGCTTCCGGGCGAGGCCCCGGGAACCAATCCCGCGGCGAACCTCGCGCTCGTTCGCTCGATCTTCTTCGCCCACCCGGGATACACGCTCGGCGAGAACCCGATGAAGGTCACGACGCAAGCCGATGTGGGAGCCCGCGGCGCCGGTGACTCGACCGATGCCAACTACGTCGAGAACGTCGAGTTCGTGAAGGGCGGAACCCTGTTCGTCACGATCAACAATCCGGGCGGGTCCAACAATGACACCGACCCCTGGTTCGGCATTGCGCCGGAGACGCTCGAGCAGACCGTCGAGCGCACGCAACGCATCGCGGCCGACCTCGACTGGCTCGACTACGCGTTCGCGATCGCCCAGCGCGAGTCCGACATCCACCAGGTCGTGATCGGCGAGCAGGCGGATATGTGGGACTCCGCCGACGTCCCGGCACACGAGACCGCCTACGAGCCAATCGTCAAGAGCATCGCCGACCATACGGCTGCGCTCGGCAAGCCGGTCCTGATGCTCGGTGGCGACACCCACAAGTACCTGTCTGACAATCCGCTGTCACCGTCGAACCCGCTGTCCGTCTACCACCCGGGCTACAACGTCCCGAACTTCCATCGCATCGTCGTGCAGGGCAGCGCGCCGAAGATGGAGTGGCTCAGGCTGACGATCGACTCGGACGTGGACAACGGAACGAGCGCGACGTCGTTCGGTCCGTTCAGCTGGATCCGCGAGATGTTCAACTAGGCGATTCCGGCGAGCGCGCGGTCGATGACCGCGCGCTCGGCCAGGGTCCGAGCGGCCTGCCGATCTCCCATTCGTGGCCGAACGGGTCGATGATGCGACCGAGGCGCCAGCCGTGCTCCTCGCCGACCGGGGACGCCACGTTGGCTCCAGCCGTCACCGCTTGGGCAACCACGGAATCGGGGTCGTCGACGACGAGCAGCGTGCGGCTCGTCGTTCCGCCAATCGCGTGAGGGCTGAACCGCCTCATCGACGCGCTCGCGGCGGTGACCCAGAATGCCGCGTCGCCAACGCCCAACTGGGCAACGATGTCGTCGCCGTCGCCCACACGGTGGATGACCGTTGCCCCGAACGCAGCCTGATAGAAGGCGACCGCAGCAGCGGGCCGGTCGACCCATAGCTCTGGCTGGATGTTCGCCGGCACGTGGCTCAGCGGTTGTGGTTGACGACCTCGACGTTGTGCCCGTCGGGGTCCAGGACGAACGCGCCGTAGTAGCCCGGGTGGTAGACGGCGCGCTCGCCAGGGCCGCCGTTGTCCTCGTAGCCCGCGGCGAGCGCGGCGGCGTGGAACGCGCGCACGGTCGCATCGTCCTGCGCCGGGAACGCGACATGGACGTGCTCGGTGAGCGGCCGCTCGTCGCCGATCAGCGAGAAGCTGAAGTCCTCGCCGACCATCTGGACGTGGTCGGGCTCGTCCACGCCGATCCGCAGCCCAGCGTGCGGGGCGATCGTCATGTAGAAGCGCTTCGACGCCGCGGGGT
>Ga0066903_100006066_pt1 | contig 10632 bp, 7 predicted proteins | sample PanSoiMetaGPlot1_FD_67491 | JGI IMG/M metagenome (GOLD analysis project Ga0066903, IMG submission 67491) | Tropical forest soil microbial communities from Panama analyzed to predict greenhouse gas emissions - Panama Soil - Plot 1 (version 2) | ecosystem: Environmental > Terrestrial > Soil >...
GAAGCGCGGAGGCAGCGGTTGCTGCGGGAACCAGCGAATGAGCGGCACCGCCACGCGCGCGTCCTGCGGGGTGAACGTTCGTCCCGCGATCAACGGGATGCCGAGCGTCTCGAAGTACTGCTCGGAGACGACGCGGAAGCCGACGGCGAATTCCTGATCTGGCGGTGGTGTGGGCCGGCCCTCGATTGCGACGGCGATGCCGGACCGAAGGCCGCTCTGCGGCACGATGTTGGTGACGGCCACCGACGTGACGCCGGGCAGCGCGCTCATGCGCGCGATCGCCTCGTCGAAGAACGCCTTCTGCGCCGTCGCGGCGCGGTACCGCGACGGCAGCGACACGTCCGCCGCCAGCACGCCGTCGGAGTTGAAGCCGGGCTCCACGCGGATCAACCGTGCGAAGCTTTGCAGCAGCAGTCCGGCCGTGATCGCGATCGCGACCGTGAGCGCCACCTCGACGATGACGAGGGCGCGTCTCATGGGGTGACGGAGCGGCCGCGCGACGCCTTTCGAGCCGTGTTTCAGGCGATCCGAGACGTCGACGCGCACCAGCTGCGCGAGCGGCACGAGCCCGAAGACGAGCGCCGTCAGCACGCTGACGCCGGCCGCAAACGCCAGCACCGTGCCGTCGAGTTGCGCCGACTGGAGGCGCGGGACGTCACCGGGCGCCGAGGCGCGTGCGAATGCAATGAGCCACGACGCCAGTAGGACGCCTCCCGAACCGCCGAGGACGGCGAGTGCGCCGCCTTCCGCGAGGAGCTGACGGGCGAGGCGCAGCCGGCCTGCCCCGAGCGCCATCCGGACCGCCATCTCCTGCTGCCTCGACGCCGCCCGGGCGAGCAGCAGGTTCGCGACGTTGCAGCAGCCGATGAGGAGCACGAGTGCGACGCCGCCGAAGAGCACGAGCAGCGCTTCGCGTACGCCGGCCACGATCTCGCCGTGCAGCGGCTGGACGTTGGCGCCGTGGTGATCGTTCAGCCGTGGCTCTTCCTTCTCAATTCCCGCGGTCACGGCCTCCATCTCGGCCTGAGCCTGCTGGATCGTGACGCCGTCCTTCAACCGCCCGACGATCGAGAGGTAATGCCGGCCGCGATACTGGAGAATCGGCTCGGCGATCGGCGTCCAGATGTCGGGATCCGCACCGCCTTCTCCTGCCGGAAACCGGAAGTCCGCCGGCATCACACCGATGACGGTGAAAGGATTCCCGCTCAACTGGATCGTCCGTCCCACGATCGAGGGATCGGCGGCGAACCGGCTGCGCCAGAGGCGATCGCTGATGACGACGACGTGTCCGTGCCCCGGCTGATCCTCATCCGCGCCGTACGTCCGTCCGATCTCGGCCGGCACGCCCATCACGGGAAAGAACTCCCACGTCGTCCGGACGTTGGCGAGCTTGAGCGGATCGCCGGCGCCCGTCAGGTTGTACTCGCGGTCGAAGGCGATGGCGGCGAGCCGCTCGAACGAGCGGGCGCGCGTCTGCCACAGCGGAAACTCGTGGCCGGCGACGGTGTTGCGCATGTTCTCGGGGCTGCGCTTTTCCCAGACGATGACGAGCCGATCCGGCCGCGCGAAGGCAAACGGTCGCAAGAGCACCGCGTCGACGATGCTGAAGACCGCCGTCGTGCTGCCGATGCTGAGCGCCATCAGCAGGACGACGAGCGACGCGACGAACGGGGCGCGCGCGAGGGCCCGCCAGGCCTGACGGATGTCCGATGCGGTCTGACTCATCGAAAGACTCCTTCGCCCGGGCAGACGTTCGCGCAGCGCGTTGCTGACCAGATCCGCGATCGCCGTGCGCCACAGCGTCAGGCGTCCGCGCACCGTGCGCGGCGCCTGCGCCGACGTCTCCGCGAAGAACGCGAGCATTTCGGCTTCGAAGCGCTCGCGGAACGCCCGTGGGTACAGGCGCAGCAATGCCCGGTAGATGTTCACGACGTCTTCAACCTCTGCTTCGCGACGCCGAGCACAGACTGGAGTCCTTGCGTTTCCATCTCGAGCGCGCGGCGCCCTCTCGGCGTGATCCGGTAGTAGCGCCGGCGCGGGTCGTCGTCTTCGGCCGACGGCTGACCGAGGTCCTCGATCAGGCCGGCATCGAGCAGGCGTTTGATCGTGCCGTAGAGCGTCCCCGGTCCGAGCGCGATGCGCCCGCTGGTGAACGCCTTCACGTCGGAGGCGATGCCGAGGCCGTGGCGGTCCTCAGCGGCGAGGGAGAGCAGGATGTGGAGGACGGCGGATGTCATTTATCGACAACTGATATATCCGTTACGGATAATTGTCAACCGAGGTTCCCCGTTCCCGAGTGTCAGTATTTGTCCTACAACGACGAAATTGCGCGCGACGCAGGGGCTGGGCTGAGACAATGTGACTTCTTGGACCAGTTCTACCGCTCCCTGCTGGCGGCGCTCATCGCCAACCTTCAGGACGGCGTGATGGCGGAAGACGAAAGCGGCCGCATCATCGTCGCCAACCGGGCGTTTTCGCGCATGTTCGGCCTCCCACCGGCAGAGGATCTGATCGGGACCTGCGCGCACGTCGTGCGCGAGAAGGTGTGGCGCGATCTGACGACCGACGGCGACAGCTACCGGCAGGTGACCAGCGATCTGCGCCAGCGGCGTGAGCCGCAGCTGGGGTTCGAGGTGACGCTCACCGACGGCCGCGCGTTCGATCGCGACTACGTGCCGGTCCCGGCGCCGGACGGGACCGTGGTGCACATGTGGCACTACCGCGACGTGACCGAGCGGCGCCAGCTGGAGCACCGGCTTCGCGAGTCGGGCCGGCGGCTGCGCGAGCTGTCGGCGTTTGCCGAGGAGGCGCGTGAAGAGGAGCGCCGGGAGCTCGCGCGCACGCTGCACGACGAGCTTGGGCAGTTGTTCTCGAGCATCCGGCTCGAGCTGGGCGCCGCGATCGCGCAATTCCGTGAGTCGCAGCAACCCGCGATGCGCCGCGTCGTCGATCGACTGCAGGCCGCCGCGGGCCTCACCGACATCGCGGTGAAGTCGCTGCGGACGCTGACGACGACGCTGCGGCCGCCCGTGCTCGATCACCTCGGTCTCGTGCCCGCGATCCGCTGGGAAGCGTCGCTGTTCAGCAAACGGACCGGCATCCGCTGCCACGTGCGGTCGCGGCCTGCGTCGATCGAGCTCGACGACGCGCGCGTGACCGCGCTGTACCGGATCCTGCTCGCGGCGCTCGAGAACATCGCGCGCCACGCCGCGGCCGGAACGGCCTGGATCTACGTCACCCGCCAGCGCGGCCTCACGCTGATGGAAGTGCGCGACAACGGCCGCGGCATCAGCGACGAACAGATCAACAACCCGAGAACGATGGGCCTGCTCGGCATGCGCGAGCGGGCGCTGGCGCTCGGCGGCGAAGTGCGCATCACCGGTGCGCGCGGGAGGGGAACGCGTGTACTCGTCATCCTGCCCGACCAGGACCCCTTCGCTCAGCGGAGGACCGCGCGGACTGCCGAGCGCGTCGGCGCGAATGCGTAGCGTCCTGCTGGTGGACGATCATCCGATCGTCCGCCAGGGGATCGGCCGGGTCCTCGCCACCGAGTTTCCCGATCTGCGCGTCGGCGAGGCCGTCGACGGCGTCGCGGCCTTCGAGAAGCTCCGCGCGTCGCTGTACCATCTCGTGCTGCTCGACATCACGCTTCCTGGCGACGGCGGCCTGGTCGTGCTTCGCCGGATGCACCGCGAGTTTCCCGGGATCCCCGTCCTCGTGGTGTCGATGCACCCGGTCGATCAGTTCGCGCAGCGTTCGCTGCAGGCGGGCGCGGTCGGATACGTCACGAAGGGCGCCGATCCGCGAGAGCTCGTACGCGCCGTCCGTGTTGCGCTGACCGGCGGGCGCTACGTGCCGCCCGAACTGGAGGAGGCGGCGCGCCTTGTGGCCGACCCGCCGAGACACGACGTGCTCTCGGATCGGGAGTATCAGGTGCTTCGCATGATCGGCGCGGGGCGCACGGTGTCGGAAGTCAGCGCGGAGCTCGGCCTGAGCGTCAAGACGGTCAGCACGTATCGCGCGCGCATCCTCGACAAGCTGCAGCTCCGCACCAGCGCGGAGCTCATTCACTACGCGGTCGTCAACGGCCTCGTCGCGTAATCATCCGAGGGGCTTCGCCCCTCGGACTTCCCTCCACGCGCGCTCGCGCGCCGCTTCGCCGGCGCGCTCGTTCGCGGCTGGCGCCCGGCTTACTCGCGCGACAGCGCGTCGATTGGGGAGATCCGCGCGGCGCGGCGGGCCGGAACCAGGCAGGCCGCGACGCACACGATCGCCATCACTGCCGACGCCGAAACAAGCGCCGTGACGGGCGCCTGAGGGATGCCGTCGAGCGTACTGCGCAACGCGCGGCCCGCGACCCACGATCCCGCGAGACCGAGCGTCATGCCCGCGGCGACCAGCCGCATCCCGACGCCGAAGAACTGTCGGTGCACCTGTTGCGGCCGCGCGCCCAGCGCGATGCGCACGCCGATCTCGCGCCTGCGCAGCGAGACGGCGTAGCTCAACACGCCGTACGTCCCCAGCGCGGTCAGCAGCAGCGCGACGGCGGAGAAGATCGCGCCGACCAACGCGGGGGACCGCTGGGCGAAGAGGCTGTCGTCGACGCGTGCGGTCATCGCGCGCGCGTTGTTGATCGGCAGTTCGGGGTCGATTCCACGGACGACGCGGCGCAGATCGGGAACGAGCGTCTCGGGCGCGACCGTCGTGCGGCCGACGACGTAAATCGATCGATCGAACCGGCCGCTGTACGGGTAGTAGACCGCACCCGCGCCGTCCGGCTCGGACAGCGACGCCTGCTTCACCGCGCCGACGACGCCGACGACGGCGTACGCTTCGTCGGGGCGGCCCTGCGATCCGCCCAGGAACAGACGCTGCCCCAGCGCGTTCCCTGACGGCCACGCGCGCCTGGCGAAGTCCACGTCCACCACGCAGACGCGCGCCGCCGGGCCGATCTCGTCCGGTGCAAGGTACCGCCCTTCGACGAGCGGAATCCGCATCGTGGCGAAGTAATCGCCCGCGACGGCGTACGAGTAGGCCGCGAGCGGCAGCTCGCCGGGGCGAAGCGGCCGTCCGGCGATCGTCGCGCCGCTCTTGATCGTGCTCCCGCTCAACGGAATGTTCGTCGCGACGCCCCACGTGACGAGCCCCGGCGCGCCGCCGAGCTCCGCGCGCAGCCGATCCAGAAACGATTGGAGCGACGCATCCGTCTGATAGCGCGCATACGGCAGCGAGACCTGCGCGGTCAGAAGCTGCGCCGGCTGAAACCCCGGCGAGGCGCGCAGCAGTGCGCCCAGACCGGCTTCCATCAGCGCCGCGCCGGACAGGAGCACGAAGGAGAGCGCGATCTGCGTGACGAGGATCGTGTAGCGTGCGCGTTGCGCGCGTGTGCCGGCCGTTCCGCCGCGCCCGTCGGAGCGCAGCGCATCGCCCGCGTCGCCTCGCAGCTGATGCACCGAGATCGCGACGCCGAGAAGGAGGCCGATCGTGAGCGCTGCCGCCACCGCCGCCAGCATGGCCGTGCCGTCGATGGAGATCTGACTGCCGAGCGGGAGCCGGTTTGCGCCGAGCAGGGCGAGCAGGGGAACGCCGCCCATCGCCAGGACGAGCCCCGCCGCCCCGCCGGCGCCGCTCGAGAGCAACGTCTCCGCCAGCACCGAGGCCGCGACGTGCGAGGCGCGCGCGCCAATCGCCCGGCGCACCGCGAGCTCGCGCGTGCGTGTGCCCGCCCGGACCAGGAACAGATTGCCGACGTTCACGAGGCCGATCAGCAGCAGCGTCACGGCGCCGGCCTGCAGCAGCAGAAGGGCAGGGCGCGCAGACTCGACATGCCTGTCGTGAAGCGAGACGACGACGGATCGATACCCCGCGTCCGCCATCATCTTCGCTTCCGGATCGCTCCGCTCGCTGCCGGCGTCCTGCGCGTCGACCTCGGACTGCGCGGTGGTCAGCGACGTGCCGGGCGCGAGCCGCGCCACCATTCGAGACGAGCTGCCCGAATGACGCCGGGAGGACAGGCGATCGTCCGGCCCGGACGGCAGCGGCAGGAAGATGCGCGCCCGTGACGAGAGGAACGTGAAGCGCGCGGGCAGCACGCCGACGACCTGGAACGCCGCTCCGTTGATGCGGATCGATCGCCCGACGACCGCCGGATCGGCGCCGTACTGCTGGCGCCAGTACGGTTCGGTCAGGATCGCCACGCGATCGCTGCCGAACGCCATCTCGTCGTCGTGAAACTCGCGCCCGAGCATCGGCGGCACGCCGAGCGTGGCGAAGAACTCCGACGACACGCGCATCACGAACTCGCGCACGGTGCTGCCGGTCTCGCCGACGATCGCGGCGTCGGTCCGGTAGAGCGACACGCTCTGCAGCGCCGCGACGCGGCCGCGCCGCTCGTAGTAGTTCGCGATCGACGCGCCGTCGTCCATCACGTCGACGCGCGGATACGTGTTGTAGATCGTGACCAGGCGGTCCGGATCGGGGAAGGGCAGCGGCCGGAGCAGGATGGAGTCGACGACGGCGAAGATCGTGAGGTTGGCGCCGATGCACAACGAGAGCGTGCTCACGACGGTGGCGGTGAATCCCGGCGCCGCGGCGAGACGCCGGACCGCGTAGCGCAGATCGCTCAGCCGGATCGCGGCCGCGCCGCGCGGCGCCGCCGGGCGCGTGCCGCGGCGCTCGTGCCACGCGGCGCTCGTCATGCCCGCGGCCGTTCGGAGCCAGAGCCTTGCGGCCGCGCGGCGTCCGCCGTCCGCGCGCGCCGCGCGGAGCTGCGCGGCGAACACCTCGCGCATCTCGCCGCCGAACGCGTCACGGAAGTCGCGCGGAAAGAGCGCGAGCAGCAGAGAAAGGATCCGTTCTCGACCCTCCCTCCGTCCTCCGCCCTCCGTCCTCCGCCCTCCGGTCATGACGTCCACCGGCGCGCGACGGCGCGCGTGGAAGGCGCGGAGACGAGCGTCCGCAGCCGCTCGAGTTCGGCGGCGAGCACGCGGCCGCCGAGCGGCGTCAGGTGGTAATACCGCCGCCGCTCGCCGCCCTCGTCGGGCGCCGATCGCTGACCCGCCTCGGCGACGAGTCCGTCGGCCAGCAGCCGCTTGACGACGCGGTACAGGTTGCCGGGGTCGAGGACGATGAGGCCGCCGGTGTGCGCGGCAATCGCCTGCACGAGGCCGTAGCCATGCAGATCCTCGCCGGCGAGCGCGAGGAGCAGCTCGAGATCGACCGGCTTGAGCGGCAGGTGAACGCGCGGATCTGGGAGCATATAGTTCTTTTAACTATACGAGGCCGCCCGAGGGAGGTTCCTGGAACGCCGGCGAACGTTTTTCGTTATAGTAGAAAAATGACGCGCCGCGCCTATCTCGGGGATCTCGAGGAAATCGTGCTGCTCGCCGTCGCGCGCTGCGAACCGCAGGCCTATGGCATGCGCATCCGCCAGGAAATCGAGGAGCAGACGGGGAGGAGCCTGGCGATCGGCGCCGTCTACGCCTCGATCGAGCGTCTCGAAGACAAGGGCTGTCTGAAGCGCGTCGCGCCGCCGGCGGGCTGCGACCACGATCCCCGGGCGCGCCGCTTCTTCGCCGTGACCGCCGCGGGCGCGCGCGCCGCGCAGGAGACGGCGGCGCAGCGCGATCGCCTCTGGCGCGGACTTCGGCTCCGGCGTCACTCGGAGGGTTCATGACAAACCTCGCGCGATGGCTCCTGCTGGTGGCGCTTCCCCCCGACGTGCGCTGCGCCGTGCAGGTCGAACTCGACGCCGAATATGCACGCCGCATCACGGCCTCCGGCGCGGGACCGGCACGGGCCTGGTACCTGCGACAGGTCGCCGGATCTCTGGGACCCGCCCTCGCGATGCGCGGACGGCGGCTCGGGCAAGTCGCGAGAGACGCCGGGCAGGACGCCCGCATCGGACTCCGCCTGCTCGCGCACCACAAAACCTACACGGCGGCCGCCGTGCTGACGCTGGCGCTGGGTATCGGCGGCACCACCGCGGTGTTCAGCGTGGTCGACGCCGTGCTGCTGCGGCCGCTGCCGTACCGCGACGCGTCGAGGCTCCTGCGCGTCTGGTCGGCGAATCCGCGCGGCATCACGCGCAACGACATTTCGCCGCCGGACTATTTCGACTGGGCGGAGCGCGCGCGCGGACTCGACTCGCTGGCCGCGATGGCGACGACCGGTCCGATCCTGACGGGCGCCGGCGATCCGGTGCTCCTCACTGGCGCCGCCGTCACCGCGAACCTGGCCGGCACGCTCGGCGTCCATCCGCGTCTGGGCCGCTGGTTCCTTGCCGAGGACGCCGCCGGTCAGGGCCGTCCTGTGGCGATCCTGAGCGAGACGTTGTGGCGCGAACGTTTCGGCAGCGATCCCGGCATCGTCGGGCGCACGATCGTGCTCGACTCGGTTCCGCGCGAAGTCATCGGCGTGATGGCCCGCGACTTCGTCTGTCCGACGAGCGACACGCGCGTCTGGACGCCGCTGCCGGACGCCTCGCGCGCGCAGCCACGCGGCGCGCACTTCCTGACGGCAATCGGACGGTTGTCGCCGGGTGTGTCGATCGACGCCGCGCGGGACACGCTGCGCGGTGCGGCCCGGGTCCTCGAAGCCGCCTATCCCGACTCGAACCGCGGCTGGAGCGTGACGGTCGAACCGCTGCACGCGGCGCTCGTCGGCGACGTCCGGACGCCGTTGCTCGTTCTCGCGGCGTCCGTGATCGTCATCATGCTGATCGCGTGCGCCAACGTTGCGAGTCTGACGCTGGCGCGCGGCGCGGGTCGCGCGCGAGAACTGGCGGTGCGCGCGGCCGTGGGCGCGACGGCGTCGCGGCTGCTGCGGCAGCAGCTCGTCGAATCCGCGCTGGTCGCCGCGTTCGGCGGCGCCGCGGCGATTCTCCTGGCGTGGTGGTCGACGCAGTTCCTGCGGACGACGCTGTCCGCGTCGCTGCCGCTCGTCGATCGGCTCGCGCTCGATCGCCGCGTCCTGATGGCGTCCTCGGCGCTGACGCTCGCGGCGGCCGTGCTGACCGGCCTGCTGCCGGCGTGGCAAGCGATCCGTGCTCGCAGCCACACACTGCTGAAGGAAGGCGGACGGTCGACCGCCAGCGGAATCCGCGCGCGGCAGGCGCTCGTCGTCGTACAGATCGCCGCGGCGACCGCGCTCGTCGCCGGCGGCGCCGTGCTCGTCCGCAGTCTCGCGCGCCTGACGTCCGTGCCGTCCGGCTTCCACGCCGATCGCACCCTGCTCGCCGACGTATCGTTGCCGGCCGCGCGGTACTCCCGTGAGACGCTCTCGCCGTTTTTCGATCGCGCGCTCGAGCGGATCCGTGCGCTGCCGGGCGTGCAGGCGGCGGGCGCCGGCGGTCCGCTGCCGCTCTCGGGTCAGAACGGCCTGCTGCGTTTTGGCCTCGAAGTGGAAGGTCGAGCGCCTTCGCCGGAGGGGGAACGCGCCTACGTCCGGTGGACGACGCCGGGCTATTTCGAGGCGATGGGCATCCCGCAACTCGAGGGCCGCACATTCACCGCGGCCGACGCGGCCGGCAGCCTTGAGGTGTGCGTCATCGACGAGGCGCTCGGGCGGCGGCTGTTCGCCGGCGAGAGCCCCATCGGCCGGCGCGTGAAGTCGTCGGTCCAGGGCACCGTGTGGCGCACGACCGTCGGCGTCGTCGGGTCGGTGCGCCAGACGTCGCTCGATCGGTCGGCCGATCCGCACGTGTACGTGCCGGAGGCGCAGTTTCCCGCGTCGGCGCTGACATTCGTCGTGCGATCGGCGGACGTGTCCGGCGCGACGGCCTCAGACGTCCGGAACGTGATGAGGGAACTCGATCGCGATCTTCCGCTGTCGAACGCGCGGTCGCTTGTGGATCTCGTCGCCGGCTCCACCGCATCGCAGCGCCTCAGCACGACGCTGCTCGCCGCGTTCGCAGGAGTCGCCCTGCTCCTCACGCTCGTGGGTGTCTACGGGGTCGTGGCCCAGACGGTGGCGCACTCGACGCGCGAGCTGGCCGTGCGGGTCGCGTTAGGCGCGAGCGGCGCGGACGTCGTGTCGCTGACGCTGCGCCGCGCCGCCATGATGACGATCGCAGGAGTGCTGGCCGGAGCGGCGCTCGCGTGGCTCGCGACGCCGGCGCTCCGCGGCATGCTCTACGGTGTCGGCCCGCACGATCCGATCGCGCTGGGCGTTGCCGCCGTGCTTCTCATCGCGACGGCGCTCGGCGCCGCCTACGTTCCGGCGCGCCGACTCCTGCGCCTCGACGTCGTGCACGCGCTGAGGGAGTCGTAGCGATCAGCGCTGTTTCGTCCGTGTCGATCCGTGTTTATCCGTGGCTCTACTTGCCGTTCGCCATCGACCCGAGGAACTCGGAGTTGCTCTTCGTCTTGCCCATCTTCGAGAGCAGCAGTTCCATGCCCTCGACGGGCGACAGCGGCGTGAGCACCTTTCGCAGCACCCACACGCGGTTGAGATCGTCCTTCGGGATGAGCAGCTCTTCCTTGCGCGTGCCGCTCTTCTGGATGTCGATCGCGGGGAACACGCGGCGATCCGCGAGCTTGCGATCGAGGTGGATCTCGAGGTTGCCGGTGCCCTTGAACTCCTCGAAGATCACTTCGTCCATGCGCGAGCCGGTGTCGATGAGCGCGGTCGCGA
>Ga0066903_100006068_pt1 | contig 10631 bp, 7 predicted proteins | sample PanSoiMetaGPlot1_FD_67491 | JGI IMG/M metagenome (GOLD analysis project Ga0066903, IMG submission 67491) | Tropical forest soil microbial communities from Panama analyzed to predict greenhouse gas emissions - Panama Soil - Plot 1 (version 2) | ecosystem: Environmental > Terrestrial > Soil >...
CAGGTGATGCAGTATTATCAGACCCGTTATGTGCCGAACAATCTTACCTTCGTCGTTGTCGGTGATGTGGACCCGGAAAAAGTCCGGCAACAACTAGGCGACTTGTTCAAACCGTATCCGGAAAAATCGCTGAAACCGGTATTTATTCCGCCTGAACCGCCACAACTTAGCCGGCGGGAAATCCACCGGGAATTCTCGACGGAGTTGACGCATCTTGCGATGGCCTGGCACATCCCGGAAGTCACGAGTCCCGACGTTCCCGCGCTCGATCTGCTCTCGACAATTCTCGGGGATGGGCGCAGCTCGCGGCTTTATCGGCGCGTACGTGAAGAAGCTGGGCTTGCTTTTAGCATATCGGCATTTTCATACACGCCGGGCGATCCCGGATTGTTTGGCATCGACGCCACTCTCGATCCGAAGAAGCGCGATGCTGCCGAGCAAATGGCGCTGCAAATCCTTGATCAGGTGAAACAGACCGGCGTGACCTCGGACGAATTAGAAAAGGCGAAGAAAATCACGCTTAGTCAGCATCTCGGTGCGCTAACCACGATGCGCGGTCAGGCATCCGATATCGGTTCGAACTGGTTGTTCACGCGCGATTTGAATTTTAGTCGCAAATACCTGGATGCGGTCCAGAAAGTCACGCTCGACGACGTCAAACGCGTCGCTCGCACCTATCTAACCGAGAACAACCTGACGGTGGTGTCGGTAAATCCAAAAGGCTCCCTGAGCGGCAAGGCTGAGCCCGTAAAACGGGTTGCCGCGGGTGAGATTCAAAAATTTGAGCTCTCGAACGGATTGCGATTGCTCGTGCGCGAAGATCATCGGGTGCCGCTGGTTGCGACGGGAGCCGTATTTCGCGGTGGCTTACTTGCTGAAAATCCGCAGGACAACGGCGTTACGCTGTTGATGGCCAAAATGTTGTTGAAAGGAACCAAGACGCGTACCGCCGAGCAAATCGCCAATGATATCGAAGCCGTAGGCGGCTCGATCTCAAGTGACGCTGGCAACAATTCGTTCAGGGTGTCGGTCGATGTTATGAAGCCCGATCTAAAATTGGGCCTGGAGCTGCTGTCGGACGTATTGCTCAACGCGACGTTCCCCGAAAAGGCGATCGCGCGCGAAAAAGAGATTCAGGTCGCCGCGATCCAGCAGGAGGAAGAACAATTGACCACGGTCGCGCGCAATATCATGCGTCAAGCGCTTTTTCCTCAGCACCCGTACGCGTTGCGTTCGAACGGCTCGGTCGAAGCCGTGCAGCACTTGACGCAAAAAGATTTGCTCGATTTTCGCGATCGGTATGTGATGGGGAAGAACGGTGTTATCTACGTCTTTGGCGACGTGAAAGCGGCCGACGTAAAACAGCTCGTCGAGCAAACGCTCGGCAAGATGCAACCCGGCGCGCTTGCCCTGACAGACGCAAAGCCGTCGATGCCGTTAAGCAAACCGGAAACTGTCGAGAGCCGCAAGGACAAGGCGCAGGGGATAATCATGGTCGGGTTCCGCGGCGCGAGCCTTTCCAGCCCCGATCGCTACGCGTTGGAGCTCATCGACGAGGCAAGCAGCGATCTCGGGTCGCGTTTCTTCATTCGGATTCGCGAGCAAATGGGCCTGGCCTATTACGTCGGCGCCAGTGAGATGCAGGGCATTGTGCCGGGACTGTTCGCGTTCTATTTAGGCACGGATCCGCAAAAGATCGAGCCGGTGAAAGCCGCGTTCCTCGACGAAATTCACAAGCTCGCGAACGAGGGTCTTACCCCGGTGGAGTTAGAGCGGGCGAAAAAGAAACTGATTGGTCAACAAGAAATCGCCAATCAAAGCAACGACACTTTCGGATATCACTGCGCGCTCGACGAGCTTTACGGCCTGGGCTTCGATTATTATAAGCGACTTGAGCATGAAGTGAACGCCGTGACCCTCGACGACATCAAAAAAGTGGCTGCGAAATATTTTCGCGATCAAGCGTATGTTTTGGCAACGGTGCAACCGCCCGTTTCCACGAACGCCACGGCGGACAAGCCCGGGAAGAAGAAGTGACACGTGACGAGTGACGAGAAAACGTAATATAGTTGATGTCACTCATCACTTTTCCTTATGCCTGAAGTTCAAAAAACCGTTCAGACCGGTGAGATGACGCAGCGCTTCATCGAGTTTGTGATGATGCACGCGCAAAACGCTGCGCTGTTCCTGGGTCAAATTCCAAATCCAAAGACCGGCGAAGCTGAAATCAACCTTGACCTCGCGCGCATGTTCATTGATCAGCTCGAAATGATTCAGGAAAAGACGCGTGGAAACCTGACTAACGAAGAGACCACGGTCTTGCGCAATACTCTTTCCAATTTGCAAATGGCATATGTGGAAGCGTCAGGTGCTGCCGGACCGCAACGCGCGGCACAGCCGGAAGGGCCGCAGAAGGCGCCCTCACAGCCTGAACCACCGGCGTCGGGCGCTTCAGAGCAATCACCGCCAATCGCCTCCAGCGAGCCCGAGCCAGAGTCGCGAAAGAAATTCACAAAAAGCTACGGCCCGTAGCACGAGTGTCAGCGGCGCCAAAATTATCTTCGCAGTGCACCCTCCGCGATCCGAAGATTTCCGTCTATACTGGAATTAGGCCGAAAAATTCCATATAACCCTGGTTAGGCCGCACATCCCTTTCGTTGTGGTCACCAAAAAAGGACAATTACGCTGAGTGGGCACTGCTCGTGCATGAGCTCGATGATGCCAAAGAGCACTTGGAGACGCTCATTCGAGAAATGACCGATGATCCAGAATACGACGAGGCGAATTTTCTGGTCGACCTCGGGCACATTTACAGCCACCTGAATCGAGCTTGGAATGCCCGCAATCGACTCGGGACCGATTGGACTCAGGAACAGCGCGAGCAATTGAGCCGGTTTCCGAAAGACATTGCTCCCACTTAGTGCCCCCTAACAAATCGATGAAGCCAACGGCCCCATTTACAAAATGCGTTCATTGTGTTTGCCAGCACACCCTGCCGCGGCTTATCTCTGTGTCGTTAAGCTCATGAAAACCGCGTTTCGCTTAACCTTCGTTGCAATGATTTTCTCGACGATGTTGTTTTCATCCGGATGTGAGGAGAAAACTGCCGCCACAAATCCCACTTCCCAAAGCACACCTGGAAGCACAAAGCTGTTGGAGGCGGTAGATCTCGTTGGGTACGATGGAAAAGCGGTTAGGAGAAGAGTGGATCGCATTAAGGAGGCCAACGAGAAGCATAACCAGGAAATAGAAAAGATGGCCGGAAGTGGGCCTGACCAGTAGTCGGCTTACACAACTTCAGAGGTTACCGTCGGAACCCTGGCGCGGCGTACGTCTTGCGCGAATTCGGCTATCGGCTGCTGGTGCGCGTGGTCGGAGTTGCGCGCGGACGCGGTTTAGCTCGCGCGGTTTTGCGCACGGTGATTGTCCCCCCGCCAGCGATCGCGGGCGTAGGTGACGCTTCGGGATACTTTTTGGTCGTGGGCCAGATTAACCGCCACGGTTGAGTTTTTATTGTTTCACTGAATTGCTTGATGTTCTCGCCTGCCGGCTGCAATTCGGTGGTTGCAACTTTCAGCTTCTCGGACGAATTCCGCAGGTTTCGAAGCGTGACCTCGATGTTGTCGTTCTCCGTCAGGCTGGTGCTGATTTTTTCGATGTTGGTGAGCGAATTCGAGAGCGCGCTGTCGGGCGCAGTCAGAACGGAAAGATGTTCGCCGAACGTTTTGAATTGCGTGAGAGCGAGACTCAGCTCGGAGTCTTCGTCGGTGAGTTTATTGAGATTTTGCGCGGTGTTCTGAAGATCTTTCATCGTATTCGTTGCTTCGTTGGCAACCGGTTTGATGACCTCCAGCATTTTCGCTGCGGCTTCGCCAAGATCGGGCGTTCGTTCGCCTGCGAATGTCTCGCCATCTTTTGCGCGACCGGACTCTTGCGTGCCTTGGGTGAAATCGATTGCCAGGTCGCCTAACAAACCGAGCTGCATCATCTGGACTTTGGCGTCGCGGTAAACCCTCGCGCTTTTGTCCACCTGCACATCCACGCGGGCTTCGAATCGCGGAGATGGGGAAGGGCTCGCACTCGGTTCGGACGGGTGAATCGCCGCCGCGGCTTGCTGCGCCTGTTTTTCTTCGGCCGGCGTGACTGGCGAATACATTTTCTGGACTTGACCAATCTTGCGGCCCGCGAGCATCACCACCGCGCCCGGTTTAATTCCAGCGGCATTATCGAAATAAACCTTGTAAGTCACGAGCGGCCGAAACAATCCCGGCGCCCCCAGCAAGACCAGAAGGAACGCGATAATGCCGATCGTGCCGATCACGAGCAAACCGGTCAGGATTTCATTTCTTTCTAATTGCATCGGGTGTGCCTTCCAGAATCGGGCCTTCGGTGCTGCCGCTCAAGAACTGTGCGACCACTGGGTTTTTGGATTGTTTGAATTTTTCGGCTTCTCCTTCTTCAATGATTTTTCCCTCGTATAACATAGCCATTCGCGTAGCGATGCGAAAGGCACTCTCCATTTCGTGTGTGACGGTAATGGACGTGACCTTCGAGTTTTCGGTGAGGCTGATAATCAATTCGTCCACGACTGAGCCAATGACCGGGTCAAGTCCTGCTGAGGGCTCGTCCAGCAGGATCAACTCAGGCTCGAGTACGAGGCCGCGCGCGAGCGCAACGCGTTTGCGCATGCCGCCGCTCAGTTCGTCCGGCAGCAGATCCTTGGAGTCTTGCATTCCCACAAGCTCCAGTTTCTCGTCAACGATTTTGTCAATTTCGCTGCGCGATTTGTCGGTAAGCTCTTCCAAGGGCAGCGCCACATTCTCGCGGACCCTGAGCGAGCTTAATAACGCCGAATATTGATAGACCATCCCGATGTGCTGTCGCACCTGTTGAAGTTTTCTGCGGTTTAGGCGGTTGATCTCAAACTGTTTGAAAAAAATTGAACCGGAATCCGATCGAAGTATGCCAAGGATGAGGCGCAAAATCGTGCTTTTGCCGCTGCCGCTCTGTCCCATGATTACCAGACGCTCCTGCGGCTGCACCTCAAGCGACACGCCTTGGAGTACTTTTTTTTCCTCGAAATGCATGTGCACGTCGCGCAACTCAACCATGTGCGACGGCGTGCTCACGTTGGGTAGAAGTTCGTGTAAACGACATTATAAACCGTGTCGCAGCCGATCACGGTTGTGATAGCGGTGACCACGCTGGAGGTCGTGTTGGTCCCGACTCCAGCCGCACCGCCCTTCACAGTGAGTCCCCGGTAACAGGCGATCGAGGCGATGAGCAGGCCAAAGATGAAGCTCTTCAATATGCCAGTAAGGATATCGCGAATGAGCAGTGAATCTTTTACCAGATCCAGAAAATACGGAAATGCGATGCTGAAATACGCTTTACAAACCAGGCTGCTCGCAAATACGGCTGCAAGGTTTGAAACCGTGGAGAGACACGGCGTCAGCAGAAACAGCGCGAGCATTCGTGGCGCCGCGAGAAGCCGCAGCGGACCGATGCCCATGGCCTCAACGGCTTCGACTTCCTCGTTGACCTGCATCGTGCCCAGTTCCGCCGTAAATGCGGCGCCGATACGTGCAGCGACCATAATCCCGGTGATCAGCGGTCCAAGTTCACGCGTAAAAGCAATGGCCACCAGGCCCGGAATCAGCCGTTCTGTTCCGAAGCGTTGGAGCTGATAACCAGTCAATAGCGCCATTGTCAGTCCGAGAAAAAAGCAGACCAGCCCCACCAGCGGCACCGAATCCACACCGGCACGTACGCTCTCGCGGAAAAAGCTGGCCGCGCGGAACGGCGCGCGGCCCTGTTGCACCCGTTCCATTGTTTCCTGGAACGTGTTCATGATGAACCAGAAAACGCTGCCGACCTCGCGCAGAAAAGTGCGCTCGATCTCAACGACTTCCAAGGCTCCCGGTACCGTGCGACGCGCGTCAGCGTTAGGCATGGATGAGAAGTTGCCTCACTTCGTGGTGGGGAAAAGCGCAAATTTGTCGGGAATTCAACAGTTCTAACGCGTCGACGGCTGTATCAGACCCTTCATTTTCCCGGTAGCCGGATTAAGTTCGTTCGTGAAAATTGCCCGAGTTTGCGCAGTCAATTGCTTCTTTGCTTTCATGCTCTTTAATGCTGCGGCGTCGGGGTTAGCCCAGGAAGCCAAGTGGTCTGTCACACCGGCAGCGGAATTGCCGGCCGATAACAATCCAAAAATGGAAAGAAAAAAGATTGGACTCGTGATTCACGGCGGTGCCGGAACGATTGAGCGCAGCAAGATTACACCGGAGAAAGAGCGTGAATATCGCGCAGGACTTGAACGGGCGTTGACTGCTGGTTACGAAATTCTGAAGCGCGGCGGATCGAGTCTTGATGCAACGGAAGCGGCTGTGCGCGTGCTCGAGGATGATCCGCATTTCAACGCGGGCCGCGGTTGTGTTTTCACGAGCGCCGGTACGAACGAGATGGATGCGTCCATTATGGATGGCAAGACGCTTAAAGCCGGTGCAGTTGGCGGCGTGCAACACATCAAAAATCCAATCGCTCTTGCCCGGTTGGTAATGGAAAAATCGCCGCACGTCATGCTCGACTGCGCGGGGGCGGAAGCCTTCGCGAAAGCAAACGGAATCGAACTGATCGATCAAAAATATTTCTTTACCCAGGAACGCTGGGACGCCCTGCACAAGATTAAGGCCGCCGAAAAGAACAGAGCGAGTGGAGCGGGGAAAAGCTTTCTAATCACCGATCAGGATCGACATGGCACAGTTGGCGCGGTCGCGCTGGATGAGGACGGTAATATGGCCGCGGCGACTTCGACCGGGGGAACAACAAACAAGATGCCCGGACGAATCGGCGACACGCCAGTGATTGGGGCCGGCACTTACGCAAACAATCAGACCTGCGCGGTTTCCTGTACGGGTGACGGAGAGTATTTCATCCGTGCCGCAGTAGCACATGAAGTCTCAGCGCTCATAGAACACCGGGGTATGACATTGCACGAAGCGGCGCAGACTGCTCTCGACACCGTGAAACAGCTCGGCGGCACCGGCGGTTTGATCGCGATGGATAAGAACGGCGACATAGCGTTGCCCTTTAACACAAACGGCATGTATCGCGGGTACGTCGATCCGAACGGAAAGTTCGTCGTCGAGATCTACAAATAATGCAGTAGAGGCGGCCGGATCAGCCGCCTGACCTAATGACGCTCCCGAATCTTATCATGAATAACGAAGGCATTGCCTCACGCTCAGGCGTTTGACACAAACGCGCCGCTACAGATGCTGCCGCCTTTTTCAATCGTCATTCCGTGTTTCAACGAAGAAGCGCGCATTGGCCAAACGGTGCTTCTCACGCTCGCTTATCTCGCCGCCAATTCTCCGGAAAGCGAATTGATCGTCGTTAATGACGGATCAACCGACGCAACGGGAGCAGTCGCCCGTGCAAAATTGAAATCTGCGCAGGTCGCCACACGTTTGCTGGAAAATTTTCCGAATCGCGGAAAGGGTGCCGCGGTATGCTGTGGATTACTTGCCGCACGAAAACCGATCGGGCTTTTTTCCGACGCCGACCTTTCGACGCCACTTGAGGAGACACCGAAGCTAATCGAACCAATCGCAAACGGCGAAGTGGACATCGCATTTGGCTCACGTGCGCTAGACCGCAGCTTGATCGGGGTGCGTCAATCGTGGCGGCGGGAGCAGGCAGGCCGTATTTTTAACTTACTGGTACGGCTCGGCATCGGATTGCCGTTCCGGGATACGCAATGCGGATTTAAAGCGTTTCGGCTGGAGACGTGCCGACCGATTCTTGAAGCGGCGCGGATCGAAGGCTTCGCGTTCGATGTGGAGTTGCTTTATCTCGCACATCAGGCTGGTTTGCGGATCCGCGAAATTCCAGTGCGTTGGAATCACGCTGAGGGCAGCAAAATTAGCGTTTTTCGGGACAGTATGAGCATGTTGCTCGAGGTGATCGCGCTGCGCACTCATCTGTAGCCGCTTCGCAACGCGAAGCGCAACGCAGAAACGTTTGAAGCGGGCAAGAGAGACGCGGCTACACTTTGCTTTCCTCCAGGGACATCTAAATTACTTGCTCCACTTTTCGGTTTCCATGCAGTCCTTCCAATTTCATCCCGCGGTCGCCCGCTGGTTCGAACAAACATTCGGCTCACCGACCGAACCACAAACGCGGGGCTGGCCCGCCATTCAATCCGGACGGCATGCTCTGATTTCTGCGCCGACTGGATCGGGCAAAACACTGGCGGCGTTTCTCGCTTCTCTCGATGGATTGTTTCGAGAGGGCGCGGAAGGTCACCTGCCGGATGAGACGCAAATCGTTTACGTCTCGCCGCTCAAGGCGTTGAGCAACGATATCCGCAAGAATCTTCAGGAGCCGTTATCCGGAATTCGTGCGTTACTCGGCGGGGCAAATGGTCACGACATCGATGTTCGTGCCGAAGTGCGCACTGGCGATACGACTGCGGCACAACGCCAGGCCCTGATCAAAAGACCCCCGCACATTCTAGTTACGACCCCGGAGTCGCTATATCTGCTGCTGACGTCCGAATCCGGCCGGGGAATGTTGCGCACCGTGCGCACGCTGATCCTTGATGAAATTCACGCGGTGGTGGATGACCGACGCGGCGCGCACCTCGCGTTAAGCGTGGAACGTCTGGCCGCGCTAGTGCAAGGTCCGCTACAACGAATCGGTTTATCCGCAACGCAGAAACCGATCGAAGAAGTAGGGCGTTTTCTGGTTGGCACTCGAGCGGTAGACAAAGCTGGCGATCCGGATTGTGAGATCATCGATATTGGTCACCACCGCGAGTTGGATCTGGCGATCGAAATGCCCAAGTCGCCGCTTGAAGCGGTGATGTCGCATGAAGTTTGGGAGGAAGTCTATTCTCGGCTCGCAGAGTTAATTCAGGCGCATCGAACGACCTTGGTTTTCGTCAACACGCGTCGCATGGCCGAGCGAGTTACGCATCACCTGAGCGAGTTACTCGGCGCCGACGCTGTCACTTCACATCACGGAAGTCTTTCTGCAAAACTGCGGCTGGAAGCGGAAGATCGATTGAAGCGCGGAGAATTGAAAGCGCTCGTAGCTACCGCTTCATTGGAATTGGGAATTGATATCGGCTCTGTTGATCTCGTTTGCCAGCTGGGCACGACGCGCTCGATATCCACATTACTGCAACGTGTCGGCCGGGCCGAGCATAAGCGCGGTGGTTTGCCGAAGGGTCGGATTTTCCCGTTAAGCCGCGATGAACTGATCGAATGCGCGGCGCTGATGCGATGTGTTGGTCGCGGCGAACTCGACAGCCTGACGATTCCTGAAAAACCGCTGGATGTCTTGGCGCAGCAGGTCGTCGCCGCGACTTCGACGGAAGATTGGGATGAGAATGAATTCTTCGAGCTTGTTTGTTCAGCCTGGCCGTACCGCAATCTCACGCGCGGTGAGTTCGACCAGGTTGTGACAATGCTCGCTGAAGGTTTCAGCACGAAGCGTGGGCGGCGCTCGGCGCTGATTCACCATGACGCGATTAATCATCGCTTGCGCGGCCGGCGTGGAGCGCGACTAACTGCATTAACATCCGGCGGGGCGATTCCTGATAATGCCGATTATCGAGTGATTCTCGAGCCATCGGAAACTTTCGTGGGCACAGTAAACGAGGATTTCGCTGTCGAAAGTCTCGCTGGAGATATCTTCCAACTGGGAAACGCATCGTGGCGAATCTTGCGCGTGAATTCCGGGGTTGTTCGGGTGGAGGACGCAAAAGGTCAGCCACCTGGAATTCCATTTTGGCTCGGCGAAGCTCCCGCGCGCACCAACGAGCTTTCGCGTGCGGTTTCCAATTTGCGGATGGAAATCGAACAAGTTCTGGTAGGGTCGCGGCGCTGCGGCGACCGGACGGCGCAGCGCGCCGTCCCTAACAATATCGCGATTGAGTGGCTCGGGAATGAATTCCAGTTGCCACAAACCGCTGCGGAACAGGTCGCCGAGTATTTTGCGGACGCATATCGTTTGTTAGGTGCAATCCCATCGCAGCAAACGCTGGTGCTGGAGCGCTTCTTCGATGAATCAGGCGGTATGCAGCTCGTTTTGCATGCGCCTTTCGGCAGCCGAATCAATCGCGCTTGGGGTTTGGCATTGCGAAAGCGCTTTTGCCGTTCGTTCAATTTTGAACTGCAGGCCGCAGCGACCGATGACGCCATTGTGATTTCGCTCGGTACGCAGCATTCATTTCCGCTCGACGAAGTTTTTCGGTATCTCAATTCCAAAACAGTTCGTGATCTTTTGGTTCAGGCGTTGCTCGACGCACCAATGTTCACGATTCGCTGGCGTTGGAATGCAACCCGATCGCTCGCCGTGCCGCGTTTCCGCGGCGGCGCGAAAAGCGCCGCGCCACTGCAACGGATGGAATCGGAAAATCTTTTGGCCGCAGTTTTCCCGGATCAGCTCGCATGCCTGGAGCACATTGTGGGCGACCGCGAGATCCCGGATCATCCACTGGTGAAGCAAACGATTGAGGATTGCCTCACCGAAGCGATGGACATCGATGGGTTGGAGGCAGTGTTGGGCAGAATCGAGTGCGGCGAGGTCCGATGTATCGCACGCGATTTGCCGGAGCCGTC
>Ga0066903_100006069_pt1 | contig 10631 bp, 7 predicted proteins | sample PanSoiMetaGPlot1_FD_67491 | JGI IMG/M metagenome (GOLD analysis project Ga0066903, IMG submission 67491) | Tropical forest soil microbial communities from Panama analyzed to predict greenhouse gas emissions - Panama Soil - Plot 1 (version 2) | ecosystem: Environmental > Terrestrial > Soil >...
GCGCCGCCACCGCGTACTCCACCAGGGGACGGCCCCGCAGAGGGACCAGCGCTTTCGGACCGTTGCCGCCGAACCGCTCGCCGCGGCCGGCCGCCGGGACCACCGCGGCGACCCGTTCGCTCATCGCCGGGCGCCGCTCCGGTCGAGGGCCGGCAGGCAAGGGACGATCAGGCGGATGGCCGTCATGCAGGGTGCCGGCCCCGTGCCCGGCACACCGGTTTTGTCGACATTAAGGACGTCAGCCGTGAGCCGGCGCATCTCGATCGCTATCATAACATCACGCCCGCGGCATGAGCCGGCCGAGGGAGCGTCATCAATTGCGTGCCGGCGATGCAAGATTCACACCATCGGCCCGCGCTTTTCTTGACACTCTCGCGACGGCCCGCCTATAATGACAACGCGTTTCAGCCCGGGGGGTGCGCCCGCGTATGAAAGAAACGAGTCCCTCATTCCAGGAGCAGGTCGACGAATATCTGCTCCGGCACCGCAGCGTGCTGGACGTGCTTACGAAGCTTCAAGAATCCACCGCCCGCGTGAACCGGGCGATCGCCAAAGCCGTCACGACCTGCGGGTGCATCTCCGTCACGGCCACGAAGCAGCACTTCCCCACCGACGTAGGCCTCTCGGAACTCCGCCAGTACGTGCAGTCGCACCTCGACGGAAAGCTGTGCGAGCGGTGCGCGGAGGCGGTCGAGAGCGAGATCGGGTCGGAACTCTTCTACATCGCCGCGCTGTGCAATCTCCTCGACCTGGATCTGGATACGATCCGGAAGAAGGAACACAGTAGGATCAAGACGCTCGGCATTTTCAATTTGAAATAGCCGCGCGGGCCAGGCGCGGACCGGGGCCGGCTCCGTGAGCCGGCCCTTCGTGTTTCGGTCTATGCGAGACACCGCTCCAGCGCTTCCGCGACGTGATCGATTGCGATCAGCTCGACGCCGCCGGGCCGAAGATCATCGAGACCCGCCAGGTTGGCGCGCGGCGCGACCACCCGCTTGAACCCGAGCTTCGCCGCTTCGGCGACGCGCCGGTCGATCTGACTGACCGCGCGCACCTCGCCCCCTAATCCGACTTCGCCGACCGCGACCGCCGCCGCGTCGACCGGCCGGTCGCGATGGCTGCTCGCCACGGCGAGCGCCACCCCGAGATCGGCCGCCGGTTCGTCCACGCGCACGCCGCCCGCGACGCTGACATACACGTCGTGGTCGGAGAGGTGCAGCCCGGCCCGCTTTTCGAGGACCGCCAGCAGGAGCAGCAGGCGATTGTAGTCAACGCCCGCGGCCGTGCGCCGCGGCATGCCGAATGGCGTGCGGGTGACGAGGCCCTGCACCTCGACCAGCAGCGGCCGGGTGCCCTCCACCGCGCAGACGACCGCGGAGCCGGACGCGCCCACGGGGCGCTCGGCGAGAAACAGCGCCGACGGATCCGGGACCTCCGTCAGCCCGCGCCCGCTCATCGCAAATACGCCGATCTCGTTGGTCGAGCCGAACCGGTTCTTGGTCGCGCGCAGCACGCGGTACGCGTGATGCCGCTCCCCTTCGAAGTAGAGCACGGTATCCACCATGTGCTCCAGCACGCGCGGCCCCGCGATCGCGCCCTCCTTCGTGACGTGGCCGATCACCAGCACGGCCGGCCCGCCGTCGGCCTTGGCGATCCGGAGCAGGTCCCCGGTGCACTCCCGGATCTGCGCGACGCTCCCCGGCGCGGCCGTGATGTCCGCGCGGTACACGGTCTGGATGGAATCAATGACCACGACGGACGGGCGGACCTCATCGATCCGGGCCGCGATCTGGGCGAGGTCAGTCTCCGCCAGGACGAGCAGACCGGAAGCACCGGCGCCGAGCCGCTCGGCCCGCATCTTCGTCTGACGCACCGATTCCTCGCCGGAGACGTAGAGCACGGCGCCTGCATTCGGACCCCCGGCGTCGGACCTGCGGCGCTCGGTGCCGGCGGCCACGTGGTGCGCGACGGCAAGGGCGAGCGTCGACTTGCCGACGCCCGGGTCTCCGCCGATCAGGATCAGCGAGCCCGGCACGATCCCGCCGCCGAGCACGCGGTCGAATTCGGCGAGGCCGGTGTCGCGCCGTACGGTCTCGTCGAGCGCGATGTCCGAAATCGGCACGGCGCTCGCGCCCGCCGGGCGGTCGCCCAACGCGGACGGTCCGAGGCCGCCGCCGGACCGGCCGAAGGCCCTCACTGGAGAGCGGCCGCCGCCGCTGGCGGCGGCCGCCTCGGGCTCTTCAACGAGGCTGTTCCACGCCCCACATCCGGGGCAGCGGCCGAGCCACTTGGTCGACTCGTAGCCGCACTCCTGGCAAACGAATATGACCCGCGCGCGCATCACCGGCTCCCCACCGGCCGATGACCGGCCGGCTTTGTTACGTTTCGACGCCGGAGTAAAGTAGGCGACGGCCCGGGCGGACCGCCCGGGCCGTCGCCACTCCTGCCGCCCGCAATTGCCCTCGCGGGAACCCTATGAGCCCTTGTCGACCGTGACGGGCTCGCGCTTCTTTTCGAAGACGAGCTCGTTATCGTGCGCGTCGATCACGATCTCATCGCCGTGACTGAACCGCCCGCGGAGCATCGCGTCCGAGAGCGGATCCTCCACGAGCCGCTGAATCGCCCGGCGCAGCGGCCGCGCCCCGTACTGCGGATCGAAGCCTTCTTTCGCGAGCACGTCCCGCGCCGCCGCGGTGAGGGCAAGCTCCATGCCCTGCCCGCGGATCTCGCGCCGCACCCGGTCCATCAGAATATCGACGATCGCCGTAATCTGATCGCGGGACAGCGGGCGGAACACGATGATCTCGTCCACCCGGTTCAGAAACTCGGGCCGGAACGTCCGCCGCAGTTCCTCCATCACGTGCGACTTCATCTTGTCGTACTGGCGCTGCGCGTCGAGATCGACGTCCACGGTGCCGCGGAAGCCGAGCCCGGCGCCTTCGCGCTGAATCTGCGGCGCGCCGACGTTGCTGGTCATGATGACGACACAGTTCTTAAAGTCGACCGTGCGGCCCTGCGCGTCCGTCAGGCGCCCGTCCTCGAGAATCTGGAGCAGGACGTTGAAGATCTCCGGATGCGCCTTTTCGATCTCGTCGAGCAGCACGACCGAATATGGCCGGCGGCGCACCTGTTCGGTGAGCTGGCCGCCTTCTTCGTAGCCGACGTAGCCGGGCGGGGCGCCGACCAGCCGGGACACCGTGTGGCGTTCGGTGTACTCCGACATGTCGATCCGCACAACCGCGTTCTCGTCGCCGAAGAGGAACTCCGCGAGCGCGAGCGTCAATTCGGTCTTCCCGACACCCGTCGGCCCGAGGAAGATGAACGATCCGATGGGGCGGCGCGCGTCCTTGAGCCCCGCGCGCGCACGGCGGACCGCCCGCGCGACCGCGGTGACCGCCTCTTCCTGGCCCACGATCCGCTTGTGGATCTGGTCCTCCATCTTGAGGAGCTTTTCGGTCTCCTCTTCGACGAGGCGCGTCACCGGAATGCCGGTCCAGCTCGACACAATGTCGGCGATGTCGTCCGCCGTCACGGTCGTGATGTCCCGGCCTTTATCGGTCTTCCACGAGCTTTCCAACTCTTCGAGTTTTTGCCGCAGCACTTTTTCCTTGTCCCGCAATCCCGCGGCTTTCTCGAAGTCCTGGTTCTTGATCGCGTCTTCCTTTTCGCGGCGCGCGCGGTCGGCCTTTTCCATCGCCTGCCGCACTTCCTGGGGTAGGAAACTGGCCTGCAGGCGGATCTTGCTCGCCGCTTCGTCCATCAGATCGATCGCTTTGTCCGGCAGGAACCGGTCGGAGATGTACTTGTCCGCGAGCTGCGCCGCGGCCACAAGCGCGTCATCGCCGATCTTCACGCCGTGGTGCGCCTCGTACCGCTCCCGCAGCCCCCGCAGGATCTCCACGGTCTGTTCGACGTTGGGTTCCGCCACAAGGATCGGCGCAAACCGCCGCTCCAGCGCTGCGTCCCGCTCCACGTACTTGCGGTACTCGTCGAGGGTCGTGGCGCCGATGCACTGCAGTTCGCCGCGCGAGAGCGACGGCTTGAGAATGTTGCTCGCGTCGATCGCGCCTTCCGCCGCGCCGGCGCCGACGAGGGTGTGGAGCTCATCCACGAACAAGATGACCTCGCCCTGCGCCTTGCGGATCTCCTCCATGACCTTCTTCATGCGCTCTTCGAACTCGCCGCGGTATTTCGTGCCGGCGACGAGCGCGGCCAGGTCGAGCTGGACGACGCGCTTGCTGCGCAGCACTTCGGGCACGTCGCCGCGCACGATGCGCTGCGCGAGGCCTTCCGTGATCGCCGTCTTACCGACGCCCGGCTCGCCGATCAGCGCCGGGTTGTTCTTCGTGCGGCGGGAGAGCACCTGAATGACGCGCTCGATCTCGCGCTCGCGCCCGATCACCGGATCCAGCTTGTTCTCGCGCGCGAGTTTGGTGAGGTCGCGTCCGAACTCGTCCAGCGTCGGCGTCTTGCTCGCCTGCTTGGTGTACGATGCGGTGCCTTCCTCGCCGAGGAGGTACACAACCTGGGAGCGGACACGCTCCAGGTCGGCGCCCATTGCTTCCAGCACGCGCGCGGCGACGCCCTCGCCCTCGCGGATCAACCCGAGGAGAAGATGTTCCGTTCCGATGTAGTTGTGGCCGAGCCGGCGGGCCTCGTCGAGCGCGAGTTCCAGGACTTTCTTCGCCCGCGGCGTGAATGCGACTTCCTCGTAGGGCGTGCGTTCACCGCGGCCGATGGCGCTCTCGATCTCCGCGCGGACGCGCTCGGGATTGATATTGAGCGACTCGAGGACCTTGCTGGCTACACCTTCACCCTCCCGGATGATCCCGAGGAGGATATGCTCGGTGCCGACCGCGCTGTGGTTGAGCCGCTTGGCCTCTTCCTGCGCCAGGATGATGACGCGGCGTGCCCGCTCGGTAAACCGTTCAAACATCCTGCGGCTGACCCCCTCTCTGCCAGAGCCTTGAGTGCGACGTCTGCTGCGTCGTGAGCCTCATGTTCTTTCTACTGCGTACGATCCGCGTCATCTCGATGTTCACGTCAGGCCCCGGTGTGGTGCCGCCGCAGTCAGAGATGCCCGGGAGTCCGGCAGAGTCTGGGAGGATCTCCCCCCTCCCACGTTTTCCTACCGAGCGATACGCCGCGGTTCCGCGGAAGATTCCTTCAATCGACATTCCGCGACCGGAAGCCGCTCGTGCGCTCTCTTTCTTCGCCCGTTTTCCGACTCCTGCCGTTTCTCGCCGGGCCGCGCTCGGCCATCGTGCTGTGCGACACCGTTGGTGCACTCCTGTTTTTCCCCGATACGTCGAAACACAGACGGCTGGTCCGACCACCCACCGCGGCCAGGTTGCCGTTTCGTGACACGGGCGTTCGGGTCGGGCGGCGGAGACGGGCCGGGTAGTTGGGCTCGGGCCGGTCCCGGTGCGGCCGGCCGACATCTCGCGGCCGACCGAGCCTCCACGCGCAATAAGAAGGCGCCGGGGAGCCCCGGCGCCGCAAAGCCGGACGGACCGCGGCTAGCGCTTGATCCCCTTTATCGTGTACTTGATGGTCCCGGCCGGCGCCTGCACGGTTACGGTCTCGCCCTTCCGCCTCCCGAGCACCGCGCGGCCGACGGGCGACTCGTTGCTGATCTTGTCGTGGGCCGGGTCGGCTTCCGGCGATCCCACAATCGTGAAGGTGAGCTCTTCGCCCTCTTCGTCCACGAGCTTCAAAGTGCTCCCGATGGACACGACATCCGAGCGGACTTCGTGGTTGTCGATGACCCGGGCATTCCGCAGCATCGCCTCGAGCGTGAGGATCCGTCCCTCGGTGAAAGCCTGCTCGTTTTTGGCGTCCTCGTATTCTGAGTTTTCGGCGAGATCCCCGAACTCTTTCGCCTGCTTGATGCGCTCGGCGACTTCCTTACGCTTCACGGACTTGAGGAAGTCCAGCTCCTCTTCCAGTTTCCGCAGTCCTTCGGGGGTGAGGATCGTCTCTTTCTCATCCATGCGGCTCAGCTCACCTGGTCGAGTCGACTTTCAACGCGCCGGCCACGCACTTGCTATCGACATCCCGATCGGCCGTGCGCCGAATCATGTTTTTCCCGACAATAAGAGCGGACGAGACCGAGGAGTCTCCTCAGTCTCGACCTCGGGGACGAGTATACAGAAGCCGGTGTGCGTTTGTCAAAAGCGGTCATCCGGCCGGCGCGTCGGCGGGCCGCGCGCGAAAATGTCCGGCGCTGCGCGCTGCGCGCCGGATCGCGTCCACCTCGTCGTCGGCGATGCGCCGCTCGAACCGGCGGAGGCCGGAGAGACGGAATCCGTGCCGGTCCATCAGAGCGTGAATCTCCCGCACCCGCTCGACCTCGACTTCCGCGCCGAGCGTATAGTCCTCGTATCGGTGCTCGAGCGCGAGCAGCATCGTCTCCGCCATACATGCCTCGCACGTGCCGGGCGGGAACCCGAAGTCCAACCCGAAGTCCACGCGTCCCGGTACTTCGATCACGCCGCCGTCGATCACGAGCACGTCGCGCCGCCGCTCGTAGACCAATTGCGACACGTTCCGTGGACGGGCGACATCGCACACCACCGCGCCGGGCCGGAGGTCTTCGGGTTCGACCAGCACGTCCGTCGCGGACGTCACCGTGAGCACGATCTCGGCCGACGACACCGCCTCGCGCACGTCGGAGGTCACCGCGACGTCGACGGAGGCTTCGGTCCGGAGGCGCGCGGCCAGCGCTTCCAGGCGGTCGCGGTGGCGGGCGGCCAGCACGAGGCCTCCAACCTGCGGGGCGAGCAACCGGCAGCAGACCGCGCCGATGGAGCCGGTGGCGCCGAGCACCGCAACGCGCGCCCCCCGGGGATTCACGTCCATCCGCGCCGCCGCGGCGAGCGCGCCTTCCACCGCGGTTGCGGCCGTGAGGCTGTTCCCCGTGGTCACGCCGACGCGCAATTCGCGCGCCACGGTCACGCCGCGGTCGCCCACGATTTTCGTGAAGGCGCCGAGTCCGACGATGCCGGCGCCGAGGCGCTCAGCGATCCGCCCGGCCTGGATGAGCCGGCGGTACACCAGCGGGACGGGCGCATCGAGCAGCACGCGCGGGGTCCACGGCAGCGCGATGAACCACCCTTCCGCCTGTGCCCCGGTCGCAGAAACAAGGCCGGTGATGTGCGACGCCTCGAAGGGTGGGACGGCGCGAAACGCGCGCTCGACGAGGCGGCCGGGCAAAAAGCGCGTGATCGGAAACTTCTGTGCATACTGCCGTACGTACAGCGGATGAAGCACAAACGCGAACCGCCCGGGCCCCGCGCCGCTCACGATACCGCCCCAGCCTTGCGCGGCGTCTCGGCGGCGGTCAAGGTCTCCACGCGCGGCCTGACGCCCGCCCGCAGCAGCCAATCGATGATCTGCCGGGGCTGCATCCTATCGGTCCGCGTACCGGAGAGGGCCACGACGATGCCTTCGAGCACGTTGGTGGCAAACGATCGCCCCTCCATCTCCGGAGCGGCGGTGATGAGACGTTGCGCCCCGCGCCGGTGCAGCGCTTCGCGGTCGTCCTTCGTGATGGTTTGGGTCAGAATCGTCTTGCCCGCAAGATCCTCGGGCATGTACCGCCGAATGAAATGGAAGTCTCCCGCGACCACCTCGGCCCATGCGAACAGGGCCGGGTATTTCGGCGTGACGCGCTCCTGCTTTTCCCCCGTGGGATACAGCCACTGGAACGGCAGGCGCGTGATGACAGGCAGGAGACACGCCGCCAGCAGCCGGACGGTGCCGAGCCGCCGCATCGGGATCGGAAGGCCGAGCGCAAAGTAGAAGTCGCCGAAAAGTGTCGCGGCCCCGGCTTCGGTGAATGCCTCGGCCATGCCGTACCGGTCGACGCTGCTCACCAGCAGCACCCGCCGGCCCGCGAACGAAACCCCTTCGGTCTTCGGAAGGTACTCGAGAATGAGGTACTTTTCCCACGACGCCTTGATGCCGCCGCCGTCGACGACCGGGGTTCGCCGCACGTCGCGGATGAGGCGCGCCGCGTCCCGAATGCGGTAACGGCGGGTACCCGCGCGCAGGTCGAGATCGATCCCGCCCATCCCGATCGCATCGACGTGCCCGTCCAATTCGCGCACAAGCGCGGCGAAGCGAGCCATGTCCCCGTTCGTACCGATCCGTTCGATCACGAACGGTTCGCCGAGGATCGTCGTCTCCACGCGATGGTCGCGTTTGCTGCTCCCGAGACTGACGCTCACCACGCGCTTCATCGAGACCGCTCCACGCTGGTGCGTGTTTGACCCACCCGAGCGGCTCTCCTGTCCCGGCCGCTATCCTGCCAGCCCGGGCGCGCCGCCCGCCGATCGCGCCAGCCGGACGGAGCGCAGCACCGCCTGAACGACAACACCCGCCACCGCGGCTTCGAGCGCAAGCGACGTGTTGACCGGCCCGGCCGGGGGCGCCGCGCCGCCCGTCCCGAGCACGAAGAACGTGTCGCCGTCCACCGACGTGTGGGACGGGGAGACGGCGCGCGCGAGACCGGTGTGCGCGGCCACGGCCAATCGCGCCGCGCCGGCCTTTGTCAGCGGGGCGTCCGTCGCGACGACACCGATCGTCGTATGCTCGAACGGACACCGCTCGCCCGCTATTCCGTCCGCCAGATGCGCCGCGGTGCCGAGAAAGGCGCCCGTCCTTGGGTCGCGCGCCCCCGCCACGATCGCGCCGGTACGCGGGTCGACCACGTCCCCGAACGCGTTGGTCGCCACCAGCGCGGCCACCGTGGCACCGGAGGACAATCGCATGCTCCAGGTCCCCACACCCGCCTTCATGCGGCTCTCGGCGCCCAGCAGTTTGCCCACCGTGGCGCCGGTGCCGGCGCCGGCGTTCCCCTCCTCGATCGGTCCCGCTCCCGCGGCGCGGCACGCCGCCTCACCCATGGCCGCGCCGGGGCGCACCGCGGCGTCGCCGATGGAAAGATCGTACAGGACAGCGGCCGGAACAATGGGCACACGGGCGGCCGCGGTGTCGAATCCGATCCCTCGATCTTCCAGCACCCGCACGACTCCGTCGGCGGCCGCCAAACCAAAGGTGCTGCCGCCAGTCAGTAAGACCGCGTGCACCCGATCGACAGCCGTGTCCGGCCGAAGCAGATCCGTCTCGCGCGTCCCGGGCGCGCCGCCGAGGACGGCCACCCCCGGGACCGCGCCGGCTTCGCACAGCACCACGGTACAGCCGGTGAGATGCGCCGCGTCCGTCGCATGGCCGACGGCAACGCCGGGAACATCTGTGATGGCCGGCGGCGTCACAGCGCGTCGCCCATCGTCATCTGGCTTATGACGTCGCCGGCGACCACGCGGACCTCCGCCCCGTCGCGCGTTCGGACCAAGAGCGCCCCGGTGTCATCGACGTCGTACGCGACACCTTCGATGACCGGCGGTGCGCTCCCGGCCGCGGGCGCCACGGTAACCCGCACAAACCGGCCGAGTGTGTCGGACCACGCTCGCCATCGCCGCAACACACCGGCGCCGCCGGCCGTCAGCAGCTCCGCGTGGTCCCGGCCCAGCTGGGCCAGCACCGCCCGGAGGAGCCGCCCGAGTTCAACTGGCCGGCCGAGCGCAGCCAGTAACGACGTTGCCGGATATTGCGGCCTGGCCGGCAGGGCTGCGGGCGTCACGTTCGCATTGATGCCCACACCGAGCACCAACCACGACGGTCGCGGCAGTGTGCCGGCTGTGCCCGCCCCGCCGGGTGCACCCGGCGGGGCGTCTTCGCGAACCGTCATGCCGGGCGGACCGGTCTCGAGCATCAAACCGGCCACCTTACGCCCATCTACGAGGACGTCGTTGGGCCATTTGAGACGCGCGCGCAGCCCGGTCCCCTCCATGATCGCCCGCGCGACCGCCACGCACGCCGCGAGTCCGATCAGCGGGAACTGCTCAATCGGGATCCGCGGCCGCAAGATTACAGAAAACCACAGGCCCCCGCGCGGCGACGCCCAGGGACGACCCAAACGCCCCCGCCCCGCGGTCTGGGTCTCAGCGACGATCACGAGGCCCTCGGCGAGACCGCCTTCCGCGAGGCTGTGGGCCCATTCGCTTGTCGACGTCATCGTTTCGAACCAGCGCACTTCCCGCCCGATCGGACCGGCGTCGGCATCACCCCACGGCCACACGGAGTCGCGGCCGGGAACCGCCGCCAGCATCGCTTCGACGGTGGCGCCGTCGGGCAGCCGAAGGTCCGGCGCGATTTCGGCGAGCGGCACCAGCACGAAAGGGCGCCCGGCGACTTCGGGATGGGGGATCACGAGATCCGGTTCCCGCACAACCTCGTCACCGTAGAGAAGGATATCCACGTCGATCGTCCGGGGCCCCCAGCGTTCCGCGCGCACACGTCCGAGCGCCGTCTCGACCGTCCGGCCGCGGTGCAGCAGCTCGCGAGGCCGCAGCGACGTCTCGACCGCGACGACTTGGTTGAGAAACGTCGGCTGTCCGCTCCGCCCCCACGGGACGGACTCATACACAGCCGACCGCGCGGTCACACTAAGGTCCGCGGCTTCGAGACGGCGGAGCGCTTCCCGCAGGTAGCCGGCGCGGTCCCCCTCGTTGGACCCGAGGCCGAGATACGCGCGCGCCACGGTGGCTACGGGGCGTCCCCGCGGG
>Ga0066903_100006070_pt1 | contig 10631 bp, 11 predicted proteins | sample PanSoiMetaGPlot1_FD_67491 | JGI IMG/M metagenome (GOLD analysis project Ga0066903, IMG submission 67491) | Tropical forest soil microbial communities from Panama analyzed to predict greenhouse gas emissions - Panama Soil - Plot 1 (version 2) | ecosystem: Environmental > Terrestrial > Soil >...
ACCGGCGTCGCGAGCAGGAAGGCGAATCGGGCGGCGTCCTCGTAGCCGAGGCCCCGCCAGAGGCCTCCGACCATCGTGATCCCGGAGCGGCTGATGCCCGCGAAGAGGGCGAAGATCTGCAGGATCCCGATCCGGAGCCCGTCCCCGTAGGGGAGGTGGGAGATCCGCTCGTCGGACGCGTACGCCTCGGCCACGTCGGTCGCGGAGCGTGCGCCGCTGGCGGCGAACTCCTGCCCCGCGGCGGGCGCCTCCTCGGTCGCAAGCGCGGGCTCTCCCTCGCGGGCCTGCTGCCGGCGCGCCGCCCGTTCGGCGGCCCGCTGCATGCGGGCGAAGCGGTCCCCGATCAACAGGATCAGGCCGTTTACGAACAGGAACACGCTCGCAGCGACCGGCTTCGCGAGGGCCGTGCGGAACACGTGCTCGAGGGCGACGCCCGTGATTCCCACCGGGATCGTCGCGATCACGATCAGCCATGCCAGGCGCTCGTCCTGGTCGGTGGCGGTGAAGTGCCGCTCGGAGATGCTCCGCTTCGCGCTGCGGAAGAACCCGGTGACGATTCGGACCCAGTCCGCCCGGAAGAACCACAGCAAAGCGAGGGCGGTGGCGACGTGGAGCGCGACCAGGAAGGCGAGGTAGAACGAGGACTCGCTGTGGGGCGTCGACGACTGCGTGACGAGGGTCTCCCAGCTGCCGCCGATCCACGCCGGCACGAGGACCGAGTGGCCGAGGCTCGAGACCGGAAAGAGCTCGGTCACGCCCTGGATGAGGGCTATGACGATCGCTTGGAGGTAGGAGAGCATGGGTGATCACGGGCCGCGGCGGCTGCCACGGGGCGCGCGCACGGTAGGTACGGCGCCTTTACTCCGCCTAAAGAATGACGCTGATTCCTCTTGAGCGAGTCGCTGAAGTAGAGTTCCGCGCGTGAGTCGCGCCCGAGCCGCACGCCTGATCGCCGTCCTTGCGGGCTCCCTCGCGATCCTCGCGGTGTTCGCTCCCTCGGCCCTCGCTGCCGACGGCGTCGGGCTCTGGGGGCCGACGGACGACAAGGTCGTCACCTACTTCGGCTTCGGCTGCCTGATCTTCTTCACGGTCCTGGTGACGGTCCTGTCGCTGGTCCAGGGCCGGCTCGAGAACCGCAAGGAGCGCAGGCGACAGGAGCTCGAGCGCCTCCGCCCGCCGGCGGCGGACTGACCGCAGCCTCCGGTCCGTGCCCAAGGTCCGCTACGAGCGCATCGGCGCGGCCGCGGTCCTGACGATCGACCGCCGTGAGCGCCGCAACGCGGTCGACACCGAGACCGCGGGCCTGCTGCTCGACGGCTACCGCGAGTTCGAGGCCGACGACGAGGCCCGCGCGCTCGTCCTCACGGGCGAGGGGCCCGAGGCCTTCTGCGCGGGCGCCGACCTGAAGGCCCTCGCGGAGGCGGGGCCCGACGTCCCGGCCGACGTCATCGAGTCGGTGGCGTCGCGGTCCGAGGGCCCGATGGGGTTCACGCGGCTAACGCCGTCGAAGCCCACCATCGCGGCGATCTCCGGCTGGTGTCTCGCGGGTGGGCTCGAGCTCGCGGTCTGGTGCGACCTCCGCATCGCCACCGAGACCGCGCGGCTCGGTTTCACCGAGCGCCGCTTCGGCGTCCCGCTCATTGACGGCGGTACCCAGCGCCTGCCGCTGATCGTGGGCATGGGCAGAGCGCTCGAGATGATCCTGACCGGCCGCGTCCTCCACGCCGGCGAGGCGCTCGACTGGGGCCTTCTCAACGAGGTGGTCGGGGAGGGCGCTCACATCGACCGGGCCCTCGAGATCGCAGAGGGCCTGGCGCGCTTTCCCCAGACCACGATGCTGTCGGATCGCCGGGCGGCGATCGAGGGCGCCGGCCTGTCGCTGGAGGAGGGCCTCGCCCTCGAAGCGGAGATCGGCCGCGCGTCGATCGAGACGGGCATCCGGGGCGCAACCCGCTTCGCTGCCGGCGAGGGTCGCGGCGCCCAGGGCGCCGGCGTCTAACCCGGCGCCTCCGGCAGCCGGAACTCCCCGAGCAGGCGCTTCTCGGTCTCGCCCTCGACCGCGGCGACCACCTCCACCTGGCTTTCGAGCGGCGTTCCGCGCAGCTTGGTCGCCAGCAGGTCGTCGACCTGGAAGATCCCGGCCGAGTTGTTCATGTGGATCTCGAGCCGGACCGGCCGGTCCTCTCCCGCTTCGATGATGACCTCGTCGATCGCCGCGGCGGACAGCGCATGGATGCCCATGCGCCCCGCCTCGACCGGGACCCGCGAGCGCCCCTGGGCCATGTCGAGGGCGTCCGCGACCCGCACGACCCCCGCCTCGAGCGTGTAGGGCTCCCCGCGCCGGCGGTGCCCGATGATCGTGTGGAGCGCCTCCGACGCGACGACCGTCCGGTCGGGCTCGTCGTAGAGATCCGCAAGGAGCTCCCGGAGCTTGCGCTCCGCGAGGAACAGGCTGTACGCCTCGTGGTCCGCCCGGTGGATCGACATGCCCACGTCGTGAAGCAGGGCCCCCGAGGCCACGACCACCTCCGCGTCCCGCCTCCCCATCTTGTGATCCACCACCATCGCCGGCTCGATTCCCGCCCGCACGAGCAGGCGAAGGATCCGCAGGGCGATGTTGAGCACGATCTGCACATGCACCCAGGAGTGGTCGGACATCCCGAGGCGCTCCGACGTCACCTGCGCCATGTGCCACCAGGCGCGGAGCTCCTCGTCCGCGTTGACGTTGTCGAGCAGGGCCTCGAGCCGGCGGTTGCCACGCGTCGGCGCTCGCACCCTGGCGCCCGCGATGGCGTCGCCGGGCTTGCCGCCCCGCTCGTCGGGACCCGCGGCCGTGCTCGGGGCGTCGTCCGTGCTCACTGGGCCAGTTTCTCAGGCTGAGCAGCGCAAGTTTTGCCGCCTGCGGCGCGTTTACATTTCGCGCGGTCGTGCCGATTGAAAGGCCGAGCATGGCGAACTGCCCGCATACCGGACTGACGATCCCCGAGTGCTCCTGCAGCGTCTGCCTCGAGGCGCAGCTGCGTAGGCATCGCCCAGAAGGCGCCGATGCCGAGATCCGCGTCACGCGAAGCGCGCAGCAGGAGCAGCGCCGCCAGGACCAGCGCCGCGCCGCCTAAGACGCGCTCCAGAAGCCGCTACATGCTTGACGGCCCGGGTACAGTGCCCCCGTGCCGAAGGGAAGCGGACTGCTTTCGATCGAACGCCGCGGCGAGGTCGCCGTGGTCACCCTCTGCAGGCCGGAGAAGCGCAACGCGCTCTCCATCGAGCTGCGTGAGGAGATCGCCGACGCGTTCGGCCGCCTCTCCAGCGACGACCACGTCGGCTGCGTCGTCCTCACAGGGGCGGGCCCCGCCTTCTGCGCCGGCATGGACACCAGCCAGTTCGGCGGCGACCTCGAGAACCGCAGGCAGCTGGTCGAGACCAGCACCGTCGCCTTCGAGTCGATCGGCGAGTGCCGCCGCCCGATCGTCGCCGCAGTCAACGGGCCGGCGATCGCCGGTGGCTTTGCGCTCGCCCTCCTCTGCGACCTGCGAATCGCTTCGCCCGAGGCGGTCTTCGGATATCCGGAGCTCCCGCGCGGGATCCCTCCGAGCTACGCGGCCGCGCGCGCTGTCCTGCCGGCGACGGTCGCGCAGGACCTGTGCCTGACCGGCCGCCTCGTCAAGGCGGATGAGGCGCAGAAGCTCGGCATCGTCCGCGAGGTCGTCCGCGGCGACCTCATGGCCCGGGCGATGGAGCTCGCCGAGCGGATCGCGGGCCTGCCGCGCAAGGCGATCCTCGAGACGAAGCGCAGGACGCTCCTCGAGCGGCGCCACCTCTGGGGCTTCCTGTTCGAGGACGAGCAGCGGGTCTTCCGCCGCGCGCTGATCGGGCCCGACGCGGAGGAAGAACCCGAGCGCAACGGCGCGGCTGCCTGAGCACCGAGCCGCTGGACGTCGCTAGTCCCGCAGCCCGGCGGCTCTCAGGGCGTCGGCTGGGTCGTCGATGAACGTCTCGAAGCGAAACAGCTGGCCGTCTCGAATCTCAAAGAGAATCCCAACCGGCTGATCCAACTCGACCCCGCTCCGCCTGCCGTGGAGCCGGACCTGGCCGAGCGCCACAACGAAATCTCCCGAATCGCGCCAGTCCTCGATCTCCATCCTCCACTCGTCGAACTGCTCGTCGATCTCGCGGAGGTACCGACGGACGCCGGCCCGGCCGCGCACCGACTCGCCCAAGATCCGGCTGACGAGCACCACCTCAGGATGGATCTCCTCATCCGGGAACCTGCGCTCTCCGGCGTTCCACCGGCTGAACACGCTCCGGGCGAACTCGACGTTATCCCCCAACATCGCCTACGGAGTATCCGTCGATCAGGCCCTCCGGGGCAACCCGGGCACCTGAGCCGGGGGCGACGATGCTGTCGGTGCCTACGAGCCGCAGATCGGCCAAGGGCTCGAGCCGCTGCGTGAGTACAGCAGCGCCGCCCGGTACGTCTGCTCCGCGGGGGAAGCGGCCCCCGGGTCACCGGAGCCTCCGACCGAGGCCCAGGTGCCGTAGTCGAACTGGTAGAGACCGTGGTAGGTCCCGTCGGCGGAGACCGCAGTCGGGTCGCCACCGGACTCGCACGCGGCGATCGCCTGGAGCGTGGAGCTCGAGACGCCCACCGACTCGGGCGACGGGAAGCCGTCCTGGGTCGAGGCGGAGCTGGAGGACGAGCTGCTGTCGTGAGCGGCCTTCGCCTGGCGCACCGCCCGCTGGTGCTCGATTCGCTGGTGCGCCTGACGCATCAGCTCGTTGAAGTGCTTGGCCGGCCTCGTCAGCACTGCCACCCGCTGGTGCGAATGGTTGCCGTCGGCCCGCTCGTGCCCGGGGGTCTGGGCGGCGGATCCGCTCGGCTGTGTGACGATGCCCAGGGTCAGTGCCACCGCACCTGCGGCCGCAAGCCCTCTGATAGCCACGGACATGGGATGAACCACCTCCAACTTGGATGCACCGGCCGCGCTCATCGCGGAGCCGCGCGCCACACGGGCAGCCGCTCATGCGGTGCCTCACACGTCGCTCCGGCCTGCCGGGTGTTCCTACCCCTGGGCGGTCCTTGGTTGAAGGCGCGGTATCAGGCGCCTGCCCGAGGGGTGGTCCGTAACGGCGGTGGAGGGTGGCAGGCGAACGCGCGTTTGTGTGTGACGCCGGTCACACAGTTAACACAACCGTGACTGAACCCGGCGAACAACTCCTCCTCTCCAGGCAGGGATTCCCCAAATCCGCCGCTCTGAGCACGGCTGTGGCACGGGCGACCCTGATGAGGGTGGCCGCAGGCGAGGTCCCCCCGACGTTCCGGCTCCACCGGCCGCCCAGGATCCTGGCCTTCTCGAAGCAGGACGCGGCGAGCCCCGGATTCCGGGGTGCGGTCGAAGCGGCGCGCGACGCCGGCTACGAGCCGGTGATCCGCCTTGCCGGCGGGCGCGCCGCCGTCTACCACGCGGGGACGCTGGCGCTGTCCTGGGCCGTTCCAGACAGCCGCCCGTCCGCGCGCACCGAGCAGCGATTCAGGGAGCTGGCCGACCTGCTCGCCCACTCGATCGGGGAGCTGGGCGTGGACGCGCGCGTCGGCGAGGTGCCGGGCGAGTACTGCCCCGGGGCGTGGAGCGTGAATGCACGCGGCGTGGCGAAGATCGCGGGGACCGGTCAGCGGCTGATCGCCGGCGCGGCCCATCGCGGCGCCGTGATCGTCGTCGGCGACAGCGCGGCGGTGCGCGATCCGCTGATCGGTGTCTACGCAGCACTGGGCCTCGACTGGGACCCTGCGACAGCTGGCAGCATCGAGGACGAGGTCCGGGGCGTCACCCCGCAGCGGGTGGAGGAGACGATCCTCGCGCGGTTGGGGCAGCTCTACGAGCTGCGCGAGGCGCCCATCGACCCCGAGACGCTCGCCCTGGCCCAGCGCCTAGAGTCCGACCAGACCGTCGAATGAGACTGCTTGCCTTCAGCGACCTCCACGTGGACACCGGCCAGGCCGAGAGGCTGGTAGCCGCGAGCGATGACGCCGACGTCGTCCTCGGGGTCGGGGACTTCGCGTCCGTTCACTCGGGCCTGGAGGACACCATCGCCGTGCTCCGGCAGATGACCAAGCCGGCGGTTCTCGTTCCCGGGAACAACGAGACCGAGGAAGCGCTCCGCGATGCCTGCGACGGCTGGGTGAGCGCGGTGGTGCTCCATGGGGAGTCGACGACGATCGACGGGGTCGAGTTCTTTGGCCTGGGAGCCGGCGTCCCGGTGACCCCGTGGGACTGGAGCTTCGACCTGACCGAGGAGGAGGCGGCCGCGAAGCTCGCCTCGTGCCCGGAGGGCTGCGTGCTCGCCGTCCACTCGCCGCCGCAGGGCCACGTCGATGTGAGCGGCGCGGGCGACCATCTGGGAAGCGTCGCGGTGCTGGACGCGATCGTCGAGAAAAAGCCGCGGCTGGCGCTTTGCGGCCACATCCACGAGTCGTGGGGCGAGCGCTCCGAGATCGGACCGACCGAGGTGGTCAACCTGGGGCCCGCGGGCACCGTGCTCGAGGCCTGAGCGGGCATGAGAAGGGCCCCCGGCCGCGTCGGGACTAAGCCGCGATCCGGGGGCCCTCTCAGTTACTGGCACTACTGAACTGGTGCTGGCACAGCGCGGGCATCCCTGCCCACGCGGCGGCGATTGTCGCGGCTCGCAACCGCGCGCACCATCCTTCGATCGAAGGATTTTGCGTATAGACCTCGCCTCAGCCGATCGGAGGATGGTTCACCAGCCGATCGGCGGATGTCCTCACAGCCGATCGGGTGGTCGCGGAGGAGGCTCAGGCCTCCGGGGAGGCGCCCCGGAGCGTCATTCCCTGCTCCGAGTCGAACTCGAAACGCATCACGAAGAGCTCGTCATGGGTCACGGACCACCGGTCCGCCAGCCGCTCGACGAGCTTCACCCTCCATGGCATCAGCATGCTGCGCTCGAGCTCCACCAGCCCGCCCTCGGAGCGGTAGGTCGTGAAGTCCCGGTCATACAGCTCGACCACGACCTTGGAGCGGTCGGCTCGGAGCTCGATCTCGAACGGAGCCGACGGCGGCGCGCCGGGCCGGTCGGTACCACTCGTGAGCGCACCCACCAACACGGCCACCTGCTCGAGCACGACCGGGTCGCCCTCCGCGATCAGGTCGCCGAGGGCGTCGCGGACGTGGGTGACCGACGTGGGGCCCGCCGGTACCGACAGGGTCAGCCGAGCCTCGTCAGGGCCGAGCGCCTGGGCGTGCGACCCATTCGATGACACCTCCTGCCCGATTACTTGCGGTTCCTTCCTCGTCAGTTTCGGTCTCCCGTTGCCGCTGCGTTCGGCCCACCGATACTGAAGCCCAACCCGGGCGCTGAACATCGTCCGTTCGGACGTTTCTGCGGTTGAAGACGATACCCACCGATCGGTGGATGACCGCATAGACGATTGGAGGGTCTTAACGTGAGGTGATCGGAATCGAGGCCCGGACCACAGTCCCCTTCCCGTCGGCGCTCGAGACCTCACCATCCCCGCCCATCGCCTGCATCCGCTGAATCGTCGACGCGAGTCCGATGTGGCCCTCCCGGAGCGCAGCCTCCTGGCGCCCCGCTGGAATGCCCACGCCGTCGTCCGCGACCTCCAGCATGACCATGTCGCCCGCCCGGTCGACGCTTACGGCGCAGCGCGACGCCTTCGCGTGCTTGGCGACGTTCGCGACCAGCTCCCGGCACGCCGAGAGGACGAGCTCGTCCTCGATCCCCGCCGCGTCCGGCTCGACGCGGACCGTGTACCTGAAGCCGCCCCGACTTGCGCTCTCGCGAGCGATGGCGCCGATCGCCGTCTGCAGGTCGCCCTGCTGGTGGGTGACGGGGTGGAGGGCGGCCACCGCCTCACGAAGCCGGTCGATCGTCCCCTCCAGCGCGAGCTGGGCGCGCGTCACGCCCTCCCTGCCCGGGGCGGCCTCGATCAGGTCCTGGTGCGCGGCCAGGAGCAGCTGGAGGGCATCGTCGTGGAGCACCTGCGCGATGCGCTGCCGGGTCCGCTCCTCGGCGAGGATGAGCTGTGAGACCAGCTCGCCTCGGGCCTGGGCGAGTTCGGCGATCGCGCGGCTCTGCTTGAGCGCCCGCTGCTCCGTGCGCTTGACGTCCGTGACGTCGCGGATGTAGCCGGCGTAAACCGGCGGCTCCACTCCCGGCACGCGCCGGACCGCCACCTCGACCGGCAGCGTCGACCCGTCCTTTCGCATCGCGGTCAGCTCCACGCGCCGGTCCGCCGTCGCGCCGTCCGCCGGCTTGGGATCGAGCTCCCACCGATACTCGTCGCGCAGGTCGGGTGGTGCGATCAGGTCCGCGAGCTCCGACCCGATCGCCTCGTCGGCGCTGTAGCCGAAGGTGGCCTCCGCCGCCCGGTTGAATTCGAGAACCCGTCCCCGGTCGTCGATCGCGACGACGCAGTCGAGCGCCCCGTCCAGCAGGGCCGCCTTGAGCCGCTCGGATTCCTCGCGCGACTCGAGCATCAATCACCTGCGGCGGCTTCGCCGCCTGACACGCCAGCTTCGGTGCTAAAGCACCCCATGACACATCTGCCTACTCCAGGAAACCTCTCCGCATCCCCTCCGCGACCGCGGCCGCCCGCTCGGCGACGCCGAGCTTGTCGTAGATCGCTTGGAGATGCGACTTGACCGTTGCCGGGCTGAGGTGGATGCGCTCCGCGATCTCGGGGGCCGAGTGCCCGGCCGCGACGAGCTTCAGGACCTCGCGCTCGCGCGATGTCAGGACCGGGCCCTGCTGCCCGCGCTCGCGCTCGTGGAGCTCGCTCGCGAGGCCCGTCTGAACCTCGGGCGCGAAGGCGGTGCCGCCGCCGGCGACGGCCGCGATGCCGTCGCAGATCTCCTGGCGCGCCGCCTCTTTCGAGAGATATCCCTTGGCGCCCGCCGCGACCGCCCGGTACGCGAGGTCGCTGTCGAGATGCGCCGACAGCAGCAGGACCTCGGTGTTGGCGCTGTCCCGGCGGACGGCCCCCAGCACCTCGAGGCCGTCGAGGCCCGGCATTCGGATGTCGAGCAGCGCGACGTCGGGGTTCAGATTGCCGATCTCCTCGAGTGCGTCGCGGCCGTTGCTCGCCTCGCCGACCAACTCGAGGTCCGGCCGTTCGCTGATCGCCCGCACCATCCCGTCGCGGTAGACCGGGTGATCGTCGGCAACGAACACCCGCACCCGATCCGACCTCCTAGCGCTCAAGCCTCCTCCTGGATCAAGCCGGCTACGGACACCATCGCGTCGTCCTCATGCCTGGCTCAGGCTAACCCAAAGATCCTGAAAAGGCGCCGTGGGCGCAAAGAAATGGGAGCGCCGCACCTAGGGATGGACTGGTGCGGCGCTCCCGGGTCAATCGCGTGGCTGGCAGCTCGCTCATCCAGCTCCAGCGATCAACCAGTGCGGAGGATGGCTGTGCCCATCCTCGCCATACAGGCATTACGGCGCAATCCTCCGGTCGGACGTTTGTGCGGATGAACCGGGCACCCTGCGATCGGTGGGGGAACGATCCTCCGATCGGAGGATCGGGCGCCGCGGAGTGGGTCAGAGGCCATGCCTGGAAGGTCGTGCTCCCGCTCCATCCCGTGGAGGCGGTCGTCCGCGGTCTCGAGCAGCCGGGATGGTCAGCCAGCCTTTGGCAGGTCCTCGAGGACCGCCATGGCGGCGTTGCGGCCGTTGAGAGCGATGACGGATCCCGCGGGATGGGTCGCTGCTCCGCAGAGGTACAGGCCTTCCACGGGCGTCCGGTGATCGAAGCGCCGGTCCCACATCTGGTCGGGGAGCGCCTCGCCCTGGAAGATGTGGCCGCCGGTCAACCCGATCCGGCGCTCGATGTCCGGTGGCCCGAGGACCTCCATCTGATCGATGCAGTCGTGGATGTCGGGGGCGTAGGCCGCGATCACGTCGAGGACCTGCTCCCCGATCGCGTCGCGCCGCTCGTCCCACGTTCCATCTGCCGGCTCGAAGGGCGCGTACTGCGAGAACACGCTCACCGTGTGCCGGCCCGCCGGCGCCACGGTCGGGTCGTAGGCGGTCTGGAAGTAGAGCTCGGCGAACCCGATCTTCGGCTCGCCGTTCCGGCACGCGTCGCAGGCCTCCTGGGCCGCGTCCATCCCCGGCGTCACCGAGACCATCGAACGGTGCGGCGGGATGTCGGACTCGGCGGTGAAGGTGGGCAGCCGGCTGAGCGCCGCATTGACCTTGACCACCGGCGAGGAGATCCGCCACTCCTCGATCCGGCCGGCGAACTCGGGGGGAACATCCTGGCCCTCGAGCAACCCGAGGGTCCGCATCGGGTCGGCGTTCGAGACCACGATGGGAGCGCGGATCAACTCACCGCTCTCCGTCTCCACGCCCTTCCCCGGGACGATCCGCGCAACCGGAACGCCGGCGGCGATCACCGCGCCGGCGTCGGCGGCCGCCTGTGCGATCGCGAAGGACACACGGCCCATGCCGCCCTCCACGTAACCCCACACGGAGCCCTGGCCCAGCAGGTCGCCCTGGTGGTGCATGAGCTTGACCGAGGCGGTCCCGGGGTCGCCAGGCCCGGCGAAGGCCCCGATGACGCCCTGCCCGAAGAGCGCGTGCTTGATCCCGTCGTC
>Ga0066903_100006071_pt1 | contig 10630 bp, 9 predicted proteins | sample PanSoiMetaGPlot1_FD_67491 | JGI IMG/M metagenome (GOLD analysis project Ga0066903, IMG submission 67491) | Tropical forest soil microbial communities from Panama analyzed to predict greenhouse gas emissions - Panama Soil - Plot 1 (version 2) | ecosystem: Environmental > Terrestrial > Soil >...
CCATTCATGCGCAAGCGGCGACGACTCGAGAGCTGCTGATCGCCAAGACCGACGGTGTGCTTCGCCAATATTCCGTCCGGTGTGAGAACCTCCACACCAGACGCGCAGACGGGCGCCGGAATGACGAAGCGTCAACTCGTCATCGGGTGGTGCGATCTCAAACCGCTGGGTCCTGACGAGCGACACCGCATGATTATTCGCAGATCGGTGCCGCTCGGGGCCATCAATCGACTCTGCACTCGCCGTGGATCGGGCGGGCGACGGTCCAGTCGTCGGTGGACTCCGGCCGCTGCTCGTCCGAATGGAGCAGTGGTGAAGGTGATCGTGAACGAGATGCGCCACAGGCGACGTCCGTTGAGGCGAAGCATCGCAAGTGACGGCCGCACGTTGATGAGAACGGTACGGTGCGTCGCGCAATAAGGGCGTGTGACGATACGTCAGGCCGTCGCTGTTGACGACGTCAACTACATCTGGCGCGGCCGACTCCGGCGAGATGAACGTGAGCTGGTCGTAATGATTCGCGAGGAATGTGCGCCAGGTCTGTGACGATCCCCTTGGGCACTCCCGCAAGTACCGTGAGACCGTCCGTTCCGAGACCGCGATTCCCAGCTTGACTAGCTCGCCGTGAATCCGGGGAGCACCCCAGAGACGGTTTTCGGCCGCCATCCGCTGAATCAGGTGGCGGCATTCGGCGTCGATGCGTGGTCTTCCAGGACGTCGCGTACGACGCGGCCACCACCGAGAGAGCCCGTCGCGATACCACCGGTCGACGGTCGCGGGCTGAACCAGCATCGGCGCGTCCCGCCACCGAGGCCATACGCGTCGCAAGATCAGCCACAGCAGACGGTCAGCCGGGCGAAAGCGCCGATTCGAACGAGCGAGGACGCCCAGCTGGTGACGCAGGGCGAGGACTTCGAGCAGGAGGTCTCGCCGTGTTGACAACGCGAACCGAATCGCTGCGATGGTCGGCACGATGCGACACATCGCGCGTAGAATGGCGAGCTGCCAGCCGGCCGTCAACCGGATTGTGTCTGGACGCGATATTGGCGAGGCAGTGTGTCCAGATAAGGCAGACATGTTCAGTGGGAGTCAGTCCCACCGAAGGAAGAGTCAGGCACCTTCGTAGCTTGGGTCGCATCCGTGGAGGAAACGAAGCGGATGAAGCCGACCGACGAAGCCATCCAGGGGATGGCGAGCGAGTCACCGGGCCGCAACGCAAGTGAACCCAATGGTGGCCTCGAAAAAATAGGATTCCGAAGGCCGAGCCCTCTGCTTCGGGGCGAAGGCACCATGACAGGCCGCGGGGCTGACCGAGGCGGCTTGTCACGTCGGCGGGGTGGTTAGGGGCAGCACGGTGACAAGGGCATGTCGAGCAACTGGAGAAACCGTCCTCGTCCCATCGAGCAATCGGTGGAGCAGGTCAGTCGTATAACCGGCGACACCGTGAAATCGGCTGAAGACGAGACGGTGGCGGCTAGGCTCGGAGTAGCGATGAAGCGGAGTAACGCCCGTGGAGCGAAGGGGCCTTGCTGCATCCGAGGTCTTCAACAAGGGGAGGCAGGGGTGCGATGACAAAGGCACCCATCACGCTGCAGGACCTGCGACGAAGACTGTACGTCAAGGCGAAGGCTGAACCATCGTGGCGATTCTGGGGGTTGTACGCGCACGTCTGTAAGCGAGAGACACTCCGCGCCGCCTATGAGCTGGCCAAGCAGAACGACGGGGCCCCGGGCACAGACGGGGCGACGTTCGAGGCCATCGAAGCGGAGGGCGTGGAATTGTTTCTCGACCGACTTCGCGAGGAGCTGGTGCAGCGGCGCTATCGGCCCCAACGGCTGCGAAAGGTCGGGATCCCGAAAGACGGCGGTAAGGTTCGCCAGCTTTCCATTCCGACGATCCGCGACCGAGTGGTCCAGGGTGCACTCAAACTAATCCTGGAACCCATCTTCGAAGCCGACTTCCAACCGGGGTCGTACGGCTATCGGCCGAAGCGGTCGGCGCACGCGGCGGTCCAACGCGTCTCGGAAGCCATTCTGCAGGGCAAGAGCTACGTGATTGACCTCGACTTGCGATCGTATTTCGATACGGTGCGACATCACATCGTGCTCGAGAAGGTCGCGCGTCGAGTGTGCGATGACGCGGTCCTGTGGCTGCTCAGGATGATTCTGAAAGCGTCGGGCCGGCAGGGCGTTCCGCAAGGCGGTGTGATCACTCCCCGAACGCAAAAGGTAACTTCGAGTGTCCGCCGGGGCGTCGGAGGAATCCGGCGTTGGACTACTCCCGTTCGTCGGTCCCGACGGAACCGGAATGCAGTGGCGGATGACGATGGTGTCATCGGCAACGAGCACCTCCTTCACGACCAAGCGCACGATGCGCTGCCGTTCCACGATGTCGAGCGTGTCGGCGGCGACGCGCAATCGCCCAAGAAACATCGAGAGCGTCTCAGCCAAGCTCAGGTACACCGCGCGTTCCCGCGTTTGGTCCGCGATCGCGCGCAGTTCGGCGCGCAATGTCTGTTCACGCTGGCGCAGAGACGGCATCCGCGCCCGCAGCTGCTCGAGCGAGAGGAGATCTTCCTGATACGCCGTCAGCAGCCGCTCGATGCTTTCATCCACGCGCACCAGATCGCGCTGCAACGTCCGTTCGCGTTGTTTTGTGGGATCGGCGGCGCGCGCCACGGCGAGGCGCCGGTCAAGTTCGTGCTGAATCACGATCGGACTTTCAAGCAACCGCATCACTTCGGTCCAGACAGTCTGGTCCAGCAGGTCCTGCCGAACAGGTCGGCTCGTACAGCGGGGACCGCCGAGATGCCGCCAGCCATCGGACCCGATGCAGCGATAGTAGTGAATCGACCGCGCTCGACCGCGTCGACGTGCGCGACAACGCGTAGCCGCATCGCCGGCAACTGACGAGGCCTTGCACGAGGCTCGGCGTGATCGTGCGGCGCTGCGCCCGCACTTTGTTTTCCTGCAGCAATTCCTGCGCGCGGGCAAAGCATGGTTCGTCGATGAGCGCCGGGACCGGAATCTCAATCCAGTCTTCGCGGGGCCGTTCGTGATTGGCACTATCGCGGGTGGCCATGCCGTCACGCATCCGCAGTGGCCGTGTGACTCGTTGGCGGATCGCCACGCGTGTCTTCCCAAAGCACGCGGCGCCTCGAGAGGCAGGATTGCGCAGCATCGCCGAGACCATCGAGCGCTCCCACCGCGCACCTGGCTTGCGCGTCGGCACGCCCTGGTCGTTGAGCCACCGCGTGATCGTCCCGATGCTCCAGCCGGCCGCCGTGTAGTGCTCATAGACCTGCCGCACGACGCGCGCCTCGGCGTCAATAACGGCGTACGATGCCGGCGCATCATCACTCTTGCGGATGTAGCGATAGCCGTACGGCGCGCCGCTCAACACGCTGATTTCACCCGCTCGTGCGCGATGACGCTTGCCACGACGCGAGCGCTCGAGAATCTGGGCCCGTTCGTACTCGGCGATCATGCCCTGGAATTGAACGAGGAGCTGGTCCTCGGCCGTCGCTCCCTGCGGCGCGTTCAGAAATCGCGTTTCGACGCCATGACGGGCGAGCTCTTCAATCAGCAGAATCTGATACGCATATTTGCGACTGAGGCGGTCCGGACTGTAGACGAGGACCGCCTGAATCTGTCCTTCAGCGGCCAGATCGCGCACCCGCTCCAGGCCCGGGCGTTCGAGCGTGGCGCCGCTATAGCCCTCGTCTTCGAAGACCCATGCCTTGGGCACCTCGAGGTCGAGCGTGCGCGCCAACTCGATCAATGCCGCCGTCTGGCTCGCAATCGTGTGTGCCTCGCGTTGCTGCTCCGAGGAGACCCGAGCGTAAATCGCTGCGATCCGCATGCAGGCGCTCCTTCACCGTGGCGTCGAGCGGTCGTGCGCGCGTCGGAACCAGAATCTCGTAGGCGTGGGCGAGCTTGGTGGTGCGCAAGCGATCGAACGTGTAATCGAGCTGAACGTGCAGGGTGCGGCGACGCGAAGGCCGCTCACCCACGTCGCGGATGGAAGGCGCCCAGAAATGTCGTGAGCGCTTGTGTGACGATTTGTCCGAGTGTGAGCCCCTTGCGCCGCGCGTACGCGCGAAGCGCGTGGACTAGGCTCACCGGCAGTTTGAACGTGATGGCTACAGTCGGTTCCACAGCGGCCACAGGGGCGTTCAATGCGGCGGCTTGTTCCAGGTAGCGGTATGCCTGGCGCCGTGACAAGGCAAACTCGTCCTCGAGCTGCCGCGCCGCATCGGCCACCGCGGTTTGCCGATCGAGGAGGCGATAGGCGGCGTTCAGCAGGTGGGCTTTGTGCGCCTTCGTTGCTCGAGCCACGCGACATAAACATAGTACTACTTACGACGCAAATCAAGCACCGTTCGGCCACGCCACCCGACGATCACGCGCTCAAACTGGAAGTTACCTTTTGCGTTCGGGGAGTGAGATCACCGCTGCTCAGCAACGTGTACCTCAACGACGTGGACCGGATGCTGGAGCGAGCGAAGGAGGTCACCCGGTACGAGCGGTGGACGGGCGTCGAATACGCCCGATTTGCCGATGACCTCGTCGTCCTTGTCGATGCTCACCCGCGACAGCACTGGTTGCGCACGGCGGTTGAACGACGACTTCGGGAGGAATTGGCGACGCTCCACGTCGAGGTGAACGAGGAGAAGACTCGGCGGGTGGACTTGACGCAAGGTGAGCGCTTCGGATTTCTTGGCTTTGACTTCCGTCGGATTCGCAGTCGGCGCGACCGATGGATGCCGCTGCGCACCCCGCGGGGGCACAAGCGGACGGCGCTGTTGCGCACGCTCAAGCAGATTTTCCGCAGCCTTCGGTCCCGGCCCATCAGCGAGGTGATTGCGAAAATCAACCCGATACTGCGGGGCTGGGTACAGTACTTTGCCGTTGGGCATTCAAGCCGATGCTTCTCGTACATTCGCGACTGGGTCGAAAAGAAGATTCGGCACCATTTGGTGCGGGCCAGTCAGCGTCACGGTTTTGGCTGGAAGCGGTGGAGCAAAGCGTGGCTGTATGGGACGCTCGGGCTCTTCGCGGAATACCGCGTGGCCCGTTGACCATCGCCGGTCCACCGTTCCCACGCCAACGGCCCCATCACTCTTGCCGCGAAGTGATGCAGGAGCGCGTAGTGCGGCAAATCCGCATGCTGCGTGCGATGCGGCGGGAACTGGAAACGGGATTACGGTGACTTCTACACGGGCACGGCAGGGGAAACCCGGACACAGCCAAGGAGCCGCCTACGGATTACCGCGCCAGTTCCCGACCCTACCACCGCATTCGGGCGGATGATGGGCTCCATCGCGCTCGGCTGAGCGATGGGACAGAACGCGGATCTCGTGCCGATTGTTCACGGCCGTGAGGTCGCACGGCGTCGACGTGCACCAGGTCTATCGCTCAGAACAATCCCAGCTGCAGCTTGGCCGCGTCCGACATGCGCTCCCGATCCCAGGGCGGATCCCAGACGATATCGACCTTCACGTCGGTCACGTCGGGAATTTGCGCGATCTTGTTCTTGACCTCGACCGGCAGCGTCTGGGCCGCCGGACAGGCGGGCGCCGTCAACGTCATGCGAATGCCGACCGCGCTCGACGCGTCGACGATGATGTCGTAAATCAGGCCGAGTTCGTAGATGTTGACGGGAATCTCGGGGTCGAAGACCGTCGACAGCGTCTCGATGATGCGCGGCTTGAGTACGGCCGCTCGTGCGGGATCGCTCGTCATGCGGTCAGTCTGCGCCGCGCTCGCGGGCGCCGGCGGGGTGGCAGACGGATGCTGGATGATGGGCAGCGGCTTCATGATCGTGCTACTCGGTGGACACGACCTCTTCGCGGGCTTGGGCAGCGGCACGGAGCGCATACCACGCCAGCGTCGCGCACTTGACCCGCACCGGAAACTGGCGGACACCAGCCAGCACCGACAGTTTGCCGAGATCCTCGACGGGCGCGCCAGGCGACGCAGTGACCGTGCGATGGAAGCGCTCGAACAGCGCCTCCGCCTCGGCCACCGTCTTTCCCTTCACGCTTTCCGTCATGAGTGACGCAGACGCCTTCGAGATGGCACAGCCGGATCCCTGAAACGTCGCCTCCTTGATGACGCCGTCGTCGACGCGCAGATACACGGTCAAACGATCGCCGCAGAGGGGGTTGTAGCCTTCGCCCTTGCGGGCGTCGTCGAGCGCGCGAAAATTCCGGGGCCGCCTGTTGTGGTCCAGGATCACTTCCTGATAGAGCTCCTGGAGATCGGACATCATGCGAATACCTCGCGCACGTTCCCCAACGCCGTCGCAAGCGCGTCGATCTCCTCGCGCGTGTTATAGAGCGCCAGCGAGGCGCGCGCGGTCGCAGGGACCGCAAGCCGATGCATCAGTGGCTGGCAGCAGTGATGGCCCGTGCGAATGGCCACGCCCTCGCGATCGAGGATCGTCCCGATATCGTGCGGGTGTACGCCGTCGACCACGAAGGAGAGAATGCCGGCCTTCGCTCTGGCCGTGCCCATCAAGCGAACGCCGGGAATCCGCGAGAGGAGCTGGGTGCCATATGCGAGCAACTCGTGCTCGTGCGCGGCAATCCGCTCGAGGCCGACCTGAGTCAAATAGCCGATCGCGGCTCCGAGGGCGATAGCTCCCGAGATGTCTGGCGTCCCAGCCTCGAATTTGTACGGCAATGCGTTGAAGAGTGTCCGCTCGAACGTCACCGATCGAATCATGTCGCCACCGCTTTGGTACGGCGGCATCGCCTCGAGCAGCGATGAAGTGGCATAGAGCACGCCGATGCCGGTCGGACCGAGCATCTTGTGACCGGAGAGCGCGTAGAAATCGCAGCCAAGCGCCTGCACGTCCACCTTCATGTGCGCGACTGCCTGCGCGCCGTCGACGAGCACCGGAATGCCCCGGCGATGCGCAAGACGGATGATCTCGTCGACCGGATTGATGGTTCCGAGCGCATTCGACACGTGCACGACCGACACGAGTCGCGTTCGGTCGCTTAGCAGCTTCTCGTACGCGTCAAGATCAAGCTCGCCAGCGTCGCTGATGGGGATGACCCGGAGCCGCGCACCCTTTTCCTCACAAAGCAGTTGCCATGGCACGATATTCGAGTGGTGCTCCAGTGTCGAAATGACAATTTCGTCGTCGGCGCCGACGTGCGTGCGCCCGTAGGTCTGTGACACGAGATTGATCGCCTCGGTTGTACCACGCACGAACACGATCTCCCGCGACTCGGCCGCATTGAGGAACCGCCGAACGGTGTCGCGCGCTTCCTCATAGGCGTCCGTCGCACGCTCGCTGAGCCAGTGCACGCCGCGATGAACGTTGCCGTTGTCCTCGGTGTAGTACCGCACCAAGCGGTCGATCACGGCCTGCGGTTTCTGAGTCGTGGCGGCATTGTCGAGGTATACGAGCGGCTTGCCGTGGACCCGCTGCCGGAGGATCGGGAAGTCCTGACGGACCGCGGACACGTCGAGGGCGGTCGTGCGCGGCGCCGAAATGGCCGTTCCGCTTGTCATGGTTGAGTCCTCAGCGCGTTGATGTCGCGTTTGGCAATTGCCGAAGCAGCATCGCCTCCAGGCGCTGCCGGAGCGCCTCGGCCGGGATTCTGTTCAACACCTCGCCCGCAAATGCGTGAACCAGGAGGTTCCGGGCCTCGTCGAGGCTGAGGCCGCGCGTCCGTAGATAGAAGATCGCGTCGTCGTCCATCTGGCCGACGGCCGCGCCATGCGTGCACTTGACGTCGTTCGCGAAGATCTCCAGCTGCGGCTTGGTGTTGATCTGTGCGTCCTCCGACAGGAGCAGCGCCTTGTTCGTCTGCTTGGCGTCGGTCTTTTGGGCGTCGGGGCGCACGATAATCTTGCCGTTGAACACCGCGCGGGCGTGATCCGCGAGGATTCCTTTGTAGACCTCGCGACTGCTGCAGTGCGGTTTGGCGTGATCGATGATCGTGTGATTGTCGACGAGCCGCCGCCCGCCACCGAGATATAGCCCGTTCAGCGTGCAGTCGATGCCTTCGCCGTCGAGGACCGCGTTCACGTCGTTGCGCACCAGCGCCCCGCCGAAGCTCACCGAATGCGATTGGAACCTGGCGTTCCGCCTCCCTGTCACGTGCATCGCTCCGATGTGGTACGCGTTCAGGCTCTCGTGTTGAAGCTTGTAGTGATCCACGGACGCATTCTCGCTGACGACGACCTCGGTGACGGCGTTGGTGAAATAGCGGTCGCCCCTTGGGCCAACGTAGCTCTCAACGATTGACGCCTGGCTGCCTTCCCCCGCAACCACGAGCACACGGGGATGCGCCATCGTCGGAGCGCCGTCGGCGGTCGAGACGAACAGCACGTGGATCGGCGCGTCGAGAGCCACGGTTGCCGCCACGTGGACGAACGCGCCGTCGGCGAACAACGCGGAGTTCAACGCTGTGAACGGCTGGCGCTCGAACGCGGCAACGCGCGTGAGGTACGGTTCGACCTCGCCCGCGTGGGTCGCCAGCGCAGACGCGAGGCTCTCAATCCGGACACCGCGAGGCAACGGTCGAACGCTCGACAAGTCGGCCGCATACCGACCGTTCACGAACACGAGCTCGGCGCTTGCGAGATCGGTCAATCGAAATGGCACGAGGTCTGCCGATCCGAGCGCTGCACGCCCATTGATCGCCACCGCAAACCTGGCTTCCGCGATCGGCGCGACACTCGTGAAGCGCCACTCCTCGTCATCGGTCGTCGGGAATCCGAGCGACTGGAAACGACCGCTCGCATCCTCACGCGTTCGCTTCAACCACGCCGGCGCTCCGGCTGGCCACGCCGCATCGGCGCGAGCGAGCTCCTCCATGTATCGATCAAGCGCGTTCGCAACCTGGGTCATCGACCGTTACGCCTTTGCCGCCGCCGCGCCAGCAACCTCGTCCGCCTCGAGCCAGCCGTAGCCCTTCTCCTCGAGCTCAAGCGCCAGCTCCTTGCCGCCCGAGCGGACGAAGCGGCCGTCCGTGAGGACGTGAACGAAATCGGGCACGATGTAGTTCAGCAACCGTTGATAGTGGGTGACCACCAGAATCGCGCGCTCCGACGTCCGCATCGCGCTCACGCCAGCCGCGACGATCTTCAGCGCGTCGATGTCGAGGCCCGAATCGGTCTCGTCGAGAATCGCCAGCCTCGGTTCGAGCACCGCCATCTGAAAAATCTCGTTCCGCTTCTTCTCGCCTCCCGAGAATCCCTCGTTCACGGGGCGAGTCAGCAGCGTTTCGTCCATGTCGAGCATCTGCATCCGCGCGCGCACGAGCGCCATGAACTCCATTGCGTCGAGCTCTTCCAGGCCGCGGTGCTTGCGCAACGCGTTGAGCGCGGCCTTGAGGAAGTAGCCGTTGTTCACGCCCGGAATCTCGACTGGGTACTGGAAGGCCATGAACACGCCCGCGCGCGCGCGCGATTCGGGATCCATCGCGAGCAGATCCTGACCGTCGTACAGGACCTTACCCTCCGTGACCTCGTATTCGGGGTGTCCCGCCAGCACGCGAGCCAGTGTGCTTTTGCCGGAACCGTTCGGCCCCATAATCGCGTGGACCTCTCCGGCGTCGATCGACAGATTGATCCCGCGAAGGATCTCGCGGTTCCCGGCTCGCACGTGCAGGTTGGTGATTGTGAGCATCGCGATAGCTACCCCACGCTTCCCTCGAGCGTGACGCTTAGCAGCTTCTGCGCCTCGACCGCGAACTCCATCGGCAACTGGCGGAAGACTTCCCGGCAGAAGCCGCTGACGATAAGATTGACCGCGTCCTCGCTGGAGAGGCCGCGCTGACGGCAGTAGAAGATCTGGTCCTCGCCGATTTTCGACGTGGACGCCTCATGCTCGACCTTGGCCGTGGTGTTCTTGATCTCGAGATACGGAAACGTGTGCGCTCCGCACCGATCACCGATGAGCAGCGAGTCGCACTGTGAGTAATTGCGCGCGCCGCGTGCCTGTTTGGCGATCTTGACGAGCCCACGATAGGTATTCTGCCCATGCCCGGCCGAAATGCCCTTCGAGACGATCGTGCTCTTCGTGTTCTTGCCTAAGTGGATCATCTTCGTACCGGTGTCCGCCTGCTGGTAGTTGTTGGTCGTGGCCACGGAGTAGAACTCGCCCACGGAGTTGTCGCCCTGCAGGATGCAGCCCGGATACTTCCAGGTGATTGCGGAGCCGGTCTCTACCTGCGTCCAGGTGATCTTCGAGTTCACGCCGAGGCATTTGCCCCGCTTCGTGACGAAGTTGTAAATCCCGCCCTTTCCTTCTTTGTCGCCGGGATACCAGTTCTGCACCGTCGAGTACTTGATCATCGCGTCATCGAGCGCAATCAGCTCGACCACGGCCGCGTGCAGCTGGTTCTCGTCGCGCATCGGCGCCGTGCAACCCTCGAGATAGCTCACGTACGCGCCTTCCTCGGCGACGATGAGCGTCCGCTCGAACTGGCCGGTGTCCTTCGCGTTGATCCGGAAATAGGTCGACAGCTCCATCGGGCACCGCACGCCCTTGGGGATGTAGGCGAACGAGCCGTCACTGAAGACCGCCGAGTTGAGCGTCGCGAAGAAATTGTCGGAGTAAGGGACGACCGAGCCGAGGTACTTGCGCACGAGCTCCGGATGGTTCT
>Ga0066903_100006073_pt1 | contig 10629 bp, 11 predicted proteins | sample PanSoiMetaGPlot1_FD_67491 | JGI IMG/M metagenome (GOLD analysis project Ga0066903, IMG submission 67491) | Tropical forest soil microbial communities from Panama analyzed to predict greenhouse gas emissions - Panama Soil - Plot 1 (version 2) | ecosystem: Environmental > Terrestrial > Soil >...
GGAGGCGGAACGTACGCCCTCCGCCCGCTCGCCGGAAGCGGAGGTGCGTGACCGAGATGACCCCCCACACCCACAGCACGGAGACCGTCGCCACGCTCGTGATGTAGACGAATGCGTGCTCCGGCGAGACGACATTGACCACGACGCCGATCCCGAGGACCAGGCTCGAGGTGAGGAGCGCGCGGGCGGGCACGTGTCTCCGGCTCAGACGGTGGAGGACGTGCGGAGCCTCTCCTGACCCCGAGAGGGAGTGCAGCATGCGGGCGCTCGTGTACAGGCCGCTGTCGCAGGAAGAAAGCGCCGAGGTGAGCACGACGCCGTTCAGGATCCCGGCCGCGCCTGCGATCCCCAGGCTCGCCCACACGAGCACGAACGGGCTCTCCGTAGTCGAGGTGTCGTTCCAGGGGATGAGCATCAGGATGATCGCGATCGCGCCGACGTAGAAGAGGAGGATCCGCCAGGCGACGCGGTTGATCGCCGTCGGCAGCTCCTTCGCCGGGTTGCGCGCCTCGCCCGCCGCCACGCCGATCATCTCCACGCCCATGAAGGCGAACGTGACGATCTGGAGCGCGTAGAAGATCCCCTTGATGCCGTTCGGCGCGAACCCGCCGTACTTCCAGAGGTTCGACACCGAAGCGGTGTCGCCCAGCGCTCCGACGTGACCGACGAGGATCACGATGCCGGAGAGGATGAAGAGGATGATGGCGAGCACCTTGATCACCGCGAACCAGAACTCCACCTCGCCGAAGACGGCGACGGACACGAGGTTCGCCGCCAGCAGCACGGCGACCGCGACGAGCGCCGGCAGCCACTGCGGCACGCTGTGGAAGAAGTACCGGGTGTAGATCCCGATCGCCGTGATCTCCGCCATCACGCCGGTGATCCACATAAGCCAGTAGGTCCAGCCCGTGGCATACCCAGCCCAGCGTCCGAGGTGCTCCTCCGCGTACGTGGCGAAGCTCCCGGAGACCGGCTTGTCCACGGCCATCTCGCCGAGCGCGCGCAACAGCAGGAAGACGACCCCGCCGGCGAGCGTGTAGCTGACGAGGACGGCTGGGCCGGCCTCGTGGATGGCCCGCCCCGAGCCGAGAAAGAGGCCGACGCCGATCGCGCCACCGACGGCCATCATCTGGAGCTGGCGGTGCGACAGGCCGCGCTTGAGCCCGTCGTCCGGGGGCGCTGCGGCGCCCCTCTGGGTGGGCGAGGCCACTTAGCTGGTTGATGCCACGATCTCGCGCGTGCGGATGCGCGATCTGGTACGCCTGGGCCGCTCCGGCCCGGCTCCAGCCGGCGAAGCCGGCCTCGGCCGGGCCTGCGCTTCGCCGAGCCGGCCACTCACCGATGCCTCCAGCATCGGCAAGCGTCCGGCTCGACGCCCCAGACGCACCAGCTCGCGCTCCGCAGCGTGCGATCTCATGGCATCACCCATCTAGTGGGCGGTGGTGAACTCGTCGAGCCGAGCTGGAGAGTCGGCGGAGAACGTCTCCGCGTCCGGGTCGATCTGGCGCACGAGCCCGGCGAGCACGCGTCCCGGGCCCGACTCGAGGAAAGTCGTCGCGCCGGCGCCGACGAGCGCCTGCACGCACTCGACCCAGCGCACCGGAGAGGCGATCTGCTCGACGAGCGCCGCCTGCAGCGACTCGGCGTCCTCGACGATCGCGCCACGCGAGTTGGACGCTACGGGGACGCGGGGATCCGACCAGGCGACGCCGCGCACGGCGTCCGCCATCTGCTCCTGCACCGGCTTCATCAGCTCGCTGTGGAACGCGGCGCCGACGTTGAGCCGCACTGCCTTCTCGGCTCCGTGCTCCGGCGCCAGCTCGACGACGCGCTCGACGGCTCCTTCCTCGCCCGAGACGACGATCTGGGTCGGCGAGTTGATGTTCGCGAGTGCCACGGCACCTTCCGACGAGGCCTGCTCGCAGAGCCCGCTGAGCGTCTCGGCGTCGAGACCGATCACGGCCGCCATCGCTCCCGGCCGCTCGTCGCCGATCTCTCCCATCAGGCGGCCGCGCAGCGAGACGAGCTCGATGGCGTCCTCGACCGAGACCGCACCCGACGCGCACGCCGCGGTGTACTCGCCGAGGCTGTGGCCGGCGACGAAGTCCGCCTCGATGCCCCGAGCTCGCGCCGCGTCCATCACGGCGAGCGCGACGGAGAAGAGGGCCGGCTGGGCTACCTCCGTTCGGGTCAGCGCCTCCATCGGCCCGTCCAGCGTCAGTCGCCTGACGGGCTGGCCGGAGGCGGCCTCGGCCTGCTTCAGGTAGCCGGCGAGCAGGTCGCCTTCGGTCTCGAGGAGCTCGGCACCCATGCCGACCTTCTGCGAGCCCTGTCCGGGGAAGAGGAACGCGACGCCTGCCATCGGCGCGCGAGTATGTCACGGCACCGGCGCGGTGGCTAGCCCTGGATGCCGACTTCGATCAGGATCGCGAGCATGCCGACGACGGTCGTGCCGAAGATTCCGATCATCCAGCGCCGCATCTCGTGAAACTCGGCTCGCATCTCGCGTCGTAGCTCGAGCACCTCGCCCCTGAGTTGCATGAACGCGTCGTCCAATCGCTCATCGGTCCAACGCATCCTGCTCTCCACGCCTCCATGGTAGGTCAGGGCCTAACGGTGTTCGTGACGAATCCGCGCCGATCCCGTCACTGCTTGGCCCTCGTGGGAAGACCACCGGGCCTCAGAGTTCGCGCTGAAGCCAGACACGTCGGTGAAGCTCGTACACCGTCATCGGCTCGCCCGAGCGCCCGCGGCCCGGGCCGCGCACCGTGAATCCGAGCTTGGCTGCAAGGCGGCGCGACGGTTCGTTCGCTCCCTCCGCGATGTAGGCCGAGATGCTCTCGACGTCGATACGGGTCCAAAGGTCAGCGATGGCCGCTTTCATCGCCTCGGTCGCGATGCCCTGATTGCGCCGGCCCTCGGTCACCCACCAGCCCGCCTCGACTTCGTCCGGCGCGATTCCGTCGATGTCGGCACCGGCGAAACGCAGCTCGGCGCCACCGAGGAAGCTGTCGTCCCGACTGTCCCGTATCGCCCACGGACCGAAGCCGTGCGCTCGCCACTGCACGTCAGCGGCGCGAGTGTCACGCAATGCGTCAGCGGCGTCCCCGGACGCTCGCGCGTGCTCGGCCTCGTCGAGCCGTGTCAGCGGGCGGAGGGTCAACCGTGCCGTTCGGAGAACGCACTCGCCGTTTGCTGGGAGCACGTGGACATCCTCCGCCGGACGGCCAGACGCGTGTCACGGGATGGTGCCGATCCGCTCGCTGCTTGACCCTCGCGGGCACGTCGGTCAGGATCGCGACACGCAAGCGAGGAGGACTGAGATGGAAGCCAGCAAGCTGCCAAACGTGCGCTCGGTCGAGGAGGTGCCGCCGGACACCCGGCGCGGGGGCGACCTGCGCACGCTGCTCGCACCGAAGAGCGTCGGCTCGACGTCCGGCTTCATGGGCGTGGCGACGCTTCCCGCGGGCGACTGGATCTCGGAGCATTACCACCCGTACTCGGAGGAGTTCGTCTTCGTCGTCCGGGGCGGCATGACGGCGCGACTGGACGGCGTCAACCACGAGGTCAAGGCCGGGCAAGGGCTCTTCGTGCCCATGAACGTCAAGCATCGTTTCGCGAACGACGGCGACGAGGAGACGTTCATCGTCTTCCACCTCGGCCCGCTCGCGCCGCGGCCGGACATGGGCCACGTCGACACCGAGGAGCGGAACCCGGCCCAGGAGACGGCCTCCACGTGAGGCGCAGCGCGGTTACGGGGGTCGGCGTCGTCGCCCCCGGAGGCGTCAACCGAGAACAGTTCTGGGAGACGATCACCTCCGGTCGGACGGCGACCCGCAAGATCACGTTCTTCGACCCGGAAGGCTTCCGCTCGCAGATCGCGGCCGAGGCCGACTTCGACCCGAAGGCGGCCGGCCTGGACGACCAGGAGGTCAACCGGATGGACCGCTACGTCCAGTTCGCGGTCGCCGCCGGGATCGAGGCTGTCAAGGACGCGGGGCTGGACGTCGAGTCCGTCGACCGCGAGCGGATGGCGGTGACGCTCGGGAGCGCCGTCGGCGGAACGATGGTGCTCGAGCGCGACTACGTCGTCGTCTCCAACCACGGCGAGAAGTGGCTCGTCGATCACGAGTACGCATCGCCGTTCCTGTTCCACGCCCTCGTCCCGAGCACGCTCGCCGCCGAGGTGGCTCTCCGCTTCGGCGCCCAGGGGCCGTCCGTGGTCGTGTCCACCGGGTGCACGTCCGGGATCGACGGCATCGGCTACGGCCATCAGCTGATCCAGGACGGCGAGGCGGACATCGTCATTTCGGGCGCGTCCGAGACGGGCATCTCCCCGATCTCGATGGCCTGCTTCGATCCGATCAAGGCGACCTCGCGAAGAAACGACGACGCGGCGCATGCCTCGCGCCCGTTCGACCGCGATCGCGACGGATTCGTGATGGGCGAGGGCGCGGCGATCCTCGTGCTGGAGGAGCTCGAGTCGGCCCGCGAGCGCGGCGCCCACATCTACTGCGAGGTCGCCGGCTACGCGAACCGCGGCAATGCGTACCACATGACCGGGCTGCGTCCGGACGGGGCCGAGATGGGCGAGGCGATTCTCGACGCGATGTCGCAGGGCGGGATCGAGCCGGAGGACATCGACTACATCAACGCGCACGGCTCCGGGACGAAGCAGAACGATCGCCACGAGACGGCCGCCTACAAGCGGACGCTGGGCGACCAGGCGTACAAGATCCCGATCAGCTCGATCAAGTCGATGATCGGGCACTCGCTGGGCGGGATCGGAGCGGTCGAGATGGCCGCATGCGCGCTCGCGATCGACCGGGGCGTCGTCCCGCCGACCGCGAACTGGGAGAACCCGGACCCCGAGTGCGACCTCGACTACACGCCGAACGAGGCGCGCCGCAGGCAGGTCGACGTCGCGCTCTCGACCGGAAGCGGCTTCGGCGGCTTCCAGTCCGCCATGATCCTCGCCCGCCCCGCCGAGCTGCAGGAGATGGGCACGTGAGCGTTCCGACTCCCGAGAGCTTCACCAGCCTCCCGAACGACGATCGTCGTGCCGTTATCACTGGCCTCGGCGTCGTCGCTCCGAACGGAACCGGCACGGAGGCGTGGTGGGAGGCGACAAGGGCAGGAAAGAGCGGCATCGGCCGTATCACGCACTTCGACGCGTCCCAGTACCCGACGCAGCTCGCCGGCGAGGTCGACGGGTTCGAGGCCACGGACTACATCGAGCAGCGCCTCATCGTGCAGACCGACCGCTGGACGCACATGGCGCTCGCCGCGACGCAGATGGCGCTCGAGGACGCGAAGTACGACCCCGAAGGCAAGGATCCGTACCGGATGAGCGTCATCACCGCCAGCGCGTCGGGCGGCAACGAGTTCGGCCAGAAGGAGATCCAGAACCTCTGGGGGAAGGGGCCGATCTTCGTCGGCGCCTACCAGTCGATCGCCTGGTTCTACGCCGCGACGACGGGACAGATCTCGATCCGGTACGGGATGAAGGGGCCGTGCGGTGTCGTCGTCCAGGAGGGCGCCGGCGGGCTCGAGGCCCTCTGGCACTCGCGGCGGAACATCCGCCGCGGCGTGGACTTCGTCGTCTCCGGCGCCACCGAGGCGCCGATCGGTCCGTATGCGCTGACGTGCCAGATGACGACCGACCGGCTCAGCACCGCGCGGGAGGCGAAATCGGCGTACCGCCCGTTCGACGCCGCGGCGAACGGCTACGTGCCGGGCGAGGGCGGCGCGATCATCATCGTCGAGGAGGCGGGGCACGCGTCGGGTCGCGGCGCGCCGCAGGTCTACGGTGAGATCCTCGGTTACGGGACGACGAGCGACGCCTACCACGCCAAGAAGCCGACGCCGAACGGCGGCCAGCTCGCCCGGGCGATGCGGCTCGCGCTCGATCGCGCGGACGTGTCCGCGGACGAGGTTGACGCCGTGTTCGCCGACGCCGCCGGCGTGCCCGATCTGGACCGCGCCGAAGCGGAGGCGATCAGGGACGTCTTCGGCGGCCGCGGGGTGCCGGTCACTGCGCCGAAGACGATGACCGGCCGGCTCTACGCCGGAAGCGGCGCCCTCGACACCGCCGCGGCGTTGCTCGCGATGCGCGACGGCGTCCTCCCGCCGACGGTCAACCTCAGCCGCCCGGCGAAAGGCTGCAACCTGAACTTCGTCACCGAGGCGCAGGACGCGTCCGTGAACACGGTGCTCGTGAACGCGCGCGGGTTCGGCGGCTTCAACAGCGCCATCGTTCTGCGTCGCCCCGCGTGACCCCCGGCGTCGGGGTCGAGTCCCTCCTCGCAGAAACGGTCGCGCGGCACCCGGAGGCGGCAGCGATCGCCTACGGCGAGACGGAGCTGAGCTACGCCGAGCTCGACGCCGCGGTCGACCGCCTCGCGGGCCGGCTCGTCGAGGCCGCCGAAAGCGAGTCGCTCCAGGGCGCGCGCATCGCCGTCGTCGCGCCGAACTCGCCTGGGCTCGTGATCGCGCTGTTCGCGATCTGGCGGCTCGGAGCGGCAGCCGTGCCGCTGAGCGCGCGGCTGCGCGAGCACGAGCTGACCCAGATCCTCGCCGACGCCGAGCCGATCGTCGTTCTCTCCGTCCGGGTTTATCTCGGCTACGCGTTCACCGAGCTGCTCGAGCGGCTGCTGCCCGATCTCCAGTGCACGCGCTCGTGCGTGTTCCTGACCTCTGCGGGCGAGCCTGAAGTCGACGCGCGCCGTCGCGGCAGCGCGACTGCGACCGCGCTGGAACAGGACATCGCAGCCGTCCTCTACACGTCGGGCACGACGGGCACGCCGAAGGGCGCACTGGTGACGCACGAGCGTGAGGTCAGCGGCCCACGCGAGCTCGCCTCCGTGCTCGGCCTGACCCCGGAGGACGGCGTTCTCCTGGCCGTGCCCGTCTCGCACGCGTTCGGATTCACGTGCCTCCTCGCCGCCGTGGCTGCCGGGGCGAAGGCGGTCCTGGTCGACTCGACGACGACGATCCGTCCGCTGCTCGCGGCGCTGGAGCGCGAGAGGATGGCAGTGCTCCACGGGTCGCCGACGCTCTTCAGCGCCCTGCTGAAGTCCAGCCCGGAGGCTCTCGGCCGAATCCGCGCGGGCTTCGTCGCGGGCGCGGCCTCGCCGCCCGAGCTGCAGCGTCGCCTGGACGAAACGGGTGTGCTCAACCTGTACGGGCTGACCGAGACCGGCGCCGTCGCGTGCTGCCGCCCGGACGATCCGCCCGAGCGGCGGCGGACGACGGCGGGCCGTCCGCTCCCCGGCGTCGAGCTGCGCGTCGAGGACGGCGAGCTGCAGATCCGGGGCGGCGGCGTCATGCCGGGCTATCTCGGGCGACCGGACGAGACCGCGGCGGCCTTCGCCGACGGCTGGTTCCGTACGGGCGATCTCGCCGAGATGGACGACGGCTACCTGCGTATCTCCGGCCGGCTGAAAGAGCTCGTGCACGTCGGCGGCTTCAACGTCTTCCCGGCGGAGGTGGAGGCGGTGCTGGCGCTGCATCCCGACGTCCTCGAGGCGGCCGTCGTCGGCGTCGACGACGAGCGGATGGGCGAGGCGCTGCGCGCGTACGTGGTGCCGCGGCCCGGCTCCGCGCTGACCGCCGCTGCCCTGCTCGGGTTTGCGAGGGGCAGGATCGCGGGTTATAAGCTGCCCTACGCGATCACCTTCCTCTCCGAGTTGCCACTTCTGCCTTCAGGGAAGCCCGACCGGCGCGCGCTCGCAGCGCGCTGATTCGACGACGACGTGGCAGCCTCCGCGCTAGCGCGCAACCCCCTGTTCGACGGGCTTCCGCCGGCCGCGCTGGACAGTGCCGAGGGCGCGATGACCCGGCGGGCGTTCGCTCCCGGAGACCTCATCTGCCGTGCGGGCGAGCCTGGCGACACGCTCTTCGTGATCGTGGACGGGCTTGCCCGCGTCTCGTCCGCGGACGGAGACGTCGTGGCACGCCTTCGCCGGAGCGACGTCATCGGCGAGATGTCGCTGGTCAGCGGCGAGCCGAGGTCGGCGACGGTCGTCGCGGCGGTGCCCACGACTGTCCTCGAGCTCGGCCGTGAGGACTTCGCGGGCCTGATCGCGGACCACCCGGCGATCCTCTCGAACCTCAACCGGATCCTCAGCCGCCGCCTGGCCGAGACGACCGCGCGCGTGAACGAGCCGCGGTCGCGCGGTGAGGCCGTCGTCCTCCTCGTCGGCGATGCGGGCGCTCGTGTCGTCCCGCAGGTCGTGGAGGCGACGGAGGCGGCGAGCGCGGCCCGCGTCGCGACGCTCGACGCCCGGGCGGCTCCGGAGCCGGCACTGGCGGCGCTCGACGATCTGCTCGCGCGGCATGGGACCGTCCTCGTGCCGGCCGCGCTCGGGCAGGAGCTCCTTCGGCCGGTCCTGGAAGCCGCCGACCGCATCGTCGCGCTGCTCACGGACGAGGAGCTGCCCCGGCTCGTGGCGCTGCTCGAGGCGGGCGAGCGGGCCGAGGTGATCGCAGTTGCCGAGTCCCCCGGCGCGACTTCGAGTGGTTCGGCCGCGACGCCGGTCCTGCGCGTGTTCGAGCTCGAGCCCTCGGCCGTCCTGTCGGCACGCGACGCCGGCTGGGTCGGCCGTCATCTCTCGCGGACGAAGCTCGGCCTCGCGCTCGGTGCGGGCGGCGCGAAGGGCTACGCGCACGTCGGCGCCTTGCAGGTGCTCGAGGAGGCCGGCTACGTCGTCGACGCCGTGGCCGGAAGCAGCATCGGCGCGGTCGTGGGTGCCTGGCTGGGGCTCGGGATGACCGCGGGCGAGGTCGAAACGACGATGCGCCATGCGTTCCGACCCGACGTCGTCGCAGACTCGTTCAAGCTCTCGTTCGGAGGCCAGTCGACGGGGCTCCAGACCATGACCGAGGTCTTCAAGGAGACAACCGGCGAGAAGACGTTCGACGAGCTCCTGATTCCGCTCGTCGTCATGACGGTGGGGCTCGATTCCCGCGCGCCCGAGCCGATCACCTCCGGGCCGCTCTGGGAGGCGCTGCTCGCGGCCACGGCGCTTGCAGGGCTGTTTCCGCCCTACGAACGCGACGGCGCGCGCCTGGTGGACGGGCTTGCCCTTGTCCCGGTGCCGACCGACGCGGTCATCGACGCCGGCGCTGACGTGACCGTCTCCGTCGACATCATCGGCGGCGAGCTCCTTGCCGCCTGGCCCGGGGAGGAGCCGGCTCCGGCGAAGGAGAAGGGAGCGCGCGCCCGCATGCTCGACACGATTCTCGAGGTCATGGATCTCGCCCAGCTCGACTCCAGCCGTCGGCACGCGGCCCGGGCGGACGTGCCTCTGTCGCCCAGGTTCGGACCCTCGACCTGGCGCGACTTCCAGCTTGCCGACCTGTTCCTCGAGGCAGGCCGGCAGGTCGCAGAGGAACACCTGCCCGCGCTCGCGGCGCTGGCGAAGCCACAGCTGTCCCGACTCCCCGCCTGAAGGAGGTCTGTATGTCGGTCCAGGAATTCACGTTCGACGATCTCCGCAACATCCTCGTGAACCGTGTCGGTTTGCCCGAGGACGCCGTGGTCGACGACCCGGCCGCCACGTTCGAGGACATGGGCCTCGACTCGCTCGCCTTCGTGGAGATCCAGCTCGCGATCCAGCAGGACTACGGGTTCACGATTCCGGACGAGGACGCGCAGGAGATCACAACCGTCGGCCAGGCGATCGAGTACTCGAACCGCCGGCTGCAGGAGGGATAGCGATGCCGAAAACGGACAACGCGGTCGTCATCGACCGCCCACTCGACGAGGTGTGGGAGCGGATGAACGACGTCGAGAGCTGGCCCAACCTCTTCAGCGAGTACGCGAAGGCGGAGGTCCTCGAGCGCGAGGGCGACACGGTCAAGTTCCGCCTCACCACGCACCCGGACCCGGAGTACGACGGCCAGGTCTGGACGTGGGTCTCCGAGCGAACGACGGATGCGGACACGCACAGCGTCAAGGCGCACCGGATCGAGACCGGGCCGTTCGAGTTCATGAACATCGAGTGGTACTTCGAGCCGAAGGACGACGGCACGCAGATGCGTTGGGTGCAGGAGTTCTCGATGAAGCCCACCGCGCCGGCGACCAACGAGCAGGCCGAGGAGTACCTGAACAAGAACACCGCAGAGCAGATGAAGGTGATCAAGGAACGCCTCGAGTCTTAATCGCCGGAAATGCAGGCATTTCCGGCGACTGGCGGGGCCTCCGAGAGGGTTGGTGAGCGAGGTCGGGCAAAGCCCGACCTCGCGGCGCCGATCGAGGTGACCCCTTGCCTCCGCTTCGAGCACGGTGAAAAACTCGAGCATTCGTCGATCTCCGAGAGGAGCGTGAAGTGAACGCGCAGGTGATTGCGTTTGAGAATGAGTCACCGTCGGACCTGGAGGCCGGGATCGCGCACGTCAGGGACGAGGTCGTCCCGGCGTTCGCGGCGGCCGGCGTGCGCGCGTATTGGTTGGCGGACCGCGCGGCGGGTCGGCGGTTGACCGTGATCGTGTCGGACGACGACGAGGCGTTTCAGGCTGCGATGGCCGCGGTTGCGGAGCGGCGAGCGGCGGACCCCGATCGACATCGCCCGGCTCCGACATGGGTTTCGCGAATGGAGGTCTACGCCGCTGCCGGCAACTGAGCGG
>Ga0066903_100006074_pt1 | contig 10628 bp, 7 predicted proteins | sample PanSoiMetaGPlot1_FD_67491 | JGI IMG/M metagenome (GOLD analysis project Ga0066903, IMG submission 67491) | Tropical forest soil microbial communities from Panama analyzed to predict greenhouse gas emissions - Panama Soil - Plot 1 (version 2) | ecosystem: Environmental > Terrestrial > Soil >...
GTTTTACGCGCTGCCGCAGTCGCCGCAGATCTTCAAGCAGATCCTGATGATCGCCGGCACGGACCGGTACTTTCAGATCGTGCGCTGCTTCCGCGACGAGGATCAGCGCGCCGACCGGCAGCTCGAATTCACCCAGGTCGACATCGAGATGTCCTTCGCGCGGCCGGATCTCATTTACGGGCTGATCGAGCCGCTCATGCGCGAGGTCTTCAAGGAGATCGATCGCGACGTGCCGCTGCCGTTCCGTCGCATGCCGTACGCGGAGGCCATCGCGACGTACGGATCGGACAAGCCCGACCTGCGTTGCGCGCTGGAGATTCGGGACCTGTCGGACGTGTTTCGCGATTCGGAATTCCGCGTGTTCAAGCAGATCGTGGCCGAAGGCGGCGTCGTGCGGGGGTTCGCCGTGCCGGGCGGCAACAAGTACACGCGCAGCCAGCTGGACGTGCTCGTCGACCAGGCCAAGCAACTCGGCTTCACGGGCCTGATCTGGGTCAGGCCCGGCGAACCGCCCCTGTGTTCGGTGAAGGCGCTGGGCGAGGGTGTGCTGCGTCCGGCGCTCGCGCGCGCGGGCGCCGGGCCTGACGACCTGCTTCTCATGGCCGCGGGCGCCGCCGATCACACGTCGAAGCTCCTGGGGCAGCTGCGCCTCCAGATTGCCCGCAAGGAGAACCTCCTGGACCCGGACGTGCGGGAATTCCTCTGGGTCACCGAGTTCCCGCTCCTCGAGTTCCACGAAGAAGACGGCCGGTGGTATTCCATGCACCATCCCTTCACGTCGCCGCTCGACGACGATATCGAGAAGCTCGAGAGCGAACCCGGCGCCGTCCGCGCCAAGGCGTATGACCTCGTGCTGAACGGGGTCGAGATCGGTGGCGGGAGCGTGCGAATCCACGACGCGGCACTCCAGGCCCGCATGTTCCGGCGGCTGGGCATCACCGACGAGGAAGCGAAGCTCAGGTTCGGCTTCTTCCTCGAGGCGCTCGAGTACGGGACGCCTCCGCACGGGGGAATTGCGCTCGGCCTCGACCGGCTCGTGATGCTGCTGGCGGGCGAATCGTCGCTGCGCGAGGTGATTGCGTTTCCGAAGACGTCCAACGCGCTCGATCTGATGGCGGGAGCCCCTTCACCGGTCGACCAGAAGCAGCTCCAGGAGCTCCATTTGAAAATTCAGATGTAAGTAGGATATAAGTAATTGAAACTGAACAAGATACACCCGGAGAATGAAACGCATTCTTGTCCCTGAGGAAGGGATCGAAACGCTCTTCGGCTCCTACGACGAGAACCTCAAACGCCTCGAATCGCTCTTCAACGTCCGCATCAAAACCCAGGGTCACGAGCTGCTGGTCGAGGGTGAGGCCGGCGACCTTGACCGCGTCGACCGGATTGTCGGCCAGCTGTCCTCGCTGATGCGGGAGGGCTACAAGCTGTCCAACACGGACGTGAAGACCGCCGCCGACCTCGTCGCCCGCGACGAGGCGGTGGACCTGCGCGATCATTTCCTCAAGGGCAGCCTGATGCCCGGGGGCAAGCGCCGCGTCGCTCCCAAGAGCGTGACCCAGAGGCGCTACCTCGACGCGATCGACCAGCACGACATCGTGTTCGGGATCGGGCCTGCGGGCACCGGGAAGACCTACCTCGCGATGGCGCAGGCCGTCTCGTATCTCGTGGCGAAGAAGGTGAGCCGCATCATCCTGGCGCGGCCGGCCGTCGAAGCGGGCGAGAAGCTCGGGTTCCTCCCCGGGGATCTTCAGGAGAAGGTCAATCCCTACCTCAGGCCCCTGTACGACGCGCTGTACGACATGCTCGACGTCGAGCGCGTGACGCGCTACCTCGAGCGCGGCACGATCGAAGTGGCGCCGATCGCGTTCATGCGCGGCCGCACGCTGAACGATTCGTTCGTCATCCTCGACGAAGCCCAGAACACCACGTCGGAGCAGATGAAGATGTTCCTGACGCGGCTTGGCTTCGGCGCCAAGGCGGTCATTACCGGCGACGTGACGCAGATCGACCTGCCGGTCGGCCGGACGTCCGGACTGGTCGAGGCGATGAAGGTGGTGTCCCATGTGGAGGGGATTTCCTTCATCTACTTCGACGAGCGCGATGTGGTGCGCCACAAGCTGGTGCAGCAGATCGTGAAGGCGTACGAAGCGTTCACGACCGGCAACGGCGACGGTACGTCGGCGCCGGTCAAGCCCCGTCATGGATCCTGAAGACCCGCCGCGGCGGGCGCTCCGCGTCACGGTCAGCGACGAGCGCGGGCGCCGCGTGGCGCGGGGTGCGTCCCTGGCTCGATGGCTGGTGCGGATCGCGCCGACGCGCGCGTACGGCAGCGTGGCCATCGCGCTCGTCGCCGACGGGCGCATGCGACAGCTCAACCGCCGCTACCGACGCCGTGACTACGCCACCGACGTCCTCAGCTTTCCGGCCGATCCGGCGGCGGGGCCGCACCCGCAGACGCGTTCGCTCGGCGACATTGTCATCGCCCGAGGTGTTGCACGGCGCCAGGCGCGCGAGGCGGGGCATCCCGAGGCGGCAGAACTGCGGCTCCTGGCGCTGCACGGTCTCCTGCACCTCCTCGGCTACGATCACGAGGGCGATCGGGGGGAGATGGCGCGCGTCGAGCAGCGACTGAGAAAGAAAGGCGGTCTGGCCGCCGGCCTGATCGAGCGCGCGCGGCGCGTGCCTTCCCGGGCGCGCGCCCGCAACGGGGCGGCCGCGTAGATGCTGCCTCTTGCGATCTTCCTGCTGGGCTGCTGCGCCGTCTACCTCGGCGCGATCGAGGCCGCATTCAGCGCGCTGATGCGGTTATCGCTGCGGCTCGTCGCGGAACGCAGCGATCGGCCCGGCGCGCTGGGCGAGTACCTCGACGATCCGATGCTGCTGTTCGTGCCGGTGCGGCTGCTCCTGGGCGCCGTCACGGCCACGGTCACGGGCCTCCTGGCCCGCCTCATCGGCACCGACGGCGCGCACAACGTGGCACTGGTCATCGTCAGCGTCGTGGGGTTCATCGTCGTCTGCGAGCTGCTCGTGCCGCTCGTCATTGTCGGACGCGATCCGGAGCGGGCGCTCGAACTGCTGCTGCCGACGTTCAATCCCATCGCGAAGGCGCTCGGGCCCGTCACGTTGTGGATTGCGCGGAGCGTCTCGGCGTCGAAGAAGCCGGGAGCCATGAACGCGACGCCGGACGAAGCCGTCGAGGCGGCGAACGAGGCCGCGAAAGCCTACCTGGACACGGCTGAAGAGGAAGGGATCATCGAAGGGGAAGAGCGGCGCCTGCTGCAGAGCATCGTCGACTTCGGGGACACGCTCGTGCGCGAGGTGATGACGCCGCGTCCCGACATCGTCGCCATCGCCGAGCGGTCGTCGATCGGCGACTTGCGCGCGCTCTTCCGCGAGCAGGAGTACTCACGCTTTCCGGTCTTCAGGGAGAGCCTCGACAACATCGCGGGCTTCGTCTTCATCAAGGATCTCGTGGCGCTCGGCTCGCTGGACGATTCGAACCCGATCACGCCGCTCATCAGGCCGGCCGTGGTCGTCCCCGAAACCAAGCGCGTGCCCGAGCTCCTCAAGCAGTTCCAGCGACAGCAGACGCAGTGCGCCATCGTCGTCGACGAGTACGGTGGGACGGCCGGGCTCGTGACGATCGAGGACATGCTCGAAGAGATCGTCGGCGAGATTCGCGATGAGTACGACGTCGAGTCCGAGCCCATCGTTGACGAAGGGCACGGGCGATTCGTCTTCAGCGGCAAGGTGGCGATCGACCAGGTGGCCCAGCGTCTGAACGTACACATCGAACGCGAGGGCTTCGAAACCGTGGGCGGCTTCCTGCTGTCGCATCTGGGCCGCGTCCCCGCCATCGGCGAGCAGTTCGACGTCGACGGCCTGACCGTCGAGGTCCTCGACGCCGAGCGGAGACGGATTACGAAAGTGCGGATTATCAAGCGCGAAGTCGTCGAGCCGGCCGAGGAACACGGGCGCTGATTGTGAAAACAGGTTTCGTCTCACTCGTCGGCCGGCCGAACGCCGGCAAGTCCACGCTCCTCAACCGTCTCGTGGGCGCCAAGCTTGCGATTGTCTCCGACAAGCCGCAGACGACGCGGACGCGGATTCTGGGGGTACGGAATTACCCGGACGCGCAGGTCGTGTTCCTGGACACGCCGGGGATTCACCGTCCGCTGCATCGCATGAACGTGCGCATGGTCGACGCGGCGGTCGATGCCATGCGTCAAGTCGACGTCGTGGGGCTCGTCGTCGACGCCTCCGAGCCGATGGGGAAGGGCGATCGGTTCGTCTTCGATCTGGTCAAGGACATCAAGGCGCCGGTGCACCTGGTGCTGAACAAGGTCGACCTCATCAGGAAGACGCGGCTGCTCCCCATGATCGAGGCGTTCGGGCGGGAGAATCGGTTCGCGGAAATCGTGCCCGTATCGGCGGCAACCGGCGACAACGTGGACCGTCTCGAGCGCGTGATCGTCGATGCGTTGCCCGAAGGCGAAGCGCTCTATCCAGCAGACTACCTCACCGACCAGCCGGAGCGGTTTTTCGCGGCGGAAATGGTCCGCGAGAAGGTGCTCCAGTTCACCCACGCGGAAATCCCGTTTTCGAGCGCCGTCGTCGTGGACAAGTTCGAGGAGCCGACCCCGGTCTCGCCGCTCATGCGGCTGTTCTGCACGATTGTCGTCGACCGGGAATCGCAGAAACCGATCGTCATCGGGCGTGGCGGCGCGATGATCAAGCAGATTGGCACCGCCGCCCGGCAGGAGCTCGAGCAGTTCTTCCATACACGTGTCTACCTCGATCTGCGTGTGCAGGTGAAGGCCGACTGGCGGGAAGACGATCGCGTGCTGAGCGACATCGGGCTGCGTGACGCCTGAGGATGTAGTACATTTTCACCTTCATCGCCTGCACGAATGCCGCTGTACACCACCGATGCGTTGATCCTCCGAACATACAAGCTCGGTGAGTCCGATCGGATCGTGGTGTTCCTGACGCGTGACCGTGGCAAGAAGCGCGGCGTGGCGAAGAATGCACGGCAGAGTCGTCGTCGCTTCGGCGGAGCCCTCGAGCCGCTGACGTGCGGCCGGGTGAGCTATGTGGAGCGGGAGCGCCGGGATCTGGTGCATGTGAACTACGTCGAGGCGCAGCGGTCGCCGCTGTCGGCAGCCGACGCCGAGGCCCTGCCGTATGTCGGCTACTTCGCCGAGCTGATCGACGAATGGGCCCAGGAAGGGGATCCCAACGAGACCCTCTTTCGGCTGGGCGCGTCGATGGTGGAAGCGATGGCGCGCGGAGTGCCGATCGATCCGCTCGCGCGCTATTTCGAGTACTGGCTGCTGCGGCTCCAGGGCGTTTACGACGACGGTGCGCGGCTGTCGCCCGAGGCGCACGCCTTCATCGAGGCGGCGCGCTCGTCGAGTCCGTTCGCTGTGGGCGCCGTCACGGTGTCGCGGCCCGCGCTGCGGGAGCTCGAGCGCGCGCACCGTGCGCTGATGGCGGCACATCTCGAGAAGGAGCTGCGATCGGTGCGTGTGCTCAGAGACATGAAGCGGGACGCGTGACGTTTCAACACCTCATCCTCAAGCTGTCGGAGTTCTGGGCCTCGCGCGGGTGCGTGCTCCAGCAGCCGCTCGACGTCGAAGTCGGGGCCGGTACGATGCACCCCGAAACGTTTCTGCGGGTTCTCGGCCCGGCGCACTGGAACGTGGCGTACGTCCAGCCGTCACGCAGGCCGGCCGACGGCCGTTTCGGGGAGAACCCGAATCGCCTGTTGAAGCACTATCAGTTCCAGGTAATCCTCAAGCCCTCGCCGGACGAAGTGCAGCAGCTGTACCTCGAAAGCCTGGAGGCCTGCGGAATCAACCCGCGGCAGCACGACATCCGGTTCGAGGAAGACAACTGGGAGTCGCCGACGCTTGGTGCCTGGGGTATTGGATGGCAGGTGATGTTCGACGGGATGGAGATCACGCAGTTCACGTATTTCCAGCAGGCGGGCGGCCTCGAGCTCGCGCCCATTTCCGCCGAGCTCACCTACGGGCTCGAGCGCATTGCGATGGTGCTGCAGCGCGTCGACAGCATCTTCGACATCGAGTGGGCATCCGGCGTGAAGTACGCCGAGGTTCGGCTTCGTGAAGAGGTCGAGCAGTCGAAGTACGTGTTCGGCCAGGTGCACGAGGTGACGCCCGCGGCGTTCGCCGCGTTGCACCGGGAGTTGTTCGAGAAGCACTACGACTTCGCCGGAGCGCTGCTGCGATCGCAGCTCGTCTGGCCGGCGCTCGAGCAGTGCCTCAAGTGCTCGCACCTGTTCAACATTCTCGATGCAAGCAACAGCATTGGCGTGACCGAGCGCACCAACTACATCCTCCGGGTCCGTCAGCTCGCGATCGCCATCGCCAAGGCGTACGTCGAAACGGGGGCGCCGCCCGCCGTGGAGGAAGCGTAGATCGTGGATCGCGAGCTCGTTCTCGAGATCGGGTGCGAGGAGCTGCCGGCCAGCTGGCTGCCGGGGCTCACCAACCAGATTGGCGACGTCCTCGTCGCCCAGTTGCGTGAACGGCGCCTGGCGCCTGAAGCGCCGCCCGAAACCTTCAGCACGCCGCGCCGGTTGACGGTGCGGATCGATCGCGTGCCGGAGCGGCAGACCGACTTCGAGGAACTGGTGAATGGTCCGCCGGTATCCGCGGCCTTCAAGCCGGACGGCAGTCCGACGCCCGCGGCAGTCGGCTTCGCCTCGAAACAGGGCGTGGATGTGGGCGCCCTCGAACGGATCGAGACGCCGAAGGGTGTGTACCTCGCCTTCCGTAGAAAGCTGCGCGGCAAGGCCGCCGTCGACGTGCTGCCCGACGCGCTCGGGGGCACCTTGCGCGGCCTGAGCTTTCCGAAGGCGATGCACTGGGATGCGATGCTCGAAGACGGCCGCGGCGAGTTGTTGTTCGGCCGTCCCATCCGCTGGATTCTGTACATCTACGGCGGGCGCGTCGTGCCGTTCACGATTCTGCGGACGCCGGCCGCGCAAACCGGCCAGGTGCAGGACGTCGCGACTGGGGCCGTCACCTACGGCCACCGTTTTCTGACCACGAGCGGGCGCGCCGGCCGCGCGATCAAGGTGAGGAGCTTCGACGAGTATCGGACGAAGCTCCTCGAGAACTTCGTCATCCTCGCGCGGGGGGATCGGCACAACAAGATCGCGCGCGAGCTGGATGCGAAGGCCCAGCGGCTGCAGGCGCGGGTCAGCCGCAGCGTACGTGCGGAATCGGCGCTCCTTCAGGAAGTGCCCGACCTGGTCGAGTACCCCTCCGTCATCGCCGGCACCTTCGCCATCGAGTTCCTGGAGCTTCCCGAGGAAGTGCTGACGACGACGCTCGTGCACCATCAGCACTATTTTCCGGTCGAAGGCGAAGACGGGAAGCTGAAGAGCGCGTTTCTCGCCGTCATCAACACGGAGCCGGACAACGAGCGCACCATCGCGCGCAACGCCGAACGCGTCGTGACGGCCCGCCTGCGGGACGCGCGTTTCTTCTGGGACGCCGACAGGAAAACGGGGCTCGAGGAACGCATGGATCGGCTCGGCACCCTCCTGTTCCACAAGAAGCTCGGGTCCTACCGCGAGAAGGCGGAGCGGATGGCGTCGCTGGCGCGTTGGATTGCCGCGGCAGCCTTCGGCGCGAGCCCCGAGACGGCGGAGTTCGCCGCGCGAGCCGCTCGCTCGGCCAAGGCCGATCTGACGACCGACATGGTGCGCGAGTTCACCGAGCTGCAGGGCGTCATGGGCGGCATATACGCTCGCGTCGAGAAGCAGCCAGAGGAGGTGTGGAAGGCGATCTATTTCCACTACCTGCCCGTGGGTGTCGAATCCGACGCGCCTCCGACGCGCGGCCAGCTGGGAAAGGCAGCGGTCACCTGGGCGGCGGTCTCGCTCGCCGACAAGGTGGACACGGTCGTGGGCTTGTTCGCGAGCGGCGAAAAGCCAACTGGCTCGCGGGATCCGTTCGGGCTCAGGCGGGCCGCGCAGGGTGTCGTCAAGATCCTGGCCGATCTGGGTGCGCTGACCGGGACACCGGCGGCGCCGGCGCTCGGCCCGATGTTATGGCATGCGCGCAGCGAGGTCGCCCGGCAGCTCGGCCTCGGCGAGCCGAGCCCCCAGGAGAAGCAGGACCTGTGGGAATTCTTCATGGAGCGCGTGCGCCATCTGATGCAGGCCCGCGGACTCCAGTACGAGGAAATCCAGGCGACCACCGGCGACGTCGATCGTATCGAGACCACGAGCCCGGCCGATCTGGTCGACCGGGCGCGTGAGCTCGCCGCGATGCGGAAGAGTCCGGTCTTTTCAGCAGTCGCCGAAGCCTACAAGCGCGCAAACAACATCGTCGAGGATGCCCGCCGCGGCGGCGACGGCGCGATGGCGTGGCGAATCAACGAGGATCGCCTGTCGGAGCCGGCCGAGCGGGCGCTGCGCGAGGCGCTCAACACGGTGGGGGACGAGATCCACGCGGCGCTCAGGCTGCGCCGGCCGGCCGACGCGTTGCGGTCGATCGCCTCGCTGCAGCCGCAGGTCGCCCGCTTCTTTTCAGAGGTCCGCGTGATGGTCGAGGACGGCGCGGTGCGCGAGGCGAGGTTGTCGCTGCTCAAAGAGCTCCGCGATCGCATTCACGAGGTCGGCGACATTTCCGTGCTCGCACCGAAGCAGGCGTGATCGCCTCACATGTACGTCGGGCGGACCTTTAGGTCCGCCGACGCGTGCACTACAATAGCGGTTTCCGCCCACACACTATGGCCAAGAAGACACGCGCGCGTAAGAACCAGGCTGGCCGGCAGGCAACAGCAGGTCGAGCCCGGAAGAATGTGTACCAGTTCGGGTCGAAGACCGACGGCGACGGCTCGATGAAGCCGCTGCTCGGCGGCAAGGGCGCCAACCTCGCCGAAATGTGCCGCATCGGCTTGCCGGTGCCGCCCGGGTTCACCATCACGACCGAGGTCTGCACCTACTACTACGAGCACAAACGCAGCTATCCGCCGACGCTGCAAGGCGAGATGAAAGCCGGGGTTGCGGCGATCGAGCGCCAGACCGGCAAGACGTTCGGGGATCTGAAGGATCCCTTGCTCGTGTCGGTCCGTTCCGGCGCCCGGGATTCGATGCCGGGCATGATGGACACCATCCTCAACCTCGGTCTCAACGACCAGACCGTTGAGGCGCTCGCGCAGAAAACCCGTAACCCGCGCTTCGCGTGGGACTGCTACCGCCGCTTCGTCCAGATGTACGGCGACGTGGTGCTGGGCGTGCAGAAGCGCCCCGGCGAGGATCACGAACCGTTCGAAACCGTGATCGAGACGCTGAAGCACGAACGTCATCACCAGGCGATCGAAGACACCAAGCTGACCGTCGAGGACTTGAAGGAGCTCGTGGTCCGCTTCAAGGCGCTCGTCAGGGAACGCGCCGGCAAAGACTTCCCGACGTCGCCCTGGGAGCAGTTGATGGGCGCGGTGGGGGCAGTGTTCGGATCGTGGATGAACGACCGGGCGATCGTGTATCGCCGCAAGTACAACATCCCGACCGAGTGGGGCACGGCGGTCAACGTGCAGGCGATGGTGTACGGCAACACCGGCGATCGATCCGGCTCGGGCGTGGCGTTCACCAGGAATCCGGCTAACGGCGCGAAAGAGTTCTACGGGGAATTCCTTATCAACGCGCAGGGCGAGGACGTGGTCGCCGGTGTGCGGACGCCGGAGCCCGTGAGCGATCTGCGGAAGCACTTGCCGAAGGCGTACGTCGAGCTCGAACGGATCCGACAGACACTCGAGCGCCACTTCAAGGACGTCCAGGACTTCGAGTTCACCATCGAGGACGGCGTCGTCTACATGCTGCAGACGCGCAACGGCAAGCGCACGGCGATGGCCGCACTCAAGTTCTCGATGGACATGCAGAAGGAGAAGCTGATCGACTGGAAGACGGCGGTCATGCGCAATCCCGCCGATCAGCTCGACCAGCTCCTCGCGCCGGTGTTCGACAGCGCCGAAGTCAAAAAGGCGCCGGTCATTGCGACGGGGCTGCCGGCCGGGCCTGGCGCCGCGTCGGGGCGGATCTACCTGAACGCCGATCGCGCGGTCACCGCAGCCGACAAGGGCGAACCGGTGCTGCTGGTGCGCGTCGAGACGTCTCCCGAGGATCTCCGCGGGATGATTGCCGCCGAAGGCATCCTGACGGCGCGAGGGGGCGTGTCGTCGCACGCGGCGCTCGTCGCCCGGCAGATGGGCAAGGTGTGTGTCTGCGGTGCCGCCGCCCTCGAGGTGGACTACCAGGCGCGGACCGTCTCGGTGGACGGCCGGTCGTTCAAGGAAGGCGACTGGATGTCCATCGACGGCACGGCTGGAAACGTGTATGCCGGCCAGGTCAAGACCGCGCCGTCCGAGATCGTCGCGGCCCTCATTCACAGCGACGCAGCCGCGCAGCGAACCGACAAGTTCAAGAGCTTTCAGCAGCTCATGAAATGGTGCGACGACGCCACGCGGATGGACGTGCGAACCAACGCCGACACACCGGAACAGACGCGCAACGCCATTGCGTTTGGCGCGGTCGGCATCGGCCTGTGCCGCACCGAGCACATGTTCTTCGAGGGCGATCGCATCGACGC
>Ga0066903_100006075_pt1 | contig 10628 bp, 7 predicted proteins | sample PanSoiMetaGPlot1_FD_67491 | JGI IMG/M metagenome (GOLD analysis project Ga0066903, IMG submission 67491) | Tropical forest soil microbial communities from Panama analyzed to predict greenhouse gas emissions - Panama Soil - Plot 1 (version 2) | ecosystem: Environmental > Terrestrial > Soil >...
TGCACGATCACGCTGAGCATCACGATCGCATCGCCGATCGCCTGGGAGCATCACTATGGCACGATCTTCCCGCTGTTCGCGATCCTGTTGGCGAGCGTGATCGGACAGCGGCGCCGCCTGATCCTGCTCGCTGCGAGCTATATCCTCATCAGCAACTTTATTCCGGTCACCAACCTGCTCGCCCCGACGGTTTTGAACGTGGTGCAGTCCTATCTGCTGGCCGGCGCGATCGTGGTGCTCATGCTGCTCCACACCACGCGTCCGGGCTGGCAGATCGTCAACGTGCCGGCGGCGACGCCGGTGCCCTCGCCGTCGACCGGGTGAGCTTCAGCCTCGCTTTTGCTGCTCCTCGGCGAAGAAATTCCGGTTGGTGAGCGGCAGCGTCACCGGCTGGCCGGTCGTCATCGAGTATTCGATCGCCAGCGTCGCTTCGAGCGTTGCGCGGGCCTGCTGCGGGGTGGCGAGTGCGCATGGCTTGCCCAGAGCCAGGTGGTCGAGCCAGGCGCGGGTCTCGTTGGCGATCGGCCCCCAGAATTCGCCCAGCGCCCAGTCGCCCGGGGTGCCGCTCTGGAGGAACACCATGTTGACGGAGTGATCCGGCAGATAGACGTGCGGCACGCCTTTCTCGCTGTACATGAGTTGGTCGGTGTGATCGTCATCGAGGATCATCACGCCCTCGGTGCCGAGCACCTCGACGCGCGCCGCATGTCCGAGCGCAGGATATTTCTCCGGCAGGGCGTAGGAGATCGCCAGGTTGACGACCGAGCCGTCGTCGTAGGTGAACACCGCGTAGCTGAGATCGGTCACGTCGTAGCCGGCGCGCTTGAGGACGCCGGTCTGGCCACGGGCGTAGACTTCCACGACGCGCTTGCCCTCGAGCAGCCAGTTCATCAGGTCGACATAATAGGTCAGCGCATCGACCACCGGGGTGGCGTGCGGGTTGCGCTTGAGGATGGCGAGCGCCTGCGAGCGGGAATTGAACACGCGGGCGGCTCCGCCGACCATGTTGCCGATGCGGCCCTGGATGATTTGCTCCTTGGCGATCAGGTAGCGTTCCTTGTAGCGACGGCTGTAGCCGACGTGAACGTTGGACCCGTGTCGCTCGATCGCCTGCACGACCCGGTCGGCATCGGCGAGCGTGAGCGCGATCGGCTTCTCGACCAGCACCGGCTTGCCGAGCGCGATCGCCGCCAGGATCGGGGCGACATGCTCGCCCTCGCTCGTGGAGACGACGACTGCGTTCACTTCGGGCCGCGCGACGATCTCGTCGTTGTCGCTGGAATGAGCCTGCGCCCCGACCTTCTGCGCGAGCTCGCGCGCCTTGGCCGGATCCTGGTCCGACACCGCGATAAAGCAAACGGCCGGATGTCCGGCCGCGAGCCGCGCCCGCAGCGAGCCGATGCGGCCCGATCCGATGATGGCCAGTCCGAGGTCCTTGCCTGCCATGGTCCTACTGCACCTTGCCGATCGCCTGGACGGTCTCCTCAGTCTTTCTGCTGTCCTCGTCCCACCAGGGGCGGAATTCGTCGCGATCGAGGTAGTGGATGCCGCTTCCGAGACGCTCCATGGCCTGCACGAATTCCGGATCCTTGACCGCCTTGGCAACGGCCTCGCGCCAGATGGTGATGATCGGCTCCGGCACCTTGGCCTGGGTGAACAGGCCGTTCCACTGATAGTATTCGGCCTCGTAGCCCAACTCCTTCAAGGTCGGAACGTCCGGGAAGCTCTCGGCCCGCTTGCTGCCCATGGTGCCGATCGCGCGCAGCGTCCCGGCGCGCGCCTGCGGACCGCCGACCGCCGGATGGGCCGCGAGGAGGGCAGCATGGTTTCCGAGCACGGCGGTTAGGGCCGGCCCCCCACCCGCCGTCGGCAGGTGACGCATCTTGGTGCCGGTCGCCTTGAGCACGATCTCGATCGCCAGATGCGTGGTGCCGTATAGCCCGCCCGATGCATAGACGATCTGGCCGGGCCGCTTCCTGGCGTCCTCGATCATCTCCTGGAAATTGCGCCAGGGCTGGGTGGCATTGACGAAAAGCACCGATGGCTCAGCCGAGACAAGCGCGATCGGCGCGAACTGGTCGCGGGTGAAGCTCGGTGGTCGCCCGAACACGCGATCGACGGCAGGCAGGAGGGCGAGCTGCGTGGTGGCGACCGTCACGGTATAGCCGTCGGGCGGAGCATTGGCGACCGCAAGGGTTCCAACGAGCGCGGCGGCACCCGGTCGATTCTGGATCACGATCGGCTGGCCGAGGATGCGCTCGAGCACCGGCGCGATCGCGCGTGCGGTCGTATCGGTCGAGCCGCCGGGCGGATAGCCCATCAGGATAGTGATCGGCTTGCTGGGGAATTTCTCCTGCGCCAGTGCCTGGGCGGAAAAACCCATGAGCGCCATTACGACCGCCACAAACGTCCGCATGCCTTTCTCCCTGTCCCGGTCCTGCCGCGGTGTCAGTCCGCGGTCTGATGGGCGCGCCTGCGTAAGAGCGAAGGCGCGATGTCCAAGAGCAATACGCCGACGCCGATCGCCAAGAGCGTAGTCGCGAACGGGCGGTGGAAGAAGATCAAGTAGTCTCCGCCCGACATCGCCAGCGATTGCCGAAATGACATTTCGAGCATCGGCGACAGGATGTAGCCAAGCACGATCGGCGCCACATCGTACTGCAATCGGCGCAGCAGGTAACCTGCCGCTCCGGCTGCCGCCATAATCAGAAGCTCCACCATACTCGAGTTGACCGTATACACGCCGACGATGCAGCAGAGCAGGATCGTCGGATAGAGGTAGGCATAAGGAATGCGCAGGAACCACACGAACAGCCCAACCAGCGGGAGATTGAGGATCAGCAGCACGAGATTGCCGACATACATGCTGGCGATGAATCCCCAGAACAGCTCGGGGTGCTGCGTGATCAAGAGCGGCCCGGGCGTGATGCCAAGCACGATCAACACCGCGATCAGGATCGCCTGCACTGGACCGAGCGGAACGCCGAGCGCGAGCATCGGTACGAAGGAGCCGGACGCCGCGGCGTTGTTCGCCGATTCGGGGCCGGCAACGCCCTCCACCGCTCCCTTGCCGAAACGCTCCGGATGCCGCGACAGCCGCTTTTCAACCGCATAGGACACGAACGACGACAGTACATGGGCGGAGCCCGGAATAATCCCGATCAAGAAGCCGATCACGGTGCCGCGCCAGATCGGCCCGACCGATGACCGCGCCTCTTCGCGCGAGGGCACGAGCTCGGTCAAGCGCGGTTTCATCGGCCGCATCACCCGCGCCCCAAAGGTGAGCATGATCTCCGACACGCCGAACAGGCCGACCGCGAGCGGGATGACGCCAAGACCGTCGGCGAGCTCGGGAATGCCGGCGGAGAACCGGTTGTATCCGCTCATCGGGTCGATCCCGATCATGCCGAGCAGGAGGCCGAGCGCGGCCATCGTCAGGCTCTTCGGCATCGGGCCGCTGCTGATATAGGAGAGCACAAGCAGGCCCATCAGCAGCAACGCGAAAACTTCGGGCGGCCCGAAGGCGAGGGCGAGCGAGGCAAGCGGCGGCGCGAGCAGCATCAGCATGACGACGCCGCCGGTGCCGGCGACGAAGGAGCCGATTGCGGCGATCGCCAACGCCGGGCCGGCGCGCCCCTGGCGCGCCATCTCATGGCCGTCGATGCAGGTGATTACGGACGCCGCCTCGCCCGGAATGCGCATGAGGATCGACGTCGTCGAGCCGCCATACATCGCGCCGTAGTAGATGCCGGCGAGGAGGACGATCGCGGTTGTCGGGGGTAGCCCGAAGCTGATCGGCAACAGCATGCTCATGCCGGCGAGCGGCCCGAGCCCCGGGAGCACGCCGACGATCGTGCCGATGAGGCAACCGAGGAACGCATAGATCAGCACCGAAGGCGTGAGCACGACCTGAAAGCCGAGCAGGAGATTTTGCAGCGTATCGGCCATCCCGGCGTCCTCAGATGCCGAACGGCCCGGTCGGCAGCGTGACCTTGAGCAGGTGGTCGAACAGCGCATAGCTGCCGAACGACAGCGCAAAGCTCACGATCAGCACCACGAGGATCCGCTTGCGCTCGACCACCCCGAGGAAAAACAAAAGCAGCGCCAGCATCGTGAGCCGGTAGCCGAGCGGATTGATCGCGACGGCCGCGGCCGTGACGGCCACAAGGACCAGAATGGCATGACGCAGGGCGCCGGGTTCGGCGGCTGCATCGTCTGCCGCTTCGCCGGGATCGAACACGCTGGAGGTTTCTGTCTTGAGACTCCACAGCGCGAACACGACGAGCAGGGTCGCAAGCGCAAGCGGGATGGCGGCTGGACCGGGATTCTCGATCGTGCCGAGCGGCAGGTCCGCGAGGCTGCGCCAGATGAAGACGAGGCCGGTGCCGACGATTGCCGCCACGCCCATGCGCTGGTAGGCGCGGCTCCGGTCGTTCGGGCGTGGTCCGTTCATGCGGCAGCCCCACAATTCAGATATCACACGATCGGGATCACCGGCAGCAGCAGATGCGACGGCCTACGCGCGTCATGGAAGATGCGGTGCACGGTCGTTCGGCTGCTGCAGATGTGGTACGGCACGTATTCCGCATCGGTCGCCCCGGTGATGCCGGTTGGCAGGTCGAGGCTCGTGATGTCGAGTGCGATGCGGTGATCCTTCTTGAACAGGTTGGCGGTCGCGAGGATTTCGATCGCGTACTCGTTGACCTCGTCCGGGACTACCAGCTTGGCGGCCTCGCGCGTGAGCGGATGCCACGGTTTCCAAAGTTTTGACCGCTTGGGATCGAGGGCGCGATGCGAGGCCTTGAGCCAGCCGCGTGTGAGCTCGCGCTCGGGAAGATCTTTGGGCAGCTCGCGCTCGCCCTCGCGGACCGTGCGCACCGCGGCATCGGGACCCAAGTCCTTGAGGATGACAATCCAGTTGGTGTCATCCTGATCGATCGAGGCGAAGAGATTGAGCACGATCGGCCCGGCCACAAGCAGGTCCTGCGCCAAGGGTTCGCTGACGTAACGCAGCCGCGCCATCCGGTTGGTCTGTGTCGGCGGCATCTGCACGAACACGTCGGGCGGCTGCTCCTCGTCGACGCTCGACGGCGTGAACGGGAGGGGCGAAAGGCGTTCCCACGCGTTGAGATAGAGCTTGGTCCACTGCGTATCGGGAAGCGGCCAATCGTTGGCGGTGCGCCAGGCGTTCTCGCCCATGACCCAGAACTTCACGCGCGGCTCGCGCATCATTCCGGTATCGATGCCTTTGAGCCAGTGATCGTGCCAGCGCAGGATCTCGTGATGGAAGGAATGGAAGGGACGCTCGAGATGCGCTGGCCCCGCGAGCATCAGCTTCTTCGGTGCGGCGATGTTGGCGAAATAGCTCTGCGCGCCGTTGAGATGGGTCTTGTACGTGTAGCCGTACCAGCCCGAGCCGGTGTAGGTCGGCACCTTGATGCGTGCGAATTCGGTCTCGCTCTGCTCGACCGCCGCGTCCTTGTCGAACGGATCGAGCAGCAGATCGAAGTAGGCCGGCATGTGCTGGCCCTTCTGTGCCAGCAGATTGTAGACGTGCGGATACATTCGATAGTCGGGATTGCTCATCGCCTGCCGCCACAGCGCCTCGCGCTCGGGCGGCAGGGCGCCAGGCTGGCCCTTGTCCTGGTGCATGGCGGAGAAGTGGCCAGCAAGATAGCGGAAGAGATGGATGACGCCGCCCGGATATTCCTCGCGGAAGCCGCCGAGCACGCCATAGGCGCCGCGCGGATCAAACGGGAAGATCGCCCTGAGATGGGGGGGCTGCTGCTTGGCGGCATGCAGCTGCTCGGCGCCGAAACCGGAGATGCCGATCATGCCGACATTGCCGTCGCACCACGGCTGCGCCGCGATCCATTCGATCAGATCGTAACTGTCGAACGCACGCGAGCCCCCGCCCTCGGACTTGCCGACGCCGCGCGGCATGCCGATGACGTGGACGTAGCCGCGTGACACGAAGAACCGCGTGTCGCCGGCTTCCAATGGGCCGGTCCACAACGGCGCCCAGGCCGGCTGCGGCGGCAGCACCTCGGCCAGGTCGGGACCCTGAACGTCCTTGTTGTAGATCGCAAACGCAAGCAGTGCGGGGAATCTCTCGGGGGAGTTGGGGCGATAGATGTCCACCGACAGCTTGACGCCATCGCGCATCGGCACCGCGACGTCCTTCTCGCTGATCATTGCTCGGTATGTCGCAGGCCGGTCATAGTCCGGCGGCGGCCGGTCGGCCGGCCGCAGCGCGTCCACGGCGGCTCCTCGTTTTGCTGTCATAGTCTCGAACCGTTCAACGCATCGAGATCGAGCACGATGTCGTCGGCCGGGGCAATGCCCTTTTGATGGATGTCGAGCGACAACAGCGTGCCGGTGGCCGGGCAGCAATAGGCGGTCATGGCGAGCCGTTCGTGCAGGCGGATCGGCAGCGCGGCGGGCGGCTCCATCGGTACGGCGGCGGCGCCGGCACGCCAGCGGGTCGAACCGCTCGCCAGGATGAAACGCGCCGGCGAAACGACATGCAGGCCGCGGTCGTCACACACGACGAATAGCCGGTCGCCAATCGAAGCGATCCATTTGCCGTTGCTGAAGCGGGCCGGGTCATCGCACAGCGTACCGATGCGCGCGCGGCGTAAGGTCTTGCGACGGGTTTCGGTCGCGGCCCGGTCGACGGCTCCCTGCGCGATCACTAGGCCATAAATCTCAACTGCGGCCGTTTCCGAGATGAGTCCGCGCTGCAGATCGGCAAGAACCGCCGCCGGGTCGCGCTCGAGCGGATCGCCGAAGCCGCCGCCGCCCTGCCAGCTTACTGCGAACACGTCGCCACGCTTCATCCGGATCAGGCCGGGCTTGGGTCCGAACGTCGTCCAGTCGATGCCGTCACATAGGATGCCATCCTTCGCTGCCTGTTCGCCCCAGCGCTGAACCACCGTGGCGCCGGGATAGCCGCCGAACAGGCCGGCCGTGTTCGGCACCTCGGCGCCGTGAGTCATGATGAGCGCATCGGCCGCCTCGACGCCGCCGAGGGTGAGCGCAACCTCGGCCGAGAGGCCGCCGCGGAAGGCACCGGCGCCCCCGGTATCGCGTGCGAGCCGGCGATAGAAATAGAACAGCGGCACCGCCTGCTCGTTGCGCTCGACGTCGGCGATGCAAGGCACCGGACAGTTGTTCGGTCCGCCGCCGTCATAGCCGTCCTTGCTGGCGAAGGCTGCATAGCCGCCGGCGAGCGGGTCCATAAGGTGGAGCCCGAACGGCTCGCCGTACTGGTTGATGCCACCGAGGTTGAACGTCGCCATGGTGCCGTCGCTCACCGCCTGCACGCGGTGGCGATAGGCATCGGAACAGGCGAGCATGCGGTTGAGCGCGAGCGAGACCGCGTTCGACACGACCCAGATGGCCTCGACCGTGGCGGCGCCGACCGGGGCTGGATATTTCGCGGTGCAGACAAGGCCGTCGGCGGCGACGATCTCGACCGTGCGCAGGATGCCCTCGTTCCAGGGGATGTCGTAGGCGAGCATCGGCAGGAGCGAACCGGTGACGGCGCCGACGAGGCCAGAGCGGGTGCAGTTGATGAAGCCTGGCGCCTGCGGACTGGAGCCCGAGAAATCGAAGACGAGCTTGTCGCCGCGTTTGGTCATATGGAGGTCGAGCCGATACAGCGCGTTGCTGTGGCCGTCGTGCTCGAGGAAATCGCACGCGTGGAATTCGCCGTCCGGCAATTCGGCGAGGCGCGCACGCATGCGCTGCTCGGAGGCCGCGATCATGCGGTGCATCACGTCGACAACGGTTGCCGCGCCGTAGCGGTGGACGAGTTCGCCCATGCGCTGGCGGGCGACATTGATGGTGGCGATGAAGGCGCGGAAGTCGAGGCCGAGCTGGGCCGGCAACCGGGTCGCGGTCAGGATCATCTCGAGGATGTCCTCGCGCAGGGCGCCTTGCTCGACCAGCTTGACGCAGGGGATGCGCAGGCCCTCCTGACGTGCATCGCGCGCCTTCGGCGACCAGCTTGCAAAGTCCATGCCGCCGATGTCGGTGACGTGGCACTCGACGCCGGCCCAGGCGATGATCTTGCCGTCAACAAAGATCGGCCCGGTCAATTGCACGTCGTTCTGATGCAGCGCGCCGACGAACGGATCGTTGCCGCAGAACATGTCGCCGTCGTGAAGCGTAAGATGCGGGCGCTGGGCGATCGCGCGAATGAGGTGGCCAACGACCGACGCCTGGAACGATACCTGCAGGCCCATCGACGCGAACGAGCCGTCGGGCAGGAACAGGCCGGTGAAGAAATCGGACGCCTCCGTGACGGTGGGCGAGCCGGAGACGCTCTGCAGCGCGATGCGCATCTCCTCGGTGATCGCAAGCAGTCGAGAGCGTACGACCTCGTAGGTGACGGCGCTGACGGCCGAAGGCTTGCGGACGCGGGGTTTTGGCGTGCGCTGGCGTTTCATCGGGCGACGCTCACATGCAGGTTGCCGTGCTTGTCGGCTTTCGCGATGCCGCGCGGCGGGACGACGACACTCTGGCCCGGAAATTCGATGATGGCTGGGCCGTTTACGCGTGTGCCGGGCGGCGGGAACGTGGTGCGATAGATCGCGGTCGCGACCGGCCGCGCCGGATCGTCGAATACCACACGGCGGGTGCCGGACTTGTGCAGCTTCTCGCCCTTGGCCTTGCCGGCCGGCGGCGGCAGGGAGCCCTTGCCGATCGTGCGCGCGCCGAGGATCTCGAACCCGGCGCGCGCATAGGTCGCGCCGCGACCGAACAGCGACTCGTATTCGCGCTCGAAACGCGCGACAGCTGCCTCGAATGCCGCCTGATCGAATGTCCCCCTCCTGATCGCAATATCGAGCGCATTGGTCTGGCCGCGGTAGCGGATCGCGAGCACACGCTCGACCGCGATCGCCCCGCGCGTGCCGGCGGCTTTGAGCCCTTGCCGGACGCCGGCTTCGAGCGCGGCGAGGGTGTCGTGCACCGCCTGGAGCGCCGTCGCGGCCGGCTTGGCGTCTGAGGTGACGCGCAGATATACCGGCTGTTCCTTGGCGAGCCCGAGGCTCGAATTGGCGCAGCCAAACGCCGACTGCGCCGTCGCGGCCGCCGGCACCACGAAGCCATCGATGCCGAGCTCGCGTGTGAGCGCCCAGGCATGCGAGGGGCCGGCTCCGCCGTTGGCGAAGAAAGTGAACTCGCGCGGGTCGTGGCCGCGCTCGACGGTGGCGCGGCGCAAGAGGTCGGCCATGCGCGCGTCGAGCACTTCGCGAATGCCCCAGGCCGCCTCGACGACACTCGTTTCCAGCGGCTTTGCGACCTTCTCGGCGATGGCACGGCGCGCCGCCTCGACGTCGAGCGTCATGGTGCCGCCCAGGAAGTTGTCGGGGTCGAGCACGCCGAGCACGAGATCGGCGTCGGTCGCAGTCGGCTCGGTGCCGCCGCGGCCGTAGCACGCCGGCCCCGGATCGGCGCCGGCGCTCTGCGGCCCGACCGTGAGATTGCCGAACCGCACCGCCGCGATCGAGCCGCCGCCCGCGCCGATTGAAGCCACGTCGATCGAGGGTACGCGGATATCCGCGCCTGCGACAGTAATCTCACGGCGCATCAGCGGCCGGCCACCGTACACCACGCCGACGTCGAAACTCGTGCCGCCGATGTCGGTGATCAGGAGATTGCCGCTACCGACCCGTTCGCTGATTGTGAGGGAGCCGATAACACCGGCGGCCGGACCGGAGAACAAGGCAAAGACCGGGCGGTCGTTGAGCACGTCGGTCGGCAGCACGCCGCCGGCGTTGGTCATCATCAGGATCGGAACGCGCATGCCGGCTTGACGCAGGGTCCGCTCGAGACGCGCGAGGTAGCGGCCGGCAATTGGGCCAAGCGCCGCATTGGCCGCTGCCGTCGACATGCGGCCGTATTCGCCGACGACTGAAGAAATCTCGTGCGATAGGCACAAGAAGGCGCCGGGCAGTTCCTGCGCCACGATGTCCTTGAGGCGCAGCTCGTGCACTGGGTTGGCGGTCGACCACAGGGTGCAGATCGCGACCGCCTCGATGGCGTCGCGGCTGAGCGCACGCAATTTTGTGCGCGCGGTAGCCTCGTCGAGTGGCGCCACGATCTTGCCGTTTGCGTCGATGCGCTCGCTGACCTCGATGATGCGTCCGCGCGGGATGATTGGCGGATAGCGATTGTGCAAAAAATAGTCGGTGACCTCGGTGTCGCTCAGCCCCGCGGTCTGCCGCCGCATGCGCCCGATCTCGAGCGTGTCGCCGAAGCCCGCCGTGGTCACAACCGCCGTCCTGGCCGCGCGGCCGGTCAACAGCGCGTTGAGCGAAACCGTGGTGCCATGGCCGAACCGCTCGATCCGCGCGCAGAAGGCGCCAAATTCGAGGCCATAGGATTGCGCCGCGAGATTGAGCGCGTTGAGGACGCCGCCCATGACGTCGCCGGTCGTCGATGTCTTGAACACCCGCGCCTCGCCGGCCGCGTCCGCAACCCAGAGGTCGGTGAACGTGCCGCCGACGTCGGTCCCGACAAAGAACGCCATGCGCTAACGGGAGCCGCTGCCGTGGCCCGGTCGTTGCCTATCCAGGACCGGCGGGGCGAACCGCGTCTGTCGTGCCGCACGCGCGAGC
>Ga0066903_100006076_pt1 | contig 10627 bp, 9 predicted proteins | sample PanSoiMetaGPlot1_FD_67491 | JGI IMG/M metagenome (GOLD analysis project Ga0066903, IMG submission 67491) | Tropical forest soil microbial communities from Panama analyzed to predict greenhouse gas emissions - Panama Soil - Plot 1 (version 2) | ecosystem: Environmental > Terrestrial > Soil >...
CGGCGGCCCAGCGCAGGAGATCCGCGCGACGCTGTCTGGCGGCTACTTCGGAAGCTGGCACGAGGGCGACGGTGGCGACGCGCCGGCCGGCGGGGCCGGCGTCGTCGTGGCCCTCGGGCGCTCCTCGTGCGGCGTCTCCGAGGTGACCCGGATCGCGCGCTGGATGGCGGGCCAGGGCGCCGGCCAGTGCGGGCCGTGCATCAACGGACTCGACAGCCTCGCCGGCGTGCTCGAGCGGATCGCCGGGCGGCGCTTCGAGCGCGGCGACGGCGACCGCCTGTCGCGCTGGCTTGAGATGGTGCGCGGGCGCGGCGCCTGCAAGCACCCCGACGGGACGGCGGCGATGATCGCCTCGGCGACGCGCGTCTTCCACGCCGAGTTCAACGCGCACGCGCGCGGCGAGCGCTGCGGGCGCTGCGACGCCGAGCCGGTCCTGGCCACGCCATCGCAGGCGGTCGCCGCATGAGCGCCAAGCGGATCGTCGTCGACCCGATCGCGTGCGACGGCCACGGCCTGTGCGCCGAGCTGTTCCCCGAGCGGATCACGCTCGACGACTGGGGCTACCCGATCGTCGACCCGAGACCGCTGAGCGCCGAGGAGCTGGAGCACGCCCGCCGCGCCGTCGACGCTTGTCCAGTCATGGCGCTCAAGCTTGCTGCGCTTGCCAAAGCGCGAAGCACAGCAGCCCCCAGAGCGGGCGCGAGTGGTCATCGCGGCGGCTGACGTGTTCGTCGATCATCCGCTGAACCGGCGCCGGGTCGAACAGTCCGCCGCGGCGCAGCGCGTCGGCTGACAGCACGTCGCGCAGCATCGGCTGCAGATCCCCCCGCAGCCACGCTGCAGCCGGGATTGAGAATCCGCGCTTGGGGCCGTGGACGATCGACTTCGGCAACAGCGGCGTCGCGGCGCGACGGAGCAGTCGCTTCTTCGCCGTCAGCAGCACCTTGTGGCGGGTCGGAAGCGCGAGCGCCAGCTCGGCCACGTGACCGTCGAGGAACGGCACCCGGACCTCGAGCGAGTGTGCCATCGACGCGCGGTCGGTCTTGACCAGCAGGTCGTCGGCGAGGTAGATGCCCGTGTCGACGTCCTGCAGACGCGCCAGCTCCGGCGCACCCTCGGTCTCGGCGTAACGGGCGCGCAGCAGGTCGACCGGGTCAGCGCGGCCGTCGGCGTGGGCGCCGAGCAGCTCGTCGCGCAGGGCCGGCGAGAAGATCTCCTTCCAGCCGTGATGGCGCTCGAGCGCCGGCATCCCGGCTGCGCGCACGAACCGCTTCGCGCGGTACTCGAGGCTCACGCGCCGCGAGCTCGACGGGATCCGCTCGACGACCGGTCGCGCGACGGCGGCCGGCCCGCGCAGCCACGGTGCGAGCTGGCCGGCGACGTAGGTCTGGTACCCGCCGAACAGTTCGTCGCCGCCCTCGCCCGACAGCGCGACCTTGACGTGCTGGGCGGCGAGGCGCGAGACGATATATGTCGGGAGCGCCGACGAGTCGGCGAACGGCTCGTCGAACGCGTCGACGATCTCGCCGAGCAGTCCGCTGGCGTCGGGGCGCAGGATCGTCTCGTGGTGGTCGGTCCCGTAGCGCTGGGCGACCAGCCGCGCGCGGCCGAGCTCGTCGTACGAGCGCTCCTCGAAGCCGACCGAGAACGTCTGCAGCGCCCCGGTCACCTGCGGCGCGGCGAGCGCGGCGAGCAGCGACGAGTCGATCCCACCCGACAGGAAGACGCCGACCGGCACGTCGGCCACGAGGTGCGCGCGGACGCTGTCGCGCAGCCGCTCGCGCAGCTCGGCGGCGAGCGCGCGGCCGTCCTCACGCCGCACGTCGCCGGCCGCGACCGGCGCCGGGCGCGCCCAGCGGCGGACGACGGGCTCGGTGCCCGGCGTCCACTCGAGCAGGTGCCCGGGCGCGAGCTTGTGCACGCCGCGCCAGATCGACAGCGGCGCCGGGATCGAGTTGAACGCGAGGTAGGCCTCGACCGCGTCGAGGTCGAGCTCGCCGTGAAAGCCCGGCGCGAGGCGCAGGCTCTTGAGGACCGACGCGAACGCCAGCACGCCGCCATGGGCGGTCCAGTAGAGCGGCTTGATCCCGAACGGGTCGCGCGCGAGCAACAGCCGTCGCTCGCCCGCGTCCCACGCGGCGATCGCGAACATTCCCCGCAGCCGCTCGAGAAACGCGTCGCCGTGCTGCTCGAGCCCGTGGACGATGACCTCGGTGTCGCAGCGGGTCGCGAAGCGGTGCCCCGCGGCTTCGAGTTCGCCGCGCAGCTGCTCATGGTTGTAGATCTCGCCGTTCTGCACGACGACGAGCCGCCCGTCCTCGGAGGCGATCGGCTGGTGGCCGCCCGCGAGGTCGATGATCGACAGCCGCCGCGCCGCGAGCGCCACCGGCCCGCCGTCCTCGTGCCAGCTGCCCGCGTCGTCGGGGCCGCGCGGGACCATCGCGTCGCGCATCGCGTTGAGCGTCGAGACGTCGACCGCCCCGCCGTGCAGCGCGGCGAGCCCGCAGATCCCGCACATCAGCGGGCGCGGGGCGCCAGCGCCGCCGGCACCTCGACGACGAGGCGCTTGATCAGCCGCCAGATCGTCGCCAGTACGAGCCGGATGTAGAGCCCGAGCGAGCGGTCGGCCAGGTACTCGAGGTCGTGGGCGAGCTTCTCGGACCACGTCATGTCGCGCGTCACGCGCAGCTGGGCGAAGCCGGTCAGCCCCGGGCGCACGACGAGCCGCTGCCAGTACTGAGGGATCTCCGCCGAGAGCTGCTCGAAGAACACCGGCCGGATCGGCCGCGGGCCGACGACCGACATGTCGCCGCGCAGCACGTTGATGAGCTGGGGCAGCTCGTCGAGCTGGCTGGCGCGCAGGACGCGGCCCAGCCGCGTGACCTCGCCCTCGGTCCGCGCGTCGAGCTCCTTGTCCTGGTACTGGCCGATCCGCTGCTCAGCGCCGACCTTCAGCGTCCGCAGCTTGTACATCGAGAACGTCCTCCCGGCACGGCCGACGCGGGCTCCGCGGTAGAAGATCGGCCGACCCGACGTCAATGCGATGAACACGACCATCAGCAGCAGGATCGGGGAGAAGACGACGAGGATCAGCCCCGACAGGGCGATGTCGCAGCCGCGCAGCACCGTGTCGATGCGCCGCGGCTGCAGCGTGTGGGCGAGCCCCGCGTAGCGCTCGGCGAGCGACTGGGTGACCTCGAGTTCGGCGGTGCGCTGGCGCTCGTCGACCGGCTGGGGCTCGCGGGCGGCGAGGCGCTGGCTCATCCGACCGCCTCGAGCATCTTGTCGACGAGGAACTGCGGGTCGCGCCGCTGGCTGCCGCCGCCGGGCGGGCGCTTGACGAGCTCGATCGCGCGCGGGTCGGTCAACGGCCGCAACCGGCCCTCGCGGATCAGCTCCTCGTCGACGCCGCCCAGCCGGCCGCCATAGGTCGTGTAGACCGGCGTCCCGAGCGCGACCGCCTCGCGGTTCATCGAGCCGCCCGCGCTGACCACGAGGTCGGCGAGCGCGACGAGGCTCTGCCCGTCCGCGGCGCCGTCGGGAACGATCACGCTGCGCAGGTTGAGGTCGCGGACGTAGCTGCGCTGAGCCTCCGTGCGCGGCAGCACCACGGCGTGGACGCCGTCGTCGGTGCCCAGGTGTTGGAGGACCTGGGGGAACAGCGGGTTGGACTTGCGGTGATAGAGCGACACGTCAGGCGGCGGACGGACGATCACGACGACGCGCGCGGCGTCAACACCGAGCCTATCCAGTGCGTCCGCGTCAGCTTGGAAGTCGTACAGGTAGTACTCCTCCTTGAGGCCCGGATAGCGGACCAGCTTTGAGTCCTTGACCCCGTACCGGCGCAGGCGCTCGGGCGGGATCGCCTCGGGGACGAGCACGCGGCGGGCGAGCCGGCAGCCGATGTTGTGCTGCACCGTCGCCCATTCGTAGTCGAACGTGTTGACGGCCGGGATCCCCAGCGACCGCGCGGCGAGCGCGAGGTCGTTCGAGCCGTGGGCGATCGCCAGCTCGTACCCCTTGCCCTTGCCGAACTTGCGCATCTGACGCGTGCGCGAGACGAGCGCCCGCAGCTTGGCGCTGCGACTCGCGCCGCCGTGGGCCCCGAGCTCGGTGTAGTCGAGCCCCATTCGGCGCGTGATCGCCAGTGTCTGGGCGTAGTCGCGCGCCGTGATGTCGACCTCGTGGCCGCCTTGGCGTAGACGCTCCACGATCGGGCGCAACACGATCGGGTGCGCCGACGCGGTGAGATCCACCCAGATGCGCAAGACCCGCAGTGTGACGGGCGCGCCCGATCGACGGCCGCACCCCGTGGGATGATGGCCCCATGCTGCGCACCGGATGGGACGCGGTCGAGGCCGGCGTCGCGGCCGGCGTGATCGCTCTCGCCGTCACCCCGCTGGTGGCGCGGCTGGCCCGCCGGGTCGGCGCCGTCGACGAGCCGCGCGCGCGGGGGCTGGCCGACAAGCCGACCCCGACGCTCGGCGGGCTGGCGATGCTCGCCGGCATGCTCGTCGCGATCTCGATCTGGCTGCCGGGGACGAAGCGCTACACGGCGATCATGGGCGCGGCGGTGCTGATCACGATCGTCGGCGTGCTCGACGACCTGTACGAACTGCCGCCGGCGCCGAAGCTGATCGGGCAGACGATCGCGGCGACGATCCCAGTCGCGGCGGTCGACGTGCGCGTCCAGAACTTCACGCTCCCGTTCGTGCACCGCGTCGATCTCGGCGACGCGTCGATTCCGCTTACGGTGCTCGGCCTGCTCGTCGTCATCAACGCGGTCAACTTCTCCGACGGGGTCGATGGGCTCGCCGCCGGCGTGTGCGGGATCGCGGGCGCCGCGTTCGCGATCATCGCGTTCGACTTGGGCAAGCACAACGCCGGCGTGCTGAGCGCGATCGTCGCCGGCGCGGCGCTCGGCTTCCTGTTCCACAACTTCCCGCCGGCGTCGATCTTCATGGGCGACACGGGGGCGAACCTGCTGGGACTGATGCTGGGGGTCGTGGCGATCGAGGGCGCGGTCAAGACCCAGGCGCTGCTCGCGCTGCTGTTCCCGCTCGTCGTGCTCGCGGTCCCGTTCCTCGACACGACGTTCGTCGTGCTCAAGCGGCTCAAGTACCGCCGCCCGGTCTACGAGGCCGACGCCAACCACTTCCACCACCGCTTCTCACGGATCGGCTTCAGCCAGCGCCGGACGGTCGTCTACCTGTACCTGTGGACGATCCTGCTCGGCGGCTACGCGGTCGCGCTGCGCTTCGTTCCCTACTCCGATCGCCACGGCCACCTGCGGACCGGCGGCGTCCTGATCATGGTCGGGCTCACGATCCTCGTGATCGCCGCGAGCATCTACCTCGTCTACGTCCTCGAGATCCTCAAGTTCCGCCGCCTCGAGGGCCTGCGCCTACGCCGCCTGCGCCCTGCGGTCACCGAGGCCGAGGTCGACGAGAGCGTCGAACGCCAGCTCGAAACCGGCGAGTTCCAGGCCGTCGACGCCGAGTAGCGGGGCACGAGCCTCGCGGCGGTCGGCGGTGGCCCGGAACTGCATCACCGAGGAAGCGGGAGCGCCCACGCTCGGGAGTCTGCGACCGATCGTGCAGATCTATCGCGCATAGGGACCAGAAATGCACGATCGGGTCGGCGGTGGCCCGGAACTGCATCTGGGAAAGGGGGAGCCGCCCGCGTACGTGGGGCTCGACGCGCCGCCGCGCCACCGAGGTCGGCGCTCCCCCTCCCTCAGTGATGCAGTTCGGGTCGCCGTCGACGCCGAGTAGGCGCCTACGCCCCGTAGATCGCCCGTTCCCAGATCGCCGTAAGCGCCTCGAGCACCTCGTCGCCGCGCTCGCCGCGGTGCTGCACGTGGCGCTCGTACATCACGCGCTCGGTCATCCAGCACAGCGAGAACGCCAACTCCCTCGCGGGGCCCGGGAGCGCGCGCCCCGCGGCCTGGTCGCGCTCGATCCGCGCCTGCGTCGCGTCGACGAAGCGGTCGATCAGTGAGTGCCACAGCCTCGACGCGCGGCCGTCAGACGTCGCGGCCTCGACGAGGATCGCCACCACCGCGCCATGCTGGTCGTAGAGCTCCAGGATGTTGCCCAGGCCCTCGCGGATGTCGTCATCGGTCGAACCCTCGCCGGCGAACCAGCTCGCCACGCCGGCGAAGAACTGTGCGGCGACGTCCTCGGCCAGCGCCAGTAGCAGCTCGTCCTTGTCGGCGAAGTAGAAGTAGAACGCCGTTCGCGACAGCCCCGCCCGGCTCGTGATCCGCTCGATGCTCAGTCCCGTGTAGCCCGCGCCCTCCTCGAGCACCGCGTGTGCGGCCTCGAGCAATTGCGCCTGGACGGCCTCGCGCTTGGCGGTGGTCGGAGTGGCATCGAATCGCGTTGCCATCGAAGCCGCCAGCGTAACGGTCAGACCAATCCGTTGCCGGAAAAAATCCGCCGCCACCACGGCGGGCGGCGGGGCTGTGTCTTACGCCAATCGTCGCGGCTCGGAAGCGCTCCGCGTTCGCGCGCGGCGGCGACACACGCGGTGTGGGCGTGGCGCCGGCGCCCCGGATCCCCGCCTGGGAGCACCAGTACGTGCTCGGACATGGCATGCAACTGGCGCCGGCAGAACGGGCATGTGTAGGTCGCGGGCTTACGACTGTGTGCCCGCCGTACGGCGTACCAATCGGCGCGTTCGATCAACGTACGTCGTAGGCTAGAAGACACGTGGGCTACGGTTGCAGCGCGGTCCACGCGCCCCAGCCCACTGCCCGACATTCGGTCCGAGCCATGCGTAACTCTGGCCGAGCCCCGTTGTTGGAGGACACATGAGTAAGCGTCTTGTCGCCCCCCTTGCCCTCGTCTGCGCCGTCATCGCCCTGCCGGTCGCCAGCGCCCTTTCGAGCAGTTCCAAGCCGCACGCCCACGCGGCCTCGGCGCCATTCATCGTCGGCATCGCTGACCAGCACCCGTTCTTCGCCACCGACGACCGCTTCACGCCGCTGGGCATCACCCACGCCCGCATCTACCTGCCGTGGGACCTGTTCAGCGTGAAGAGCCAGGTCCAGTACGCAGACGACTACATGCAGGCGATGCACAAGGCCGGCATCGACGTGCTCGTCACGTTCAGCCAGTCGCGCCGCGGCGGCAAGTTCAACAGCGTCAACCCGACGACGGCCCAGATGACGTCGACGATCAAGGCGTACCGCAAGAAGTGGCCGTTCCTGAAGGAGTTTGCGACCTGGAACGAGGTCAACCTCGAGAAGAAGAACCCGGCGATGGTCGCCAAGTGGTGGATGGCGCTGCGCAAGGCGTGCCCCACGTGCACGATCCTCGGCGCTGAGCTGGTCGACCGCGCCCCGGCCAACAACCAGAAGTCGGTCTCGCAGGCGGCGGTCAAGAAGGACATCTCGACCTGGGTCAAGGGATTCCTCAAGGCCACGCACGGCAAGCAGCCGACGGCCTGGGGCCTGCACAACTACGACGACGCCAACCTCAACCACACGTACGGCACGAAGGCGCTCCTCGCCGCGGTCAAGGGTCAGGTCTGGTTCACCGAGACCGGCGGTCTCGTCTCGCGCCATAGCTCGTCGAAGATCAAGATGCCCGAGGGGCAGGCCCACGCGACGGCCGCGACCAAGTTCATCCTCACGAAGCTGGCTCGGATCAGCTCGCGCATCAAGCGCGTCTACCTCTACGAGTGGACCGACTCGACCGAGACCTGGGACTCGGCGTTCACGGGTCCGAAGAACGAGACGCGCTCGTCGCTGACCTACCTGACGTCGTTCATGAAGGCGCGGCGCCGCTAGCCATCGTCAGCACGCTGTCGTCGAGCTCTGAGGCCACATAGACCGCGGGCGCACCGGCGCCCGCGGTGAGCGCACTCGGGCCGCTCAGCGTGCCGAGGTCGCGCACGGGGTCGGTCGGCGCGGCGAGCGCTCCGGCGCCGTTGAGCCCGAGGGCAACGACGGCGTCGGCACCGAGCGCCGCAACGAGCAGCCCACGGCCACCCCCGGTGACGATCGACTGCTGTGCGCCGCGCAGGGCCGGGACGGTGGTGCAGCCGGTGACGACGGCGGCGCTCAGGCAGCCGCCCGGGTGCAGTGCGAGCGTCCCGGTGGTGCGGTTGCGCCGCAGCGCGACGACCGACCCCGGGTCCCCGGCGGTGACGATCAGCGTCCGGCCGTCCGGCGTCAGCGCGAGCGCGCGAGCGCCGCGCAAGCCCGGGACCACCCCGGCGCAGCCCTGGTTGCCGGCGTCCTTGATCGAGGCATCGCGCAGGCAGCCGGCGTTGCCGCGCAGCGGCGTCAGGCGGCCGGTGGTGCGGTTGCGGTGCAGTGCGACGACCGCGCTCGAGACCGGCGCGGCGGTGTACGCGAAGCGACCGTCGGCGGTCACGACGACCGCGGTCAGCCCCTCAAGCCCCGGCACCCGCAGCGGGCAGACGGCCGGCGCGCGACCGAGGCTCTGCACACACGGGGCGCGTGGTGCGAGCGTCAACGCGCCGTCGTGGCGGGAGCGCGACAGCGTGACGAGCGTGTCGGCACCGGCCGCCGTGCCGAACGTCGCGGCGTAGAGGTCGCTGCCGTCCGGCGACAGTGCCAGCCCGCCGACCGAACCGATCGCTCCCCAGGAGGCGCAGCGCGCACTCGCGTGGCGCGCAATGCAGCCGCCCGTGACCGGCGCCAGCGTCTTACGCCCGAGCGCGACGACGGCGTCGCCGTCGGTCGAGCCCGCGTACACCGGGCCGTCGCCCGGGGCGACCGCGAGCGCGTCGGCGCCCGCGAGCTCTGGGACACCGACCGCCGAGCGCCCGGGGCGCGCGATGCCGGCAGCGCCGCCGACCGGCAGTGCCGTCACCGTCCCGGCGTCCGAGGCGGCGACGTACAGCCGCCCCGAGCCAACCGCCAGCGCGGCCGGGCCGCCCAGACCGTGCGCGGTGGACGCGCAGTGCGGGTCGGCGGCCGACGCGCTGGGGTCGTGCAGGCAGCCGCCCGGCGTCAGCGCCAGCGGCGCTTGGACGATCAGCGCGCGCGCGGGCACGGCGGCGCACGCAAGCGTCGCCACGAGCACGAGCACGAAGACGTGGCGCCGCGCGGTCACCGGCGCATTATCGGCACGCGTGTGGGAGGGTCGCGCCATGTGGCGACGCTCGATCGCGCTTGTCGCCGTCGTTGGCGTGGCGGCGGTCGTCCCGGTGGCGCACGCCCAGATCGGGGTCTCCGGGCCATGCCTGGCCGCATCGACCGCCGCGACGGCGGCGGTCACGATCACGAGCGGTGGCCGCCAGCGCACCGCGATCGTTCACGTTCCCGACGCCCCGGCCGGCCGGCCGCTGCCGATCCTGTTCGCGCTCCACGGCGCCGCCCAGAACGGGTCGTTCTTCCAGGCCTACACCGGCTTCTCGACGCTCGCCGACGCTCAGAAGTTCATCGCCGTCTACCCCAATGCGCTGCCGAGCACCCAGTTCAACAACCGTCCGTTCTGGAACATCGACGCGACCGACCCCAGTCAGCCCGATGACGTCGCGTTCATCGGCGACCTGCTGAACGCGGTCGAGGCGGCGCACTGCGTCGACGCGACACGCGTGTTCGCGGCGGGCGTGTCGAACGGCGGTGGGATGGCGGCGCGGCTCGGGTGCCAGCTCTCCGACCGGATCACGGCGATCGCGTCGGTCGCCGGCGGCTACAAGTCGCTGCCGCCGTGTCACCCCGCGCAGCGCGTGTCGGTCCTCGAGGTCCACGGCACCTACGACGGCGCGGTCCCCTATGACGGCGTCAAGGGGACCGGCGCGGGGGCGGTGATGCCCTATGTCCAGGCGTGGGCGAAGATCGACGGCTGCCCGAGCGCGCCAGTGGACACCACGCCGGCGCCACGTGTCACTCGGCTGCTGTACACGCACTGCGCGGCGCGCACAGCGGTCGCGCACCTGCGAATCGCCGGCGGCGGCCATCAGCTTCCGGGCGCCCTGCCATCGGATCGGGGGCAGGCGGCGAGCATCGACATCCCGTGGGAGATCTGGCGTTTCTTCCGCGCCCATGGCGCACGCCCGACCGGCTGAACCACCGCTGACCGCTGACTGACCGCGCGGGCGATTAAGAGTCCATAACGCCGATTTCGCACCGAGTACGAGACGATGTCAAATATGGCCGAAGGTGCCCGTCTTGCGCTGCCCGTCTTCCCGACGGCGGCCACCCGCGACCTGCGGATTTCACGCGTATGGGTGGCGGTCGCCGTCGGGGCGATCACGGCGCTCGCGGCGTGCCTCCGGGTCGTGTCGCTGTCCAAGGTCGGCGACAACCCGTTCTACGACGCGGCGGTGCGCAGCATGGGCGACTCGCTGCGCAACTTCTTCTTCGGCGCGTTCGAGCCGTCGGGCAGCGTGTCGGTCGACAAGCCACCGGTCGACCTGTGGCTCCAGGTGGCCAGCGTCAAGGCATTCGGGTTCAGCGGCGTGACGTTGAAGCTGCCGGAGGCGATCGGCGGGACGCTCGCCGTACCGCTGCTGTTCGACGCCGTGCGGCGGGTGTTCGGGACGACGTCGGGACTGTGCGCCGCGCTGGCGCTGGCCGTGCTGCCGGAGGCGGTCCTGACGTCGCGCAGCGACACGATGGACTCGGTCATGGCGCTGCTGCTGGTCG
>Ga0066903_100006077_pt1 | contig 10627 bp, 14 predicted proteins | sample PanSoiMetaGPlot1_FD_67491 | JGI IMG/M metagenome (GOLD analysis project Ga0066903, IMG submission 67491) | Tropical forest soil microbial communities from Panama analyzed to predict greenhouse gas emissions - Panama Soil - Plot 1 (version 2) | ecosystem: Environmental > Terrestrial > Soil >...
CCATCACCACCCCCGAAGTACAGTTCGGGTTCCAAGACCGACCCGAAGCCTTCTGGCAGCAAATACGGTTCCGGTTCACCGGACACCGGCAGCAGCAAATACGGTTCCAAGGGCAAGGGCTTCGCCACTGGCGGCAATCCGAGCGGTTCCAGTTCCTCCACCGGCCCACCGAAGTCGGGGAACAAGTTGGACCCAGGTGGACAGTTGGCCCAGCAGAAATTTGACAGCAAGAACAGCTACAAGCCCCAGGCCCCCAAGACGGAGTGGAAAGACCCGAAGACCGGCCAGACCCGCAGCTTCACCCAGGCGGAAAAGGGCCAGGTGGACACCGTGCGAAAGACGGTGACGCATGAGCGCTACATCACCTACGAGACGCGCTATCATGACTTCTACGGACCCTACGGCTACGCCGGTCGCCCGATGGTCTATTACAGCGACCCGTTCGGGCCGTTCTTCTACCTGTGGCTCTTTGACCGCTGCACCGCCGACGAGCGGGCACGCTGGGCCTACAACCACCGGAGTGAGATGGACGATGCCCGCTGGCGGGATATGGTTCGCAGGGACGCCGACCTGGAGGCCAGGGTAAGGGCGTTGGAGGCTGAAAAGAAGGCGCGTGACCCCAATTACGTTCCGCCGGCCATGAAGGACAACCCGGACCTGATGTATAACCCGGATTTCGTCAACGCCGCCTATAATCCGACCGGGGCCAGTTATGAGCGCCCGCCAGAGGTTTCGCCTGAAAAGTGGCGCTCCATGTCGGAGCGGGAGCAGCATCAGTATTGGGTAAACAAACACCACAGCGGGCCGAGTGCCGGCACGGTATTGTTCTGGCTCCTGATGGTCGTCCTGGTCGGGGCGGTGGTCGTCTTCGTGATCTGGTTTATTTTCGTGCGGGAGACGCCATGAAGGCGGAAATAAAAACCTTCACGGATGGGGTGAAGGACCACCAGCGTGTCGAAGTGACGATCCCAGCTACCGAAGCGTTGGCGCTGGTGGCTGACCATACTAAATGCCGGCTAACGCAACTGCTCCGGCAAAATGCGGCGAGGGAAGCTGGTCCGCTGTTGGAGGCCCTGGCCTGGAAGTGCGTGGGCAGCCATATTTTCTTCAGCGAAGGGGACGAGTTCGTAGTGGTCTACCAGGAGGCCACGCCTTATACGGAGGACGATAATGGGTAAGACCCTGTGGCAGCGGTGGACGGAGAAAGCCCCCAAGCCGGTTGAGTACAACTACTACGACCCGCTGGGGGTGAAGATCGGCGGCTCGATCACGATTGACGAGCTTGACTACCGTGACCTCCCCTTCTTCGTGAAGGAGATTCGGGAGTACAAGCGCCCAGAGTTGGGCGATCAGTACGCATTCACCGATTATGTCCTGCTGGCCCGGCCCATCGGCAAGGAGGACAAATGGGTGCGCATCCGCTGCTTCAACCTGCCCGACTCAAAGGACGGGTTGCCCTACCAACCCTGCCTGATGGAACAGTACGATCAGTTGGCGTATGATGAGAACCCCCAGGGCGACTATCAGGGGTTGTTCAATGCCGTCAAGGACACGACCGGCAAGTTCGACATCAACACGCCCCAGGAGAGTGTGGAGTTCTACCGGCCCGTCAAGGCCGGCGGGGGCTATCAACTGTCGAGCTACAAGGCCCAGGTGACGATCATCACCGAATGCCTGAAGGAAGGTGTGGCGGACCAGGCCAAGCTCCAGAAGGAGGAGCAGGAGTATTGGAACTACTCCCGCACCACTAAGGACGAGGCCAACCAGGACTACGAGGAGTACGTCTTCGTGGAACTGAATACCGATAACGGGTGGATGTTGGTCTGGCGTGGGATCGAGATGAACCCGCATCACGTCATTTTGATGTAACCAAAGGAGGATACCATGAGTTTCTGGGGAGTTGTGGGCATCATCGCTCTGGTGGTGGTGGTGCTGTTACTCATCAACCACAAGGCCGTCCTGAATATGTTCGGGGCGGGCCGGGCGCAACTCGGCAAGCTGGGCCGGGCGGTCGGCGGGGCGGACCCGCTCGCCAACTACCAGCAGGGCATTGACGATGCCGCCGATTCGGTGAAGAAGGCGAAGCTGGGCATGACCCGTGCTGTCGCCCTCATCTCCAGCGTCGAGCGTCAGGTCAACAGCGGTCGCCAGGAAAAAGCCCGCCTGGAAGCGCGTATTCAACGTGCCCTTGGCGAAGAAAACAATGCTAAGGCCCAGGAATACGCTGCTCAGTTGGGCGACTGCGAAACGCACCTGAAGGCCAACGAGGAACAGTTGGAGCATCACAAGGAAGCCTACGACGGCTTCGTTGCCGATGTGAAGCGACAGCAGGAGAAGGTGGCGACCTACCAACGCGAGGCCCAGGGGCTTGGCATCCAGCTTGAGATGTCCAAGGCCAACAAGGAGTTCAACGAGTTCCGCAACTCGTTCAGCGTGAACACCGGGGCTTTGAACGGTCTGGCCGCTCAACGCGAGGCGGTTCTCCAGCAGATCGACCAGAACAACGCCTTCGGCAAGGTCGAGAAGGACGTGGGCGGCGGCAGCAGCTACGAAGAGGATGACGCCGAGATCGACCGCAAGATCAAGGCCGACGAAATCCTCAAGCGCTTCCAGAAACCGGCTGCCCCGGCCAACAGTTAGGCTCGTTCCCAAACGAGCAGACCCCGGCGAGTCGCAAGATTCGCCGGGGTTTTTTATTGGGTAAGATATATAAGGCATGAGATTTCGCAACTGGTTACGGATCACCGAGGCAAGGTTCCACCCGTTTCACGGCGGGAAGAAGCCCGTGGGCACCCCTGAAACCTCCGGGCAAAGCCGACATCAGTTTTTGAGGGCACGTCATAACGATCCCAGCCCGCTTTTGATTCACCGAGACGCAGCCCTGGAGGCCAACACGGTGGCCGGCTACCGCACTTGGTTGCACCACTTCAAGGAAAGCCTCGACTACCTCATCTGGCGGGGTCGCATGGTCCAAAGCAGGGTGGGCGACCAGGACGACACCCACGAGCATGTGGAGTTTGCCATCCAAATGATGAGCGACGTGGCCGACCGTTTGAACGCCCTTGTCGCAGAGCCAGCCGAAGGTGCCCCCGTTCCAGCCGCCGCTGATGCCTCCCATCGCTTGCTTCAAGCCGTGGACAATTTCATCCAGCAGGAACAGGTCCACATTGCTCAAATCCCGCAGGTCGGCAGGCGCACCGCCGCCGTCAATCTGATCCGAGACGCCGCCAATTACTTCCGGGGCAGCCGGGAGGCTTTGCAGCACATCCTCCAGGGACTTACCTCAATTCAGTGAAAATATTGCCGGCACCTGTATATAAGGCATGGATTTATCCGGCTTCAAGGAGTGGTTGAAGTTTCAGGAGGACTCGCCCCTGGGCAGGAGTCGTCGCGCTGCCGCCCTGGGCCTGGGACCGCCCATCGCTGATTTCACGTCCCGCTCCACCCCGACGCCGTGGGAATTCAAAAACGCCAAGGCGGCATTTGGCTCCACCCACAAGAAGCACAAGAAAAAGAAAAAGAAGGGGTCTACCCACCACAAACCCACCGGACTTATATCGGTCGGGCCGGACGGGAAGCCAAACAAGTGAGGCTACATGGAAAGTTACACCGAATGGTTTAAGCGCCAGCAGGATTCCAAAAAGAAGCCGCACCCGGTCAAGCCGGGCAAGGTCAAGCCGCCTAAGAAGCCCGATATTCCCCACCCCATGCCGGGGAAGGCTCTTGATTCGTTTATAAAGGCAGTTGATAATTTAGAGGGCGACTGGAAGCAGTTGCAGGCGGTGGTCGATAAAAAGGCCAAGGAGCCGAAGAAGCCCAAGAAGGACGACGAGAAGACCAAGGGCAAGCCCTTTGGTATTCCCAAAAAGCCCGTGGACGACGAGGACGAAAAGGAAGAAAAGGGCGATAAAGTGCCCGATGAGGAACGAGAACAGGAACCCCCGGATCAGGAAGATCAAGGCGATGAAGAACTGCCGAAACTGGCCCGCAAGCCTGGCGTGGATATTCGTGGCCCTCGTGACGTTCGTAGACCTGTTGTTCGCATATCATAATCAGGCCACCTTTACAACCTGGGAAATGAACCCCCTGGCGGTGTTGCTTTTCAACTTGGGCGGCTTTCTGCCGCTCATATTTCTGCGCCTGGGGGTGGATGTCTTCGGTTTCGTGATGTCCAAGCCCCAGGTGTGGCTGGCGCGATTTGTCACTCCGGTCTATCTCCTCGCCCATGTGTATTTGGCGATGTGCTATGCTATTATATTTATGGACTGGAAGATTTAGGAGTGCCATGCCAGACGACATTCTCATAAGCTCCGAAGACATGCCGATCTTGGACCTGCCTTACGAGTTGGACCTGCTGACCCCGGATTTTAAGGTCAAGTGCCTGAAGGAACAGCGGGACAACCTGGAGTTGACGTTCTGCTTGGAACGCACCTATTTGGTGCTGGTCGCTATCCACAAGGATGAGGGTCGTAACAGCCTCAACAAAGTCAGTTGCCGAAGGGGCATTCCCCTGGGCGGTTACGTCTACGATGCGACGGCAGACGCCTACACCATCGCCTGTGTGGATTATTTGCAACTTGGCTATATCCCGGTGTCAATGGCCCTGCGCGTCAACGGTCAGAGTAATTATCAGGTGCGCGTGCCGCTGGGCGAGGCGGTGGTGCGGAAGTTCCTCAATCCGGCGCAGAAAAAGGACGTGAAGACGTTTCGAGGAGTCTACAAGCCGGAGAGCCACAGGCTAGAATATATCCAGATGATCGACTGCAATGGATAAGAAGAAACGCCGGCCACTTCGGGAAGTATTGCCCCGTGACGACTATTTCATGGGCTTGGCGCACCTCATCGCCTTCGGTTCTCGAAACCCCCAACATCAAGTCGGTGCCCTGATTACCGATGCCAACGGGCGTCACTTTGCCTTCGGCACGGACACCCTGCCCGCACCCGTGGCCGACCTGAACGACGGTTGGGATGAGGATATAGTCCTCCACGCCGAAATAGAAGCGATGCGCACCGCCCGTTTTGCCCTGGCCGGCGGCGTCCTGTACACATCGAACCGCCCGTGCCTCAAATGCGTGTGCGAGGCCCTGCACCTGGGAATCAAACGCATCGTCTACAACGGCAAATCTCCCGAAGGCCCCGACTGGCCCAAGGTGCAGGAGGTCATGCGCCTGAGTTATATGCAACTCGATGAGTTCAAGGGCGACCTGAATTGGCTGCGCGATCAGGTGAAGTGGCTCGAAGTCCGAGGACTTTTCGGGTAGCTCCTCTATATATGGGTATGGCATGTGCAACCAGTTTTGGAAAAGGATGTTCGACCAGCCCGGTTTGCTGTGATAAGTTCGGCTGCTGCCCCGGCGTGTGCCCCGACTTCACGCTAAAGCGCAATGACACCGAGCCTCCCTTCAAAGTCTCCGTCGAAGACTGCGACGGTGCCATCGACCTCACCGGCCTCATTGTCGAAGGCAGCATGTGGGCCAAGGCCAAACTCAAGAAAAATATGACCGTTACCGACACATATTTCCAGGTTGCGGACGATATTGGGTTTGAGCAGATGATGGTTGGTGATATAATCATCATGGATAGGACACGCTTGCCGGAGCATATGCTGGTGACAGGGTTTGACGAGGACAACCGCTTTGTGCAGGTCCAGCGGGGTTACAACGGCACCTTTGTATCCGCCTGGAAGAAGGGCACCGCTTTGCGCATCGTCAAGATCATGAACGCCCCCGCCGAATCGCAAATGGTGGTGCAGGATATTACCGAGATCGACGGCACGGTTCGCAAAAACGTGATTATGGAAAGCCTGCTGGTTTACCACTGGCAGGCCGGCGAGGTCTGCCTTCCCGGCTGCTATTATTTCGAGTTCAAGCTCATCAAGATGCTGCCGCCGGTTGCAGATTTGTCCAGTTCGTCGGATGATGTGATCCCCAGCTTCACCAGCCTCACTCGCGCCGATTACGGTTGCGTGGCGGTGCCGGGGGTTGAGTGGATGCGGCGGTATCCGGTCAACAGCGAGGGGTATGTCATTCAGATCATGGACTCCCTCACCATTGAGTACCCTTGGCCACCGAACCCGCCCTTGCCGACGCCGCCACCGGAGGAGCCGGAGGCTGAACACCTGGGCGAGCCGAATTGCCCGGAGGACGACGAGCCGAGGGCGAATCGCCCGCCTTACATAGTGACCGAATGCCAGCACGCGATGGAAGCCGGCGGCACGGTGCCGCAACCCTATCCAAATAGAGAAATTGCACCCGGTCAGGTGCTACTTCCAATGCCTAAATAGGTAGGGTGAACATGCCAAGCGTTACCGATTTCTTAGTGGAAAGGTTAGAAAACGCCGGACTCAAGCACACCTTCACGGTCCCTGGCGACTACATTCTCCATTTCCTCAAGAAGCTCTCCGAGAGCAAGAAGATCAAGCTCATCAATAACACCGATGAGAGCCACGCCGGCTTTGCCGCCGACGCCTATGCGCGCATCACCGGCCTGGGCTGCGTCGTGACCACCTACAACGTCGGCGCTCTGAAGCTATGCAACGCCATCGCCGGGGCCTACGCCGAGAAATCGCCGGTTTTGCTCATCAGCGGGTCGCCGGGCGTCAAGGAGCGTGACGAGGGCTTCATGCTGCACCACATGGTTCGCAGCTTCGACAACCAACTCAAGATATTTGAAAATATAACCTGCTGCTCCGTGGTCCTCGATGACCCACAAACCGCCGGCTACAAGATCGACATGGCCCTGGAGAAGATGCACCATCACAAGCAGCCGGTTTACATCGAACTTCCCAGGGATGTGGCCCACAAGCCCATTAAATATGACGTGTACCACCAGGGAACCCCGACCGCCCCGGAAACAGACGCGATCAGCTTGCGGGAGGCCCTGAAGGAAGTCTTCACCTGGCTGGATGATGCCCAGAAGCCGATCATCCTGGCCGGGGTCCAGGTGTCCCGCTTCAACCTGGGCAATGAGTTGATACGGTTTGCCGAGAAGCACTCGATCCCCGTGGCCACCACCCTCTTGAGCAAGAGCGTGGTGGACGAGAAGCACCGGCTTTTCCTGGGGGTTTACGCCGGCACCATGAGCAGCGATGTGGTTAAGGATTACGTCGAAAGCTCCGACTGCATCCTGATCCTGGGGGAGATGGTGACAGATTTGATGTGCGGCTTTTCGCCGGTGCGCTTCGATCCCAGCAACGTCATTTCCTGCTCCGTGGAGGGTTTGAAAATAAAAAACCACACCTTCAAGCAGGTCCGCTTCCGGGACTTTTGCAACACGCTCTTCAAGGCCGAGTTGCACAAACATTCCGCTCCCACCAACGTCACCAAGGCGAGTGAGAAATACACGGCGGTGTCGGGGGCAACTTTGACCCTGGCTCGCTTCGTGGACAAGATCAATTCCCTGTTGGCGAAACCCGACTTTGCCATCGTGGCGGACATAGGGGAAAGTCTCTTCGGAGCCTTCCAATTGACGGTTTCCCAGCACTGCTTTATGTGCCCGGCCTTCTACAGCAGCATGGGCTTTGCCATCCCAGGTGCCCTGGCGGTGGCCCTGGCCAAGCCAGACGTGCGGCCCATAGTGTTGGTGGGTGACGGGGCGTTCCAGATGACTTGCACCGAGCTTAGCACGATCTTGGAGCATAAGCTCAAGCCGGTGATATTTGTCCTGAACAACAAGGGATACGCGACGGAGCGGGCTATGCTGGACGGCCCCTTCAACAATATTCGTGATTGGAACTACCACAAGATCACCGACGTGATCGGTGGAGGCAAGGGCTTCCGGGTGGAAACCGAGGGCGAGCTTGAGATAGCCGTCCGTGAGGCCCTGGCCGGCGACACTTTATGCGTGATAAATGTTGTCGTGGATCAAAAGGATACATCCAATGCTTTAAGGAGATTAGCTGAAACCTACGCTAAGAGAGTCAAATAATGCAACAGAATAAATACGCCCGTGTGAACTTCCAAATTCGTGCCGCCATCGTCCGGGTGACGCAGGAGGGCAATCAACTTGGGGTCATGCCCATTGAAAAGGCACGAAGGATAGCACAGGATGCGGGCCTCGACTTGGTGGAGATTGCCGCCCATGCCAACCCGCCGGTCTGTTCCATTATGGACTATGGTAAGTATCGGTACGAGCAAAAGATTCGGAAGAAGGAACAGGAACGCAAGCAGCGCGAGGCGACCGCCCAGGTCAAGGAAATCCGCCTGCGGCCTGCGATTGCCGACCATGACATTGAAACCAAGTCCAAGGCGGCTCGTGGCTTCTTGGAAAAGGGCAACCTCGTACAGTTGAATTTACAATATAAGAATCGGGAGATCACCCACAAGGAGCAGGGTTTCAAGGTCGTCAATAAAATACTTGCCGACCTGAATGACATCGCTGCGGCGGAACGCCCGCCTAAAATAGAAGGGAACAAGCTGATCTGCCGGATTATACCGAGACAGGAAGTAGAAAATGGACGATGCCAGGGAGCTTAACCAGGAGATATTAAGGAGGCTCCGCACCCATAACGAACGCTCCAAAAAGGACGCCCCGCTGCTGTTACGCATGGCGGCGACCTGCGACGAGGACCAAGGTGCCTTCGCCCTGGGCAAGTTCTTCGACCGCCTGCGTGCGTTCGCCACGGTGGCCGACTTCGACCACCCCGACATCGGCAACATTTTTGAAGGCTGCCTGGCGGATGATACGGAATTTGCTGCCGAATGCAGCGAACTCCTGTCCTTGGCAAAATACTGTACCGACAAGAAGTTAAACCGGGTTGGCCCGTCCCTTTGGCGTGTGTTGTCCACAGAACTGCCCAAGGATGTCCTTCGCCGCATTGACAGCCCCTTCGTCAATCGCCTGCACGTTCGCTTCCTGTCGGCCCCCCAAGACCGGGAACGGGTCCGCAACAGAAAGCGGATGCAGTGCATTGATTTGCGCAGCCTGTGTAAGAAGGGTGACGAGGTATGGTCTGCCCAGCCCAGCAGTTTTACGAAGTTCATTCGTTATGACATGGCTTACCAGGAGGAGTTGGCGAGGGTAGAAAAGAAGGCTCAGCGTTACCTGGACCTGGGCCTGACCGATATGTACTCGGAGATCATGAAGACGGTCGAAGCATTCCGCCAGCAGATCGAGGACAGCTACTACGGTTTCAATCGTGTCACCATGACCAGTGCGGCGGTGATTCTGGCCAAGAGTCTCGATTACAATATGCACCAACCTTTCCTGCTGGCCGAATTCTCCAACACCAGGGAGTATCGGATTGTTGTCGAACCACGCCACTTCAAGGGTTATAATTTCTTCGTGGAGGGCGGCGGCTTGGTCCTACGCCACCCGGAACCCACGCCGGTCCTTTACGAACCTCGCGTCTACCCCCTGCATGAGTTCTGGCCCGCCGCCTCGCAGACCGTCAAGGATATTATCAACCTGACCGAGAACTTCCCCGACGCCAGCGGCAAGCCGGTTTTCGATCACTACGGGGTGATTGTGCCTGGTTTGGCCTACCCCAAGAAAGACCCCCGTTTCGTGGACGAGGAGGGCAGGGTCGCCGCCTTCGACACGATGGAGGAGGCCAAGAAAGCACTGGACCTAACTCTTATAAAGAAACAATGTATCATCCCCATTATCGTCGGTGAGAAGGACGGCAAGTGCTATTTCATAGGCTATTGGGTGTGATAAAATATTCGAGGAGGTATTTATGTCTATTGTAACCCTGACAGATACAGCCGCCGCCGAAATCAAGCGCATCATGGAAGATCAGAACTTGGACCCGAACACCACCTATGTGCGAGTCGGGGTTCGTGGAGGCGGGTGCAGTGGCTTCCAGTGGGCGTTTAACCTGGATGAGAATTTCAACGAGAAAGTGGACACGGTGGAGGAGATCAATGGCCTGCGTTTTGCCATCGACAAGCGTTCGGCTATGTACCTCCCAGGCACGACCATTGACTTCGTGGAAACCCTGGAGAAGCGTGGCTTCAAGTTCGAGAACCCGAATGCCAAGACCACCTGCGGTTGCGGTTCCAGTTTCAGCATGTAAGGGGGAGTCCGCATGTATGTCGGAATGAATTACATCGACGGCGACTTCTGCCGTCACCGCCCGGACTTCTCTTCCCGCAATCCCTCCACCGAAGAAGAAATTGGCCTCTTCCCCTCATCCACGTCCGAGGAAGTGGCCGAAGCCGTCGCCGCCGCACTCCGGGCCTTCCCCAAGTGGCGTGATCTCAGCCGGGCGAAACGGGTCGAATACTTCGATAAGCTGTCCCAACTGGTTAAACGGGACTTCGATAAAATTGTAAAGACGATCTCCCTGGAAACGGGCAAGAACAAGAACGAAGGTATGGCGGAAGTGGATGAGGCTTTGCACATATTGCAGTCAGTGGAGTGTGATGGGTATGTCTTCCGAAAACCAAAAGGTGCCGTGGCGATTATTGCTCCTTGGAATTTTCCGTTTGCTATTGGTGGCGCTTATAGTGCTGCTCCTGCTTTGGTGGACGGTAACACGGTAGTCTACAAGCCAAGCGAGGACACCGCCATGACCGGCCAGGTGATAGCCGAGCTTTACAATGAGGCCGGCTTTCCTCCTGGGGTCTTTAACTTGATCCACGGCAACGGGGAAGTGGGCCACGCCCTCGTTCTGGATAACGTGGAC
>Ga0066903_100006078_pt1 | contig 10625 bp, 13 predicted proteins | sample PanSoiMetaGPlot1_FD_67491 | JGI IMG/M metagenome (GOLD analysis project Ga0066903, IMG submission 67491) | Tropical forest soil microbial communities from Panama analyzed to predict greenhouse gas emissions - Panama Soil - Plot 1 (version 2) | ecosystem: Environmental > Terrestrial > Soil >...
CCTATTCATTGCCTAATGGCCCGGCGCCGAAGCGGTCCTTGATCCTGCGCAGGAGGTGATCGCGAACGGCCCGGTACGCATCGAGCCGCTGCTCGCGGTTCCCCTCCTGGACGGTAGGATCGGAGGTGGGCCAGTATTCCACTTCCGCCGCGACCGTGCGTGTCAGCTCAAGGGCTTTATGGTGGGCTTCCGGGGTCAGCGTAACGATGAGGTCGAAGTTGAGGCCCTCCCCGTGCTCAAGCTCTTCGAATGTTGTGGGACGATGCTTTGCGATATCAAGGCCGATCTCCTCCATGACGGCCACTGCGAAGGGGTCGAGCTCGCCGCGGCGCACGCCCGCCGAGTTGGAATAGGAGGTGCGCCCGAACATATACCGGAACAATGCGGCTGCCATGGGCGAGCGCACCGAATTGAGCCCGCAGGCGAAAAGCACCGCCTGGGGGCGCATTCGACCCGCCATGCCTCATCCTTTCCAATGAAGCACAGTGATGAGGGTAAACAGCCGCCGCGCGGTATCGAAGTCGACAGCGACCTTGTGCTTGAGGCGCTCCATCAGAAGCTCGGAACCCTCATCGTGCAGCCCCCGTCGTCCCATGTCGATCGCCTCGATCTGGCTTGGCGTCGCGGTGCGGATCGCCTGATAATAGCTCTCGCAGACCAGGAAATAGTCCTTGACGAGCCGACGAAACGGCGTGAGCGACAGGTGATGCGCGACGACGGGCTCGTCGTCCTCGGTGCGGATATCGAAGATGAGCCGGTTGCCCGCAAGCTGAAGCTTGAGGCAATAGGGTCCGCCGTCATGTCCAACGGGCGCGAACGAGTTTTCCTCGACCAGATCGTAAATCGCGATGGCGCGCTCGTGTTCGATGTCCCGGTTGCCGGGGCCGATGCTGTCTTCGTCAAGGAAGACCTTGATGAGGCGCTTGCCGCCTTCTACCGGGGTCATCGCCGGTTGGTCCTGATTGCCACTGAACGCGCATGGGCCGCGAGCCCCTCCGCCTCCCCGAGTGCGATCACGGCCGGCCCAAGCCGTGCGAGCTGCTCGGGCCCGCATTTGAGGATCGAGGTGCGCTTCATGAAATCGAGGACGCCCAGCCCGGAAGAAAACCGCGCCGAGCGGGCGGTCGGCAGCACGTGGTTTGAGCCTGCCACATAGTCGCCTACCGCCTCCGGCGTATGGGGGCCGAGGAAAATCGCGCCGGTGTTCCGAATTTTGCCGGTGAGGCGTTCAGCATCGTCGGCAATGATTTCGAGATGCTCAGGCGCCACCGCATCGATCAACGGCACCGCTTCGTCGAGCCGACGCACCAGGATAACGGCGCCGAAGTTGTGCCACGACGCCCGCGCCACCTCGGCGCGGGGAAGCGACGCGAGCTGGGCTTCGACGGCGCGCTCGACCTCCCCGGCGAGCGCCGCACTGTCCGTCACCAGGATCGACTGGGCAGCGGCGTCATGTTCGGCCTGGGCCAACAGATCGGCGGCGATCCAATCAGGATTGGCGGCGCTGTCAGCGAGAATCAACACCTCCGAGGGGCCCGCTATCATGTCGATCCCGACCTTGCCGAATACCAGCCGCTTGGCTGCCGCCACATAGGCATTGCCGGGCCCGACGATCTTGTCGACTGGCGCAATCGTCGTCGTGCCGTGGGCGAGCGCCGCCACCGCTTGGGCGCCACCCACGCGGTAAATCTCATCGACCCCGGCGAGCTTCGCCGCGGCCAGCACCAGCGGATTGAGCAAGCCATCCGGCGCGGGGACCACCATGACGAGCCGCGGCACGCCTGCCACCTTGGCGGGCACCGCATTCATCAGCACCGAGGACGGGTAAGTCGCGGTGCCGCCGGGCACATAGAGGCCGACGGCAGCAATCGCGGTCCAACGCCAGCCAAGCTCGACACCGAGCGCGTCAATAAAGCATTCGTCACGCGGCACCTGCCGAACATGATAGGCTTCGATGCGATCGCGCGCCAACGCGAGCGCGTCGCGGGCGGCTCGATCGCAGGAGGCGAACGCATCGTCAATTTCAGCCGGTGTGACGCGCAGACCGGACGCCGCCACGTCGATCCGATCGAATTTGCGCGTATAGGCCGCCAGGGCCTCGTCGCCGCGCGCCGCCACGTCGGCAATGATGGCGCGCGCCACCTCTTCCACGTCCACGGCATCTTCGCGCTTGGATGCGAGAAAGGCCGCAAAACGCTCGGCAAAATCGGGCGCGTGATTGTCGAGACGCACCGGCATGGCTCAGCTTCTCCCGCGCCCGCGTCTGGTGGAGGACCGGGGAGACGGCGCCTGCGAGCGCTCTCCCTGCGGGCAGTCCGTTCCTTGAGCGGTCGCCCCAAGCCGGAGACGGAATAGCACGCGGTGCTGTTATCTGTCGTCGGCTTATCGTGCATGTTTCAAGCTGTTTACGGGCGCGAAGTCCGCCGTTGCATGACAGCAGGGGGGGAACAAAGGCGGCTTGCGAGCCCATCTGGCTAGCGGACCTCTATTTGCGCAGCAATACCAATCCGCTGACTCGCACCCGATCGGCCGGAATGGATTTTCTGGCACCTGAGCAGACGGACCTCCCCTATAACGGTCTAAAAGCAGTCCGCCTCTTCTGCACATGCTTGTAGCTGGTTTGAAGGCAAGGTTCCTCCAGTTAGTGTTAATGTGCCAACGTTTAATTTAATCGAGCGGATCATTCCGGGCGCCGCGGCGAACGGGGCGGACAAGGCCAGATTCCATACTTCCTTGGCCGATGGTCACCGATTTCAACCTTTCGGTCTGCGGTCGAGCCCGCACATTCACACCGGAAAATGAAAAACCCGCGGAAGCGAGCCCGCGGGTTAGCTCGAGCTATCCAGTTCCGCTTCTATCTCACCTCGCCGTTTTGCGGAATAACCTGCCTCGGGGCGCCCTGCGCTCGCTGCGGCTGCGAGGCGCCGTCGTCAGGCGCCTGACCTGTGGTCTCATCTGTGCCGGCGAGGCCGAAGCTCAAAGGATCGAGGCCAAGCGCCGAAATAGTCGGGAAATCCAGTTCGCCAGCTTGCGAGTTCATATCCTGCGATTTCTGGAAATTCTGAAGGGCCAACTCGGTGTCTGGTCCCCACTCACCGTCCACGCGGACAGAACCATCTATCCTCTCCGCCAATGCCTGCTGTATCTCGCGCACCTGGCTCGAGTTCAACTGCTGCGGCGAAATCAGATAACCAGCCAGAGTCTGCGACGAACGTGGAAGGGTGCGCGATTGCGGCTGCGCCTGCTCTCCGGGCTGGGCCTGCTCACTTATGCCGCCCTGCTGGGCTGCAGCCGACACCGATAGTGCGGCGACGGCCGCCGCGGTTAGAATTAGTTTGTGCATGATTGTCTCCTTTCGGCTGCGGTCAAAACGCCGCCCGTAACGCGATGTTTCGGAAATCGCGGCGAGCGCTCCGCGGCAAACGGTCACCGCCGCAACGCTGCCGCGCGACATCCATCGTCCAGCAAGACGATTACATCTTCTTCGGCAAGAGTGTGGTGGCGCAGGCTCGCTTCCGCGGCCCCGTCATAGGATGCAAACACCGCATCCCTGATGAAAAGGGCCGCGACGCTATTTCTTCGTCGCCGGGAGAGCCAATCAGCCGAGCAGAGTCACCCGCGGCGGATCGGGAATGCGCCGTCGCGCGCCCGACGCCGTTTGCGCTCCTTGGAGAAAACCCATCAACAGAGGGAACCGCTTCCTCACGCGGTCCTAACGTCCTCGACATCCTCCACGTGGGTCGGGCGGCATGTCTCGGTCCACACTGGGCCGAGGTCGACCAGCTCGCATTCCAGGCATTCGACCTCGAGCCGCAGTGCGGCGCCGCCGGAAAAAATCAGCGTGACCACCCCTCCCGGGGGGTCGCTCTCGTCGAACTCGACCGCGAGCAGGTTAAGGATTGCCTGCCGGTCCTTGCAGTCGACATTGCGGCACTTGATGACGTTGACGCGGTCAAAGCGCAGCGCGGTGCGGCGGCGGTGGAATTGCGCAGATTCACAGAGCGACCCCGCCCAGTCGAATCGCGCCAAACTGATCACCAGCCGCTTTTCGACAGGCCGCCAATGGACGTCGGCCACGCTCAGCGTTGCATCCTGCAGGTGGGTGGAAACCACCTCTAGGTCGTCCCGGTCGAGGGCGACGAGCTTGAGGAGTTCCATGGGGTTCCTCCTGGGAAACTTCGTTCTTGTCGTAACTAGGGTCGGATTTTCGCGTTCGCAAGGCGAGCAGGCAAGAGAAATTTTTCCTTTGATCGGCACCGAGGCCTTGCCGCCAATCTTTCAGCCCGGCTGCCATTCCCCTACCCGCCCCGATTGCAGGACAGGGCAGGAGGGCCCGCGCTCAATCCGCAATGCGGATGCGCCGCTCGATGAAGGTGCTGCTCAGGACCGAATAGACCAGCTCGCCGCGCTGGTTGATGCCGATGTTGCGCGCTATGCGAAGGCCCACATCGGGGCGACTTGCAAGGCTGCGCAACTCCACGATCTCCTGAGCGAACGCGATGGTGTCGCCCGGATAAACGGGCCTCGGCCATTTGAGATCACGCAGGCCCGGCGACGGACCCGTTTTCGCGACCGGCGCGCCGCTCCGGCGCCGCTCCGCTTGCTGGCGGTGGCGCTCCAGCACGATGTGGCGCTGGCACACTGCCGCCGTGTGCCAGCCCGACGCACATAACGCGCCGAAATGCGAGCGCGCCGCCGCTTCCTCGTCGAGGTGAAACGGCTGGGGATCGAATTCGCGAGCAAATTCCTTAATTTCTTGCGCCGTGAACGTGTGGCTTCCAACTTCCGTCCGTGCGCCGACACGGAGATCCTCGAAATAGGTCATTTGGTGACCCCGTTCCCGCCCGCCGCGGTGCGCCGCCCGAACATCAAGGTTGCGGCCATCTCCAGCACCGGCTTGCTGTCGGCATTGACGATATGGCTGCGAAAGTTGACGAGCCCCATTTCCGGACGGCTCTTGGACGACCGCGCACCAACCACCTCGACGCGTAATGTGAGACTGTCGCCGGCGCGCACCGGCGCGAGATAACGGACCTCGTCGACCCCGGGGCTGCCCATGGACGTGCTGGTGCGCAGGACGCCATCGGCGAACAGGCGCATATGGATGCACAGGACATGCAGGCCGGATGCAAACATCCCATCCACAATGGCGTTCTGGGAGGCGGCCTCGTCGAGATGCATGGGCTGGGGATCGAATCGGGCCGCGAAGGATTTGATGTCCGCAGCCGTGACGGCGAGTGGCCCAAATCGCATGACATCGCCGATTTTGAAATCCTCGAAAGCGCGCATGTTCGCAACGTGGGTCAGGTCGCAAACCGAAAGTGCATGACGTCCCCGTCGGCAACCACATACTCCTTGCCCTCGAGGCGCAATCGGCCGGCCTCGCGGGCGCCTGCCTCGCCTCCGAGCGCCACGTAGTCGTCATACGCAATGGTTTCGGCGCGGATGAAGCCACGCTCGAAGTCGGTGTGAATGACGCCCGCGGCCTGGGGCGCCTTGGTGCCGCGGGTTATGGTCCAGGCTTTCGCCTCCTTGGGCCCTGCCGTGAAATACGTGAGGAGACGCAGGAGGTCGTAGCCAGCACGGATCAGGCGATCGAGTCCCGCCTCCTTGAGCCCAATTGCGGCCAGATACTCTGCGCGCTCGGCGGCCGGCAAAACTGCGATCTCGGCTTCGATCTGAGCTGCGATCACCACCACGCCGGCGCCCTCCTGCTCGGCGCGCCTCTCCACCTTGCGCGAAAAATCGTTGCCGGTCGCGGACGAGGCCTCGTCCACATTGCAGACATAGAGTACCGGCTTCGACGAGAGTAGGCCGAGGCCGCGGAACGCCTTATCCTCGTCGGGCTTGACCTCGACGAACCGGGCCGGCTTGCCGTCGCGCAGCAGAACCAGCGCGCGATTGACGAGATCAAGGGTGAGCTTTGCCTCCGCGTCGCCGCCCTTCACCTTCTTCTCAAGTCCGTCGATGCGACGCTCCAGGCTGTCGAGGTCAGCAAGCATGAGCTCGGTCTCGATGGTATCGATATCGGCGATTGGGTCGATGCGGTCGTTCACATGGGAGACGTCAGCATTCTCGAAGCAGCGCACCACATGCGCAATGGCATCGACCTCGCGGATCACGGCGAGGAACTGGTTGCCGAGCCCCTCACCCCTAGAGGCGCCGCTGACAAGGCCGGCGATGTCAACGAAGGCGAGCCTGGTCGGCACGATCTTGGCCGATTTGGCGAGCCTCGCCAGGGCGTCGAGCCGCGGATCGGGCACCGCCACCTCGCCGATATTGGCCTCGATGGTGCTGAAGGGGTATTTCGCCGCCTGTGCCGCCACCGTGGCGGTCAAGGCATTGAAGAGCGTCGATTTGCCGACATTCGGCAATCCGACAATACCGCATTTGAAACCCATGTTGGTTCACTCAGAACGGTTGGTGGCGCGGATCAACCTGGAGCAGAATCAATATAGTCATCCCTTGGGGCGGCCAACGCTCACTTCTCGGTTCCTCCGGACCGACCGCGTAAGCGAGGATGTTCGTATCGACGAAGCAGTTCGTCTTCCCGCCCGGCATAAAGTTCCCCTCGCCCGCGCCAATTTCGGCTGATCCCGGAGCCTCCGGTGAACTCCCGGACCATATCCACATTGTTGTTCTGGCCTTGTCCGATTTCACGCATGTCTGCTCATTCCGACTTCGGCCGACCCGGCCCTGGCACGTCCCCGAAGTCCTTCGCCTGCATGGCGAGGTGCACTTTGTTCTGGAAACTAGAATCCTCGCCCTTGACGATCATGGCGGCGTTGTCCGCAATGACGTCGCACAAAGCCTCGACCCAGGGCCGCTCAGCGACGGCGAAGTCGCTGAGCACATAAGGGTAGACCAGCTCCTTGGCGCCTGGGTGACCGACCCCAATGCGAACCCGCCGGTAGTCGTTGCCGACATGCGAGGAGATTGATCGCAGGCCGTTGTGGCCCGCTATGCCCCCGCCGGTTTTGACCCGCACTTTGGCGGGCAAAAGGTCGATCTCATCGTGAAAGACGACGATGTGTGCAATGTCGATCTTGTAGAAACGCGCCGCGTCGCCGACTGCCAGCCCGGACTCATTCATATACGTTCCCGGCAGCAGCAAAATGACACGCTCACCTTCGATCGGACCTTCCGCCGCGACCCCTCGAAAACGCCGTCGCCACGGCCCAATGCGGTGGCGACGGGCAATGGCCTCGACCGCCATGAAGCCGACATTATGCCGATTGCCGACAAAGTGGGGGCCCGGATTGCCAAGCCCAACGAGCAGCCGCATGGCGCCTTCCTGATCGGCGGACAGTGGCGTGTCGGGTTCGACGGCCGGATTGCCGAGCCCGACCAAAAGCCGCACGGGGCGCTAGCTTACTTCTTTTCAACGCCTCCCGATGCGGGCGCAGCAGCAGGCGCGGGGCCCGGGGCTCCGGCCGGAGCGACGGGAGCAGCCGCGGCGGTGGCGGCGGCCGCCGCCGCAGCAGCCGCGGCCTCGGCGGCGGCCTTCATCTCCTCCGCATAGCCGGACGGCGGCACGATTGTCACCAAAGTGGCGTCGACATGCATGAACGGACGCACGTTAGCGGGCAGATTGATGTCGCTGAGATGCTTGGAATGGTTGATCTCCAGCCCGGTAACGTCGACCTCGAAGGCTTCCGGAATGGCATCGGCAGGGCAGCGCACATCGATCGTGTGGGTCACGATGTTGACGGTGCCGCCGCGCTTGATGCCGGGCGACTGGTCAGAATTAACGACACGAATCGGCACGCGCACCCGGATGGTGGCGCCTTCGCCCAGTCGCATGAAATCCACATGGATCGGCACGTCGCGGACCGGATCGACCTGGAAATCGCGCGGGATCACGCGGTGCTTGGTGCCGTCCACATCGACGTCGTAAAGGCTTGTCAGGAACTTGCCCGCATAGATTCGCTGACGCAATTCCGCGTGATCGAGCGAGATGTTGAGCGGGGGCTGATTGTCCCCGTAGATCACGCCGGGCACGCGGCCTTCGCGGCGCACGGCACGGGCGGCCCCCTTGCCAGCCCGTGCACGTGCCGTCGCCTTGATTTCCTTGACGGTCGCCATTTTTTTATTCCTTGCTCTACGTCAGGCAACGCGCCACGTCGGCGGCTCTCGTCGCCCGTCTGCGTTAAACCGAATGGGCTCTAACCCCGCCACTCTTGTCACAACGTTTAGGGGGCCGGGATTTGGTCCCGCGGCCGACCTCCAGGGGTGTTCCGGGAGCCGCGGTTGCGAGGCTTATAGCCGCCGCATCGGCAAATGACAAGGAACCGACAGGAGCCGAATTCCAGCGCGCTCGGGCCCTACCCGGTAGACCCGCGACGCCGGTCATGGTCGACCTCTTCGCGGTGAGAATCGCAATCCAACGGCAATAGCCCGGAGCCAACCACGCAATATGCGGGATGCGGCTGCAGGAAGGTCAGCGAGCGACTGAACCCCAAGTCGCGCGGCCTGTTCAGGATGGGGCGCTTCCGGCCGGAGGAGTCGAGAGCTTCACCTCCAGGGCGGCGATACGGGCCTTGAGCGCGTCGTTCTCCTCCCGCGCCAACCGCGCCATTTCCTTGACGGCCTCGAACTCCTCGCGATGGACCACGTCCAGATCGCGCAAAATCCGCTCTGCCTGGGTGCGCAGGACCGTATCGAATTCCCGCCGCATCCCCTGCGCGACGCCGGCGGCGTCGTTCATCAGCCTGGCGAATTCGTCATAAAGTCGCCCCGTCGTCTGCACCATTGCGGGTCTCCGTGCTTCCTCTCGCCACACCGTAGGCCGCGGCGCGCGGCCTCGTTTCGAAAATGTCCACCAGAATCAACAGAATGACCGCCCAGCATGGCAATCGCTCATAACAATGGCAATCGGGCCGCTTGTGCGCAAGGTCCAGGGCGGGTACAGCCCTGTGGTCCTGCGGTGCCGCAATCGCCATCTCCGAAATCAAATCGGACAGGGCGACGAGGCGGGTCGCATCGATCCAAGTACTCGTCCGCGAACAGCTGCGTCAACAGTCATGCCGATCTCGATCATTCCGTTTCCTGACTTCGATCCGGTGCTCGTGACCATCGGGCCCTTTGCGATCCGCTGGTACGCGCTGGCGTATATTTTCGGAATCCTTTTCGGTTGGGTTTATGCGCGCGCCATCATCGGCGATGAAAGAAACTGGGGCGGACCGGCGCCGTTGAATGTCGAAGATTTCGACGATTTCGTCCTTTGGGTAACGCTTGGCATCATCCTGGGCGGGCGCACCGGTTATGTCCTGTTCTACAATCTGCAGCATTTCATCGAACACCCGCTGGAAATCTTTCAGGTCTGGAATGGCGGCATGTCGTTTCACGGCGGGTTTCTCGGCTGCGTCATCGCCGTCATAGGATTTGCCACCATTCGCAAGCTCCCGGTGCTCTCACTTGGCGACATCACGTGCGCGGTCGCACCGATCGGTCTCCTGCTCGGCCGCGTCGCGAATTTCGTCAATGGCGAGTTGTGGGGCCGGTACGCCGACGTGCCGTGGGCGGTAATCTTTCCGCGCGCCGACGCCATTCCTCGCCACCCGAGCCAACTCTACGAGGCGGGCCTCGAAGGACTCGTGTTGTTGGCCGTGCTCGGCACTATGGTGCGCGTCGGCGCACTGCGGAAGCCAGGCCTCATCCTCGGCGCGTTCGCCGCAGGCTATGCGATTGCCCGGTCATTCTGCGAATTCTTCCGTGAACCTGATCCGCAACTCGGATTCCTGTGGGGCGGCATGACCATGGGCATGTTGCTGAACGTACCGCTTTTCATCGCCGGCGTTTTGCTCATCGCCTTCGCCCTGCGGCGTCAAGCCCCCTCCCTGCCCTCCGCCGCAGGCGGGGGAGGGTAGCGAGGGGGAGATGGAGCATTGCACCCCGCTGGAGGTTGAAATTCGCGCCCGCATTAAGCGTGCGGGGCCTATTCCGGTCGCCGAATTCATGGCCTTGTGTCTCTACGATCCGCAGCATGGCTACTACAACCATCGCCCACCGTTCGGCGCGGTCGGCGATTTCATCACTGCGCCAGAGATCAGCCAGATGTTCGGCGAATTGATCGGCCTGTGGGCCGCGGACGTCTGGCAGTCCATGGGCAAGCCTGATCCCGTAGCGTTGATCGAACTCGGTCCGGGCCGCGGCACCATGATGAGAGATGCACTGCGCGCTGCGCGGGCGGCGCCGGAGTTCCGCAGGGCTTTGTACGTCCATCTCATCGAGACAAGCCCCGACCTGCAGTCGCGGCAACGCCAGACTTTGGGCGCCGTCGATGACGTCGCATTGCACTGGCACGCAAACATCGACGAGGTGGTCGCCGCGCCTTCCATCATCGTGGCCAATGAGTTCTTCGACGCGCTGCCGATCCGCCAAGCCGAGCGCCGGCCAACCGGCTGGCACGAGCGGATGGTCGTGGTGGACGCGGGTGGCGCGCTGAAGCTCGCGGTCGCGCCCGATCCGCTCTGCGATCTCGGGCCGAACCTGCCAGCGGCCGTGGTGCAGGCGGGCATCGGCGAGATTTTCGAGTGGCGGCCTCAAATGTTCGCGACCGAGATCGCTCGCCGGGCCGCCGCCGGCAGTGTTGCGCTCATCATCGACTACGGCCACGTCAAAAG
>Ga0066903_100006079_pt1 | contig 10625 bp, 10 predicted proteins | sample PanSoiMetaGPlot1_FD_67491 | JGI IMG/M metagenome (GOLD analysis project Ga0066903, IMG submission 67491) | Tropical forest soil microbial communities from Panama analyzed to predict greenhouse gas emissions - Panama Soil - Plot 1 (version 2) | ecosystem: Environmental > Terrestrial > Soil >...
CAAGTGCGCTCTTTTCAAGTACGCCGATTTGCGTGGGTTGGTCCTCACGTCGGCTTCCAATCATAAATCCAGTCAAAGCGGCGGAGAAAGTTTTCTCCACCGATCCTGGCGAGCGTGCGATTACGCACCTGCGCGGCCGGCCAGCCAAGATGATACAGCGCCGCATTGATACGGGCGCCGCGCTGGATATCGGCCGTACGCGCGCGCCGCTTTTCCTCGTAGTTTCGCATCGCCGTCGCGAGCATTGGCCTGATCTGCGTGGGCGGCTTCCCAATGCAGGCCGCGAGCACGGCGGCGTCCTCGATCGCCATCGCCGCGCCTTGCGCGAGGAACGGCAGCATCGGATGCGCGGCGTCGCCAACAAGCGTGACGGGTCCGCGGCCCCAGCGCCGCAAGGGTGGGCGGTCGAACAGCGCCCACTTTAGGAAGCTTTGCGGCGCCTCGAGCAGCGCCCGTGTCGGTGCGGACCAGTCTCGCGCGGAGAAGCGCGCAAGAACTTCCGCCGGATTTGCGGGCGCACTCCAGTCCTGTTGGCGCCAGGAATCTTGCGAAAAACCTTGGGAAGAATCTTGCGAAGAGTCTTGCGCGATGGCAACGATATTGACGGTGCGAAGGGCGTTCACGGGATAGTGCACGAGGTGACTGTCGCGTCCGAGCCAGAGATGCACTATCGGCTCACGAAACTCCGCAGCCACGCGGTCGGCCGGGACGGTCGCGCGCCAGGCAACGCGCTTTGCAAATCGGGGCGGCAGATGATCCACCAGCTGCGCACGTACGTTCGACCACAAGCCGTCGGCACCGACGAGCGCGATGCCGAATGACTCCGCAGTTTCCCCGCGGCGCGTTGCGTGCACGGTGACGCCGTTCGGGTGGATGGCAAAGGCGTCGACCTTGCGACCGAGTTGAAGCGAAATATCCGGGTGCTCGGACGCGGCGGCGAGCAAGGCCGCGTGCAGATCTCCGCGATGGATGACCCAATAGGGAGCGCCATAGCGCTTTTCGGCCGCGGCGCCGAGCGGAACGCGTAGAATCTCTCGCGCCGTTCGTGCGGCAATCACGCGGATCGCGGTCGGGCTGACCACCACGGGCTTCAATCGCTCGCCGAGACCGAGCGCGATGAGAAGGCGCGAGGCGTTCGGGGACAATTGCAGGCCGGCGCCGGTCGGCTCGAGGCGTTCGGCCTGATCGAGTACTTCCAGGCGAAAACCCGCCTGCGCCAGCGCGAGCGCTGTGGTCAATCCCCCGATCCCGGCACCGGCGACGATGATCGTGCGCGAGTGCATCCAGCCTCTACGTGTCGGTCAAGCCGTGACGGCGTCCGGCAAAGCGCACTCGGCTGGTCGCGCGGCGTGCGGGTCGAGAGCGGGATTGTGGCGATAGAACGTGGAACAATAGGGGCAGATGATCTCGTGCTCGTCGCCCATGTCGAGAAACACGTGAGGATGATCGAAAGGGGGCTTGGCACCGACGCACATGAACTCGCGCGCGCCGATCTCGATGACAGCAACGCCGGGGTCGTTATGGAAGTGTGGAACGATGTTCTCTGCCATGGTCCGTGCCTTGCTGCCTGATCTATTTGACGCAGACCATAGCCGTCGGGTGCAGCGATTCCTAGCAGGATGCTGAAAAAACTCTCCCGTCATGTATGGACGGCCCCCCGGGCCGCTAGTGCTGGATCCCGAAATTCAAAAAGGATGCGCGTGAGCGAATATCCGCGAGTCCCGGGTGCGACGCAGTGGTGTGTGTGGGGGGAGACTGCGTCACAGCCCGGGACCGCCCCCGTGCTCAGGCTGCGGCGGTGAACAGCATGGTCTCCGCCGTCAGCCCTGGGCCAAAGGCCATGGCGCAACCGCGGGCGCCCGCCGCAACCTTTCCTCGCATCAGCGCCTCGAGCACGAACAGCACCGTCGGCGAGGACATGTTCCCGCAGTCGCGCAGAACGCGACGGGAGGCCGAAAGCGCCGAGTGCTCGAGATCGAACGCTCCTTGCACTGCATCGAGCACGGTTCGCCCGCCCGGATGCACGGCCCACAGGTCGATGGTCTCGGCCGGCGCTCCCGCCAGCACGCGATCCGATCCCTGCCGCAGCGCGCCGACGATCGTTGTAGGGACGTGTCCGGACAGCACCATGTCGAAACCGAAATCACGGATGTTCCAAGTAATCTCGTGTGCGGCCTTCTGCACCAGCTCGGCATGAAAGCTGTCGAGTGCGAAGCCGGTTGGCTCGGCGCTGATCAGCGCGGCCGCGCAACCATCGCCGAACAGGAGGAACGTCAGCAACCGATCGAGATCCTCGGTTTCCTGCAGGTGGAGCGTGCACAGCTCGAGGCTGACGATCAGCACCTTGGCGGCGGGCAAGGAGCGCACGAGATGGTGCGCGAGCCGCAAGGCATTGATCGCAGCGTTGCAGCCCATGAAGCCGATCAGCGTGCGCTCGATCGACGGGTTGAGACCGCACCGACGCACCAGTTCAAGGTCGACGCCGGGAGCGAAAAACCCGGTGCACGATGTGACGATCAGATGCGTGATGTCGCCCGCGGTTTCGGCAAGCCCGAGACGATCGACCGCCTTGGCGCCGAGCGTCGGCGCCTCGGTCTCGTAGCGTGCCATCCGTTGCGCGGTCGTCGGAAATTGTCCGACCGTATAGAAGCCTTCGGCATCCACGGCTTCATTACAACCGGGTTTTGCCGGCGCGAGACATGACCACCGCTGTTTGATTTCCGAACGCGCGACCATGCGTTCGAACAGCAGTCGCGAACGTCGATCTCGCAACAGCCGCTGGGCGAAGCGCACGAACGTGCCGTGCACTTCGTGTTCCGGAACAGCGGTGGCGACGCGATTGATATAGGCTCTTGTCAATCCATTACTCCGATTTCGGCACCCATTGATTGAATGGTTGAGGTGTCGCCCCCCTGGCCCGTCGGCTCGTCACGGCCAGATCGACATCCTCAGTAGCAGACCGGGCGCCAGCGCCAGCCCCACCGGGTCCAGATGCGAGCGTAGCAATCGTCGTCGTAGGCGTACGGCACGCCGGCAAAAAAGAAACCGTGGTGGAAGAACCGGTGATGATGAAAGGCGAAGCCGTGGTGGAAGCCAGGATGGAACCCCATGCCCATGCCCATGCCATGGCCATGCATGGCGGACGCTCCCGCGGTGGAACCCAACGCAATGGCCGAAACCGCGGCCGTTACGATTGTCAGTTTTCGCAGCATCTCTCTCTCCGTTACGACAGGTTAATCCGAGTAACACGCACCGAGGTTCAAGGATCTTGGTGACATGAACTCGGCGGGAGTGACGCTAGGCAGCAAAACGCAAATGCTCAAATGACTAATGCGACAGTTTCTGACACAGAAGTTAGTTTCCGAATATTCTGTTTGTGCTATTAAATTACGTGGCGAGTTCAGGAGATCGAGTTAGTGACGGAAGCGCGACGTCGTATACTCGCTATTGAGGATGATCCCGAGACTGCCGAGCAACTCGTGGATTTCCTTGTGACGCGCGGGTATCACGTCGATCTCGCCACCAACGGCAATGACGGTCTCGAACTTGGGTGGTCCGCGGAGTACGCGGTGATCGCCATCGACCGCATGCTTCCCGGCGTTGATGGCCTCGCGATCATCAGGCGGCTACGCGAGGGTGGGGTCGGCACGCCGGCTTTGATCATCAGCGCGCTCGGGGAGATCGATGATCGCGTGCGCGGCTTGCGCGCCGGCGGCGACGACTATCTGGTCAAGCCGTTCGCTTATGCCGAGCTGCTGGCGCGCATCGAGGCGCTGGCGCGCCGCAGTGCGACGGTGATCAAGGAGACGGTGCTGCGGGTCGGCGATCTCGAGCTCGACCTCGTATCGCGACAAGCCAATCGTGGCGGAAAGGACATCGAACTATTGCCGCGTGAGTTCCAGGTGCTCGAGCTTCTGGTGCGAAACGAAGGCCATGTGGTCCCGCGCGCGATGTTGCTGGAGCAAGTCTGGGATCTGCATTTCGATCCGACCACCAATATCATCGACGTGTACGTCGGACGGGTCCGCCGCAAGGTCGACAGCGAGCAGGCCTATCCGCTCATCCACACCATCCGCGGCGTTGGGTTTTGTGTCCGTGCTCCTGGCTGAAACGCTTCGATCATCCACGCTCAAGCTGGCGTTGATCTGCATCGTGATCTTCGGCGCCGTGGTCATGGGGCTGTTCGGTTACGTCTACTGGTCGACGGCCTCCTACGTGCTGAGCCGGTCCGATCAGTCGATCGAGGCGGAACATGCGCTCCTACGCGCGGTCTATGACCGCGGCGGCAATCTGAAGACGGCGATCGAGCAGCGCATGGCGGACGCGCGCTTCGGGGGGTTCTATCTGCTCGCCGACTCCGCGTTCGCGCCGGTGACCGGCAATCTCAGCCACTGGCCGCCGGCGCTGACGGCGCCGAAAGGATGGGACACGCTCAGAGGCGACGACTGGACGCCGGATGAGGGCGAGCAACCGCTGTTGCGCGCGCGATTTGAAACGCTGCCCGACGGCTTTCATCTGCTGGTCGGGCGCGAGGTCGAAGACTTGGGCCAGTTCGCGACCAGGATCTACTGGGCGTTGGCCTTGGCGTTGTCCCTGATCTTGGTGCTTGCGGTGCTGGCGAGCATCGCGGTGACGCGCCGCACTGTCGGGCGGATCGAAGCCGTGAACAGCACGAGCCGCGCCATTATGGAAAGCGGGCTGGGAAGCCGCATCCCCCTGCGCGGTACGCATGACGAATGGGATCGCCTGGCGGAGAACCTCAATTTGATGCTCGATCGCATCGAGGCGCTGATGGGCGAAGTGCGGCAAGTCAGCGACAACGTCGCGCATGATCTGCGCACACCGTTGACGCGCATGCGCGGACGGCTGGAAAAGGCGTCCGGCGGCGAGCGCGCCGCGGTGACCGATCAATCGCTCATCAGCGACACCATTTCCGACCTCGACGACGTTCTGCGCATGTTCTCCTCGCTCACTCGCATCTCGCAGATCGAATCGAGCCATCGAACTGCAGCCTTCCGCTGCGTGGACCTTGCTGAGATTGCGCGCGAGGTGGTGGAATTGTTCGACGCCGCCGCCGAAGCGCGAAGCGGGCGCCTCAGGGTCGAGGCGGACCAACCGGTGCTGGTGACCGGCGACCGAGACTTGTTGTTCGACGCGACCGCCAATCTCGTCGACAACGCGATCAAGCACGGTCGTGACGGCGGCCACGTCGTCGTAGCCGTCAAGGCGAACGGCGTCGGCCCTGTCATCTCAATTTCTGACGACGGACCCGGCGTCCCAGCGGCCGAGTATCAACGCGTCTTCCGGCGGTTCTATCGGCTGGAACGGAGCCGCTGCACCCCCGGCAACGGATTGGGGTTGAGTCTCGTCGCGGCGGTTGCTCGTCTACACGGCGCGCGGGTCGAACTGCTCGGTAATGCGCCGGGGCTCAGGGTGGAAATCCGCTTTCCCGCGATCGAAGCGACAGGGCACAATAGCGGAAGGCTCGTCGAAGTGGGTGGCACAGAAACGTGACCTCGGCCCGCGGGGCGGGCCGAGGCTCGCGTGGAGCGGCTCCGAAGGGGGTAGTGAACGAAGCCGCCACATAGAGAACGCCGCGCGATCGCGGGTCGTTTCGTCCCGCACTGCGACCCGACGCCGCGCGCCCGCGCTCCGTCCTTCGGCGAAAAATAATCACGAGAAAAAAAGCGCGGGGCCCGTGGAGGTCGACCGCTGCTGCCGCCGGCAAATCGGAATGGCCAAGTCGGATGATCGGAAAATCTGTCGGCGATCAGGCGAGAGCGGTTTGCGGTTCCGATATGATCTGCGACCGTGCACCACAGTCCAAGTGAACAACGGTTCACAAATCCTTTCAAAACAAATTACCATTTATGGGAACGGAGAAAGTCGAGACCGCGTTTTCTCTGTAGCAGCCTGGAAAACGGACGGGGAAAAGAATCAACCAGGAGGCAAAGATGAAAAAGTTTCTGTTGGCCGGTCTCGCGGGGCTCGCACTGATGGCTGCCGTGCCGGCGAATGCTCAGGGGTTCTATGCCGGTGTGGGACCGCTTGGTGTCTACGTCGGACCGGGCTACGATTATAACTATTATGGTCCGGATTGGCGTTACCGGCACTACCATCGTTACGGCTGGTACGACCATGACTGGCGTTGGCGGCATCATCGGTATTGGCACGACTAGCCAATAGCCCTGGTAAAACAGTCGAGCAAAGAGACCCTTCGGGTCTCTTTGCTTTTTGCGCGGTTAGTGAAGAAAGATGAAGCTGGGCGTTTCCGCTGAGCGATTCTAACGACAGTAAGTCACGACTTGCTCGATCGACATGGCGCGGCCTTGCGCACGCCATGACTCCAGGCGCTCCGCGTCAATGGCGGTAGCCAATGCCTTCAAGCTGCTCTCATAGCTGCCGCGTTCCCAGGACAGAGGCGGGACGTTGATCGTCTCGCGCAGGCCTTCGGCGGCGCCGAGCAGCACGCCGGCGCGCTGATGCTCACCGCGTGCCACGGCAAGCGCCGCGAGGCCCTCGACCGAGGGCGCCGCATTCGAGAAATCTCCGCATTCGACCGCCAGCGTCAGGCTCTCGTGGAAGCAATCGACTGCCTTGTCGTGGTCGTTGTGGCGCAGCGCGAGCCGCCCGAGGCCGCGCAGCGCGCTGGCAATGCCGAATTTGTGGTGAATCTCCCGCCGCATGGTGACGCTTTCGCCGAACCATGCCGCCGCCTGCGCGTCGTCGCCTGCGCGCTCCGCCAAGATTGCCTTGAGGACGAGCGAATAGCCGCTGACATACGTGTCATTGAGTTGGTTCGCGAGCGCCAACGCCTCTTCGGCGAGGGTGGCGGCGCGGTCGTATTTTCCGCCGGCAAAGGCGTGAAACGCGAGGGCTTGCAGTGATCGCGCGATCCACCATGTGTCGCCTAGCTCGCGGAAAATCGACAGCGCCCTTTCGATCAGATCCGTCGCTTGGCCGGTCGCGCCTTTCCACCACGTCAATAAGCCGGCCCCGGAAAGTGCCTTCGCGCGGGCAAAATAGACGCCGTCGGGTGCTTTCGATAAAAGATCCGCGAGCCAACGGCCGCCTTCGTTGCCGTAGCCGCGCATGCGCCAGAAGTACGCCATGGCGGCGGCGAGCCGCAGGCCGGTTGCCGCGTCGCCGTCGCCGAGTGACCACTGCAGCGCCGCGCGCATATTGTCGTTCTCAGCCTCGATGCGCTCCGCCCATTCGACCACTTGCGCGCCGCGGAACATCACCTCGGCCTTTTCGGTCAGCGCGGTGAAATATTGCAGATGCGCGGCGCGCGCTGCTTCCGCCTCGCCCGTCTCGACCAACTTGGCCTGACCATACTGCCGGACCGTCTCGAGCAGGTCGTAGCGCGCTTCGCGCCCCTGCGTCTGCGCGACCAGCAGTGATTTGTCGACCAGCCGCGCCATCACGTCGAGCACGTCGTGACTTGCGACGCCGTCACCCCCGCAGATCGTCTCCGCGGCCTCGAGCGTGCAGCCGCCGGCGAAGACGGCGAGGTGGCGCAACGTCATGCGCTCCGCGTCCGTCAGAAGCTGATAGCTCCAGTCGATGACCGCCTGCAACGTTTGATGCCGGCTGGGGCGATTGCGTCCGCTCATCAGGATGATCTGGTCGTCGAGGCGCTGGCAGATCTGCGCCACCGACAACACCTTCACCTGCGCGGCGGCAAGCTCGATCGCGAGCGGCAGACCATCGAGCCGCCGGCAGATCCGGGCGATGTCGCGGGCGCCCTCGTCGTTCACCTGAAACTCGGGTTGCGCGCAAACGGCGCGTTCGAGAAAGAGGTGAGGGGCTTCGAACGCGAGCACGGCCTGCGCTGAAGAGGTGCCATTCGCTTTCGGCATTGTCAGCGGCGGGACCCGTAAGCTGACCTCGCCGACGAGGCCGAGCGTCTCGCGGCTGGTGGCGAGAATGCGGACCGATGTCGCGGCCGACAGCAGGAGCTTGGCAAACGCCGAGCATGCCGCGAGCAGGTGCTCGCAGCTATCCAGGATCAGGAGCAACGACTTCGCCTGTACAAACGCAATGACGCCGTCGACGACCGAGCGATCCGGGTGCTCCTTGACGCCGAGTGTGGACGCGAACGCCTGCGGCACCAAAGCGGGATCGGAGAGGCCGGCGAGCTCGACAAGCCACACCCCATCGGCGAAGTCGTCGAGCACCTGCACGCCGACATTGAGAGCGAGCCGCGTCTTGCCGGCGCCGCCGATGCCGATCAAGGTCAGCAGGCGGTTCGAGGCCAGCAGCCGGCGAATCTCCTCGATTGTCTCGGCGCGGCCGATGAAGCTCGTCAACTGCGCCGGAAGATTGTTGCGCGGCCTGCCGTCACGCACGATCGGGCCTCGATCAACCGGGCTTGCGCTGCGGATGGCAGGCCCCTTGAAGCGATAGCCTCGGCGGGGAAGCGTCTCGATCCAATCCTCGGCGCCGGGCTCCTGCGCAAGCGCGCGGCGCAAAGCCCCGATCTGAACCGTCAGGTTGCTCTCTTCAACCGTGAGGCCCGACCACGCGGCTTCGATCAACGCGTCCTTTGAAACCGGCGCACCCGGTCGCTCGAGCAGCACGCGCAACAGCGTGGTCGCCCGACGTCCGAGTGCCACCGGCTCGCTACCGCGGAACAGGATCTCCGCGTCCACGTCCAGGCGAAATGGACCGAACTCGTAAGTTGTTGCCATCGCAAGACTTCAGCTGCTTTGCAAACATTTTTGAATCTTTTTGTAGCGCTTTCACGACTTCCGACCGCCCCCTGCGCAAGGTGCCTATCGCTGCACGAATTGAGGCAGCTGGATTGACCGACTTAAACCAGGGAGCAGTATCATGTTGAAGAAACTTGCTGTACTCGCGATCATGGCTGTCGCCACCCCGGCGGTTGCGCAGGCCATGCCGCAAACCCAAGACGAATGGTTCGTCAATTCCGGGCGCTATATTAACGGCCAGGTTCCGTCATACAATCAGGTTCCATCGCAGAACCTGTATCTCGCTGTTGACGGGGCGTGGCGCCGGGGCCGGCTGATCGAGGGTCGCTCCAGCGCATTCGTCCCGCAGGGATACTTCACCAGCGGCCGCGAGCAGATGGTGAGCGCCGCTGGCTCGTGATGTAACGTGTTGTGCCTGTGTACAAGCGCGGTCCCGCGGGGCTGTTTTGTCCTGCGGACCGCGCCGATGATATTTGAAGGTGCGCGCTGATACGTTCGGCCACACGAGGCAGCCTTCCTGCTGCTGGCTAGCGCGAAGATCCTCTGGCAATCAACCACTTCCGCCGGTATGACGATCCGCCGTTCAAACGGCATGTTGGACTTCGTCTCGACGCAATCGGCGCCCATCATCTCCGGCCCGGTCCGGTCTGGTCCGATGGAAGCACGTTGATGAGCAGAGTGTGGATTGGCGTTTGGGGCGCCGCCGCCGTCGTCGTGGCACTGATTACCGGGGTGCCGCAGCCGCGCGGGTTCGAGGCCGGCTGGTTGCTTGTTGCGCAGGACAATCCGGCGATGATCGCGGACAGCGCCGTCGGTGAGCAATTGAGTGCCGCGGTAGCGACCCGCGAAATAGAAACGGCGCTCACGGCGAACGACATTGACCTCGCCAGCAGTTTCGTCGAGCTGGCGCAGGAACACGGCATCGTCCTCGACCGCGCGCTTGCAGACAGAGTCGCGGCGGCGAAGGCGGAAACCGAAACCACCTCGCACAAGGTCGGGAGCTTCGCCCGTGGGCTGGTCACCGGTGAGCCGGAGGATGCGGCCGGACTCGCCGGGACTGCGGTCGGGGATCTGTTTGTCGTCGGCGACGTGCGCGACGCCGTGCGCGAAGGCAAGCGGATGGCGAATGGAGAGCAGGCCGACGAAATGATCCTTGGGCTCGCTTGCGTCGGGATCGCGGTGACTGCGGGAACCTATGTGAGCATGGGCGTTGCCGCGCCCGCGCGGGTCGGGCTGACGGTGGTCAAGGCGGCGCGCAAGACCGGTCGCATAGGCGCCCGCTTCGCCTCCTGGATCGGCCGTTCGGTGCGCGACGCCGTCGACATGCCGGCCGTGCGGCGGGCGCTGGCGAACGCGTCGATCACCGAGCCTGCGCTCGCGGCCCGCGCGCTACGCGAAGCGGTCAAGGTCGAGAAGATGCAAGATCTCGCACGCGTGGCGCGCGACGTCGGACGTGTCGAAGCAAAGGCCGGTACCCAGGCGGCCCTCGACAGCGTCAAGCTCGCCGACGGACCGCGTGATATGTCGCGGCTCGCGCGGCTCGCGGAAGCCGAGGGCGGCAAGACGCGCGCCATCCTCAAGCTCCTCGGCGGCGCAGCCATCACGCTGTCACTCCTGTCGTTCCAGCTGCTCAATACTGCATTGTGGACGCTGCTGGCGCTTCTGGGATTCGCTGCCGCCGTCAAGCGCACGACGGAGCGCATCACGTTGCGCATCGTGCGCCGCGGCAAGGCGCGGCGCGAACGCGCGCGCGTCTTGGCGATGTCGCGCGTTCCGGCGCCGGTGAAGTTGGAGCGACGAGCCGCATGAGCGCGACGCACCCACGAAACCGTTCCAAGCGACGTAGACTTTGACCGACGCGCATGTCGACCCCCACCCGACTTCCCCATTCAGCACTGCGGATCGAGCGTA
>Ga0066903_100006080_pt1 | contig 10623 bp, 8 predicted proteins | sample PanSoiMetaGPlot1_FD_67491 | JGI IMG/M metagenome (GOLD analysis project Ga0066903, IMG submission 67491) | Tropical forest soil microbial communities from Panama analyzed to predict greenhouse gas emissions - Panama Soil - Plot 1 (version 2) | ecosystem: Environmental > Terrestrial > Soil >...
ATCCCTGTAATAAACAGCCGTGTTTTCCGGCGTGAACTCGTGCCCATGTTTGCAATGCGTGATTCCTCGATTCCACGGGCTTGCGTGTTTGAGTCCACGCGAGAGATTGATCTGATGGTTAACCGCTTCCAAGTGATCGGGATTCACACAATGGCGAACACGGCAAAGATGATCAAGTTCCATGCCTTCTGGAATCGGGCCTCGATACCGCTCATAGACCCAACGATGAACCTTATGCTGCCTTCCATTCTCCCAGAACTGGCCATAGCCATTTGAAGTTCTGCTAGCCATCCACAGCATGCATCCGTTCTCAGGGAAGACCTGGTCTTCTAACTGGACTTTCTCCCAGAAACGCTCATCGATGTCTTTGAACCTCTGTTGATAAGTGATCACTTCTTCTTTTTACGGAATCCATGGGCTGGCTTTTTTGCAATATTATGAAGATCCGCAGGTTCAATGGATTGTGCGATCTTGGCTCCCTGCGGACTATAAGATTTTGGGACTTCGCCTTTTTGAATACCACGTGCGAGGCCCATGAGGCGTTGTTGCGCTGCCGTCGTGCGCTTACCCTTGATAGTGCCCTTCGCTTTCCCAGGCATTGTTATCGGTTCCTTTCGTCTGTGTCTTTGTGCATAAGGGGAAGAGTGTTATCACCACGCAACATCTGCTGTCCATTCGCCCATGGCGGGGGTGTATCCAGGGCTCTGAGAAGAGACTAAAGTCAGGCCGCTAATGCCGCCTGCATCAGCAGGGATCGCACCGCTGATCGCGCACAAGCCAATGCCGTCGATGTAGATATTGCCGGTGGCCGTGGTGTTGCCGACCATCGTGATGGTGGGAGTCTTGGCCATCTGGGGGCTGAACTGCACTCCCAACCGCACATTCGCCGATCCAGTGAGCATCGTCCCAAGCTGCCTGAAGTTGCCCTGTAACGGCTTGACCGCATGGGCAGCGCTCTTCTGGAAGTAGCGGCGGCATTCGTAGAGATTGAGCTGGTAGTCTTTGTCCAGGACGCCATTGGATATGGTCCCAGGCTCGTGAAGGATGTATCCGATATCGAAGGTCGAGCTGGCGGGATTCGCAGCGAAGTTCGACATTCCGGCTAGGCCGAGCGAGTTGCTGGCCACCCAGGTATTAGCGCTTGCCGCCGTGAGATTGGTTCCCGCTGCGATGCAGACATCCAGCTTATACCCCAGAACTCCCGCCCCAGAGGGAAATGATCCCGAAGCACTCCAGAGCGGGTAATTAGCCAAGGGGATCAGGATCCAGGCCCCGGCGCTGGAGATGGTGCCTAATTGGACACAAGAATAAGCGTTGAGACTATCGCGCAGAGCGACCGTGAACTTGGTCCCGGCTACACTGGAACGCACCACCAGCGAGACCGAAGTCGGCCCGCCCAACAGTTCCCTTAACCGGACGCCCTCGATCAATTGCGCAAAATGAATCGAATCGTTCACTCCCAGGGTGCCCTGCTGAGTGGTCAGGGTGTAACGAGCAAAGTAGCCAGAGATGGTGAAGTTGGTTCCGGCTACCACCACTTGGCCAGCAGTCTGGACGAAGGTTCCGGCATTGGTTCCGGCCTGGACATAGCTCCAGCGGTCAAGCGCAAAACCATTAACCGCGACTCCGGTGCCCACCGTCCGGGCATCCACTTCGAACGTCGGATTACCCAGGCTATTATAGGAACGAACGACCGGCGCGACACTGCGAACCATCGAACCAAGGTCATGGGTCGTGTTGTCACCGCCTACGTAGTCCGTAGCCGCCCCGCTCATCTTGGTCACCAATCCTGGCTGGGTCGTGTCGGCCATCGGTACGGTCGCGCCGACCGGCGCGTTGTACGCGGCTTTGATGATGTAGTTGATCGCCACCCAGGGGTTCATCAGGTTGAAGGCCTGAGTGACTCCACCGACACCGCCATTGGCCTGAACGCTGGCGCTGATTCCAGTGCCGCTCGCATCGATAGTGATACCCGTGCCCGCGGCGCTGATGTTAGCATTGTTAGCCTGGATGCTGATGTTAGCACCGTTGACACTAGTGTTGGCCCCACCAACAACGTTTCCATACGGGTTTCCACCACTGGCAATGCCCCCGCCCGTGCCCATCCAGGTGTATGTGTGACTGTGACCGTTGTCACTCACTCCATGGCCATGCGGACTCTGGGCGTGATTATGCGTCGGATCATGAAGCAGGTGATTGTGCCCAGGATCGTTCCAGTTTAATCCGTGGCCGTGATTGGGCATCTCTGCCAGGGTCAAGGTGTGCATCTCCGCACCACCGATCTGAGCCAGCACCCGGCTGGTCAGACCGCCGCCCTGGCCAGCACCAATCAAGGTTCGGCCTCGAAGATCAGGTAAATTAAAGGTGTAGGTAAACCCGTCCGGTGAGCCCCAGGGCGATCCAGTCCCGCCCAGGACCGTGTAAAGTTGTGGGTAAGTGTTCTTGCTGACCGCGCTCCCATCGGCCATGAGCCAGCCCTGTGGAATCCCGGCGCAAGCCCATTGCATGATCGATCCGACAATGGCCGGATCGACTCCCGCCGGTCCCACAATGCCGCCCGGACTCACCTGAGAATTATTCAGAACGGTTGCGCCCGGCGCGACGTTGCCGGAATAGCCTGGGTTAGTGACCGTGATGTTCTGAGGGTTAGGGACCGCCGTGACGATGTAATAACCGCCGCTCTGGATATAGATGGTCATCCCAACCGACATCCAGTTTGAGTTGACCACGGCCACGTTGACGTTGTTGTTGACCACCGGCTGGACGAATGAACTGGTCAAGGTGGTATAAGCCCCCTGGCCGACCGGCCCGAGCGGACCAGCCGGGCCCTGGACCCCTTGAGGTCCGGGTACACCGCTGATCGCTACAGTCGATCCGGAATTGACCAGAGTTGAAGGCGCAGCGTTCCCAATCGCTCCGGTATTGACCACATTAACCTGGGTCGAGTTCTGAACCTGCTGAACCTGATAGGTTCCGGCTCCGGCGATATAGAGCTGCATGCCTGGAGCCATCATGCTGGTGTCAGCCACCGAGATCAGCACCCCTTGGCTGACGGCAGGCGTAATAAAACTGGCCGTGGTGCCGGTGTAGGAGTTCTTACCCGCCGGGCCGATCATCGCAGGCTGACGAAACTTGGTCGCTCCACTGTATTGGATCTCGTGATCGTAGCAGTCGATGTAAAGTGTTGGGGCGACGGTCGATCCAGATGTCTTCGATCCACTAAAGGCTGCACCCAAGCCGGTTCCGGGAGCCGGACACTGGCTGATGGCAATCTGGGCGACCATGACCGGGTTGGTCGGGGTGGCCCCTTGGGCGTAAGAGGCGATTGAGAAAGTGGCGTAAACGTTATCGACCGTGACCTGGAGGTCGTACCACATGCCGCTCTGGACGGTGACGCCTGAATCGCTGAACACCTGGGCCCCGCCCCGTCGACAGTAGCATCCCCAGTTGTTCGGAGTCGCTCCACTGTTGGTGTAATAGAAAAAGACGCCGTTCTGAAAGGCGCTTGGCGGGACATTGTCCATCCAGCCGAAATAGATCGTAAAGCCCTCGGCGGACGTCGACAGGGTAGGCACCATCACCTTGGTATGAAAGTAAGTAGTTCGATTGCCTACCTGGAGCGATGTGTTACCACCTGCTAACTGGAAGCCGTAGCTCTGGCCGCTGCCAGCATTGCCCTGGAGAATCACAACCCCTTGACTGTCGGCATCGACTTGTCCGCCGATAATCGAAGTGCCGCTCGGTGTGTTCCAATCGGCTTTCCCGTTCTCAAAGTCGGTATAGTAATACTCTCGATTCAGCGCCTGAGGCGCTCCGGCAGCATAAACATAGGCTCCGCTGGCGATCGTCGTGTTAGGACTGGCGTTGCCCTGGTAGCCAAGGTTAGTCAGGGTGCAAAGGTTGGCACCTCCGACCGTAGCCACTCGATAGTAACCGGCTCCGGAGATGTAAATATTAGCTCCCACGGTCATCCAGGCCGTGGAATCGAGCGTCACACTCACGATCGAGCCAGGGGCCGGGACCACGAAGGAGGCAGAAGTTATTGAGTAGGCCCGTGCTCCTGGTGTTCCTGTTGCTCCCTGAGGACCGACTGGACCCGGTTGACCGTCATTTCCAGTTGCACCCTGAACGCCGCCTGCCGTAACCAGTGCGCCAGAGGGAATGACGGTCCCAGGCGAGGCGGCATTCGTCCAACCAGGGTTGTTAAGTACCAAGTGGGTATTGTCGGGTACGCTTTCGACTTCGTAATAACCACCTCCCACGATGAAGACCACTGAACCCGCCGGACACCACTGGGTCTGGTTCACGGTGACCGTGACAGCAGCGTTTACGGCTGGTTGAGTGAATTGGAGGGTCGTAACAGCGGTTGAGGCCGGTCCGGGCAGGCCCTGGGCCCCTTGTGCGCCGGTTGGACCCTGAATTCCGGGTGCGCCCTGGGCTCCAGTGGTTCCTTGCGCCGCGAAAATGCCCCAAGTAGTCGGATCGGTGCCCGGAATGACGTTTACGCTGGTCTTAAGGGCGATATAGGAGCTTCCACCATAGGTAACGGAGTCGTTTACGAGATAATTGGCGCTCGCCGACCAACCGCCCTTGTAAACAATGCCCGTGCCCATGGGTCCGGTGGCTCCCTGAGGCCCAACGGGGCCCGTGGGGCCCTGCGGACCCTGGGCACCCTGGCTTCCGGCGGCGGAAACGCCCTGGGGAGAAGCAATAATGGTCCCTGGAGAGGCGTTCCCAGGGGCGTTGGTGTTAACTAAAGTGGCGTGAGTCGCGTCAAAGATGCTTTGGACCGTGTAATAACCAGCGTTTTGTATAAATATGCTTGCCCCGCCGATCATCCAGCTCGTGTCCTGGACCGTGACGTTCACTGAGGTGCCCGGATTGGGTACAGTGAAGGGATTTTCGAGATTTGTGTAGCTCCCAGGGCCCGGTGGGCCTTGCGGACCCGGCGTTCCCACAATTCCAGGGAGCGCATTGAACATAATGGGCAATCCGCGAGCCATTGACCCCACATTGACTGTCCGAACGATCTGAGTTGAGGTTCCGGCCATTAGTTATTCACAAAAAGGGTTAGTTATTCACAAAAAGCTGCATGAAAATCATGCAAAATCAGGGTGGAGAGAGGTTTTGGCCCACTGGCCGCAAAACTGTCAGCTCACCGGCAATAATGGTCGCGGCCTGCGCTCCAGGGGTCATGTAGCGGACATCCATCACGTAAGTGGCGTCCGGCGGGATATTGGAGCTCTTATCCATCGGAATGACCTCAAAAGGCAGAATTCCGCCGATGGATTGAGCGCCCGGCTGCGCTTTGTAGAAGGTTTGAACGACGGCGGCGCTATCGGGGTCGAGTTTGGACTTTTTGGCCGTGAAAACGAACCAATAATCGGTGATATCCAGTCCGCCGGTCCCGTTTTGGAACTGTAAGAGGTAAAGAAGCGAATCTCCCTGTCGGATCGTCTCTTTGACGTCGAAGGGATCCGCATAGGGATCACTGGAATCGGCCTGCTGCATACTTCCTTTAAGGTTTGGCGGCTGAAGAATGCGGATCTCCAGCCGCCTCGGCAGTGGCTGCTAGCCGATTTAGAGACTGTCTGTCGCGCTGTACGGCGTGTAGCCCGTGCAAGGCGTCAGGTTGAATTGCTGAGCGCAACGCTTGTAAGCGATGGGCATGATGGCATGAGGCCGCTGAGGCCGGTAGGCCCTGGTGATCTCATAGATGTGATACCCGAAATCGCCCCAGGTGTTACAGTCGTTATCACGCAATACAATGAATTCCAACTCACCTTGAGCGTATTTCGTTGGGAATTGCATGTCACCAACGCCCGTGTAGGAGTCCGGAACCTGCCTCATGAAGGAATTGGCAAAGATCAGGAAGCCGACCTCGTAAAGAGCGCTTCGGTAAGCCGGGTTGGCTCGTGCGCCGACTCCGATCGTGGTCGGAACGCTGATCTCGGGCTCGATGAATTGAGGCAGTAAATTGGCACCCCAGGTATTGAATCTGAGTGGCTGCTGATCAATACCGAAAACTATCCCTCGATAGGGGCCTTCCCATGCGTACGCGCTGACGCCCTCCGTACCGATCTCATATCTGCCCGTAGTCAAGTACTGCAAATCTTGATGGACACCCAATTCGTCCCGCATCACCTCAATGGACTGCATGGATCCGATGTACTTCGCCACGACGCCTTTATCGCTGTCGAACGGCTCAGCGAGAAGGTCTTCATGCATATAGTTGGCCGCATATTTGAGCAATTTAAAGGACAGCGGAGAATCCGGATACCAGTAATCTCGGAACACAGTGTCGATGCGTTGGGCGTCACCCGTGACCATGTTCTCAAATGGCTGAGTGGAACTAAGGTTACACTTAACTCCAGAACGTAAGAGCAATGTTGAGCGCACATCGACGTTCATTATATACAAGATTTGCTTTTGTAGCGCATCTTGGGTGGCAATGTACGACTCCTGAAAATTTTCGCGCATTTGCTTTACGCAAAGCTTTGGTCCGACGCCTCTTATGGATTGCAGCCGGGTCGTGTATTCAGTTGATCCGACCTGGGCCGCGGTGCCGGTATTGCCGCACATCAAGATGTCGTCGGTAAAGGCCGGTTGAACCAGAGATATATTCATTACGGGTCTCTCCATGATGATCGCACGCTGGTCGACCGAGACGCCGTTGGGGAACGTACCTCCATCGAGGATGTCGATGTAGGGAGACCGGCGAACGAGCAATCGGAGCACGTTTCCGGTGATTCTTGAAATGTCTTTGTTGCCAAAATCCTGGGCTTGGCGGGGCGTAACGAGGCAGTCACCCATTGAAGTGGGTTCCTTTCAAAAAGCGTTAAAGATTAAACACCCGAATGATCAGGGTGCCGGTGACGCACCCCCGAGATCGCCCATTCTGGCGGGGGCAATGGAAGGAACCGCGATTAAGGTTGTACGGTATTGCGCTTTAGTGCGCAACCCTTAAATATCATTTCACTTTAGCCTTCAGGGCGGCTACGTCTTGCTGGAGCTGGGCGACCGCCGCTTGGAGCGCTTGGATTTGCTGACTGAAGTATGCGTCCCGGTCGCCTGCGGTGGATCCTGTTTTATCGGCCATTGTAAGATCAGTTGTTCGCGGGCGATTCGTCGCCCATCGGGTACTTTAATGCCATGAAAGAGCGCGCAGCCGGTCCGGCTGATGCGGTCCCAATCCTCATTAGAAAAACTGCCCATCCGATACCACTGGTTAATGGTCGGCGTGTCGACGGCCACTTTAAGGATCTGAGGCGCGAAAAAGACGTCCCATGGCTGCATCCCGTGACAGCCGGTCATGTCCTCATGTTTGTGCCAGAAATCGACGTCGAAAATGGCGTTGCCGTTCATGTGGGTCGGCGCTTGCTCATCCGGCCCGTGGAAATGGCCGGTGGCTTCTTTGCCCTGGGCGCGGGCGTCATTCCAGGCTCGTGAAAGCAGGTCGATCCAATTGGTCCGAATCGGGATACAATCGGTCTCGAAGGATAGAAAACCATCACAGGCGGTCTCGTCCATGCGGTGCATATGATACATCTGCCGGATCAGGCTGCACCACATGGTGTTCGGCCCGTGCGGCCAGCCCGTGGCGTAATCCCAAGCCTCGACGTGTTTGCTGCGAACGAACTTAGTCTGCAGCCGCGCAAGCAGTCGGCGAGCGTCAGCCGTTTCGACGTCTTTGCGGGTAAAAAGGATGAACTCGCAGTCCCGGCGGGGCACGGCTTCGATGTCAGTGAGGAGATTGATGAGCTCTTCGGCCTGGGGAACCTCCTCTGGGATGATTTGCAAGACGAGGCCTAGCATAATTTAGAGTTGAGTAGTTGAACCAGCTCTTCTGACCAATCACCGTGACTCCAGTAAAGACGAAAAGGCCAATCGGCTGGGCGATCCTTGGTGTGGCGCAAGTGGTAGCGCTCGGGCTGGAAGGTGACGCCGTACAAGTTTAAGCAATCGTGCTCGGCGAACTTCATCGGATGGTTGAGGAAATTGGCCGCGTAAAAGGGCACATCGCTGAAAACGACCTCGTAAAGACTTTTGCCATGGACCGTCTCGATATGCTCACGGCAGAGCTTGTACGTGTCGCGCCACCACAAGAATGGACACTGAATCATTAATTCGCGATCCAAAGGAATCCCCATGCAGCGTTCGCAAGGCCCGCGCCAGACACGTTCAGCGACCGGCGAATCGGCCCAGTCGCACCATTCGATGACCGGCTTGCCCTCATGCATTAAGGTCTCGATTGAGGCTGGCCCAAAGAGCATCAGATCCGAATCCCAGGAGATGATCAATTCAGCGTCACTGAGCTGGTCAGCGAACATTTTCTCGTACATCTGCTGGGTGTAGCCATCCCGCCAGGGCTGGATATAGCTGTAGATGACCTCGGGTCCGAGATTCCAGCCTTTGACGATCGGCTCACAATCCTCATCGAGGCGGATAAAGATCCGGCTGGGCGTCTGCCAAAATTTCTGGATCAGACGGGTCGAATAATACAGCCAGTTAAGATCCTTTCGGCAACTTAACCGCATGATATCGCATTGGGGCCTCATCGCGGTAGAAAAAGAGCGTCACACTGAACACCGTTCCCGCAGCCATCCCAACCGCCTCCCGGTGGATAAAATTCTACCACTCGGTACTGGAGCTGGTTTTCGAGCACATCCTGTAACTCGTTGGTCGTATGGTTCTGCCGCTCCAAAGCAATTGGGTTTATTTCCAGCCAAATCACCGGGCGATGACGCATGATCATCTGACGCGCCCCTCGCAGAGCCTCGGGCTCGCATCCCTCGATATCAATTTTCACAAAACTGACCTCGCCAGTGACCGCTCTGCATCCCTCGTCGATTGCGATCCGGCGATGTTTGGTCATTGGCCATTGGGTCGAGGGATCAATCAGGCGCGAACCGCCAATACAATCCGGCTGATGAAAGAGCCAGACCTCGCCTTCCGTTTCTCCTACACAATGGGGAATCAAAATGGCCCTCGGACAATTACGTGCAAGACACTCAAATTGAATCGGATGCGGTTCGAAAGCGACTACCGTACCGTTCAGTCCCACGGCATTGAGGTAGAAAATTGTGTGATCGCCAAGCCCCGCTCCAAGATCGTAGACAACCGTGCCCGGCCTGATATAAGGCGCTAGCTTTTGTAAAACAGGCTGATCATGGTCGAGCCTCTGAGCCTGCTCGACCCAACGGCTAAAGTGGGTGTCATGCCGCATTACCCACCATCCCTGCGCAGTCCGCATGATTTCTTCCTCGTACATGTCACCTTATCCCCTTGGCGTCCATAACCTGGATTTTTCGCCATTGGGTTCTGGCTGTTCGAGAGGCCGGAGAGTGTCGTGGTCGACCTTAAAGTGGTTGCGGATGTGTTCGAGCGTCAGTTCCCGTAACTCGATTTCAAGCTTGTGAGCAGTATCGCCGTCAACGAAGTAGCAGTGCTGCGCGTTGAGACATGCCCCGTTGCCACACACCTTGTACATGACAAACCCAGGCGGAATCTGGATCGGGACAGGAAACCCGCGCATATCCGGATCGGCGTACTCAACACATCCTTTTTTGGTGACCTTCCTATCCAGATTCATGGTTTGCCTTTGGTCTGCTCTGGGATGAAGCATTTGCGTCCGATATGGCCGCAGACGAGTTCCACGTCGAGTTTCGGCCTAAAACCGGCAACGGTGGCCCTTTCACTGAAACGAACATCTTCCCCTTTGCTGCCTTGGGTATCGAAAAAGCTTGCTTTTCCGTCTCTAATGTCGGGATCAGTCCTTCCAATTGCTTCAAATACGCGGCGATGAATGAGGACGCATCCGAAACCGAGCCAGCCAACATCTTTGAGTCCATAAGCTTGGTTTTTTCTGATCAAGTCGCTGAGTTGCCGGTCGGCTTCGTGCCGTGGTTCCAGATCGGGTTGTATTACCATCTGACTGCTTTCGGTCCGAGCCGCGTACACGGCTCCTACGAAGTCCTGACGGTGACTCAGGAGACGTTTGACTGCATCAAACGCATATTGGTCGGGGCGCAGATTGGTGATCTTTGTCTTGTTCTTAAACCACTCGGCGTTGCCGAAGGGAAGGAGCATGTCGGAATCCACCCAGAAACTCCACTCAGCCTTAGTGCGAAGGAATCGTTCTGCTATGATGTTCCGGCCTCTGACAAGCAGAGTCTCGCTCTTCAGGACTAGGGGCATCCCGTGATTGCGGATTAAGACGGCGAAGGACTCCAGGGTTGTCGGAGGAAAATCGCGGTCGGTTGGGCAACAGAAGGCAATCGTGCCATGCTTAGTCTCGCCATTGGAGGCATGGGCGATAGTCGGAATCTCCTGGTCAAACACTGGCAGTTCCAGGGAAGTGCCACTAATGGGCGCTTCCACCGTGATCTCCGGCACCTTGGCGGTCTCGGCCTTGATCCGGGCCTGGATCGCCGGATCGGCAAAGATCCGGCTGGCCAGGGATGACTGGCTCATCAGGCCGGGTTTCTCCGGAGCGCTGTCAATGAGGCTGGGCGGCTGGACTGCAGCCCCGATAATCGCTTCCCGGTCCTGGACAGATTTTGAACTCCAGCTCACCCAGGCGTCCCAGACAGCTTTGGGCAGCATGTTATCGCCGCGCATCCA
>Ga0066903_100006081_pt1 | contig 10622 bp, 8 predicted proteins | sample PanSoiMetaGPlot1_FD_67491 | JGI IMG/M metagenome (GOLD analysis project Ga0066903, IMG submission 67491) | Tropical forest soil microbial communities from Panama analyzed to predict greenhouse gas emissions - Panama Soil - Plot 1 (version 2) | ecosystem: Environmental > Terrestrial > Soil >...
TCCTCGTTGACGAGGGGCTGCACGAACATCTGGTCCTCGTTCTCGAGCACGAGATCGATCATCACGTCAACAGGGTGCGAGCCGCGCCGCTCCGCCAGCTCGGCGACGGTGGGGTCGGCCCAGTCCACGCCGACCATCGCGTAGAGGTTCGCGTAGTCCGGCTTCCGCGGATCCGTGGTGGCCGCGCCGCCGCCCTGGAACACGTCGTCGCGCGGCTTCATCGCGGCCTCCTCGGCCACCAGCCGCCGTCGCGTCGCGGGATCGGCGAGACGGCGCTTCTGCTCGGCGAGCGGCAGGCCTCGCACGTCGCGCCACGTCGGCAGCACGTCGAAGGGGAGATACGACTTGAGCGAGAAGATCGCATTGATCGATCGCGTCGTGGTCTGCCCCCACATCCGCGCACCCGCGGCGGCGCAATCGTCGAGGTACGCGAGCTGATACGTCCATGGGTTCGGCCGGTCGCCCTGGCGGCTCGAGATCGTGCCGAACATCACCGGGCGTCCAGACTCGACCGCGACCTGCCGGAGCCGCGCGAGGAAGCGGCGCTGCGCCTCACCGCCCGACGTGTCCGGGCCGATCTGGAAGATGCCCGCGTTCAGGTCCGCCATGGCCCCGACGAGGCGATCGAGCTCCGACCATTCCGCGATCCGGCTCGCCACCGGGGTGTCGTCCGGCGTGACGTGCGTCGGCGAGCGCGAGCTCGAGAACCCCATGGCGCCGGCTCGGATCGCCTGCTGGACCGCGCTCGCCATGCGCGCCAGATCGTCCGCGGTCGCCGGCTCGTGGAGCGCGCGCTTGCCCATCGTGTACATGCGCAGGGCCGAGTGGCCGATGTAGGCCCCATAGTTGATGGCCTTCGGCAGGCGCTCGACCGTCGCCAGATACTCGGGGAACGTCTCCCACGTCCAGTCGATGCCGGCCAGCATCGCCTCGGTGGGAATGTCCTCGACCGCAGTGAGGCAGCGGGCGAACCACTCGCGATCCTCGGGCGGACACGGGGCCAGCGCGAACCCGCAGTTGCCCATGATCACGCTGGTGACGCCGTGCCAGCAGGAGCAGCTGCCGAGGCGGTCCCACGCCACCTGCGCGTCCATGTGGGTGTGGCCGTCGATGAAGCCGGGCGCGACGACCAATCCATCGGCGTCGATCGTGCGCTCCGCTGCCGATCGGACGCGGCCGATCTCGGTGATCCGGCCGCCCCGGACGCCGACGTCGGCGCGATACCGGGCCGCTCCGGAACCGTCCACGATCGTCCCGTTCTTGATGAGCAGGTCGAGTCCCATGCCGTCCTCCGTCGCAAGGCCCGCGGTGCGAGAGCCGCAGGCGCTGGGTGTCCCGGTATAGTACGCGACCCGGGTGTGCCGCGGGAATGCACGAGGAGAGTGGACGCTGGGTGCGGCGCGGAATTTCGGCAAGGGGGCCGAAGCCCCCTTCGGGCAGCGGGATCGCGCGTTGGCTCTACTTCGGTTTGACGACGTACAGCAGGCACCAGCCCTTGGGGTTGATCTTCCCGTCGACCAGCTTGCAGGAATCCGGCGCCACGAAGTGCTGGCACTTGTCGCACTGCTGATCGCCCTTGGGCTTTTCCTGGTACTGCACTGTCTTCTGTGGGGCCTTCGCCTGGGCCCATGCGCGAGTGCCAGTGGCGAGGGCGATGACGGCCGCACAGGTCCCGAGGATGACGTCGCGGCGCGCGGGACGGACTGTCTCTGGATCGCTCATGTCGCATCACCTCCTTGTGTCGAAGTGTACTCCGACGCCCTCGATCCGACGAAAAGCCGAATTCGCGCTGGACCGGTCACGATGAGCGCGGAAAGCGGCGCGCGGCCTCAGCCCGTCGGATTCGGGATGTCGGCGTCCCCGTACACGAGCGACACGCCCGCGTCGTCGGGTACCGGCGGCATCGTGGACGCCCACGCCGCGTAGCGCGCGCGGAGCGTCTCGAGCTTCTCGGGATAGCGGCGCGCCAGGTTGGCGCGCTCCCGCGCGTCGCGTGAGAGGTCGAAGAGATACTCGTGACCATCCATCGACAGGTACTTCCACGAGCCGGAGCGCACCGCCCGCTGCTGGCGATGCTTCATGCGCCAGAACAGCTCTCGCGGCACCGCCATCGCCGCATCCGCTAGCGCCGGCAGGAGACTCATGCCGTCGAGCGGATGGTCGGCATCGGGCGCGACGCCGGCCGCCGCCAGGAACGTTGCCACCCAGTCCATCGTGATCGCGACCTGCGCGGTGACGCCGCGAGGGCGGATCACCGCGGGCCAACGCGCGATCAGCGGCACGCGGATCCCGCCCTCCAGCAGATCCATCTTCTTTCCGACGAAGGGCCACGAATCCGAGAAGCGCTCGGCGCCGTTGTCGCTGGTGAACACCACGAGCGTGTCAGCGGCCGCGCCGGTGGCCGAGAGCGCATCGAGGATGCGGCCGATGCCCTCGTCCATGTGCTGGATCATCGCGCGGTAGATCTCGATCGAGCCACCGTCCACGTGGTGAATGGCCGAGCCGATGCGGCGCGACTCGGCCTCGTCCGCCCGCGTCTCCCACGGCCAGTGCGGCGCCGTGTAGTGCACGCTCAGGAAAAACGGCGTCGCGCGGGCCCGCTGGCGCTCGATGAACTCGACCGCGCGATCGGAGATGAGGTCGGTCACGTACCCGATGCGGTGCACCTCCTTCTCACCCTCGAAGAGGTCGTGCACGCCGCGCCGGTCGCAGTGACTGAAGTAGTCGATGCCCCCGCCGAGCGGGCCGAAGAATTCCTGGTATCCGCTCTTGAGCGGGCCGAAGTGCGGCGGGTACCCGAGGTGCCACTTGCCGGCCAGCGCGGTCGCATAGCCCGCGGCGCCGAGCAGTGACGGCAGCGTGGGATAGCCGGGGGGCAGCCCGAGATCGGGGCGCGTCCGCGCCGCGCTCGCGATCGGCTCCTCGGCCGCGCCGCGCAGCCGGTACTGGTAGCGGCCCGTGATGAGGGCGAAGCGCGTCGGCGAGCACACCGGCGAGTTCGCGTACCCGTCGGTGAATCTGAGGCCCTCGGCCGCGATGGCGTCGAGGCAGGGCGTGATCGGAGCGCGCGCGCCGTAGCAGCCGACGTCGGCGTAGCCCATGTCGTCGGCCATGATGAAGACGAAGCTCGGTGCCATGGGCGGCTCGGGCGTGCGCTACGCGGCGGCGCCCGCGCGGCGCAGCGCCTCGATCTCGGACGGGCTGTAGCCCAGGCGAGCGAGCACTTCGTCGGTGTGCGCTCCCGGCTCCGGCGATACGCCGGCCACCTCGCCCGGGGTCCGGCTGAAGCGGGGACCCGGCGCGGGTTGCAGCGCGCCGCCGACGTCGACGTACGCCCGCCGCGCCTCGTTGTGCGGATGCTGCGGCGCCTCACCGATGCCCAGCACCGGCGCGAAGCAGATGTCGGTGCCCTCCATGATCTGGCACCACTCGTCGCGCGTCCTCGTCTTGAAGATCTCCGCGAACCGCTCCTTGAGCGCGGGCCACGCGGCGCGCTCCATCTGCGGCGGGAGCGCGGCGTTCGCGAGGCCCAGCTTGTCGAGCAGGATCGCGTAGAACTGCGGCTCGATGGCGCCGATCGAGACGTAGCGCCCGTCGCTGGTCTCGTAGACGTCGTAGAACGGCGCGCCGGAGTCGAGCAGGTTCGCGCCCCGCTCGTCGGTCCAGTAGCCGGACGCGTGGAGGCCAGAGAGCGCGCCGAACAAGAGGGCCGCGCCGTCGGTCATCGCGACGTCCACCACCTGCCCCTTGCCCGAGCGCTGCGTTTCGAGCAGGCCGCACACCATCCCGAAGGCGAGCAGCATGCCGCCACCCCCGAAATCGCCGACGAGGTTGAGCGGCGGGACGGGCTTGTCGCCCTTGCGTCCGATCGCGTGGAGGAGACCGGTCAGCGCGATGTAGTTGATGTCGTGCCCGGCCGCCTTCGCGAGCGGACCGTCCTGCCCCCAGCCCGTCATCCGGCAGTACACGAGGCGCGGGTTCAACCGGAGGCACTCGTCCGGCCCGATGTTGAGCCGCTCCGCCACGCCGGGCCGGAACGGGTCGATCAGGCCGTCGGCGCTCGCGGCCAGCCGCCGCACGATCTCCTGGCCGTCCGCCGTCTGCAGATCGACGGCGATCGACCGGCGGCTCCGGCCGTGGACGTCGTGCTCGCCCTTCACCAGCCGGTTCCGCGCGGCGGAGCCCCCGCGATCCACGCGGATGACGTCGGCGCCCATGTCCGCCAGCATCATCGCCCCCATCGGCCCCGGCCCGATGCCCGCCAGTTCGACGATCGTGAACCCGTTCAGCGGCCCCATCTTCGATCCTCCGATCTCGTGGACTCGATGTTCGCGACCGGCGGCGCCGCCGTCGCGCTGGGCTTCGCATGCGCCGTGGCCCCGCCATCCTGCGCTGGCGGTGGTCGCCCCGTCAACAGGAGCCGCGGCCGGGCGGCAGCGCCGGGCGCGCGGTGCAGCGCGCGGAATGGACGGCCGGCCGCCGCGTCAGCGGATGCGCGCGGGTTTGGTGGCGCGCACGAGCAGGAACATCGGCCGGCGGCGCTCGTCGCGCCACTGCGGGCGATCGCGGAGCCAGTCCTCGCCTGGAACGGGCTCGACGATGCGCTCCAGCACGAGCCCCGCGTCGAGCAGGCCGTTGATCAGCGTGGCGAACGGGCGATGGACTTTCCGCACGCCCGCGACGAACCACGACTCCTCGCGCGGCCCCTCGTCCGAGTAGCGGTCGATCCCCCAGCGGGCGCGCCGTCCGGCCTCGTCCACGACCCATCCGTCGCCGGGCAGGCGGGCCGTGTAGATCGGATGCTCCGTGGAGAACACGAGGACACCGCCGGGCGCGAGCCATGCGGCGATGCGCGACATCAGCCCGGCGTAGTCCTCCACGTAGTGAAGCGCGAGAGAGCTCACGATCAGCTCGAAGCGCTCCCGCGGATAGGCCAGATCCTCGATCGCCCCGCGCGTGTACGTCACGCGCGGGTGCGCCCACTCTGCGCGCGCGCGCTCGAGCATGCGCTCGGAGACGTCCACCCCGATGACCTCGGTCGCTCCGGTCGTCGCCAGGTGGCGCGCGAGCTGTCCGGCGCCGCAGCCCAGGTCGAGCACGCGCCGCCCGGACGCGTCGGGCAGCAGCGCGAGGAGATCCGCGTGCTCCATGGCCCGTTGCCAGCCGGCGCCGAACCGCTCGAGGGAGGAGTACCCGGCGAAGAAACGGGGATCGTCGTAGATGTTCTGCGGCTCGCCGGAGTGTTCGGTCATCGGGTCACATTCGGGTACGGGACTCGGATCGCCCTCGTCGGCGGGGCCATCGCGTTGTCGCGCGCTGCGACGAGTGTAGCACTCGCGGCTTCGTGCCCTCCGACGCGGCCGCGACAGGGCGATGGGCGCATGTCGCGTTCTTGCGCGGATCTCGCCCCGCTGGCCGCCGTGGGCTCGCCGGCCACGTCACACGGCGCGACAATGAAGAAGAGGAGCGTCTCGCCGTCGCGGCGCGACACAGGAGCCACGCTGCGACAGAAGAGGAGGACGAGGATGCCCAACCCCGCACCGAACCACGACCCTGTTCCACCCGGGCCACCGCGGCAGGAAGAGCGCATGACGATGACCCGAGCCCTCGAGGAGCTGGCCTGCCAGGGCTACACCGAAGAGTTCTACGTCGCCGATGGCCGCCTTCGAGCCAAGAGAAGCGGACAAACGCTGAATGCCGAGGACGCGGTGATCCGGGGGCATCGCCGATTCGAAGGCGTGTCGGATCCGGACGACATGGCGATCATCTACGCGATCGAAACCACCGGCGGCACGCGAGGAACACTGGTCGACGCATTCGGCGTCTACGCGGACCCGAAGATCGGCGACCTCGTCAAGCGCATTCCAGTGCGACACGAACGCGGCTGACACCCGAGCCGCGCGCTCGTCGCCCGGCTGGAGACGCACACCGTCGATGACCGCGCGGCGACGGCCTGTTCGGTTCTTGCGGGAAAGCGTCCCGGCCACGACTTCGTGGCGGTCGGTGGCCGTCGCAAGAGCAAGGGCGGATTCCGGCCGCCCGCGGCCGCGGCGCCGAGCGCGTCCGCACGAGACCACCCACACGGAGGATGCGATGACGCCACGGATGGCCCTTCGAGTCGTGACATTGTCGGGAGCGATCGCGCTCTCGACCGTCGGTTGCACCATTAGCTCGACCGAGTACACCAGCGACGCCTCGACCTCGTACCGCAGTCAGGTGACGACCGGCGCGCTGACGGCCGCGAGGGAATGCGCCGACCGCGGCGGTGTGTACTTCGACGGTGGCAACTACTGCGAGGTCGGCAGCGGCCTCACGTCGAGGCCGTGACCGCACGCAGGAACACGAGCGCGCCCTATCGCTCCACCGATCGGCGGGCGTGCGCGGCGTGCGGGCGCTGCCGGGCAAAGTGAAAATGGGCCCGCTCGCGTCGCGCCCGCTCATCGTCCGCCGAGCGGGGAGCGTTGCAGAACCGCACGACCGCCATCGCCCGTCGCCGCGTCGGCCGTCACGCGCGACCGCGATCGCGCACGACGGATCGGCGCGCGCGCCCTGACGGGCGCATCGCCGATCCGCTGACTTCCGCCTGATCTCCACCCTCCCACTCGAACGCCTCACCCGTCACCCGTCGCATCTTGGCCACTCTCTACCGCGCCGATGCGCAACGACGGAATGCGCCCCGCACGAGCTCGCGAGCGGCGAACTCGCCATACCTCGACCTTCCCTGACTCCCAAAATGCCCGATGCGCCCGGGCATGCGCGCCGGCTCACCGATGAACCTTCGCGTGTCGTCGACGGACATACGGGCAGCGAAACACCCAACCAGGGAGGGACACAATGAAGCGGACATTTCTTGCTGTCACATTGATTGCGGGGCTCTTCGCCGCGCAGTCGGCGGGGGCTCAGACCGTGTTCAGCACCGGCAATCCGGACGGGAAGATGGCGATGGCCTCCCGGCCGGAGAACGGGGCGAACATCGAGATCGAGGCAGCCGACGACTTTCTCTTGACGAACCCGGCCGTCCTCACCGGCGCCACGTTCGTCGGGCTCATCCCGCCCGGCGCCACCGTGTCGAAGGTGGTCGTCGAGGTGTACCGGGTCTTCCCCAAGGACTCCGACGCGCAGCGCACGCCGCGGGTGCCGACGCGCAAGAACTCGCCGTCCGACGTCGCCTTCGACACGCGCGACTCGTCGAGCGGCGGCCTGACCTACACCACCTCGGTGCTCAGCCAGAGCTTCACGGCGGACAACTCCGTGCTGAACGGCATCCACGGGTCGCCCGCCAATCCGAGGACGAACGGCGAGGGCCCGGTCACCGGCCAGGAAGTGCGGTTCGCCGTCGACTTCAAGCCGGCGATCGCGCTCCCGGCCGACCAGTACTTCTTCATCCCGCAGGTCCAGGTCGACGGCGGGAACTTCTTCTGGCTCTCCGCGCCGAAGCCCATCGTGGCTCCCGGCACGCCGTTCGGCGCAGATCTGCAGGCCTGGATCCGCAACGCGGACCTCGACCCGGACTGGCTCCGCGTCGGCACGGACATCGTCGGCGCCGGCGCCTTCAACGGGACGTTCTCGCTCCAGGGGACCGTGCTCGCCTCCCCGACCCCGCTGTTCAACGGCGGTGAGCCCGACGGCAAGATGGCCATGGCGTCCCGGCCGGAGAACGGCGCGAACATCGAGATCGAGGCCGCGGATGACGTGCTCTTCCCGGACGCCGTCGGCCTGACCAGCGCCACGTTCACCGGCCTGATCCCGGCCGGCTCCAACATCTCGCGCGTGGTCGTGGAGATCTATCGCGTCTTCCCCAAGGATTCCGATGCGCAGCGCACGCCCCGGGTGCCGACGCGCAACAACTCGCCGTCCGACGTCGCCTTCGACACGCGCGACTCGAGCGACGGGAGCCTCGGCTTCGCGAGCTCCGTGATCAGCGCGAGCTTCACGGCGGCCAACTCCGTGCTGAACGGCATCCGCGCGCTGCCGGCGAACGTGACCACCCACGGTGAGGGGCCCGTCACCGGGCAGGAGATCCAGCTCGCCGTGACCTTCACGAAGCCCCTCCTGCTTCCGGCGGATCATTACTTCGTCGTGCCGCAGGTGCAGCTCGACAACGGCAACTTCTTCTGGCTCTCCGCGCCGAAGCCGATCGCGGCGCCCGGCACGCCGTTCCTCGGGGATCTGCAGACGTGGATCCGCAACGCCGATCTCGATCCCGACTGGCTGCGCGTCGGCGCGGACATCGTCGGCGCGGGCGCCTTCAACGGGGCCTTCACGCTGGCGGGCGAGGTCATCCCGAATCCGCTCGAGCTGTCCCCGGCCCATCTCTCGGTGGGCCTCAAGAACAGCGACGACCAGGGCTCCCTGTTCGACGTGAAGGTCGAGCTCTTGCGCAACGGCGCCGCGGTGGCCTCGGGGCTCGAGCGCTGTGTGACCGGTGTGACGCGGAATCCCGACCTCGCGAAAGAGGTGGTCGTCTCCTTCGATCCGTTCGGGATCGTGCCGATCGCATCCGGTGACGTCCTGGCCCTCAGGGTCTCGGCCCGCATCGGCACCAGGGCGGACGACACGAAGTGCTCGGCGGGCGGACACAACGGCGCCGCCGGCCTGCGCCTCTACTACGACGGGACGGCGCGCCGCTCGCGGTTCGACGCGGCAATCGACTCCGCCGCCGACGAGGACCTGTACCTCCACTCGAACGGCACGGCGTGCAGCGCCTCGGCGAGCACGGGCGTGACCTCGCTCACGCTCGATCCGAACGCGCCGACGGCGGCGCGCGCGAAGTGCAAGGACTCGGGCGCGCTGAACGCGCTCAGAGGGAACCCGTTCTCGATCATCGGGACGTGGAGCCTGGCGCCCTTGCCCTGAGCCCGAGTCAACGTCGCTGAATCACCCGGCGGGCGCCGAGACACCTTCTCGGCGCCCGTCGGCTTGATACGTCTCGGGGCCCGGGCCTATCATCGATCGCGCCTCGCGCGCGATTCGATCGTTCCGGAGGGACGGCATGTGCTTTTGTGGAGCGACGTGGCCCACCGATCAGCCTCTCGTCTCACGGCGGCGCTTCGTCGAGGCGGGATTCAGGGCCGGCGTGGCCGTGGCGGCCGTCGGTTGGGCCGGATCGACAGCGTCGGCTCGCGCGGCTGACGCGGCGGGATCGTCTCAAGTCGCTGAGGCGCCGGGGTCGCAGGCGGCACCGACCGCTCCGGGCGTCATTGCGCTCACGGGCGGTCGCATCCATCCGGCGCCGGACGCCCCGCTCATCGCGCGCGGCGTGGTCCTCGTGCGCGGTCACACGATCGCCGCGGTGGGCAGCGAGGCCGACGTGTCGATTCCCGCCGACGCCCGCGTCGTCGACTGCGCCGGCCTGACGTTGACCGCGGCGTTCTGGAACTGTCACGTCCACTTCATCGAGCGCAGGTGGCAGGGCGCGGATACGGCGTCGCCGGCCGCGCTCGCGTCGAGTGTTCGAGCCATGCTGACGCGCCACGGCTTCGCCACCGTGGTGGACACCGGATCGCCGCTGCCCAACACGCAGGGACTCGCACGGCGCATCGGGGCCGGTGAGGTCCCGGGGCCCAACGTCATCACGGCGGGCGGCAGCTTCGCGCCTCCGAACGGCAGCCCGTACTACATCCAGCCCGTGCGCGTGCCCGAGCTCGGCGATCCGAAGACCGCGGAGACCCTCGTCGACCAGAGCCTCGACGCTGGCGCCGACGCGATCAAGCTCTTCACCGGCTCGTGGGCGACGCAACAGTCGGTGGTCCTGATGCCGGTGGACGTCGTCCGGGGCGCGACCGCGGCAGCGCATCGGCGCGGCAAGCTGGTCCTCGCGCACCCGTCGACCGGCGCCGGTGCGCGCGCCGCGATCGACGGTGGCGTCGACATCCTCGCCCACACGTTTCCCTCCGAGATCGACGGCCCGTGGGATCGCTCGCTGCCCGAGCTCATGCGGCGGTCGGGGATGGCTTTGATCCCGACGCTCAAGCTCTGGTCGTACGAGACCCGGCGGCTCGGCCGCGCGCCCGCGCTCGCCGATCGCCTGCGGGACAACGCGGCGACGCAGGTCAAGATGTTCGCGGACGCGGGAGGCGAGGTCCTCTTCGGCACCGACGTCGGGTACATGCTCGACTACGACCCCGCCGACGAGTACGTCCTGCTGGAGCGCGCGGGGCTGTCGTTCCGCCAGATCCTCGCCGCGCTCACCACGAACCCGGCGGCGCGATTCGGCCGCGCGGCCCGGACCGGACGCCTGGCCCCGGGTATGGATGCGGATCTGGTTGCCCTCGACGGGCGGCCCGATACCGACGTCGCCGCATTCACACGGGTGCGGTACGTCGTGCGGCAGGGCGGGCTCATCTACGACAGCCGATCGCCAGCCGCGTAGAGAATCGAAGGGGGCCTCGGCGGCCCCCTTCGAGCATCCCCCAAGGACCGGTTGCGCCGGCGGAAGCCGGCGCTCGAACAGGCGAAGTCGCACATTTCACTCCGACAGCCTCCTAGCCGGAGGCTGCGCTGAACGATCTCGTGGCCGCGGGGCGGCGGCCGCGCAGCGCCGGCAGGCGAGGCCGTTTGCACCTCTTGCCGCGCGATGGGATGATGGCCCGGGACCGGCCCGGCGCGAGCCGGGATGGCCC
>Ga0066903_100006083_pt1 | contig 10619 bp, 8 predicted proteins | sample PanSoiMetaGPlot1_FD_67491 | JGI IMG/M metagenome (GOLD analysis project Ga0066903, IMG submission 67491) | Tropical forest soil microbial communities from Panama analyzed to predict greenhouse gas emissions - Panama Soil - Plot 1 (version 2) | ecosystem: Environmental > Terrestrial > Soil >...
CAGCGCCGTATCGAGCGTGATCGCGCGGCAATATTGCGCCGCGTTCATCGAATGCGCATCGCACGCCTGCTTGACCGGATCATCGTAGAACTGCGCGATCTTCTCGGCTCCCATTCCCGGGCTCGCAAGCCAACGCGGGATATGCACGTGGCACAACTGCGCCACATCCGTCATCACCCGGTCGAGCCCGGTCCCGGCAGCGGGACACGTCGTCTGAAAAGCGTCGCCCACCAGGACGACCCCGTCCCGCCGGTAGCCCTCGACCTCGTAGAGATCTGCCAGCCGGGTCCGTACCTTGTCGACCAGCTGAAAATCTCCCAGGAACCGGCGCAGCCCCGGCATCGCCTCGAACAACTTCGCATGCGGCTCGCGCGGAAAGCCACGTGTCCAGGAATCATCGGAGCTGCGATAGCCGAACAGATTGGCGCGCATCACGGCGCCGATCGGGAACAAGCAGAGATAAGCCATGCGCGCTCTCGGCGTTTCACCGTAGTACGTGAGCGCCGGGAACTTGAATGCCTCGCCGGCCGCCGGGACCATGCTGAAGCCCAGGACCAGCGTATGTTGATCCCTGACGATGCGGCGCCTGACGCCCACCTTGTGGCGCAAGGCGTCGCCGAGACCGGTCGCGATGACCACCAGCCGCGCACCGATGAGGGTGCCGTCGGACAGCGTCACGTGCTGGCGATCGGGTCCGGCCGTGACATCGGCGACCCGGCCGACGACCATCTTCACCGATGGGGGAATCTGCGCCCGCACCGCATTAACCATGTCCTGGTAGAAGAACCCGTATTCCTCGCTCTCCTTCTTCTCCACCAGCCTCCCGAACCTGGCCACGTGCATTTGCCGAATCGGGGTAGAGGACGCGGTGATGCATTCGAACAGCCCCAATCGACGCGCCAGATCGATCTGGCGGCCGGCGAGCTTCTCGCACCGGAAGTCCGGTGGGTATGCGCGATGCATATCGATCAGCGCCACCCGGTAACCGGCGCTGCCGAGGAGGACCGCTGCCAGCGAGCCGCCGATTCCGCCTCCGACGATGGCGACGTCGAGTTCTGGGTCATCGGGCACGATTACGGGTCGATGGACTTGCGCCGCAATGCGCCCGTCCCTTCCTGGGCCATCTGATGGCTCGAAAATCGACGAATTCTCATGGATTGTCATGCAAAGACACCAAGTTGGGACAGCCCGTCTGCGTGGGCTGAATCAAGTGAGAGATCTGCAAGCTCCGGGCCACATGGGCGACGCCCGAGGCGCGTTTTGCGCTCAGCGACTTGCACCGATTAACCACGCCCGCCGAATGCCGGTGCCAGTCCTGGGATGGCGCAATGATTTGTGAGAAACCTCGCCACGCTTCGAGGATGGGCTCTTTCGGTGACGACCCGGTTCAACGGAAAATCTGGTGGGCTGACGGTCGTCATGCGCGCGTTCGAAGGCGGCGGCGCCCAACGCGACATGATCCTCCTGTGCAATGCCTTGCACGCCACGGGCGCCCACATTGCGATCGCGACGCTCCAGCCAGAGGGGCCGCTGCGCTCCCTGCTCGACCCGGCCATCGAGGTCATCGAGCTTTCCGGCGGCCGCATCCGCTACGCCATACCGGGGCTGCGGCGCTTGCTGCGCGCGCGCGCTCCCCGTCTCGTGCTCAGCTCGGAGTCGAACCTCAACCTGTGCACCCTCGCCGCGGCTCGTTCGCTGCCGCCTGCCGTTCGCCCGAAAATCGTGCTGCGCGAAGTGGGGAGCCCGTCGATCGCGCAGAGTCACGATCCCTACCTGCAGAACCGCCTCGCCTACCGTGTGCTGCGGCGCCTCTATCGCTACGCGGATCGCATCATCACGCTCACCGCGGGAGCACGCGAGGACCTTGCCGCCAACTTCGGCGTGCCCCGCGAAAAGATCGCGGTGATGCGCGCCAATGCGGTCATTCCGCCCACCGAGGCAGCCCGACTGGCGAACTGGGACGGCAGCAGCGGACGCGACCCCAATCTGATCGTTTCCGTCGGCCGCCTTTCCCCGGAGAAGGATCACAAGCTGCTGCTTCGCGCGCTGGCGCTGCTGCCGCCGGAGCGGCCATGGCGACTTGCCGTTATCGGCGACGGTCCGGAGCGTCCCACGCTCGAATCGGCTGCGGCGGGCGCCGGACTGGCGCAGCAAATAACCTTTGCGGGATATGCCGATGACCCATTTGCCTGGATGATGCGGGCAAAGCTTGCCGTCTGCTCCTCGGTCTATGAGGGGTTCGGCAACGTGCTGGTCGAGGCGCTCGCGTGCGGCACGGCCGTGGTTTCCACCGACTGCCCCTATGGTCCACGTGAGATTCTCGCGGATGGGCGATACGGCACGCTGGTTCCGGTGGGCGACGCACCCGCGCTTGCGGCGGCAATCGACACCGCATTGGGCGAACCTGCCGATCATCCGCGACTGATGGGGCGTGGGTTCGAATACACGGCGGAGCGCGCCGCTGCGTGTTTCCTCGAGCTGGTTGCGGATTTCTAAAAGCCGACCAGCCGGAGCGCTAACCATCGCAATGGTTAATGCTTGGTTCCGCCCTGCATAGTCGCCAGACTACCGCCATACGGTCACACATGGGACGCCGCATGCTGCAGACTCTGGTGGCAGGCATTTCGCGAAAGGCTGCACGGCACATTCGGACCAAGCCTTTCCGCATGCACAATCGAAAGCCCATCGTCAGCTTCACGTTCGACGATGTTCCCGATTCCGCTTACGTGAATGGCGCTTCCATCCTGGAGGAGCGGGGCATCCGCGGAACCTTCTATGTCGCGGCCGGAACCTGCGGCATGCAGGATGAGCATTGGCGCGTCATCGCGCCCGACCAGGTGCGCGCGCTGAACGCGCACGGACACGAGATCGGCTGCCATACGTTTTCCCATGTCAAAGTGGAGACCCTGGACGCGGCTGCGTTGGCGCAACAATGCGAGAACAACCGCAGCCTGCTGCGCGAGCTGTGCGGCGAAGTGTCGGTCACCAATTTCTGCTACCCGTTCGGCCGCCTCTCGTTTCCGCGCAAGCTGCAGCTGCAGAAGCGCTTCGACACCTGCCGGTCGATCTACGAGGGCGTCAACAGCGGGACCGTCGACCTCGCGTTGCTCAAGGTGGTCGAGCTTTACGACCGGACCCTGACGGCGGACAAACTGCAGCGGGTGCTGCGCGAAGTCGTCGCCCGCAACGGCTGGCTCATCTTCTACACGCACGACGTGGCCGATCCGCCCAGCTGGATCGGCTGCTCCCCGGCCCTGCTGCGCTCGACCGTCGCTGCCGTTCAGGCGATGGGCCTCGCGTGCCTTCCGACCCGCGACGCTCTGCGGGAGATCGGATATGCCTCTCGCGAACGCGCGACAGCTCGACGATCAACGGATGGCAATGAGCGACTTCGTGATGAAGCCGAAGCGCTCACGTTCTATGGTCGCGTCGGGAAATAGCGCCGCCATGGCGGCTGCATTGAGCAGCCTTGCATCCTGCATGATCTCCTGCGCCTCATCGAACGATCGCGCGCGCGGGTAGAAGCCGCACGCCATGTGCGACACGACGCATGCGCGCCACGATTCCGGGAGCCAGTGGATGAACGGCATGCGGTAATGCGGTTCCAGCGGAAACCAGAAATTCGGGGTTTGCACAAAATAGCGCGGTGCGAGGCGCCGCACCTCCCGCGCCATCCGGCGCTGGTCGCTCCAGCGGCCGATGTGCTCGATCACGGAATTCGAATGGACGATGTCGAAGGAATTGTCGGGAAACTGCGACAGATCGCACGCGTTGCCGGAAAGGCAGAGGAACCTGTCGTCGGGTGCCGTCTCGGTGCACAGGTTGACCAGGGTGAAGTGCAGAGGCCGATCCTGCCAAAGATCCTCGAGCCCCTGCCAGTACTCCAGAATGCCACCGACATCGAGCACGCGACACTGTCGCCTAACGGCAACGATCTCGTCGACGATAGTGAGAAATCGCGCGAGCCGCGCCACCCGAAAGCGGTTGCGGTAAACGATCTCGGGAGCGATACCTGTCAGCGCTTGTAGAGACATGGCGGCGGCGCTGCTCCTGCTGAGGATGGTCAAAGATTAAAGTAAACCTAGCCATCGCGCAGCCTGAGTAGGGAATATGGTTAACGCCGCGGTCGTGCGCGGCACGTCCCCATGCGGGCTCGCCTCAGCGGAACAATCGCGTCCGCAGGAAGAGTGCGACAATCCTCGGGGATTCGACGAGATAGCGGCGCCAGAGGCGGCCGGGCTCGCGCGCCAGGCGATAGGCCCATTCTAGTCCGAGACTCTGCAGCCAGCGCGGGGCGCGCCTGCTACGGCCGCTCGCGAAGTCGATTGCGGCGCCGGCGCAAAGCGCCACGCCCGAGCGCCGTCCCAATTCGGCGATAAGTGCGGCGATCATTTCCTGGGCCGGGCAGCCGACGCAGAGAATAAGAATGTCCCAGGGGCGGCGCACACAAGCCTGCGCCACCGCAAGCCTCAGATCCGGCCGGCGGGCGAGGCCGTCCGGCGCCGGCAGCACCTCGATGTGCGCGCGCTGATAGCGTGTCCGCAACGCACGTCGTGTACCGGAATCGGGGCCGACCACGAGAAAGCGCGTCCCCCGACCGTCCGTGGAATTCTCCTGCGCCAGCAGATCCACGATGAGATCGCTGCCGCGTGCGATCGGCAGCTTTACGCCGTCGAGGGCGGCCAGGCCGCGGATGATCTGGCTGTCGCACAACGATAGCCACGCTTGCCGGTAGATGGGGAGCAGCGCGTCGCTCCGTTCGTTCACCGTCACGACGTGATGTGCGTTCGGGGTCACCACGTAGGCGTAGGGACCCTGGCAGGATGCGAAAATGAGCCGAGAGGTTTCTTCGAGGCTCAACAAACAGAACGGCAGGCCAAGGAATTCCCGATGCTCCGGCTGGGTACGGGTGCGCGGATCGGCTTCCGTCGTGCCGGTACGGCTCGCCCCGCCGTCGAATGTCGCGGTTGTTGCCTTGATGCCGAGCGCGGCCATCTAGATCGTCCTCGATACGATGCCGCTACGGGCCCGCAGCGGCGCTTCGGCGGGACGAGCGGATTCGAGAACCGGCACGGGCGCGCTGGGTTCACCCGTCGCGCGCAGCAGTCGGAACCGGTACAGCACGACCGCTCCGACGAGACAAAACAGCGCCAGCTCCGCAACAACGACGCCGGCACCGAAGCCGGCGACATGCTCAAGCATACGTGACCCAAACACGCACAGAACGGCCAGCAGCGGAATCTCGACCAGGCCCGCGAGATCGACGGGCATCGAAAAATACCAACGGCCGACGATGATGAAGACCGCAAGCGTGACTGCGAAAGCAATCATCAGGCTGACGGCAGCGCCGAATGGACCGTAACGCGGCACCAGCAGCACTGCGAGCGCGCTTGAGACCGTGACGAAAATGATCGCGACGACGAGCTCCAGATGGCTCGCGTGGGTGAAATAGATCACCTGCGCGAAATAGAAGTTTCTCATCGTCATGAAGGCGAAGGTGACCGCGAGGACCCCGATCAAGTCACTGGCTTGTGCGTGGAATTGGGGACCGAGCAGGATGCGCACCAGCAGGTCGCCGAACACCAGGAAAAAGGCGGCGCCGAATATCGACGTCGCGAGGCACGCGTTGAAAGCAGTCTTCAGGGCCTGTACGCAGCCGTGCGGGTTTGCGTCGTTATGGTATTGCTTGGCGCTCGTCACGTATGAAAGCGTGATCGCTTCGCCGACGACCGCAAAGCCTTGGCGCAGGAAATCCGCAATCGCCCCATAAGGGCCCAGCGTGGTCGGGCCCGCATAGTGGGCAAGCAGCAGCCGGTCGATGGTCTGTCCGACCGCCATGACGCCGAACGACAGCATCAGCGGCCAACCGTAGATCAGGATGCGGCTCATCGCATGACGCGAACCCTGCCACAGACGAATGCCGGCGAACGCCTTCAGGCAAGGGATCGCGGCGACCAGGTTGGCAACCGCAATCGCGCAAGCAAGCCCGGTGGCCGAGCCTCCGAGCCAGAGGCTGAGGCTTCCCAGCGCGACGACGAGGCAGGTGCGCAGAATCATCGAGAGCGCCGCCGCTCGCGCATTGAGCCGCGTTCGCATCACCTCGAAGGCCGCTTCGTAGATGGTCATGCCGGAGATAAGGGCGAACACGGCGCCCAGGAACATCGGATCGATCCAGCCGGACAACGCCAGTCCCAGGAAACCGACGGCGAGCAGGACCACGGCGGCACCGAGCAGCTGGGCGAGCGAGGCGACGTACTCGTCAAAACGGTGACTTTGGTAAACGCCGAAGTAGGCGAAGCGCATCCATTGCGAGCCGAAGCCGTACACGATCATCGACCACGCAAAGATCAGGACGTAATGGCCGTATTCGGCAGGCCCCGCCAGGCGCGTGAAAATCGCCACCGCCAGCAGGTTTCCCGCAGCCGAAACGCCGCGCGATCCGAGGTAGAAGATCACGGCCGTATTAAGCATTCCGCAGGATTAGATCGGGCGACACGCAATGAGAAGTGGGCGGCCGATGTTTTGCTTGGTATCGTTAAGCCGCTGTCGTCGATCGTCGAGCAAACATTGAGTACCGAAACGCGTGCGTATCCTGCAGATCCTTCATGACCGCGAACGCGGCGGCGTGCAGACGCTGGCCGAGATTCTGGAACACAGTCTCACGCCGTATGGTTTTGTGTTTGAGACCGCGTACCTGTTTCCGCGACCCGGGCTGAATGCGCTTGCAAAAGCCTACCATTCGCTTGCGCTCGCCGTTCGCATTCTGCGCGGCGGTTTCGATGGCCTGCTCGCGTATCAAGCCACCGCCTCAATTCTGGTCGGCGCCGCCGGATTCCTACAGGGATGCCGGCTGCGCATCGTGCATCAGACTTGCATGCCCGGCGAAACGGTGTGGCCGGTTCGCCTGCTCGACCGCGTGGTCGGCGCGCTCGGTCTCTACACCGCCAACATCGCGAATACGTCGGCGACGTGGGCCGAATTCAGCGATTATCCCACACGCTACCGCCGCGCAATGGCGTTGATCGAGCATGGACTGGATCCTCCGGTCCCCACGCGCGGGCGCGACGACACGCGCCGCCGTTTCGGGCTGCCGCACGACAAGCCGCTGCTGTTGAACGTCGGCCGTCTGGTCGCACAAAAAAATCAGGACGTACTGATCCGTGCCTTGGGCCAGTTGCCCGGCGCGCATCTCGCCATTGCGGGAGACGGCATCCAGGCGGCCGGCTATCGCGCGCTCGGCGTCTCGACGCGGGTCGCGGACCGGCTGCACCTGTTGGGGGCGGTCTCCTCGCAGGACATTGCCGATCTCTATGGGGCGGCCGACCTGTTCGTGTTCCCCTCGAGGTGGGAGACGTTCGGCCTCGCCGCCGTGGAGGCCGCAATGGTCGGAACCCCCATGGTGGTGGCAGATCTTCCGGTGCTGCGCGAGGTCTTGTCCACGACCGCCCAGCCGCCGGTTGCCTTCGTCGATCCCCACGACGTGGAGGGATGGAGCGATGCGATTCATGCGGCGCTCGCCGCCTTGCCGCCGCGTGAGCGCACGGCCGAGTTCGCACGCGCCGTGGCCTTGAAATATGGACGCCAGCAGATGATCGAGCGCTATGTGCGGCTGCTGCGCTCGCTCGGCGCCGACCCGGGGTGCGCGGGAGTTGCCCAGGGGGCCTCCGCATGAGCCGTCTCCTCCGTTGCGCCGGCGCAATGGTCACCGCATGCGCGCTGGCGATTTCTGCGACGCACGCCGCCGGCGCGGCCCCGCTGTTCAAGCGGGGTGCAACATTGGTCGAGTTCTTCATGTTTCCGCCGACGGTCGGCGACGGCGCGGCAAAGGCTTACGCAAAGGTGCCTTTCCGCGATGCGAAGGCCATTCTGCAGACATTCGATCTCCCGGCGCTTCGGACAATGGGCTTCGACCACCTTCGAATTCCGGTGGACGTCGGTCCACTGATGGGGGGAGACGAAGCACTGCGCCGCGATTTCCTGAGCGAGCTGGGTATCGTGATTTCCACGCTGCACGCCAACGATTTCGGCGTCATCGTGACGCTGCATCCACCCTCCCTCAACCGCGAGCTGCCGGAGACCTATCTGGACGGGCTCGATGGTGCAAAATTCCAGCGGTACTTTCAGGTCGTCGAGATGATCGCCCGCGAGCTGGACGGCATTCACTCCGGCCGGCTCGCACTCGAGCCGATGAACGAGCCGCAGTCGGATTGCCGCCGCAAGATCGGCCTCGACTGGACGGCCTACCAAGAGCACATGGTGGAACGCCTCAGGCGGGTCGCGCCGGATCTCGTTCTGTTTCTGACCGGCGGGTGCTGGTCGAACATCGAGGGAATCGTGCTGCTCGATACGCCCCTGCTGCGCGACGCGAAAAACTTGGTCACCGTGCACTTCTACTATCCGTTCGTGTTCACCCATCAGGCGGCCACCTGGAGCATGCCGTACATGGCTGCGCTCAGCGGCATTCCCTATCCGGCCGCGGCGGGGGACAGGCAGACGGCCCTCTCGCTCACGCGTGAACGTGCGAGGACCATCGATGTGCCGCCGGGCGTGAGCCGCGTGGCGACGCTGCGCAAGGCGGAATGGGAGATCGGCAAGTATTTTTTCCAGGATCAAGGGCGCTCCCATATCGAGCAATGGATGAAGCAGGTCGCGGACTGGCAGGCGCGCCAGCGCATCCCTGCCGACCGCATCCTCTTCACCGAATTCGGCGCGATGAAGCACAAGATCGACGGCGTAGAGATCGACAAGGCTTCCCGGGCCCAGTGGATCAACGACACATCGGCCGAAATCGAGCGGCACGGCTGGGGCTGGACGATCTACGTGCTGCGCGACGATCCGTTCGGCCTGTACGCCCGTAAAGGCGACCGCTATCCGGATCCGGCGCTGCTCCATGCGCTGCGGCTGAACGCTCCCGTGGAATAAACCGGGGCTGATGCGGCCCTTGTACCGGGCCCGCCGCAGGAGCTGGGGGGCGTAGAGAAAGACTTCACGCCGTCACGCGCGATGTCGACAACAAGCGCAGCCCGAACACCGCAACGATCAGGATGAACCAGACTTCGCCGACCTGCTGGAACAGCGTGCTCTCGAACGACGACGCATAAATTCCGAACAGCCAGACGCGAAGGAACAGAATCGACAAAGCGCTCTCGGGCCCATCGAGCGCGAGGCGCTGAAAATCACGCAGAGGCAGGATCACGATCCAGAGCACGGCCAGGAGCAGTCCGGGCAGTCCGGTCGTGAGAGCCGTATTGAGGTAGGCGTTGTGGGCGTCGGTGGCGGCGGTCGCCCAGGTAAAACCGCTGGCGAGGCCATAGACGACCTGCTCGGTGCCCCAGAATGCCGAAAACCCGTAGCCGGTGATGGGGTGTCGTGCCAGCTGGTCGAGGGAAAATTGCCAAATGTCGGTGCGGCCGGTGAACGTGGGGTCGGGAATGACGAGCTCGAGGGCGGACTGCACCTGCGGAAAAATGGCGGCGCCGACGGAGAACAGATTGATCGCCAGGAGAATTCCGAACGCGACCACGCCTTGCACGAGCGGCTGCCGCACCGCCACCAGGACGGCCGATACGAGCAGCACCAGCGGCAGCATGGCGATCGACGTCTTCGAATGGGAGCAGACGAGAAAGATCCCGGCGAGGACGACGATCGCGCCGCCGATAGCCACGCTGCGGACGCGCGCCACGAACAGCCCGATGAACACCAGAATGACCATGATGGCGCCCGCCTGGTTCTTGTGCGCGAACAGGCCGCGCCAGCTGCCGGCGTGCTCGGGCTCGAGGAAATCGGTGAACTGGTGCACCGAGACCGATGGGGCGAGCAACACCCCGAGATAGCACACAGCGAGGATAATACCCGCCAGGACCGTTAACAGGTCGGCGAAGTGGCGCAGGCTCTTCGGCAGGAGCAGCATGATGCTGGCGAGCGCCATGACGATGAGGGTGAAGGCGAAGCGGCGGACGGAGAGGCCGGGATCCCAGGACGTCACGGCAGTGAGCACGAACCAGGCGAACATCACGACCAAGGCCGGTCGCAACAGCGGCTTCAAGCGGCCGCATTCATTGAACCAGGCCCAGGTAGCGAGAACCACGAACGCCAGGCTGAAGCCGATCTGGTTCGCCCGGTTGCCTGCTTCGGTGGTCTCGCTCGGCGGATCGGCCAGGCTCGAAAAGGGATGCAGGGAGACCCAGACGATCAGAAACACCGCGACGAACAGGACGCTGCGAATGAGCACGTCCGCATTCAGGCCCACACCGGCCGCCGGCCTCGACGACGTGGTGATCCCATATGCGGACACGGTCAGGACGTTTCCGCCGCCGAGAGCTGCTCCTCGGCCTTGCCGGCGCGCGAGCGCTGCGAGGCATGCGCGGGCGCCAGCACGCCCGCCGGCCGCGCCGTCCCTGTCGGGGCGCGGCGGGCAGTCGGGGCCGGAGCCGGGATGGTCGGCAATTTCGGTTTCGCGTCGCGCAGGAAGGCGAGCACGGTTCCTGCCAACAGGCCGAGCATGAGGGAGGCCGCGCCCAGGATCAGGTTGCTCGGCGGCCAGCTGCGGCGCAGCGGCCGATCGGCTTCCGAGATCACGCGCACGTTGCGGGTATCGAGGCGTTCCTGCTCGCCGGTTT
>Ga0066903_100006084_pt1 | contig 10619 bp, 11 predicted proteins | sample PanSoiMetaGPlot1_FD_67491 | JGI IMG/M metagenome (GOLD analysis project Ga0066903, IMG submission 67491) | Tropical forest soil microbial communities from Panama analyzed to predict greenhouse gas emissions - Panama Soil - Plot 1 (version 2) | ecosystem: Environmental > Terrestrial > Soil >...
ACGATCACGTGGAGGCTCCAACGCGCGCGCGCCGCGCGCCACCAGCGCGGCAAAGTCCGCGTCGCAGTCGTCGCTGTTGAAGCCGATGGTCGCGACGCTGTCCTCGGACGCGGCATCCAGAATCAGCGTGAAGTCGCCGAACTGGAGGACGGCCATCCGCGCGTCGCTGAAGCTGGGTGCGAGGACACACCGCGACGTGAACCACGCCACCGCGCCGGACAGGTCCTTCACGCGGCAGTGCACATGCGAGATGGTCACGGCGTGGTCTATTATCCTCGAATTGCCGCGCCAGCGCGCCTTCCGCGGAGCCGTGCCTCCTCGAGCAGGCGCGCGAAGATCATCACGTGAATCACGCCGATCACCGGCACGTAATAGTTGATGATGTACCAGTTGCCGCCCATCGGATAAGTGACCAGCTGGCGTGACGCTGCGAGGAATCCCGCATACAGCCAGTCGATGCTCGTGACGACATTGACGACCCAGGCGACGGCGAGCGCACCCGTCCATCGATAGTGCAGGAACACGGCCGCGAGCAGCGCGAGGACGGCCGACGCGAGATCACCGAACGCAATGGCCGACATCGCATCGGCTGGAACGCGAGGATCGATCTGGCCCGGCGCGAAGGCACTCGACGGCAAATACCGCAGCGCGTGGACGAGGAACAACGGCACGAGCGCATCGGTCACGGGTCGTGATCGCAGCGCGGGACCGATGTACCACACGGCGACGGCAGCAAAGACGACCAGCGAGAACGTGAACTGCACGCCGAACAGCGCGGTCGGACTCATTCCCCGGCACCTTTCGCCGGCGACGGATTGTCTGCAACGCGGCTGTGGCGAAGCCAACTCAGGGCGTCTGAACGGGCGACGAACCATTTCGTCGGAAAAACCGCGGGTCCCTCGACCGCCTCGGATCCAGCCTGTGGAAAACCCGGCGGCATCAGGAAGGCGAATCGACGAACACCGGCAGCACCGTAACGCGGGATGATGTGGGCATCCCGCCACTCCATGACACCGGGACCGAAGCGATGGCTGAAATCGATGGCGTCGATGAAGAGTCCGTTCGGCCGCCTGCGCTCCGCCTCGGAGGCGAACAGGCACAGCGTCGCCATGAAGCCGCCATCGGTCATCGACGAGGTGGATGGCAGCCATTTGAGCTCGAGCAGATCGCCATGACTCATGATGACGCCCCACTCGTTTCGAACCACCTCGACGAGCGACGGTTGCGTTGACGTCATGTGCCCTCCGGCTGCGGATGATCAGAGGCGGCCACGTTCGATTCCCAGACTCGTCCTGAAGACTTCCTGCCCGAACGACGGAATCGACATGGAACCGCGATGAACGATTTGGTACAACAGTCGTGACAAACTACGGGATGCCCAGGCAGGAAACAAGTACAAGCGCTCGATCCCTGGCAGAACGACGCCGGCCGCGTCAATCACACGTGGCTGTACCTCCCGGTACAACACGGAGGCAACCCCATGACCGCACATACGACGCAGGGCGATGAAACACGGCGGCGGATTCTGGTCGCGGCGGCCGATCTGTTTCACAAACAGGGCGTGGTTGCCACCAGTCCCGATCAAATCATCGAGGCGTCAGGGACCGGGAAGGGACAGTTCTATCATTATTTTCGAAACAAGGAAGGCCTCGTTCACGAGGTGCTGCTGGCCCACCTCGACGCGATTCGGGACGGAAGCGGTTCCCTGAACTACGAGATCACGTCCTGGAAGGACCTCGAACAGTGGTTCGAGGCGCAAGTCGGCCTGCAGAAGCGCTACCGGATGACGAGAGGATGCCCGTTTGGCACGATCGGCAACGAGGTGACCGAAAACGACGAGCTCATTCGCCAGGACCTGAATCTGATCTTCGAGGTCGCGAAAGCCAAGCTGGCGAGCTTCTTCGTCAGAGAGAAGGCGGCCGGTCGGCTCGTCGCCAATGTCCGCGAAGATCAGCTCGCTGACTTCTGTCTTGCCACGATCCAGGGCGCGATGCTGATGGGCAAGGTCAAACGCAGCAGTCAGCTCGTTGAAAGCGTCGTCCACGAGGCAATGAGCCACGTCAGGCGCTACGCACAAACGACGACCTGACTGACTTCCCTTCCCGCCGCTCCAGCCCTTCCAGCCCTTCCAGCCCTTCCTGCCCCCCTGCCCTTCCTGCCCTTCCTGCCCTGTCACTTGAACCGGAAACGCACGCCGACCACGATCGGAAACGTCAACCGCGCGGTGTCGTCGTTGATCGTCTCGAGGCCGGTTCCGACGAGTTGGTCCACCGGAGAGAGTCCACCCACGTGGCGCAACCCGATTTGACCGTTCACATCCACCTGTTCCGCGACTTTGAACAAGACGCCGAAGTTGATGTTCCACGTGAAGGCCGCCGTTGCATCGTAGAAATCAGTGTTGTTGAACACGAGATTCGCCTGCGGGGCGGCAAACAGCACGTTGATGCGATCGACCCATGCCACGCCAAGCGTGGCTTCACCGTACCCACGCAGCGCGCCGGTGCTCAGGAAGTAGCGCCGGTATCCGAGGTCCAGGCCGAAGCTCTTGTAGTCGGAGTACTGTCCATAGAGACTCGATGGCCCGATGTCGCCAAGACGCACGAGATCGGCGTCGGCCGATTGGTAGGTGAAGATGCCGCGCAGCTCCGATTGATCGTCCAGCGCGTAGCCGCCGCCGAAGCGAAACCCGATGCCGGTCCCGTACACATCTCCATACGGCTGCGGCAGGATGGCAGTCGCGCGTCCCTGGAGCGTCCCAATCGCGCCCGAGTTGACGTTCCCGTTGATGCTGGGATCGATGCTGACGCCGAGATCCAGGGCCCAGCGCGATTCACCTGTCTGACCCTGCGCGCGCGCGTCCGCGGCGCCGGCGATCAGCGCCACCGCGATCACGGCACGAACCGACCACCGTCGAGAACCGTACATGTGTCTGCCCTCCGTGTTTCGCGAGGAGAGCACAACATGTGCCGGCAACCTTCATCGCGCGAACGGGAGACAGGTGCCACGAGTCGCGCGTTCCGCACCTCGGCCTCATGCGCGCGCGGGCCTTCGATATTTCGGCGCGGCCACGACATGTCGTGGCTGCCGGCGCCAGCTCAGCGCATCGAATTACTGGGGATGCTCGTTGATCGAGATATTCCTTAACTGCACGAGGCTCGGCGGCGAGGTCCACACGCCGTTCTTCTTCTCGCCGTGATGCTGCAACGCGATCGGTCCTCGTTCGGGTACGCCAGGCAGCTCCGCCTGGCTGATGACTTCTTCTCTGTTGAGCACGACAGTGAGCCGCGTGCCGCGCATCGTGATCTCGAACGTGTTCCACTGGCCGATGTCGCGATCCGCGTTGCGCTTCGGCGTGACACCGGCGCGCACAGGTGCCGGCATCGATCGATCCGTCCGGTACCCGTACACTTCACCCGATCCGATCGGCCAGCACCAGATGTTGACCTGCGCTTTGCTGGTGCCGCGCAGATAGATCCCCGAATCGGCGTCGGGAACGGCAATTCGAATCTCACGGCCGTCGGCGTCGTTCTTGTGCGTCCCGTCGAACCGGATGATCGGAACCGACGGGTTGACGTACGGCGTGGCCTTCAGGCGCCAGTCGACTCGGAGCGCGAAGTCACCGAACGACCGCTCCGTCCAGAGGCTCTTGTCGCCGGCGGCCTCGCTCTCCGCGTCGTAGTCGATCACGCCGCCGACGACGCGCCAGTGGCCGTTGTCGCCGGCCGGGATTTTCCAGCCCGCGAGATCCCTGCCGTTGAACAGCGGCACGAGCTCGGCGGCGGCGCCACCGTGGCGCGCGACGAGCACGGCACACACCATCGTGGCGAACAATGAAGCGCCCGTTTTTGCCTTCGTCATGCGGGTAGTCTAGGCTACACGGCACGCCATGCGCACCGCCAAACCCGAACTCGGCGTCGCGGTCTGTGGCATCGGCTGGTGTGCCTCTCAGCACATCCGCGCGTTCATGGACAACCCGCACGCGCGCCTCGTCTGTTTGTGCGCGCGCGATGCCGAACGCGCGCGCGCGAACCTGGCGAAGTACGGTGTCGAACCGCCCGGCGTACGGATCACGACCAGCTATGACGATGTGCTCAACTCGCGCGACGTAGACATCGTCGCGATCGCGACGCCAAATCACCTCCACGCGGACGAAGCGGTCGCAGCCGCCAGGGCCGGCAAGCACCTGCTGCTCGAGAAGCCAACCGGCCTCGACGTCGCCGAGCTGGTACGGATCCGCGACGCCGTGCGGCACTCCGGCGTCCGCACGATCGTGTCGTTCGAGTTGCGCTTCAACCCGTTTCTGAGGTTTGCCCGGTGGCTGCGCACGTCGGGATGGCTCGGCGACATCCGGTTCGCGCGGACGCAGTATCTGTCGCGCGTGACCGACTGGTACAGCGGGTGGAGCTGGTCCCGGACGCGTGCGAGCGGCCGCAGCCATCTGCTCGCCGCCGGCTGCCATGCCGTCGACGCGCTGCGCTGGTGCGGTGGCCTGGAGCCGACGGCGGTCAGCGCGTTTCATACGCACTTCACGGAGGGCTACGAATATCCGACGTCGATCGTGGCGAACATGACACTCGAAGGATCGGCACTGGCACACGTCACGAGCTCCACCGATTTCATGCTGCCATACACCTTTCTCGTGGAGCTGATGGGCGATCGCGCGACGCTGCGGCAGGACGTGCTGCAATGGCTCGGCGACGCAGTGGACCTCGCTGCGCTCATCGCCGCCAACCCTGTCGCCGACGTCACGCTCGAGCCGGTTCACGATGGGCGGCCGCCGACGGCGCTCCGGATTCGCTGCGTGATGCCGGATTCCGTGGACGTGACACACCATCCGTTCCAGGCCGAGATTGACGACCTGGTGACATGCGTGCTGGAGGACCGCGAGACCGCGATCAGCGTGTTCGAGGCGCAGAAAACCATGGAGGCCTGCTTGGCTGCGGATCAGTCGGCCGAACGCGGCGGGCAGCCGGTATCGCTGCCGCTGATCGCGGATTGACGCCATACTGAAGGCGATGCCCACACAGCGATCGCGTTCGACCGACGCCCGCACGCGCCTGGCGATCGGAGTCGTGGCCGCGGCGATCTTCGCTGCCGGCGAAACGAGGTCGGACATGGCGACGGATTGGCGTCCGCTGTTCGATGGCCGTACGACCGCTGGCTGGCGCGGTTTTCGTCAGCCGCAGATGCCCGCCGGCTGGCAGGTCGTTGACGGCGCGCTCACCCGCGTCGCCCGCGCCGCCGACATCGTCACCGTCGACGAGTTCGGCGACTTCGAGCTGACGCTCGAGTGGAGGCTGCCGCCCAACGGCAACAGCGGCATCTTCTACCGCGTCACCGAGGAAGACGAGGTGATGTGGCATGTCGCGCCGGAGTTTCAGCTGATTGACAACGCCTACAAGGAGCCGCTCAAGCCGGTTCAGCTCGCCGGCGCCAACTACGACCTCCACCCGCCTGCGCGTGATGTCACCAGGCCGATTGGATCCTGGAACGACGCGCGGGTGATCGCGCGCGGCGCGCACGTCGAACACTGGCTGAACGGCGTGAAAGTAGTGGACTACGAGCTCTGGAGCGACGATTGGGAGCGCCGCGTGCGCGAGAGCAAGTTCAAGCCGTATCCCGCGTACGGCCGTGCGCGGCGAGGGCACATCGGCCTGCAGGACCACGACGGACCAGTTGCGTTTCGGAACATCAGGATTCGTGAATTGAAGGACTGATCACGCCGCCCCACCCGATGACGAGGGAAAGCAACCGCAGAGATCGCAGAGAGCGCGGGAGTCGTTGGTGTAAGACGCGAGTTCTCTGCGTGCTCTGTGTTCTCTGCGGTTGCGTTCGCGCCGCTGGTCCGGCGTCGTTCAGGCTCGCGCACTACGTCGCCTCGACGAGGTGTTTGTCGTAGCCGGCCGCGACGAGCCGCTCGTACGCGGACCACACCTCGTCAGGGATGTCCTGGTGAATCTGAAAGCCTTTGGCCGGATAGAGACGGATTCGCTGCAGATCGCCGACCATGATGCTGATCACATCGTCGGCAGACAACGTGCCATGTGAGTAGCGGCCGAGATACTCGTCCATGGAAAGCTGCGGCGACGTCACGACCACCTCTTTCTCCGGCCACACCTTCCTGAACGTGGCGTAGCTGCGGCGCTCCATGTACGGCTTCTGCACCACGATGAAACGTTGAAGCGCGAGGCCGTGCTCGGCGATCAGCTGTTTCGTGAACAGCACGTTCTCACCGGTATTGGTCGACCGGTTTTCGATCAGCATGCTTTCCCGCGGAACGCCCATGTTCGCCGCGATGCGCGCGAACTGATCCGCTTCAGGCTCCTGCCACAGGCGACGCGTGATCGAGCCGAGCCCTCCGGAGAAAATCACGAGCGGCGCCCAGCCTTGCAGGTACAGCTCGGCTCCGCGCGCCGCCACGATCGCGTCGTGGCTGCACAGGACCAGAATGGCATCGGCGCGCGACACTTGATGGTTCACGTGATGGTAGCGCCAGAGTATCTCGGCGAGCGCACGGATCCGGCCGTCCATTCACGCGTGCGTCAGGGCTTCTGTCCCGCGAGGAAGCGGTCGACACGACTCGAGAGGTCCTTCAGGTACGCCGCATCGCCGGATGAGAGTTCGGTCGTGAAGAAACCGCGGTAGCCGACATCTTCGAATGCGCGCCACACGGCGGGCCAGTCGATGTCGCCCTCGCCGAGGTTCTTCCAGGCGAAGCGGCCATTCGGCCGATCGAGCTGGAAATCCTTGAGATGCACTTTGGCGATCCGCGGACCGAGCGCCCGAATCCAGTCCTGCGGATAGCCGTAGAACACGACGTTGCCGACGTCGAAGTAGGCCTTCACCCACGCCGAGTCGAGCTCGTCGACGTAGCGCGCGAACTCGAGCGGGCTGAGCAGGAACTTGTTCCACACTTCTTCGACCGCGATGATCACCTTCAGGTCCGTCGCCAGCGGCAGCAACCGCTCTCGAATCACCTGTTGCGACCGCCGCCAGGCATCCTGGTACGACGTCGTCGGATCGACGACAGCCGGCACCAGCAGCACGGTGCCGGCGCCCCACAGGGCCGCGTTGCGAAGGGACGTTTCCATCCCGGTGACGCTGCGATCGACGACGGAGCGATCAGCGCTCGAGAGGGGAAACCGCCAGTGGTCGGCGTTCATCACCGAGTGAATCGGCAATCCCGCCTGCTTCGATGCGTCGGCGATCTCGTGCGCGTGATCGCCATCCGCGACTGTCTGCATTTCGACGGCGTCGAACCCGGCCTTGCGCGCCAGCGCGAAGCGGTCGGCGTAGGGCAGGTCCTGCGGCAGCATCGAGACGAGCACGGCTTTCCGACCGGCCGACGCGCGCGAACCCGGCTGCCCGAGCGGCGCCCACGCGGCGGCGGCGAGGAGCGATTCGAGGAACACCCGGCGATCCATTACACCTCACCGGCGCGCATCCGCTCCCTGAGCAGGTCCATCGTCCGCCACGCCATCGCGAGGATCGACCAGGTCGTGTTCTGCGTGCCGCCGCAGACGAACGGCGCCGCGTCGGCGAGATACACGTTCTTCACGTCGTGCAGCCGGCACGATGGATCAGTGACAGATGTCCTCGGATCGCGGCCCATGCGCGCCGTGCCGATTTCGTGGATGGACCAGCCCGGCGGCAGCGGCTCGCGCTCGATCTTGATGTCCTCTGCGTGGGCGACGTGCAGCATCTCCTCGATCGAGTCGGCCATGTCCTGGGCCATCTTCAGCTCGTTGTCGCGGAACCTGTAGTCGAAGCGCAGGACCGGGATCCCCCACGCGTCCTTCACGTCGGGATCCAGCGTGACGCGATTCTCGCGACGCGGCAGCACCTCGCCGAAGCCGCCGAAGCTGATGATCGCCGGATAGTACTTGCGCACGTTCGACTTGAATGTCTTCCCGTACCCGGGAATCTCGTCCGCCATGCTCGGAAACTCTGCGCATCCGCCGCCACCCTGGAAGTGATAGCCGCGAATGAAGTCGGGATGCCGATCGGTCACGTTCCTGAAGCGCGGAATGTACGGCGCGACCGGCCGCCCGTCGTCGAGCGTCGACTCGGTGCCGATTCGCGCCGGGATGAATCCGCTGCCGCGGATCCCCATGATGTGCTCGCTCAAATAGCAGCCGAGCAGTCCCGACGAGTTGCCGACGCCGTCGGGATACGCACGCGATCGCGAGTTCAGCAGGATGCGCGTCGAGTCGAGCGTGCCGGCGCCGAGTACCACGACCCGCGCGGAGAAGTCGAGCACCTCGCGCGAGGTCGCATCGATCACACGGACGCCGGTCGCAGCATTGGTCGCGGCATCGACGAGCACTTCCGACACGATCGAATAGGGTCGAATCGTCAGGTTCCCCGTGTCGCGCGCCGGATAAATGAGCGCGGTCGGCGAGTGAAACGCCGCATTGATGTCGCAGCCGCGCCCGCAGCGGCCGCGGCCGGCACACTTCGCGCGGTATTTGTTCAACACGCCGTCGGTCGTGACGCCGGCGCGGCCGGGGATGTAGTGCCGCCCCATCTTCGCGATCGCGCGCTTGAAGGCGACCTCGACGCAATTGAGCTTGTAGGGCCGTTGAAAGACGCCGTCGGGCACCTGCTCGAGCCCTTCCGTCGTTCCCGAGCACCCGAGCAGCACGTCCACCTTGTCGTAGTACGGCTTCACTTCGTCGTAGGAGATCGGCCAATCGACGTCGAATCCGTCGCGGCTCGCCGCGTTGAACTGCAGCGGTCCGTAGCGCAGCGCGCCGCGGCCCCAGAAGTTCGTCTTGCCGCCGAGGATCCGAGACCGCACCCACGCGTACGGCGTCCCGGTGGTGGGATGCTGCCGTTCGTCGACGACCCAGTTGCGGGTGAACGAGTTGGCGGCGTACGACACCACCGTTTTCGACTTCTCGTATGCGGGATTGCGGCCGTAGGGGCGGTCGAAAAAATTGTATTCGGCGACTGCGATCGGCCGCTCGCCCGGCGGAAGCCGATTTCGCCGCATCGACGCGTACGGCCACTCCATGGTCCGGTACTCGGTGCGGACGTCGATCATGCGGCCGGCTTCGAGCAGCAGGACTTTGATCCCGGCGGTCGCGAGCTGATACGCGGCCATGCCGCCGGCCGCGCCGCTGCCGACCACGATGGCGTCCCAGCGCTCGCGCCCGGGTCTGATCGACGCGGCGAGCTGGCGCGACTCCTCCAGCGCATTGGCCAGGTCGAGCGTGAGTGTACGGTCCGCCTGCATCACCTATCGCCCTGTCGCTTTCTGGCCGCAGTGCGGGCAATCCTTGCCGTTCTCCGTCTCACATCCCACGAAGTCGTGAAGGAACTTGTTGCCCTTGTAGCGCAGCTCCTGATGGATGCCGACCTCAGACGTGTAGTAGCCGCGGATCGTCGCCTGCTTGGTCATGACGAAGAATCCTTCCAGCGGCGTCCGCGGCGCGCGCTCGTTCCGGCTGATGTCGCGCAGGATCGCGTCCGCCTGTCCCGGAGCAAGGTTGACGAACGGCGCCCTGAATCGCGCATTCGATTCGGCGTCGAGCGCAGCCAAACCGCCGATCCAACGCAGCACCTCGTCTGACTCGGTCTCGCTCAGCAGCAGATCGATGTAGTCGGCCACCCGCGCTTCCTTCGCGCCCGGAGAGCGATCGTCGGCCGGGATGATCATCTCGACGAGCGCCTCGAGCGTCCGGAACTGTGAGGCGGTCAGCACCTTGGGTTGCGGCGCAGCATGGGTTTCCTGAATCCGCGCGAAGGCGAGTAACCCCTTGTCCGAGAGCCACGGCAACGCCGCGGCGGATCCGAACGCCTTCAACGCCGTGCGCCGACTCGGTTGGTACTGCTGACGTTCGATGTTCTGCACGGCTGAATACTACCGCTGTCCGGTTCCCCGGCGCAGGACCACGAGGCGATCGGCTTTGACGTCCGTCCAGCGCTCGCGCTCGCCGTCGGGCCACAGGACGACAACCGCCGAGATGTCCGGCGACGACCCAAGTCCGAAGTGCGCCCGCACGTCGCTCGCGGACAGGTAGCTGCCGTCGGTCCGGACGCGGCGTCCGAGCGTCGGGCGGCCTGCGCGCTCGACGCGAATCCAGCTGCCGATCCCGAAACGGTTGGACGGCCGCTGCTCCAGGCGAATCTGCAACCAGTGACTTGCCGTCCCGACCTGATTGAGCAGCAGCCGGACCGGTCCGTTGTTGTTCGTGACCACGATGTCGACGTCACCGTCGTTGTCGATGTCACCGAATGCGGCGCCGCGGCCGATCTCGGCGCGTGCGAAAGCGGGGCCCGCGACGGCGCTGGTCTCCTCGAACCGGCCGGTGCCGGTGTTGTGAAACAACTGATTCCGCATGCGGTACGGCGACGGCTGTCCGCGCAGCGCCTCGACGATGTTGACGGCACCGTTAGCGACGAAGAGATCGGGCCACCCGTCGTTGTCGTAATCGAACCAATCGGTGCCGAATCCGGTGAACGCCGCGGTGAGCGGCGCGAGTCGCGATTTCACGCGCGCATCGTCGAAGTTGCCGCGGCCGTCGTTCACGTACAGCACCGACGTCTCGCCGACAATGTTCGTGACGAACAGATCTTCATCGCCGTCGAGATCGAAGTCGCCCGACGCGATGCCC
>Ga0066903_100006085_pt1 | contig 10618 bp, 6 predicted proteins | sample PanSoiMetaGPlot1_FD_67491 | JGI IMG/M metagenome (GOLD analysis project Ga0066903, IMG submission 67491) | Tropical forest soil microbial communities from Panama analyzed to predict greenhouse gas emissions - Panama Soil - Plot 1 (version 2) | ecosystem: Environmental > Terrestrial > Soil >...
GGTTTGCGGGGTGTGCGACAATGAAGAGCTAATGGCCGGGCAGTTGGCTGAACGACTCGGAATCAAAGCCTGTTTCACCGATGCCGGAAGACTGTTGGATGTCACCCAGCCGGATGTTGTCCATATCACGACGCCGCCGCAGAGCCATTTCCCACTAGCGAAGCTCTGCATCGAAGCAGGAACCAATGTGTTCGTTGAGAAGCCCTTTACGGTGACAACGCGGGAAGCAGAACAGTTGATCCATTTGGCTGAGGAAAAACATGTCAAACTGACTGTGGGTCATAATAATCAATTCAACCCTGTTGCTCTGCGGATGCGTGCACTGATCAACACAGGCTTTCTAGGAGGTGATCCGGTCCATATGGAAAGCGTCTTTTCCTATGACATGAGCGATGGATACGCCAGGACCCTCCTGGCCGATAAGGACCATTGGGTGCGCGGTCTCCCGGGGCAGTTGCTACACAATGTCATCAGCCACGGTGTTTGCAAAATCGCCGAATTTCTCCGCTCGAGCGACCCGCTGGTCCTGGTCCATGGCTTTCAAAGCCCCAAGTTAAGGGCCGCGGGTGAATCGGACCTAGTGGACGAACTGCGAGTCATCATTGCCGAGCACGGCGGCGCGACCGCCTATTTTACGTTCTCGACTCAAATCGCGCCAGCCCGACACGAATTTCGCATCTTTGGACCGAAGAACTACCTTGTGGCAGATCACATCCACCAAACGCTCATCCGTGGTTTAAACAAGAGTTACAAGATCCAGCTCAACTCTTTCCTCCCCCCGTTGCTCTACGCAAAACAATACCTGACTAATGGGTGGAGCAATATTGGGAGTTTCGTTAGGTGCAGGTTCCAAATCGACGCGGGACGCAGGGTTCTTTTAACATCCTTCTATCGGTCCATTTCTGAGAATCGTCCGGTGCCGGTTTCATATCACGAGATCCTTCTAACAGCGAAGATCATGGATTCTATATTTACACAACTCGACCGGTCGGTTCCGCACAAAGCCGGTGCCAACCGCTTGTCTGAACAACTGCAGTTAACGACAGCTTGATTGCCCCAATGGTTTAAAGGCAACAAGGCGATGACTGTGATTCCATGGAACCTTTAGTATCAATCTTAATACCGGCGTTTAACGCCGAGCCATGGATTGCCGAGGCAATCAAGTCGGCGCTTGACCAAACGTGGTCGCAAAAGGAGATCATCGTTGTTGACGACGGTTCTACCGATCAAACACGATCTATCGCTCAGCAATTCGTTTCAAAGTCAGTATCAGTCATCACCCAGCCAAACCAAGGCGCCGCGTCGGCCAGAAACAAGGCCTTCTCCATCTGTCAGGGAAGTTACATCCAGTGGCTGGACGCGGATGATTTACTTGCGCCGAGCAAGATTGCGAAGCAGATGGAAGCTTTGGCTCACTTTCAAAGTAAGCGCACACTTCTCTCTTCGGCTTGGGGTGATTTCACGCTCAGATCCAGCACAGCGACATTTTCCCCAACTTCGCTGTGGCGGGATCTGTCTCCAATCGAGTGGTTGCTGAGGAACTTAAGAGACGGTGTCTTTATGCAAACTGCTTCGTGGCTTGTCAGCCGCGAACTTACGGAAGCCGCTGGACCTTGGGATATTCGATTGTTGGTAGATGATGACGGAGAGTATTTCAGTCGAGTGGTCCTAGCAAGCGATGGCATACGGTTTGCACCGCAGTCCAAGATATTCTATCGCAGAGTAGGGTCCAACCGTTTGAGTCACATCGGTCTATCGCACAAAAAATTGGAGGCTCAATTCCTCTCGATGCGATTCCAGATCCGCAATATTCGTTCCTTGGAAGACAGTGAGAGAGTCCGGTCTGCGTGCCTAACATTTTTGCAGCGGTATATGATATATTTTTACCCGGAACGGTCTGATATCGTTAAGGAATTGGAAGGGCTGGCTACTGACCTAGGCGGTCACTTGGAGGTTCCGGGATTATCGTGGAAATACGCCTGGATTCAGAAGGTCTTTGGCTGGACTGCCGCCAAACGAGCCCAACTCCTTTACAACCAATGCAAATCTTCGGTAGTGAGATCTTGGGACGGTACGCTCCTCCGTCTCAAGATATAGTGGCTGCGGGCACGCTGTGGCGAAAAACGGATGTAAGCCAAAAACTTCCACGTCCAGAACGAGTGGCTCTCGTTGGGCAACTACAACAGCTTGCCGCGACTCGGTGGCCGACTGGAGCCCCCGCGATTAAGTAAATGAGCGTGATGGCCATTAAGCTCGGTGAAACCGATATGTCGTTCGGACGACTCCGTTGCTGAGAAGACTGGAAGGGCCAGTTAGTTGGATCACCGCCGAAAACAATCTGCCGTTGCTCGAAGGAATCCATCAGAAAGTGCGTTGTGTTTCATGGGAAAATCGCAGGCGTGTTCGCAGAGACCGCCTACGATCTGCTCTTCAGGACCAAGATCGGGGATGTGGGCAGGAGAGCGTTCCCAGCCGGGGAAAGACAGGAGATCCCTCATACGTAACTTAATGATTGTATTGGGCAACTGATCATGGTGGCTACGGTTGTCAAAACGCCGACAGATCCATCGAATCGAAGACTTGGCTGCCCTGCTTACCATCATTTCATAACCGACCGCAGCAATTCGTGATCCCAATTTCCGTTGTCCTCTGCACGCACAATCCGCGAGTGGATTATTTGCGTAGAGTTCTACAGTCGCTTAAGGCGCAGACGTTGCCAAAGGAGCAATGGGAACTGCTGCTCGTTGACAATGCCTCCAAAGAACCATTGGCAAAGAGCTACGATTTATCCTGGCATCCATACGCCCGTCAAATCCGCGAGGACGAATTAGGACTCACTCCAGCTCGATTGCGTGGGATCGCCGAAGCGGAGGGTGACCTTCTTGTATTAATTGATGACGACAATATTCTGGCACCAGATTATCTCGAACAGGCGACTGCCGTCCCCACGTCCTACTCGCACGTCAGCGTTTTCGGCGCGGGGACCTTAGAACCCGAATTCGAGAAGGAGCCGGAGACAGTGGTGCGACCATGGATGGGCAGGCTTGCATTGCGAAGCGTGTCTCAACCGAAATGGACTAACAATGTCGCGGATTACTTCTGTGCTCCTTACGGAGCGGGTCTATGCGTACCGCGATGGGTTGCCATGCTCTATTCTAGATGCGTGCGCGAACTGGGGACGTCCGAGGTGCTGGATCGGCACGGAGAAAATCTGTTCTGTGGTGGAGACGACCTTTTTTCTTGGCTGGCTGTTGGGAGCGATACGGGGTTCGGAATCTTTCCGGAGTTGCGAATCACACATCTGATTTCGGCAGGACGCGTCCGGCAAGATTACCTTGTGCGCCTGGTATACGGACACACGTTCTCACATGCCATACTTCGTTACATGGTTAATGGTACAATCCCGTGTCCTGCAAGGGCCGTTCGCCGGCTGCGCATAATCGCTCATGGGCTAAAAAACGGATGGTTCTCCATGCGTTGCCAATGGGCAGAGTCACGTGGAGCAGCTGATGCAACCCGGTTCATCTCAGAGCGGCGGCTTCAGCCGCTTTACATACTTCGGAATCTCTTAAGGACCAAAGAAGGACTGCTCCCAGGATGAGAGAGATTTCTATGCCTTCAATTCCAGTTATTGAGCCCGTTCCGGAAGGGATCTTCCGGCCGCTATGGTCAGTGATGATCCCAACCTACAATTCCGGGAAATGGTTGGGCCACACGTTGAAGAGCGTGATGGCTCAGGACTGCGGACGTGAGCGGATGCAGATCGAGGTAGTCGACAACTGTTCAACCGAAGATGATCCGGAGGCTTTGGTGAGGGCAGTGTGTAGAAGTCGCGTGGCGTTTTACCGTCGTCCAAAAAATGAAGGTGCCATTGCCAATTTCAACGCGTGCATCCAAAGAAGTCATGGACGCTTAATCCATATTCTGCACAGTGATGACTACGTGTTGCCCGGATTTTACGCGGAGATCGAACGACTCGCCGAGGCGCACCCGAAAGCCGCATTGTTGGCAACGCGTTGCTTCTTTGTTGACGAGAACGAAATTATAGCCGGCGTAACAACCCGCATCCCGGAGTTGGAAAATGGGGGAAGATCAACGGAGAGGCTTTACTATGAGACCCCAATGCAATTCCCCGGGGTGGTTATCAGACGGGAGTTCTACGAGGCTCATGGTGGTTACATGCCCTTGCTTGTGCACACTTGTGATAGGGAGATGTGGGCGCGGGCTGTTTCCTCGGAAGGTGGCGTCATTTCCACGAATGTTCTCGCTTGTTACCGGCAATCGGCATCCAACGAGACTGCGACAGTGGTGCGCTCCGGTGAGAATGTGCGCGATTTTCTCCGGTTGGCGGAAGTCTTTCGAAAGAGATACCCAGGCTTCTCAAGTCATCGTGCGCGCCAGATCGCCGCACACGCGGCTTTAAGACAGGCTAGTAGGTTCTCGGCCCTGAATGACACTGACTCGGCCGAAAGTAATTGGCGCCTTTGGGTGGAAAACTGCTCCTGGCTGGATCGGCTGAAGGAGAGTGTGCGTTCATGGGTACGCAGAGTCTTTGGCGGAGATCGGGCCTACCAGCGTTAAACGATGAGCGAATCTGGCGAGAGATTTGGATTCAAAGGACGTATTTGGATCGTCTTAGTTGTCGTTCCGATCATTCTAATCATGCTGGCGGCTTTTCGTTGGTCGCTCGACCACCCTTACGGTTTCTGTTGGGATGAGGCTAAATATATCAACCAATCCATGATTGACGCACAACGGCTGGTGACTGGGAACCTGGTTACGCTGGGAGGGAGGATCCTCATAAACTGCGATGGGCGTCCTCCTGCATATCGGATCCTCTCCCTGCCGTTTCTAGTCTTGTTAGGGTCGCATCCGGCATCGGTACGATTGTTATCTGTGGTATGCTTTGGCCTGAGTTCCGCGTTCGTTTACCTGGCCACGCGTCGTATTGGGAGCCCGGTGGCTGGCGCTTTTGCGGTGCTCGTCTTTGCTTTGTCTCCTGAGGTCGTTGGGGCTAGCAAATGGTACAGCACGGAGGGGCCGCTGTACCTGGCTACTTCCGCCATGCTGTATTACCTGTTCGTATCCTGGACCGCCAGCACGGAGGACCACCGAAACTGGATCGGCCTCGGACTGGCGGTTGGTCTTGGGTTTTTGTCCAAAGCCTCGTTTCTTGTCATCGCCCTTCCGGCTTTGGCATTCTGGTCTGGGGTGAATCGGTGGGGGCGACCGGCCTTTTCAAGCGTGATCTCGCAGCGCAAAGCCGGTCTGCTGGCATTGGTCGTTGCAGGCCCGTGGTGGGTGTTGAACATCAAATCACTCGCACCAGCGGTTCAAGATGCAAGGGGGTTCGCGGCAGATTCGTTGGGACCTCCTTCCCTGGCGACTTATATGAAGTGGCTCGATACGGTAATCCAATGCCTGGTGGGCCACTGGGTAAGCATTCTGATTCTTCTTGTTGCGATTGCGTGGTTGCGAAAGGCTATCGTGAAACGAGAGACAATCCTTGATCCACTTCAAAGGGCAGCGCTGGGTGTTTGCGCCAGTGCCGGAGTGCCGATTGTGGTAACACAGTTGGCCGGTACGAATCACCTGCTTCGGCACCTCTCTCCTGCAGTTATTCCCTTGGCGATTAGCGTGGGCGTGTTATCGGACAAGACTGGATGGGCTCGGTCTAAGGCTGCATTGACCATTTCCAGCCTGCTTTTTGGCGCCCAATTTTTGATGATTATAGCTCCAGTGTTGGTTCCAAACACCCAGCCCGTTGCTGTGGGATTTGTTAATAGTTGGCTGCCATGGAGAGTGATGAGCCGTCGCGATCAATGGGATTGGAGGCCACTGTATAACCTAGCCCGCAATTGCGGACTCGAGGTGCCGAAAATCTCGTACATGGGATTTGGGCCGGGCTTGACCCAACCCAATCTAGAATATCCCTGGGCCGTCCAGGGTGCATCAACGCACGATGCTAAAATAGTTTGGCCAGATGTAAAATGGCTGTGGCGCGTCGAGCAGGGACCAGTGAAGTGGCAGGAAGTTATGGATGACGCCGCGGAAAATGACATCGTACTGACATTGCCGCACTATGTCGGAATAGAAGAGGAAGAAAAACGGGATAATCAGCACAATTTTGAATTCGTCAATCGTCTTTCCCGAGATCCACGTTTCCAAGGCCCGATTCGCCTCGAAGTGGGACGGTTTGCGCCTATCGAGGTTGCGGTCTTCCTAAAGAAGAGTCTTGTGTACCACTTCGGACAAAAAGCAGTAGTGTCACCGTAGGATGCAACGAACAACCGTGAGACTGCGTGGAGTGGAGAAAGGTGGTCAATGGTCGGACGTGGGTTCGGGGGGATTGAGGCCGTGCTTCTGGAATACCGTAGTTGTAGAAATCAGCATGGACCGGAAACCCTCTCTTAATGTCTGGTGCGGCGCGCTCATCGCGCCACTGCGAAAAACAATCTGACCTTTGAGGTCACACGTTCGCAGTTAACCACACTGGAATAGGCAACATCGAACTCAAAGTCGTATCGAGCGATGCGCCTGTCTCATAGAGACGGGTGAACGCTAAATATGAAAACACGAACCATGACAACCATGAACGAAACATCCATGACATTCGGCGCAGGGATCCAAAGAACAGATTCTACTGGGTTGGACTCTGTTGCCGCCTCGAAGCTCTTAGATGCAGTGATTGCCTCGGGTGCCGTGCGGTCGAGTAATGAGGCAGATGCACGTCATAAGACCGTGGCCGACAACAAACCCGAAATCTCGGTCATCATTCCTGTTTACAACGAGGAAGCGAATGTTCAAGCGCTTTGGATACAGCTTCAGAAGAGCCTTGATACCATCGGCAAGAGTTGGGAAGTCGTGATCGTTAACGATGGATCCACAGATGGGACAGCGAGTGTTCTTGATGAGATCGCGGAGGCAGAGAAACGATTCGTTGTGATTCACTTCCGCCGAAACTTTGGCCAGACATCTGCGATTGCTGCGGGAATTCGATTCTCTCGCGGCGAGATTTTGATCCCCATGGACGGGGACTTACAGAATGACCCGAGGGATATTCGCCGAGTAATAGATAAGATTGCCGAGGGGTTTGACGTGGTTTCTGGCTGGCGGAAGACGCGACATGACCCAATATCGAAAACCTTGCCGTCGCGGTTCGCGAACGCAATGATCTCGTTCGTTACTGGGGTGAAGTTGCATGATTTCGGGTGCTCTTTGAAAGGTTACCGTCGCGAAGTACTAAAGGACGTATTCCTCTGCGGCGAGATGCATAGGTTTGTTCCTGCTTACGCCGCCATGCGAGGAGCTCGCGTTGCCGAGATTGTCGTCCAGCACTTCCCGCGGATCAGAGGTCAATCAAAGTATGGGCTGGAACGCATCGGAAAGGTGCTATTGGACTTGATCGTGGTCAAATTCTTCCTTTCGTTTATGACGAAGCCTATCTACTTGTTTGGAGGGATTGGCTTCATTAGCTTCGCCTGTTCGGGTGTGGCCGTATTGGGAGCTATTGTGTTTAAGCTGATCCCCCCAAATAACCCATGGGGCCCGCATTGGCATAAAGACTTTGTTGAGTCACCCTTGCCTCTCGTGGCGGGTTTTCTTGCTGTTTTTGGCGTCTTCATGATGCTGCAAGGCGTACTCGCGGAGCTACTGATGCGAACCTATTTCGAATCACAGGGCAAGGATCCCTACGTCGTACTTAGTGCTCGCAATGCATCTGCAAAAGACTGAGCTATCATGTGTGGGATTGCTGGATTCACGTATCGACCTGGGAGCTGGAAACCAGACGAGGCTGAGCGCACTGTGCTGAGAATGATCGAGCGACTTGTCCACCGGGGACCTGATGCCTGCGGAATATGGAGCACTGAGGGTATCGTTCTCGGACATCGGCGCCTATCGATTATCGATCTCTCGGGTGGTGCCCAGCCGATGACGGATCCGGAGACCGGCTGCTCCATTACGTTCAACGGGGAGATTTACAATTATCTAGAGCTGAATAAGGAACTCGAGGCTTTCGGGGCCAAATTTCGTACGCGCTCGGACACCGAAACGGTCCTGAAAGCCTATGGTGTTTGGGGGGAGAACTGCGTTTCGAGATTCAACGGAATGTTTGCGTTTGTTATCTATGATCCACGGACAAGGAGGCTTTTCGGAGCTCGCGATCGGATGGGAAAGAAGCCCTTCTTCTATCTCCATCAGGCGCAAACACTGGTTTTTGGCAGCGAGCCGAAAGCGCTCCTGGCCCATCCCGCAGTTACCGGCGAGATAGACTGGGAAGCGGCTACCCGGTATTTGCTGCACGAATACGTGCCGGCACCGTATGCCATCTACCGGGGGATGCGCAAGCTGCCGGCCGGCTGTCGGCTTTCTTTTAATCTGACCAACGGCGCGTTGTCGGTAGGCTCATATTGGGATTGCCGGTTTGGGGCAGACTCTTCCGATCACGACGCACACGACGAGAATTACTGGATTTCGCGGTTGAGGGAAGAACTGACCTCAGCAGTGCGTAGAAGATTGATTTCCGACGTGCCACTCGGGGCTTTTCTTTCTGGCGGTGTGGACAGCTCCGCAACGGTCGCAGCCATGGTGGCATTACAGGGCTCAGGAAAGGTTAGGACCTTCTCGATCGCGTTTAATGATCCTAGTTATGATGAGTCTCAGCACGCAAGGTCTCTCGCCAAACTGCTTGGCACGGAACATCATGAAGTTCTTTTGGACCCTGATGATTCCCTAAGCATCCTCCCGATAATCGACAAAGTGTTGGACGAGCCTATGGCAGATCCCTCCATTCTCCCCACATATCTGATCGCGCGCTTTGCGCGCCAGTATGTTACCGTCGCCTTAGGGGGCGATGGCGGCGACGAACTCTTTGCCGGGTACGACACCTTTCGTGCGCTTTCTGCCGCGAAGATTTACAATGGGATCGTCCCTCATTTCCTGGATCGCCAGATTATCAGACCGGCGATCCGGCGTATTCCCGTTCGCACCTCAAACTTCTCATTTGATTTCATAGTGCGCCAGTTCCTGCGAGGCGTAAAGGTGCCCGAGCCAGAGCGTCTGTGCCGGTGGCTAGGCGCCTTCAACGCCGAGGAAGTAACCTCACTCCTCACCCCTGATGTTTTGAAATCGATCGATACTCAGCGCCTATATGCCGAGGCTTATGGACTGCATTCGAGAGTGTCCTCACAGGATGCGGTTACGCGGGACATTTACGGCTTCATCAAGACCTACCTGCAGGATGGAATCCTGACTAAGGTTGACCGAGCGACGATGGCCTGTTCCTTGGAAGCTCGCTCGCCGCTTCTGGACGTCAAACTCGTCGAGTTGGCAAACTCGATCCCAGGCCACCTGAAACGGTCGAGACGGAACCAATTGAAATACATCTTCAAACGGGCGCTACAGGGAATTGTGCCGGAAAGCATTCTTGGGCGCCCCAAGAAGGGTCTCGGAGTGCCTTTGGCAGCTTGGCTACGGGGTCCTCTGAGAGAGCCCCTCAGGGATTCGCTCTCTGAGCGACGCGTGCGGGATCAGGGAATTTTCCGACCTGAAGCGATCCAGTTACTACTGGATGAGCATGGTACGGGGCGGGTTAACCATCGAAAACCGTTATGGACGTTATTTATGTTTCAACGCTGGCTCGATAGTTGGGGAAACAAGCACCACGATAATCATGAAGACATTTCAAACGTCGTGGACTCGTGTGCGTCCGTCGGATTTCGGACAACCCGGCCACAGACGCCACTCGGGAAATCTGCGGTGAGTACTTAGCAATAGACTACCGAATTCCGGTATTATCGAAACGAAGCGAACATTGGGGCCAGCAGCAACTACAATGGTGTGCTTGGATTACTGCTTTCTTGTATTGGTTTCGCGCGAATCACGGTTGGTCTCGGAGTATTAGAGTAGATTGCCTGACAAGCTCAAAAGAGTACTTGTTTCGTTGTGCCGGCGTTGGGAGCGCGCTTGTCCTTCCGCGCGATATTAGGAATGAATTCGGAAGAACGCGATAGCACCCAGAGGAAAATTTGCTTTTATGGGCACTTTGGCTCGCCGAACTTCGGCAATGAGAGCACTCTTCTGGCAATTCTTGCCTATCTTCGTCGCCTGTTGCCCGAGGCGAATGTCGTCTGTGCCTGTACCGCGCCTGAGACCCTGGTCGGAACTCGAGAGATCGAAGCAGTGCCGATCAGCCGCACGCTCCTCGAGCGCTGGAATCCGCGCACTGCAGTCACTGCATGGTTGAGGCGGGTGTTCGTCGGACTGCCAAGTGAATTCTGGCGTGGGCTCGACGCTTTCAAAACACTGAAGGGAGCCGATGTGCTTATCATCCCCGGAACGGGCTTACTGACAGATGCGTTCGGGCTGATGGCGTGGGGGCCGTATAACTTGTTGAAATGGTCATTAATCGCAAAGATCTGCCGCTGCAAGGTATTGTTTGTCAGCGTCGGTGCGGGTCCGGTCTACAGCGCTCTGGGGAAATGCTTCGTCAAATCCGCTCTTTCTTTGGCGGACTACAGATCTTATCGGGACAATGCAAGCCTGGAGTACCTCAAAGGCATTGGGTTTGCGACAAACAGCGACCGGATCTATCCAGACCTGGCGTTCAGTCTGCCTC
>Ga0066903_100006086_pt1 | contig 10617 bp, 5 predicted proteins | sample PanSoiMetaGPlot1_FD_67491 | JGI IMG/M metagenome (GOLD analysis project Ga0066903, IMG submission 67491) | Tropical forest soil microbial communities from Panama analyzed to predict greenhouse gas emissions - Panama Soil - Plot 1 (version 2) | ecosystem: Environmental > Terrestrial > Soil >...
AGATCGATCGGCATTTCGGCGGTTCTTCTTATTCACTGCAATCACTCTTCAAAGATGAACAACGCCGAATCTTAAAAGAAATCCTCGCCTCGACTCGCGAGGATCTGGAAAGTCGCTTTCGCCTCGTGGTCGAACGTTACGAGCCGTTGCTTAAATTCCTCGTTACCGCCGGCGTCCCTTTGCCGGAGGGCCTCGAGACCGTCACTGAGTTCGTTCTGCGTAGCGATATCCGGCGCCAATTCGAAGCCGACCCGCTGGATATCGAGCGACTACGCGCCCTGCTTCACGAGGGCCAGTCGAAAAACATCCGAGTTTTGGATTCCGGCATCAGCTACGTTGTGCAGCATCGGATGGAGTGGATGGTCCAGGACTTGGCTGTCAACCCGGAAGAGGACGGTCGCTTGCCCATGCTGGCGCAACTTGCTGAACTCGTCATGCCGTTGCCGCTCGGCTTAAACCTCTGGAAGGTTCAAAACACGTACTGGGAGATGTTGCAGAACGTGCTGCCTCGCTTTCGTCAGCGCGCTGCCGCCGGCGATGAACAGGCACAGACCTGGGTCAACCATTTTGTCAATTTGGGCAGAAGCCTCGGTTTTGCAACTAAGCATCTTGAGTCCGAGGCGGCGGTGAAGATCGCGGCGTGAAGTTGTTCACTTAGATAAGCAGTTATACAGTTGAGCAGTTACACAGTTAAGCAGGGACGCGGTTAAGCAGTGACGTAGAGCCGGAAAGCCTGAACCGAAGCGCGCGCGAAACGTACGGAGCCCTACCGGGTTCTAACAATGTAAATTATCTCACTAAGTAACTGGGTAACTGTGTAACTATTTAACTGGTAACTAAGGAGTGAGGTAATGAGAAGTCGAGGAGAGGATGTCGCAAGAGCGGAGTGCCATTCGGCGGGTTACATCCCCACGGCGACTTACCGCCTGCAGTTCAATAATCAGTTCACGTTTGCTCAAGCAATCGAGGTCGCCGACTACTTGTGCACGCTGGGGATTTCGGATTGTTATGCGTCGCCTCTCTTCCAAGCGGTTCCTGGCAGCACTCATGGATACGACGTGTGCAGTTTCGAGCAAATCAATCTCGACTTGGGCGGGACAAAGGACTTCGAGAGCTTCGTGCACAAGCTGCAAAACCTTGGCCTCGGTTTGCTGCTCGACATGGTTCCCAACCATATGGGAGCGTCACTTTCGAATGCCTGGTGGCGAGATGTGCTCGAGCGCGGTCCGCATTCACGTTACGCTGCCTGGTTTGATATCGATTGGACACCGTTCAATGCGGCTCTGCATGCGAAAATCCTGTTGCCAGTCTTGGAAGCTCGCTACGCGGACGTCTTGGAAGCTGGAAAACTTAGGCTCGTTCTCGAAGAAGACAGGCTCGCAGTGGCTTACTATGACAGCAATTTCCCATTGAGCCCAGAATCCTGCCGAGCGTTGTTACAGGGCCTTCCGGTGGGCTGGGACGGCGCTTTCAAACTCAACCCATCAGCCGAATCCCGCAAAATTATCAGCGAACTACTGACCAGGCTCAATGGCCGCCCGGGCGACCCCAGCTCCTTTGATGACCTGCACTCCCTATTGCAGCACCAGCATTATCGGCTAGCTTTCTCGCGCTCCGGACTGGAACAAATCAATTACCGGCGCTTCTTCGATGTGCCTGAACTCGTTTCACTGCGGATGGAATTGCCAGAAGTTTTCCAGACTACACACGAATTGCTGTTACGGTTGGTTCGGGAAGGCAAAGTCTCTGGTTTACGAATTGATCATCCAGACGGTCTCTGGGAACCGAAGCAATATTTCGAGCGTCTCCGCGATGCTTGCGAGCCAGCCCCCAGCGAAAAAAGCAAGCGGCCGTTGTACGTCGTCGCAGAGAAGATCCTCGTCGGCGATGAAGCTTTGCCGCAAGACTGGCGGGTTGAAGGCACAACGGGCTATGATTTCTTGAATCGAGTGAACGGCCTGTTCGTAGATAGCTCGAATACCGACGCATTTGCTCGCCTTTACCGTGAATTCACTGGTCAACAAGCGGAATTCAAAACGCTGGTGCATCGCAGCAAAAGGTGGCTTCTGCAACACTCGTTCCGCAGCGAACTGAATGCGCTCACCGCCCAACTTAAAGCCCTCGCGGGCAGCACCCGATATTGGCAGGACTTCACTGCTCGCGAACTGCGCGAGGCAATGACCGAGGTGATTGCCGCCTTTCCCGTCTATCGCACCTACATCGGTAGCGAAACCTCTGCGCCCTCAGCAACCGAGCGCGATTTCATGACACAGGCAATCGCCAGCGCAAGAAACCAGCGTCAGGATATCGACGCGAAAGTCTTCGAATTCTTGGCCCAGCTCCTTCAACTCGACTTTCCGGTGGACCTGAATAAACAGGACAAAATTCGCGCGCGGAATCTCGTGATGAAGTTTCAGCAACTCACCGGGCCGGTGATGGCAAAAGGACTCGAAGACACGGCTTTTTACAACTTCAACCAGCTGATTTCCCTCAATGAAGTCGGAGGCTCCTCCGACCGGTTCGGCATCAGTGTTGACGATTTCCACACTTATAATCTCAATCGAGCAAAGCATTGGCCACATACCCTCTTGGCGACCGCCACGCACGATACAAAACGAGGTGAAGACGCCCGCATGCGGTTGAATGTTCTGTCGGAGGTGCCCTCCGAATGGCGCGACGCTGTCCTGCGTTGGCAGCAGCTCAATGCGGATAAAAAATCTTTGGTCAATCAGCACACCGTTCCCGATCCGAACGATGAATACCTGCTGTATCAAACCCTGGTCGGCGCCTGGTTACCTGACGCTGAAACCTCGGACGGGCTGAAGTCGCTTATCGAGCGAATTTGCGCCTACACGCTCAAGGCGCTGCGCGAGGCAAAGGCCCATACCTCCTGGACCGAACCCAACTTGCCCTACGAAGAAGCTACTCAAACATTCATCAGGCAGCTGCTGAGGGGCTCTTCAGCAAACCCGTTCCTTGACGATTTCAAACAATTCCATCGCAAAATCTCTTTCTTCGGGCACCTAAATTCGCTCGCGCAGGTTTTGCTCAAGCTCACCGCTCCGGGCGTCCCCGATTTTTATCAAGGCACCGAGTTGTGGGACTTCAATCTCGTCGATCCGGACAATCGCCGCCCGGTCGACTTTGGCCTGCGGCGTCGAATGCTCATCGACTTGGAAAAAAGATTCAACAGGGCCCCACCTGATAAATCTCAATTTCTAACAGAGCTCTTATCGGAAACGGAGACCGGGGAAAGTAAACTCTATGTGATTTGGCGCGCTCTGCAATTCCGCCATGCTCATCGAGAGCTGTTCGATTATGGTGCCTATGTCCCACTGTCAGTGAGCGGCCCAAGTGGAACTCACATATGTTCGTTCGCTCGCATTTTAGATGAAGAGATATCTATTACCATTGCGCCTCGATTGATGTTTCGCCTGAACAATGGGACCATGCGCTTGCCTGTCGGCTGCGAGGTTTGGAACGGTACGGCTTTGCGAGCTCCGGCGGCCAACGCGCCACTCACGCTAAAGTCAGGTCATCATTTCCGGAATGTTTTTACCGGAGAAATAATCCCGCACGATGAACGCGGGTCGCTACCCGTTGCTGACGCGCTGGCTACGTTTCCAATCGCAATTCTCAGCCCTATTTAATCTCCCTGCTGAAACCGAAGCAGGTCTTCGCGACTGAAACATTCTTGCAATACGACCCTCCTTCCGCTAAGCCAGCTTTAAACTGGCTAAGCCCAACCGTCGTCGCGAAATGAAAGCATCCCCCCACCGCGTTTCAGCTTTAGGACTTCTCACTCTTATCACGGTTGCTTCGGGTGCCCCACATCACGCAGCGACTATAAAGGAGTATGACCAGGTCTTCACCACGTATCCCTACTCTGATCCTGATCCCGTCCCAACCATGTCTAAGTTTTACCCCTATTTTCGCTACGACGGGTTCACGGATTCGCCCGTGGCAAGAAAGTGGAAGGTCGTGGAACTCTCGAATAATTACCTGCAACTGCTAATCCTCCCTGAAATTGGTGGCAAGGTGTGGGCGGCAATTGAAAAATCCACAGGCAAGTCGTTTATCTATTTCAACCACGTGGCGAAATTCCGCGATGTGGCCATGCGCGGGCCTTGGACCAGTGGCGGCATGGAACCGAATTATGGAATTATGGGGCACACTCCGAATTGCTTCACCCCAGTTGATTACCTGGTTCGTCGCAATTCGGACGGCAGCGCCAGTTGCATCATCGGCGTCCTCGATTTGCTCACCCGGAGCACTTGGCGACTCGAAATAAGCTTGCCGGCCGAACAGGCATGTTTTACCACACGCTCCTTTTGGCACAACTCCTCTGGCCTCGAGGAACCTTATTACACCTGGATGAACGTCGGCATTAAATCTGCCGGAAACCTCCAATTCATAAATCCAGGAACGGAATACCTGGGCCATGACGGCAAGGTCTTCGACTGGCCGATCAATCCCCAGAACAACCACGATATTTCCTGGTACGAGCAAAATAACTTCGGGTCGTACAAGTCTTATCACATCATTGGCCGTCTGGCGGAGTTCTTCGGCGCCTATTGGCATAACGACGACTTTGGCATGGCTCGCTGCTCGAACTATGCGGACAAGCCGGGTCGAAAGATCTGGATTTGGGGTTTGTCACTCGAAGGCATGCTCTGGGAGAAGCTGCTCACCGACACCGATGGCCAGTACGTCGAGGTCCAATCTGGCCGCCTGTTCAATCAGGCCGACGAAAACAGCACCCTTACACCTTTCAAACATAAGGAGTTCGCCCCTTACGCGACCGATTCCTGGACCGAATATTGGCTGCCGGTCAAAGGCACCAAAGGGTTTGTCACGGCCAGCCCTTGGGGAGCCATGAACATTACAAACGAAGGTGAGCGCCTTATCATCAGAATTTCGCCGACGAGGGCCCTACAAGACAAATTGCAGGTCTTCGACGGAACACGCTTGCTCTCCGAGCAGGACGTAAAACTTACGCCGATGCAGAATTTCGAAGAGGTCGTGAAAGTCCAAGGCAATATTAAAGCTCTCCGTGTCACGGTCGGTGGCGACAAACTATCAAACAGTGCCAAATCGGATGATGCTTTGACCCGCCCGACAGAAGCGCCAACGAACTTTGACTGGAAATCGACGTACGGCCTGTTTCTGAAGGGCAAAGAGAGCGCCCGTCAAAGGTTCTACGCGAAAGCCAGGGAAGACCTCGAAGCTTGTCTAAGGACCGATCCGAATTTTGCCCCGGCCCTGGTCGAAATCGCTTCGCTCGAGAACCGCCGTGGCAATCGTGACGCAGCCCGGGATTTTGCGCGCCATGCCTTGTCGATCGATACCTATGACCCAGACGCCAACTACCAATTCGGCATCGCCAGCGCCGCCTTAGGACACAACGCGGATGCCCAGGACGCCTTTGCCTTTTCCGCACTCTCGATGGCTTGGCGCAGCGCTGCTTGCGTCGAATTGGCTAAATTATTTCTACGGCAAAAGCACTACGCACGAGCTCTCGCCAGCGCGCAAGAAAGCCTCGATGCCAACCGGCATAACCTCGATGCCATCCAGGTACAGGCCTGCGCTTATCGACTGCAGCGCGACAGCCTTGCAGCCGAATCCTCCCGCAAGAGCTTGCTCGCCTTGGATCCATTAAACCACTTTGCGCGATTTGAAAAATACCTGGAGAGCAAAGCGACCGCGCGAGACTTCACCGCGCTAATTCGGAATGAGCTGCCGCATGAGACATTTCTCGAACTCGCTGCCTGGTATCGAGGCGTGGGTCTGAATGAAGATGCGGCGAAGGTTTTGGAGTTAGCGCCTCCCACGGCCGAAGTGCTCTATTGGCTCGCTTACCTGCGCCAAGACAAATCGTTGCTGAGGCGGGCGGAAGCAGCCTCACCGGCATTTGTTTTTCCTTTCCGCACCGAGTCGATTTCGGTGTTCGACTGGGCTACAAACCAGTCCTCAGTCTGGCAACCAAAGTATTACCTCGCATTGCTGCGTTGGTCTCAGGGGGAACTCCACCAAGCACGCGAGTTGCTGTCGGCTTGCGAGGAGCAATCTCTTTTCGCTCCGTTCTACGCCGCGCGGGCGCAACTCTCCGAGGCAACTGCCGAACAAGATTTGGAACGAGCCGGGAGTTTGGACCCAGGTCAGTGGCGATATGGGACCATGCTTGTGCGCCAGCATCTGAAACAGAACGCCCCTGTTGCCGCGTTAGCTGTTGCCGCCGATTATTCCCGTCGCTTCCCCACCAATGGCACGCTCGCGCTACTTTATGCCAAGACGTTACTGGCGACTGGCCAGGCTCAACCAGCCGCCAATTTGCTCAATTCATTCAAGCTCTTGCCCTGCGAAGGCAACACCGAGGCCCACGCCCTCTTTCGTGAAGCTTATTTGAAGGTGGCAATGGAGAAGATGAAGGACCAGTCATTCGACCAGGCCTTGCAACTCATCGATACCGCGCGCCAGTGGCCGGAGAATTTAGGTGCCGGCAAACCATACCCAGTCGACGTCGATGAGCGGCTTGAGGACTGGCTAGCTTATCAATGCTATGAAAAGCGAAATGCTGGAGATGCTGCGCAGCCTATGCTCGAGCGTATCGTTAGCTTCGGCTCGCGCCCGGCTCATGGGGACGCCGGTGAAATCATTCACGCTTTGGCTTTAAAGGCTTCAGGGCGTATTAGAGACGCCGAACGCTTGCTCAACGATTGGCTAAAGAAAGACCCCTCAAATGAGCTCGTGAAATGGGGACTGCAGCGTCTCTCAGGCGCGCCAGCGCCGTTACCGTCAGATGTTCAAGATCCTGTTTGCCAGATTCTCGCCTCTTCTTTATGAACATGCCTGTTTGGTTCTGTCTGTTGCCGACACTGTGCGCTTTCGCCGCCGAGCAAAACACCCTTAGCATCATTCCAGTTCCTCAACAGCTCGAACCGCATGACGGCACCTTCGTTCTTCAACCGAGCACCCAAATCTTTGTCGATGGCGACAAGCGTGCGCCCGCAATTGATTCAGCCAATTCCCTCGCCGAGCGGCTACGCAAATCAACCGGATACCCTTTCAGGTTGAGCGCCATCTCAAAAGCGAATGCTCCTGCCAGCGGCGCGATTCTTTTGACCACCAAAGGCGCGAAAACAATGTCCTCCGCTGAAGCCTACGATCTGACCGTGACCCAAAATTCCGTCGTCGTTCGAGCGCGCGCCTCGGCAGGTCTGTTTTACGGTGTGCAATCCTTGCTGCAACTGCTGCCTCCTGAGGCTCTGGCTACGAACCGCGTTACTAATATTGTCTGGAAGGTGCCCGCCTTGGAGCTCGTCGACCAACCGCGCTTTGCATGGCGCGGCTTTTTATTGGATGTCGGCCGCCACTTCTTCACCAAACAGGAGGTCAAGCACCTGTTCGATTTAATGGCTCTCCATAAACTGAATACTTTTCACTGGCACCTCACTGATGATCAAGGTTGGCGTCTGCAAATTAGAAAGTACCCTCGCCTGACCGAAATAGGAGCTTGGCGTAAGAGCATCGGGTTTGGCCTTGATCCTAAATCCGCCTCCGCCTACGGGCCCGATGGGCGCTACGGCGGCTTCTATACCCAGGCTGATATTCGGGAGTTGGTCAATTATGCCGCGTCGCGCCACATCACTATCGTGCCCGAGATTGAGATGCCCGGACATGCGAGCGCCGCGCTAGCTGCGTATCCGCAGTTCAGCTGCCTGGGTGGCCCTTACAACACGGATGGCGGAGAGCTTCCGGGAGTGTATTGCGCAGGCAAAGAGGAAACATTCGAATTTCTGCAAGACGTGTTAGGTGAGGTGTGCGAGCTCTTTCCCAGCAAGTACATCCACATTGGCGGTGATGAAGTGTCATCGGAAAACTGGAAGAAATGTGCCAAATGCCAGGCTCGCAAGACCCGCGAAGGTCTCAAGAGCGAGCCAGAGTTGGAAAGTTATTTCATCCGTCGCATCGAGAAGTTCCTCAACTCACGGGGCAGGATTTTGGTTGGTTGGAGTGAAATTCGGCAAGGCGGGCTCGCCCAGAACGCCACGATTATGGACTGGATCGGCGGTGCGGTTGAATCTGCCAGGGAAGGCCACGACGTGGTCATGACGCCAACAGACTACTGTTACCTCGACTATTACCAATCCACCAATCATGAAACCGTCGAACCCAAGGCGATAGGCGGCTTCCTGCCACTCAGCCAGGTGTATGCGTTCCAACCCGTGCCGGCAAATCTCGAACCTCAATTCCGCTCCCACATTATTGGTGTTCAGGGCAATCTCTGGACCGAGTATATCGCGTCACTGCAGCATGCCGAGTACATGACATTTCCACGATTGTGCGCGTTGGCCGAGATCGCATGGTCCCCGGCAAATTCACGAAATTATGAGGATTTCACACGCCGCCTAAGAGTCCATGTTCGTCGATTCGATTTGCTTGGCGTCAACTACCGCCGCGCGTCTTTGGAACCGAGCCACCAGTAGGCCAACAAGAAATGATCTCGCCAAGCGCTCTTCGCTCGGTCATCAGCGCCTTCAATATTTACGGCGAGTTTATTGGCGCAACCCCCTATGGCAGCGGCCATATCAACGACACCTATTGCGCCCAATTCAATCAGGGTGGTACGCGCATTCGATATATTCTTCAGCGCATCAATCACAAAGTATTCAAGGACCCGCTCGGTTTAATGGAGAACATTCAGCGGGTTACCGAGCACATTGCGGCTAAAACTGCTGCCGAACCGGATTCCAGTCGCATTAGTTTGACCTTGCTCGGTGCCAAAAACGGTCGCTGCTGGCACCAGGACGAGTCAGGTAATTTCTGGCGTACTTACATTTTCATCGAGAACGCGCGCAGTTATGATACCGCAGACTCAGAATCACAAGCCTACCAGGCCGCCAAGGCCTTTGGTCGATTTCAGTGCCTGCTTGCCGATCTTCCTGCGCCACGGCTTCAGGGCACCATTCGGGATTTTCACCACACACCGCGGCGCTTCGCCGCCCTTGAGCAGGCAATCACTGCTGACATTGTCAACCGTGCCATCTATGCCAAGGCCGAAATCGAATTCGCTCTCCAGCGCAAGCCTTGGACTGGCACCTTGCTGGATGCCGGCTTGCCCGAACGCGTCACGCACAATGACACCAAGCTCAACAACGTCATGTTAGATGAAGCTACAGGAGAAGGAGTCTGCGTCATCGACCTCGATACGGTTATGCCCGGTCTTGTCCTTTATGATTTCGGTGACATGGTGCGCACCTTCACCAGTCCTGCGAGCGAAGACGAGCGGGCGCTTTCGAAAATTACTATGCGCTTCCCTATGTTTGCCGCTCTAGTTCGGGGTTATCTCGCATCGGCCGCGTCTTTTTTGACCTCGTTCGAACGGCAGTACCTTGCCTTTTCCGGCAAGCTCATCACCTTTGAAATCGGCGTGCGCTTCTTAACGGATTTCCTCGCCGGCGACACCTATTTCAAACTCCATCGCGAGGGACAAAATCTGGACCGCTGCCGTGCTCAATTCAAGCTCGTCGAATCCATCGAGCAGCAAGAGGAGCATATGCAGTCATTCGTAGAAAGCACTGGACTCGGGACGCGTTCGTCCAAAAGCTGAAACCAGCTGATATCGACCCGCACCTGCTAATTGCCCGCGGTGTATTTTAGTGTGCACATGTCGCGCGACAAACCGTTCTGCCAACCGGGGCAAGACCGGAACTCGAGCCCGGGACTCCCTGAATTCGACAGCGACGATGAGCTAACAAACGGCGTTGGAAACAGAGTCACATTGGGCCCTGACCTGAGGCGTGACTTCGAGCGGCGTCGAAAGGCGATTCAAGCAACGAAAACTTCATTGGAATTTTTTCCTGATCGGAACGAGCTTTGAAGTTGAACAAAAAACCAAAGGAGAAACTATGACTAAAGCAATTCCGGATGGATTCCATACGATCACCCCGCACCTCATCGTGCCAGAAGGCGCTAAAGCTCTGGAGTTTTATAAGAAGGCGTTCGGCGCTCAGGAAATCGAACGGTTCATGACACCCGATGGCAAGGCGGTGATGCATGCGCAAATGAAAATCGGTAACTCGATGCTGATGCTCGGAAACGAGTTCCCGCCTACGTGTCTTTCCCCGAAAAGCCGCGGTGGAACCACCGTTTCATTGTATCTCTATGTCGACGATGCCGATGATGCGTTTGAACGCGCCGTTAAGGCGGGTTGCACAGTGAAAATGCCCATGACGGACCAGTTTTGGGGAGACCGTTATGGTCAGGTCGAAGATCCTTTCGGCTACCAATGGTCACTGGCAACGCACAAGCAAGACTTGACAAAGGAGCAGATCGCGGCAAACGCCAGGAACTTCTTTGCCAAAATGGCAAAAAAGCCTGAGATGGCGAACGCTTAACAAAAACCAAGCCCGATATCCAAGCCCTCTCCCCTTAAGAAGAGGTGAGGGCTTCAAGCGCTTCTGTTTCTGACAAGTACGAAGCTAGAAGCGGCTACGTCTTGATACGAAGGAATGCTCGGCAGATGGCGGGCAGGTAAAGTGAGGATAGGATCAATAGAATTGTGATCACGCACAAGAGTTCCGTCAGAGTCATGCCGTCGCGGCGAGCGCGAACCAG
>Ga0066903_100006087_pt1 | contig 10617 bp, 7 predicted proteins | sample PanSoiMetaGPlot1_FD_67491 | JGI IMG/M metagenome (GOLD analysis project Ga0066903, IMG submission 67491) | Tropical forest soil microbial communities from Panama analyzed to predict greenhouse gas emissions - Panama Soil - Plot 1 (version 2) | ecosystem: Environmental > Terrestrial > Soil >...
GTGCTCGACGTCGGCTGCGGGTCGAGCCACATCATCGGTGCGCTGGCCCCGGGGAGCGTCGCGCTCGACGTCCTGATCAACAAGCTGCGATTCGCGCGGCGGTTCAAGGTGCCGCTCGTGCGCGGCTCGGGATTTGCGCTGCCGTTTCCGGACGCGAGCTTCCCGTGCGTGCTGTGCTCGCAGGTGATCGAGCATGTGCCGATGGTCCCGTCGATGATTGACGAATTGACCCGCGTGCTGATGCCGGGCGGGCGGCTCGTGCTCGGCACGCCCGACTACGACCGCTGGGAGTGGGTGTACATCGAGAAGGCGTACGGCTTTTGCGCGCCCGGCGGCTACGCCGACGAACACATCTCGCACTACACGCGCAAGGGGCTGCTGGAGGAGTTCGCGCGGCGCGGCTACGCCTGTGAAGCCACGCGCTACATCCTGCGCGGGGAACTGATCCTCGCGTTCAGAAAACCGGCGTGACGCGTCCGGCCGCCGAGCGCGCCATGCGAGCGGCCGCGTGGGGAGCGCCGCTGGCCGCCGCGTCGCTCCTGCTCCTCTTCATCCTCGTGTATCGCGTCAACGGCCCCGAGTGGGACCACGTCACGTCCGCTGAGATCTTCTGGCGTTGGGACATCCACCAGTTCACCCCCGCGTTCCTTTTCAAGCAGCACAACGAGCACCGGATCGCGGCGCCGCGCCTCGCCATCCTCGCGCTCGGCCTGCTCACGAAATGGAACAACCCCGTCGAGATGATCGCGCACTGGGCGCTGATGTGCACGACGGCACTCGTTCTGTTCGGCGCGTTCCGCCGCGAGCTGGGAGCCTCGACGCCGCTCTCTCGCGCGCTGTTCCTGTTTGCGCCGATTGCGCTTCTCTCGTTGAGCCCGCGTTCGTACGAAGCGTTCATGGGCTTCGGCTTTCCGCACTATCTGTCGATCCTCTTCTACGTCGCGGCGCTGCGCGTCCTCGTGTTCGGAAGCGGCGGATGGCGGGCGCTCGCGGCCGCCATCGTGTGCGCGGCATTGACGACGTTCTCGCTGGCAAACGGTCTGCTCGTCTGGCCGATCGGGTTGGCGCTGATACTGTCCGATCTCAGGATCCGTGAAGAGCGGCGACGGGTTGTCCTTCACGCAGCGGCGTGGAGTTCAGTCGCGGCAATCACGATCGCCGGCTACTTCCACAATTACCTGCCGGTGGGAGCCGGATCGAGCCGGTGGTTCGTCATCCAGCACCCGGTCGCCGCGCTTGGGCATTTTCTTGCGCTGAACGGCAGCGTCTTCGCCGCGAGTGTCGGCGGCGCGTTGACGGTTGGCGCGGTCGTCGTGCCGCTGTACCTGTTGGTGGGCGGTGCGGTCGTCTCCGAGTGGTGGCGCCGCCGCGCGCGCCCGCCCTACGGCTTCTGGCTGATCGTGGGCGTCCTTGCGTCCGATGCGATGATTACGCTCAATCGCGCCGGCTTCGGCGTGATACAGGCGCTCGACTCCCGCTACACGGCGACGATCGCGCTCGCGCCGATCGGACTCTACTGGTGCGTCACGGCCAGGCGGCACCAGTGGGCGTTCGCACCGGCCCTGACGCGCGCGATGGCGGCACTCATGGTCGCCGGATATGCGATCGTATCGGTCGACGCGTGGTCGCGCGCGCCGTCGCGGTATTCCGAGCGCCGCTGGGTAGCGTATCTGATGTACACGGCACCGTATCAGCCCGACTCTTTGATCGCTCGTGTCTATCCCGTCGTCAACGAGACGCGCGTTTTCGCGTCGGAACTTCAGCGCCTGCACCTAAACGTCTTCGCTGACCCGCACATCAGCTCCGACACGCTGACGCCGACGGCGGTCAGGCCACCGCTTCAAATCGACACGATCGACGGAAAGCTGCGGACCCACGAGCCAATCGCAGTCGGCGCCAGCGACGCAGTCGAAGTGCGGGGGTACGCCGCCAACGCGGACAACACGCGGCCGGCGCGCGCGATGTTCATCACGGTCGACGGCACGCGCGACCTGCCCGCGCAGACGGGGCTCTACCGGCCTGTCGCGCGACAGGCAACTGGCAGGGAGCAAACGACGTGGGGCGGTTTCGCGGGGAGCTTCACGGGTTCGCTGCTCGAACCGGGCGCGCACACGCTGGCGCTCAAAGTCGTCGCAGACGACGGGCGTCACGTGTACGTGACGGAGCCGATCGCGAGGATCGTCCGCCGATGAACGACGCGCGAACGCGTACGTGGATCGCCAGGGCGCTCATCGCGCTCTCGGCGTTGACGCTGCTCCTCTTCATCGCGATCTACGCGGTCAACGGACCCGAGTGGGACCACATCACCTCCTCCGAGATCTTCTACCGGTGGGACGAGGGACGCTTCTCGCTCGAGTATCTGTTCCGGCAGCACAACGAACATCGAAAGGCCGCGCCGCGCCTGGTGATTCTCGGCCTCGGTCTGCTGACGCGGTGGAGAAACCCGCCCGAGATGTACCTGCACTGGGCGTTGATGTGCGCGACGGCCCTCGTGATGTACGGCGTGTTCCGGCGCGAGCTGGCCGACAAGACGCGCGCGATCCTGCTGTTTCCGCCGATGATGTTCCTGTTCGTCAGTCCGCGTTCGTACGAAGCGCTGCTCGGCGACGGCTTCCCGCACTACCTGTCGATCCTGTTTCTCATCGCCGCGCTCGGAATCCTCGCGTTCCAGCGTCCGACCTGGCCCGCGTTCGCCGGCGCCATCTCATGCGGGCTCGTGACGTCGTTTTCCATGTCGAACGGCCTGCTCGTCTGGCCGTTCGGCCTCGCCCTGCTGCTCGCCAACCTTCGCCTGCGCACCCGCGATGCGATGCTCTGGCCGCGCGCGATCGTCTGGACGATCGTCGGCGCGATCACGTACGCGTTCTACTTCCACGGCTACGTCGATCCCGGCAATCACTCGAGCCCGCGGTACATCCTCGAGCATCCCACGATTGCGGTGCGGCATTTCCTGACGCTCAACGGCAGCGTGCTCGCGCCTGCCCCGCAGAGCGCCGAGGTGTTCGGCGCCGTGCTGCTCGTGCTGTACATCGGACTGTTCCTGACTGTCTTCGTGGATTGGTGGCGTAACCGCGAACGTCCGCCGTTCGGCATCTGGCTCGTCGCGATCGCCGTACTCTCCGCGCTGCTCATTACCGCGAATCGCGCCGGCTTCGGCGTCGAGCAGGGGCTGTCGTCGCGCTATACCGCGATGCTCGCGCTGGCGCCGATCGGCCTGTACGCGGCGCTCGCCGTCCGGACCGGGCGGTGGCGGCTCGCCGCGCCGCTGACAATCTCGGTCGCGACGCTGATGATCGTCGGCTATCTGATGGCGTCGGTCGACGCGTGGACGGCGGCGCCCACCGCCGCGTCGCAGCGGCGCTGGATGGCGTACCTGATGTACTCGGCGAAATACCAGCCGTCTTCGCTGCTCGAGAAGCTCTATTCAAACCCGGATCACGTGCGCATCTACGCCACCGAGATGGAGCGGATGCGCTTCAACGTGTTCGCGGACCCGCACATCCTGCCGGCCGACCTCCTGCCGTCCCAGACGCTGCCCGAGTACAGGGTGGACACGGTGAACGATCGGGCGCCGGGTCCGGACACGCAAGTCGAGGTCGACAAGGACGGCGCCGTCGAAGTCCTGGGATACGCATTGAACGACGCCGGGAATGGCCCCGCCCGCGCGGTGTTCCTGACGATCGACGGCACGCGCCATCTGCCTACAGCCTCAGGGCTGTTCAGCTACATCCTCGGCGGGCCGATCCGGCAACACGGCCGCCGCTGCAGTGCGTTCAGAGGCAGCTTCGGCGGCTTCGTGCTCGCGCCGGGCGAACACACACTCGCCGTCACGATCGTGCATGACGATGGGCGGCACGCGTACGTGACGCCGACCGTCGCGCGCGTGATTCGTCGATGAAGAAAGCGCTCCTCGCGTACCTGGCGATCGGGCTCCTGACGTTCGCGCCGATCATGAACGCATGGTTCGTCGCCGACGACTGGGACTTCCTGATTCTCGTCGCGAAGGCCACGAACCCGTCGATCTGCTTCGTACCGCTCGTCGGCCGCTTCCTGCGTCCACTGGTGATGGCGACGTACTACGTCAACTATCACCTGTTCGGGCTGCAGCCATTTCCGTATCACGTGATGCTCGTGCTCCTCCATGCCGTGAACGCGTGGCTCGTCTGCGTGCTCGCCACGCGTCTCGGCCTGTCGAGGCTCGTGGCGTTCGGATCGGGCCTGATCTTTCTGGTGTTCGCGGGCCATACCGAGGCCGTGACCTGGGTCGCGGGCGCCGCGGATCCCTGGCTGATCCTGCTGCTCATTCCAGCGCTGCTGCTCTTCGATCGCGGGCTGACCGCTGAACGGCCGGCGCTGCCGATCGCCGGCGCGTGCGTCATGCTTGCCGCGTGCGTCCTGGCCAAGGAGTCGGCCGCAATCGGGCCGCCTTTGATCTTCGTGTACGGGGCGTCGCGGCTGCTGGCGCCGCTGACCGCGGACGAACGGCGGCGAACGATCGTGCGAACGCTCGCGACGGTCTCGATTTCCGGCGCGGTGGCCGTGGCGTCGCTCGTCATCAGGACGCGAGTCTTCGGCAGTGTGTTCGGCGCGTACTCGCAGCTCGGGATGAGCCGTGGCATGATGCTCGCCGAGGCGCGCGCGTTCGCGCTGCGGAGTTTCCTGCCCGCGGGCGGCAAGCTCGTCGCCTTGTGGCTGCACGGCTTCGACCTGATCCTGTTCGCCGTCGCGGCGGTGTGGATCGCGGTCGTCTTCGCGCGCCGGCCCGAGACTCGCCGGGGTCTCGCGTTCCTGATCCCCGCGTTCGCGATCGGACTCGGACCGGCGCTACCGTTGTCGATCTCGCTGATCAACAGCGTGAGCGAGCGCTACGTCTACGTCGCGACCGTGTTCTCGGCGATTCTCGTCGCCTGGGCCGCCGAGATCGTGTTCGCGCGGCGGCGCGTACTGGCCGGTGTCGCGATCGGGATCTTCGCCGCGGTCCACCTGGTGGCGCTCGAGCGCGCGAATCAGCGCTGGGTGGTCGCCGGCGAACTCGCGCGCACCATCACCGGCGAATTGATCGATCGCGTGCGCGCGGCGCCGCTCACCACGAGGACGCTGGTGATGAACCTGCCCGACACGGTGAACGGCGCCTTCGTCGTCCGCGGCGCGCTGTACGGATCGTTCCACCTGATGGCGTCCGACGTCGCGCAGCCCGAACAGCGCGTCGGCATGATCGCTTCCACGGCGATGGTGGCGGCAACCGAGAGAACGCACGTGCGTCAGACGGGTGCGCGCAGCTTCAGCGTCGCACCGGAATATGCTTCATTTGCCCAGACAGAGCCGGGAGCCCCGCACAGCGACGAATACGACTTCGGCCGCTGGGAGCCGACGCGCTACGACATCACGTTCAAGCCGTCCAGGCACACGCTGCAGGTGCTGTTTACCAGCCGTGGCCACATCCAAACGGCTGCGATGCTGGCCGGTGCGCCGTTCGGATCGCTCGACCTTCCGCAGCACGACGCGGAGTGCACCCGCGACCCGATCCGCTTCAGCGGATGGGCGCTCGCCGACGAGCCCGGCGTCGCCGTCGTGCTCGAGCGGCTGGATTCCGCCACGGGCGGATCCAGTCCGATTGGCTCCGCGACGTGGAAACCCGGCGCGCGGCCCGACGTCGCGGCATACTTCCACGACGTTGCTGGCGCGGACCGCGCGGGGTGGGATTATCTGCTGCCGTGCTCGCTGGCGCGGTCGGGAGGCGCCCGTCTGACTGTCCGCGTCTTCGCCGTCGGGCGCGACGGCCAGCGGACGGCGCTGGGCACGAGAACGGTGGTGGCGAAATGAGCGACAGGGGCGCGCTCGCGCAGGCGGTCGCGGCGCTCGACTGGTATCACACGATCGATCTGGGCGGCGGCATCGTCACGCCAGGCGTCTTCGATCTGCGCCCGCTCGTCTCGAAGTTCGGCATCCCCGAGAGGCTCGACGGCAAGACCGTGCTCGACGTAGGTCCGGGCAACGGGTTTTTTGCGTTCGAGATGGAGGCGCGCGGCGCGGACGTGACGACGGTGGAGCTGCCGGCGTGGGAGGCGCACGACGCGAGTCCCGTGCTGAAGTCGTTTTACGCCTCCGAGGAGGGAAAGGCGGCCGCGCTCAACATCCACGACGCACTCGGCCTCGCCGCGCGCGTGAAGGACTCGCGCGTCAAGCGCCAGTTCGTCAACATCTACGACTTCGATCCCGCCGTGCACGGCCGCTACGACATCGTGTTCTGCGCGGCCGTGCTGCTCCATCTGACCGATCCGCTGCGCGCGCTGTACCGGATTTTTTCGGCGACGAGGGAGATGGCGCTGATCTCGACGCCGATCCACGACGAGGCGAGCGGCGAGCCGCGCGCCGACTTCCGCGGCACGTCGACGGGCCACACGTTCTGGCTGCCGAACCGCACCTGTCTGCTCCAGTGGGCGCGCGCCGCAGGCTTCGCGCGCGTCGAGTGGATCGAGACGTTCGACATCACCGGTCGCGACCGGCAGTTCCACGACACGCACGGCGCGCTGCGCGCGTTTCCCTGAGGTGCGCTGAGGGAGCAGAGAACGCAGGACAGGCTCACGCCGAGAGCGCTGAAAAGCGGAGAACGCTGAGAAATCGTCGGGGACCAATGAGTCGTCCGGCGAGGCCGGCCTTCGGCCGGCCGTGGAGGTGAAGGGAGCGCAGAAAAACGAGTCGCGCGCCGTTCCATTGCGACTCGTTTTCCGCGCTCCCTTCGCCTCCCGCCGCGCGCAGCGCGGCTCGCCGGACGACTCGTTGCCGCCCCGACGGCCGCAGAATCCGCTCACGCGCAGTTCGTCGACGCGCGCAGAAACTGCGATCATGTTCGGCCGACGATCGAAAACGCGCCTGATCTCGCGCGGCGAGGTTTATGCACGCGCAGCTCGCATGCGCACAGAAGAAGAAATCAATCGGATTGCGTACGAGATCCGCGGCGCCGCGCTCAGCATTCATCGCGCGCTCGGACCAGGCTGCTTTGAATCGGCGTACGCTCCATGCCTCGCGTACGAGCTGCGGAAGCGGAAGCTCGGTTTCGAGCAGAAGGTGCCGCTGTCATTGCACTACGAGGAACTCACGATTGAAAGAGCCTACGAGCCGGACTTTCGCGTCGAAGAGTGCGTCATTATCGAGGTGAAGGCGCTCGAGGTGCTCACGCCGATTCACGGGCGGCAGGTTCGGACCTACCTGCGGTTGTCCGGTTGCCCGCTTGGATTGCTGATCAACTTTGGCGCAATCCAGATCTTCGACGGGATCACGCGCATCGTGAACAACTTCCCGGAAGGGACGCCACCCTATTCGGATCGCCGCAGACAGGCGTCGGGGACCAGCGAGGCGTCCGGCGAGCCGCGCGCAGCGCGGCTCGCCGGACGGCTCGCTGCCGCCCGACGCCCCTCTGCTCTCTCTGCTTTTCTGCGCTCTCTGCGTGAGTCGGTTCAGCGCCCTCTGCTCTCTCCGCGTCAGCGTCCTCCGTTCCCTCAGCGCCGCCCTCGAAACCACGCGCGCGCCCGCCAAAACAGGCTGCGTTCCATGTGCGCGATCCGGTCGCGGGCCTGCGCGAGCTGAGTTTGCGCGTCGCGGATCTCAGCGGCCAGATGCAGCTCGTTGGCGCGGTGCTCCTGGAGCGCCTGCGTCAGTTCGCCGCGCACGCCCTCGAGCGTCCTGAGCGCCTCATCGCGCTGCATCTCGGCGAGCCGCGCGGCGGCGCGCGCCTGATCGTCGGTCATCGTGCCGATCCTATCAATCTCGACTACCCGGCAGCCGGGATAGCAGCTGGACGCCGGGCGAGGAGAAACAACGCCGGGCCGTTCGGGTTGCCGGGATCGTCATTGCCGATCTGGATCTTGCCGAAGCCCGCGTCGCGGAGCGCCGCGAGGATGTCGTCTCTCTCCAGCCAGTACGCGTAGCCGGCCGGACCGCCGGAATACGCGCCGCGCTTCAACTGGCCGTACGCCTTGTAGTGAAGCGTGATCTCACGGCCGCCGGCGCGGGCACGGACGTCTCGAGCAGGCTCGAAGAACGATCGCGCGTGCGCGCTCGCCGCCGCGCCCTCGACGAAGTAATGCGTGTGAAGGAAGACCGTATCGGTGACGCGCGCGATCGCCGCGATCAGGCGCAGCGGATTGCTCGAGTGATACAGCACGCCGCTCGCCCAGACGAGGTCGTACCGGTCCGGGCAGCGCTCGAGGTACTCCATGAAATCGCCGAACAGGAACCGCGCGCGGAGTCCCGTGACTTCCTTCACCACGAGCGACTTCAGGTAATTCAGGTCGCTCGCTTCGATCGCGGTTACCGATCGCGCGCCAAGCCGCTCGAACTGCCACGCGGTGTAGGCCTCGTACGGGCCCAGTTCGAGAATCGACAGTCCGCGAAACCCGTTCGGGAGCGCGCTCGCCGCCCACGTGACGCGCACGTCATCAAAGCTCGCGAGCCCGCCCGCCTCGACGCCGTATTCGGGTGGAAGCGCCGACGTCCATGTACCTTTGAAAATGTCGACGGCGGTCTGGTTGGAAGGGGGTTCGGCCGAGAACGTCGCCTCAGCCGATCGAACGTGACGCCGCGAGCGGAAGCGCTGAAAAAACTCGCGGCCCCGCCGGATCACCCGCCAGGCGGCGGTTCGGACCCGGACCGGGGCCGCGTGAGTGGGTTTTATGCCTATCCCCCGGTGCACGGATTCGAGATTGTAAAGAACCTGCTCCCGATCCCGTCCGTCTGTCCGCCGGTATCCGTGACGAGCCAGAAGATCGAATGGACGCCGTTGCTGTACTTCGTCGTGTCGATCACGAGTCCACCGACCGCATGATCCGTCACGTATGGAGGCGGAAATGCGGCCGTGATGTCCGACCGTGCGGCGCGCGGACCGGGCTGGCCGATCGCAACGCCGTCGATGAACACCTGGATGGTGGACGAGTCGGCCGGCACGTCCTTGGGCGGCTGCGTGAGCGCCCAGCCGAAATTGACGAACTGCGTCCCGCAGACGACCGCGCCCTGCCCCGGCGTATCGATCGCGCCGAATGGCGCCGTCGCGTGGGCGTTATCGGTGGTGATCGTCTTCGACCCGAGCAGCGTCGTGTGCCCGTCGACATCGCTCGCGTATGCCGACAACCGTACCGTGCCGTTCCCCTGATTCGGCAGGAAGTTGGTCAGCATCAGGTAGCCCCAGCCCGCATGGTAATTCAGCGGTGACGTCGGGAACAGCGACTGAACGTCCGGCCGCGCGTCGTCGATGAAGGTGCCGTTGCCGATGAACACCTGCTGCTGGCCCGCGCACTGCTGCGGCGTCGTCGTTTCACCGAGCACCGGATCGCGGCAGATCGCGACGTTCGCGACCTCGACGTCGTCGGCCGCCCAACCTGTGACGGCGACCGATCCTCGGACGATGCTGCCGTCGGCTGGCGTGTCGATCGATCCGACCGGGCCGGAAGAGCCCGTCAGGCCGGTCACGTTCACGGCGATGTTCCTGAAATTCCATGTCTGGCCACTCGTTGGCGCGATCGTGACGAACAGCGTCGTCGTCGCGCCGGCCGGGAAGAAACCGCTCACCGCGATCGAGATGTTTGCTGCTCCGCACCCGCTCGTCGGCGAGATGGTCAGCAGACCCAAGGCATTCGGCGTCGCGCTCCAGCACGGCTGGGCACCAGGCGCGGACGTCGTCAGGCGGACGATCTGCGGATCGGTATGAATCGGACCGAGCTGCGCGAAGTACAGGTTCGTGCGATTCAGATTGACCGCCGCCGTGTTGTTCGAGTGATCGACGATGACGTTCGTCAGCGCGTAGGTCTCGTTCAGGTTGGTGCCGTCGTTGATCGTCGCGTAGATCTGATACTCGCCATTGGCGACGGCTCCCGCATTCCACGAGCAGCTCCCCGGTCCTGCCGGCGCGGACACGACCTGGCACGCCTGGGTCCCCGCGAACGTCTTGCCGGGATCCTGGTCGTAGAAGATCGTGACCGTCGCGGTCTTGCTCGAGACCCATCGGAACGTGAACTGATCGGCCTGCGTGCGCTCGAGCGCGGCCAGCTTGATGCGTCGGATGAAGAAGTTGGTCGCCGGCGCGAATTCGTGCGGGTCGAAGCGGAAGCCGTCGAGACCGGCCGCGGCGGCGGTGGCGGAATTCCAGGTCGTGTTCAGGTCGGCGGAATGCGGCTCGACCGGCCACTTGTTCATATCGACCGAAATCTTCGAGACCGTGTTCTCGCCCGCCGCGCTGTTCAACGCGTAGTGCTCGCCGACCGTCTGCACCTTCAGGCCGGTCCCATCGACGACAGGCTCAGCCGCCGCGCGCCAGACCACGCGGCCGATCGACCCGCCCGGGAGCGATCGCGCCTTGTTCGGGATGCCAGCCTCAACCGTCAGGATGCGGTACCTGTTCGGATCGATCCGGTTGATCTTCCCCTTGCCGTCCCAGAACAGCGTGAAGATCTGAGGATCGCCGACAGGATCGGCAGGATTCGCTGCGCCTGGGCCTGCCGCCACGCTTTGCGCGAGATACACAGTCTGCGGGCCGAGGTTCACGCCCGCTTCGTTCGTCAGCGTGAGCTGCGTGATTTGATCGTTGACGACGTTCACCTTGCCGGGGAAGCCGGGAAGCGTCGA
>Ga0066903_100006088_pt1 | contig 10616 bp, 11 predicted proteins | sample PanSoiMetaGPlot1_FD_67491 | JGI IMG/M metagenome (GOLD analysis project Ga0066903, IMG submission 67491) | Tropical forest soil microbial communities from Panama analyzed to predict greenhouse gas emissions - Panama Soil - Plot 1 (version 2) | ecosystem: Environmental > Terrestrial > Soil >...
TTTCTGTGCAGCCAGGCGAGCGCGTTCTGCCGTTCGGAAAACCAGGCGGTTGGAAAAATGGCATTGCCTTCGACCAACTCCTTGCCTCCGGACTCGATGGTGTTCGGAAAGCCGGCCGGGACGTGGAACGCGAATTTTTTGACACCTGCAGAGCCGTAGCGCGGGATGATGCTGTCGTCTCGCCATTGCATCACGCCAGGGCCGAACTGATGGCGAAATTTGGTCGCATCGATCAGCAGAAATGCCGGGCGCACGCGCTCCGCCTCAAGCGCAAACAGCGCGAGCGTTGCTTTAAACGCGCCGTCGGTCATCGCGGTCGGCAACCACCGCAATTCCAGGATTCCGTGGGACGAGTGATGGATGATTTCTCCCCATACATTGTTGGCCAATATGCAGTTCATGGCCGACCTCCCATATTTCACGCGATCGAGGCGTGGTTTGCACCATTGGCTATTGTCGCGTAAGTTATTTCTAACGTAAAGTATAATTAACAGATGTCCCCCAATGGAGTTGCGACATTGTCGGCGTTGAAGAAAATTCAAGCACTCAGCAACGAGACCCGCTTCAAGATCGTGAACCTCGTCCGTGAGCATGAGATGGCGGCTGGCACGATCGCCAAGCGCTTCAAGCTGACGCGTCCGGCCGTATCCCAGCACATCACAATATTGCGTGCGGCTGGGCTGCTGGACGAACGTCGGGTCGGATCGCAACGCCTTTATGTAGTGAGAAGCGAAGGCTTCGATGAGTTCGTTGCGTACGTTGAAGGATTTTGGCGCCCGCGACTGCGGCGATTGAAGCAGATCGCGGAGGCAGTGGAGCGAAGCAAGGGGGCCAAATGAGCGACGAAGGTGGGGAGGTTCGGCTCGAGGTCCGGATCGAGGCATCACCGGAAACGGTGTTTGCGCTGTTGACCGATCCCAGTCAGATGAAGACTTGGTTCGCCGAGACCGTGGAAGCCGATCCACGCCCCGGCGGGCTATTCCGCATCTCCGGTCCGGTCGGCACATCGATCGAAGGCACTTATCTCGAGATCGTCCCCAGCCGGAAGGTCGTGTTCACCTGGGGCGGCGTCGAAGGGCTCGAGCCCGGACAAACCACGGTCGAGTTCCTACTCGAGCCGGAGGGAAATGGAACATTGGTGCGGCTGCGCCATTACCGGCTGCCCCCGCCCACCGTCGAGTCACACCTTCGTGGCTGGCTCCATTCCGGACTGGCCAAGCTCAAGGATGCCGGCGAGGGACGAAAGCCCACACGCCTGTGCTTGAGCGACCTTGCCGAACAAGCGGCGCGATCTGAGAGGAATTGCGCGCCATGAACTGGTGGATGCTGAGTGCAGGCGCGATGGCGTTGATTTGCGCGGCAGGACACGCGATTGCCGGGCGCGATATGTTCTACCGGCCAATCGCGGCGGCCCTGAATAACGCGTTGCTCGCCGCAGTCTTTACCGGCATATGGCACATCATCACCATCCATTTCACGCTCGGCGCTATCGCGCTCCTGGCACTTGGCACTCAAGGCCTCGGCGCTGCGGTCGCGTGGCTGGTCGCAGCACAATTTGCCGCTTATGCCTTGCTCTACATCGCGCTGTCGCTGCGTCTCGGCGGAGCTTTGCGACTCTTTCAGTGGGTAGCATTTGGCGCGACTGCGATTCTCAGCGCCCTTGGGGCCGCCACCAGCCCTTAGTCCCTCTATATGCGCCGCATCGCTCGCCGCAACGGTCGCGCCGACCCCGGCCTCTCTAATATCTGTACTCCTCGATCCTCGACAGCGGAAACGCACTGAGCACATGCGGCGTGGCCGTCGTGTGCGCTGCGTGCACAAATGATCGATCGAACTCCGCGAACCCCGTCACTCCGCAACCCGAGACAGCGGACGACCTCGTCCTCGAGGAGCTCCAGCATGCGATCGACGTCGCGCCGCCGGCGGCGAGCGCGTAGCATTGCAACGTCATGTGAGAAATGGCCTGACGGTCCATCGACTCAACGTTGAACAACGTCTGCTGGATATGGGAGAAGGGCGACCTGCGCAACAAAGCCTTCAAGCAGGCCGCCGCGTCCGCCAACGGCGGGCAAGAACCCCGCGTGTTTAGCGCGAATACTCCGGAGCGCGGCGAGACTGCAGTTGCGCCGCAATGACGCCATGCGTGAACAAGAAATAGGGGACGAGCACCGTTGGGATGAACGCCCACGGCATTTGCTGCATTGCGCCTGAGCCAGGCGCTTCGAAAATTCGCAGCGCGCCTTCCTGCGAGAGCACGCCGAGAAAGATGGCATCCACGAGATCGGCCGTTCCGAATAGATTCCAGGCTATCACCAGGCGCGGGCGCTTGATCTCGAGACCGCCAAGCAGGATTGGAATGGCAAGAACGCCGGTCATGATGTCGCCCCAGCCAGCAAGGAGGGGGAACGGACCGGAAAGCCGGCCTTCGCTCGCAAGCAACAGGAACATCACCGCGAGGATGCGCCCGATATTGAGACCGATGAGGAGTCGCGTCGGCAGTGCCAACAGCGCAGCGCGCCCTGCCGGCGTCGCGGCGACGATTGCACCCGCCACCAGCGGAGCGGCAACATACAAGCCAAGGAGGGGGAACGGCTCGCCGATTGCGATCCAGCCTGCCTGTCCCGATGCCGCGGCAAAGCCGATCCAGAGACCGGCAATCGCTGCAAAGGTCAGCTTACTGGCGTCGCTCGTTTTGAGGGCCGCGGCAACCGCCGCAACCACCACGACCATGAGCGCACTGGTCCCCATCGTGCCGATGAAATCGAGCATCGTTTCCTCCCTGAGCGTTTTCTTGATCGCGGCGAACGCGCCACGGAGCCCTCACATCGTCAGGGATGATGCCGACACAAGTACATTACTTTCTGACTACCGAGTTGATAATCAAAAGCTATCGTAGAAGGGAAACACCCGCGCGACAGGCTACCGAATGAGCGCTCGTAGGACGTCCAATTGCGCTTGAAGGCGTCGCCGCTTAGGGCAACAGCGTCGAGCATTCAAGACTCGGCAAACGATTCTGTGCAGCAAGCATCTCTCTCACGCTTTGTTCGGCCGCAACAGAATCCAAAATATCAGTCCGTGGATAACAAGCAGCGGCGGCACCACAACGGTCGGGATGAAATATGCGGCTCCCAACGAGCCGGCATCGACGTGAGCACCGATCTGGCCTTGATAAACCGCGTAGAGCAAGTCGGCGGAGCCCCACAGATTGAGCAGCCACACAACAGGGATCGCCAGGAATAAACGCGCGCCCAGAGCCAATGTCGCGATTACGGCGAGGAGAGCTGCAACGAGATCACCGTACGCGGCTGGAGAGGCGAAAGCCGAAGGGAGCGACGAGGAGACAACCCCCGGCACCAGAAAGCTCAATCCGACGAAGCGAAACATGTGCGGAGCCACCAAGGGAATGAGCGCCCCGTCTCGAGGCATGCGCTGCAGCCGCGGCCAAATGTACAGCTTGGTGACAATTCCAAAGGCGAGAAAACTCATGAGCACGCTAAGTCCAAAGAGCGCTTCGGTCGTCATAGAACCTTCTCCTCGCGCCAGGTCGCTCTTCTTCCTGCTCACCTGCCGGCAAATTCGACGATCAGCTCGCGCAATTCCTGTGGGCGATCGAGAGACAGGAAATGTCCTCCATTGTCCACGGTTACCATCTGCGCGCCGGCAATGAGATCGCGATCGTGTTCGCGCTCGCTTGATCTCGACCAATCCTGGTCGCCCCAGATCAGGAGTACCGGCACCCTGATGCTTGTATAGATCCCGGTTGCCTCCTCCCAGGTCGCCGAATTGCGCAGAAGATTGATGAACCCGCGATAGTGACCGCGTCGGTTGCCCACTTCATACATTTCCCTCAAGAGGGTGGGTCGGATGCTCCCGGGAATCGCGACACCGCCTTGGAGAACGGCCTTCATGATGATGAAGTTTCGCAGGCGCATCACGACACTTCCGAAAAACGGAACCTGCGATGTCCACGTAATCATCCATCCCAGCAGCGAGCTGCGGGCCATTCCGCGGCCCTTGGCATAGTCGTATGGATTGACCGCGACCACGCGGACGACACGCGCATTGTGCTGTCCAGCGGTGATCAGCGCGATGGAGCCGCCGATGGAAACCCCGCAGAGGATCACGTCGCGAAGGTCAAGAGCATCCAGAAATCCCCCTACGGCGCGAACGAAGAATTGCGCGTCATATGCCGCGGCCGGGATGTCCGAATAACCATGGCCGGGGTAATCGAGCGCGTAGACAGTGAAATTTTCCGCCAGGCCGGGAACGACCTTCTCGAAAAGATCGAGCTGCGTGCGCAGTGTGTGGAGCAGCACAAGGTTCGGCCCGGCGCCCGCCTTGATGAAGCGAATCTGAAGACCGCCCACGTCCGCATGCCGGATCGGGATTCCGGCGGCCCAGACTAACTGTTCCGGCGGTTTCGGAACCGGTCGCAGCGCCTCGACGAGATAGGACGCGGCGACCACGGCTACGAGCGACGCGAGGGCGACAAACAAGATCCAAGTCACGCTCATGTCCCCGTCCCTTGCTTCTGCCGACGCTCCCCCTTACGAGTTTGCGCTGCCTGATGTTGCGAAGAAAATGCCATTGTCGCATCGAGTTCATGCGCGCTTCGTATTGCGCGGGTTGCCATCGCTCGATCGGGACGCGCCGAAAAAAGTGATCATCTCGGCTTGGGAACTTATCTGCATATGCATACTTATTCGGCGAAAGTTCAACGGATTCGAGGGGAAATAATGAGCGATCCAATCGATCTAAACGAGATATCTGGCTGCACCTGCCTGCGCGCGCGCCGCGCGGCCCGGCAGCTTTCCCGACTATACGATAGCGCGCTGGAGCCGGCAGGTGTGACCGTCAATCAACTTGGCGTACTTGCGAAACTTCTCGGCGCCACGCTGCGCAGCCCAAACGGAATATCCGTCGGCGCCCTAGCCGAACGCATCGGAATGCATCCCTCAACTCTCAATCGCGATCTTAAACCATTGAAAAAACGAGGATTTGTTGGCGATGCCAGGGATCCGAATGATCGCCGTGCCCGAGCCGTATTCATCACCAAGAAGGGTCAGAGCAAGGTGCGGGAAGCCATGCCAGCATGGCGGCGCGCGCAAGCGCAGGTGCAAGAGACGCTGGGCCACGAGGTCGTGCTTTCCTTGAACGCATTGCTCGACGTCGCCTATGCCAAGGTCGCACTGTGACAATCCGAGGGCCGTTAACAGGATTGCGGATCGCACTAGTAATGTGCAATTACATGCTTATCTGATGCTCCGATATCGGGGACAATGATACGCGGCGTGAAAATAAAAGAGACCATGGGAGGCGCATATCTTGACGCTTTGCTATTGCGCCGAAGGTGTAGGGTGGAGCTGTATCAAATCAGATATTTTCTTGCCCTTTGCGAGACGCTGAACTTCGCGCGCGCTGCGGAGCAATGCAACGTCTCACAGCCTTCGCTTACCCGCGCGGTCCAAAAATTGGAACAAGAGTTCGGGGGCCTGCTGGTCCGCCGTGAGCGCCGCCTCACGCATCTGACCGAGCTCGGCGAACTGGTGCGGCCGATGCTCAGGGAAGTCCTGTCGCACTCAGCGCGTACGGTCGCTGCTGCCAAGCGGCACTTGAGCGGACATCGAAAGGTCCTTCGATTGGGGATCATGCCCAGCATCGGCCCGGTGCGTTTGGGGCCGTTTCTGGCGCAGTTCGGCGTTCAGAACGACGACGTCGAATTGGCGCTCATCGAGTCCCCCCTCCAACGTCTCAACGATTTGCTGCTGGCGAGCGATCTCGACGCAGCGGTGGTGGCCTATGTCAGCCGCCCGGACAAACGGTTCCGATTCAGCCACCTTTATCAAGAGCGCATCGTCATCGTTGCGCCGAAGGGTCACCGCTTTGAGCAATTCAAAGTTGTTCGGCTGCGCGACCTTCAAGACGAGAATCTGCTGTTTCGCACGAATTGCGACATGGGCGATTTCCTCCTCAAAACCTGCCGCGAGCAGGGGTTCGAGCCGCGCATCATCTATCGGAGCACGCGCGAGGACTGGGTCCAGACGATGGTCGCGTCAGGTTTCGGAATCACCGTCATGCCGGAGTTCACCCACACCGACGTCGCAACGGTCGCAAGACCGGTGGTCGATCCGGATCTTGTTCGCCAATTGTCGCTGGTCACCGTCGCCGGGCGCCGCCAGGAGCACGCTGCCGCCGTGCTCATTCGAGCCGTCCGCGCCGCGTGTTGGCAGGAGGAAATGCCAAAACGTTCCAAGCAAGACGGACTGATGTCAATTTCCAAGCTGCTCAAATCGATGGCGGCCCCCGACGAATACAATTCGGCGGAAGTTCCGTGAGCAAAAGGGATTGCATGATTGCTCCGAACCGGGCCCCTAATATTTGTACTCCTCGATCCGCAGCAGCGGGAACGCGCTCAGCACATGCGGCGGCGTTGTTGCCTGTGCCGCATGCACATACGAGCGATCGAGATCGGCGAACTTCGTCACTCCCAGCAACCCGAGGCAGCGGACGACCTCGTCCTCGATGAGCTCCAGCATGCGAACGAGCGCAGTCGTGCCGCCGGCGGCGAGCGCATAGCATTGCATGCGCCCGAGCCCCACGAGATTGGCTCCCAGCGCGATCGCCTTGACAACGTCGGCGCCACGCGCAAACGCGCCGTCGATGATGATTTTCGCGCGGCCGGCGGAGGCTTCGACAATCTCCGGCAGCACCTCCATTGATCCACGGCCGTGATCCAATTGCCGGCCGCCGTGATTGGAGACGTAGATCCACTCAACGCCGTGGTCGAGCGCGATCTTCGTGTCCTCGGCGGTGGCGATGCCCTTGAGCACCAGCGGAATATCGAATCGATCCTTGATCCGCTTGACCGTGCGCCAATCGAGCGCGGCCTGAAATTCGCGTCCGGTCGCGCGACGCCGGCCAGCCACGACATGGCGCTTGGCAATATCGCGTTCGCGCCGCGAGTAGATCGCCGTGTCGACGGTCATGCAAAACGCGACGTAGCCATTCGCGATGGCCCGCGCGACGTGATCATCGACCCACGCTTCATCGCCGCGCACATAGAGCTGAAAGATCCGCGCGCCATCCGGGGCGATCTCCGCAACCTTCTCAAGACCCGGCTGACAGACTGAGCTCAGCATATGGGCGACGCCGAAATCTCTCGCGGCCCGCGTCACCGGATCGGCGGCGCCGTTGTGAAACGTTTCCAGCGAGCCAACCGGAGCAAACAGAACGGGCATTCGCAATCGGCGGCCGAACGCGTTGACCGACGCATCGATCTTGCTTACGTCGCGCAGCACGCGCGGTCGGAAAGCCAGTTGGTCGATCGCCAGGCGATTGCGGCGCAGCGTAGTCTCGGTCTCGGTGCCGCCGACGATGTAGTCCCAATCGTTCTGATTGAGATTCTGTCGCGCCTTGGCGACGATTTCGTGCAGCGCCTGAAAATCGGCGCCGGATGCGGCCAGGCGCACGGCCGCCGCCTGCTCGGGGGTCTGTTCCTTCATGTCTGTCCCTATCCCACGGCCTGCCGCGCGACTTGAGATTGGGCCGGGGGCTCGGCCGCTTTCAACTCGAACAAGGTCGTCTGCTCAAGATCATCGTCGAACCACGCAGTGATACCGGCGCGGCGTGCTTCGATATAGGTCGGGTGGCAATTTTCCAGCACCATCGGGACGTCGTGGCCAGGAACCAGGATCGTGTCCGGCCGTCGCGTCCACAGCTCCCAGATGCGGGCGATGCTGGCGACGCTCGCACGTTCGTCCATGGTCATGTCGGCGCTGCGGGAGACGAGCTCGGCGCGGTTCTTGGCGGCGTCGCCGGTAAAGAGCACGTCGCGATGCGGCGTGGACAAAAAGAAAATCAGATGACCTGGTGTATGGCCTGGCGCCGCATAGGCGGTCATTCCGGGAAACACCTCGTCGCCGTCACGCACACTCCGCAAACGCGGGGAGATTGCGAGATCGCGAATATAGAGATCGGGCACCAGCAGGTGCCCGATCGGCTGCGCGGCCGCCCAGTCGAGCTCTTCCGCGGCGATCACGATGCGGGCATTCGGAAACATGATCCAATTGATGGAATGGTCGTAATGCGCGTGGGTCAGCAGCACATCGGTGACATCGGCAGGTGTGAGACCACGACGATTGAGCTGATCCACGATCAAGCGCCGCATGCCGAACGATCCGGTGTCGATGAGGACAACGCGACCTTCCCCACGCAGCAGAACGACCGTGCTCCAGCCGAGGCCACCATGGCAGACTGTCTTGCCGGGGAAGCCCTGCACCAGAATATCGATATCGAAACTTTCGACGCGCATCTTTTTCCTTATTCGACCTTGATGACGAGCTTGAGGGACCATGCGAGCAAAGTCGTGACAAGCAGAATGCCGGCCATCGCCAGCAGGCCGTAGGTGAAGGATCCGGTGACGTCCTTGAGCCAGCCCATCAGGTAAGGACCGGCAAAACCGCCGGCGGTGCCGATGGAGTTGATAAAGGCGAGGCCGGTCGCGGCACCGATCGCGGTCAAGAACCGGGTCGGGATCGGCCAGAAAATGGCTCGCGCCGAGGTGATGCCGACCAGCGCGACGGTGAGCGCCGACAGCGCGATCGCGAGTTGGGAGGACAATACCGAGGCGGCCAACCCCAGTGTCGCGAGCGCACAAGCGATGATCAGATTGCCGGTTTTCTTGCCGGTCCGATCGACGTGCCAAGCCCACCAGATCATGGCGATGGAGGCGAAGACGTAGGGCACGGCGGCGAGGTAACTCGCGGCCTGGTTCGACACACCGCTATTCTTGATGATCTGCGGCAGGAAGATGAGGACGCCGTACGAGCCCAGCGTGAATCCGAACTGAACCAGGGCAAGGATCATGACCCTGATGTCCAGCAGCGCCGACGAAAAGCTCGCCTTCGGCCGTTCGCGGCGCTCTTCGGCCAACATTGCCTTGAGCGCATCCCGCTCCTGCGGCGAAAGCCAGGATGCCGTCTCCGGGCGATCGGCAAGGAGCCACAGAACGACAAATCCAAGCAGGACCGCCGGCAGTCCCTCGATGATGAACAGCCATTTCCAGCCCTGCAGCCCCCACAATCCATCCATCTGCATGAGCAGCGCAGAGATTGGCGCGCCGATCACCGAGGATACCGGGATAGCGAGGAGGAACCAGGCCAGCATACGAGTGCGATACTGGGTCGGAAACCAGGCTGCGAGATAGAAGGTGACCCCAGGAAAGAACCCGGCCTCGGCCAGGCCGAGCGCGAAACGAATGGCATAAAAGGAATAGGGTCCGATGATGAAGGCGGTGGCGGCGGAGACGAGGCCCCAGGTGATCATAATCCGGGCAATCCAGCGCCTAGCCCCAAAATGGTAGAGCGCGAGATTGCTGGGGATTTCGAAGACGGTGTAGCTCAAGAACAATATGCCGGCACCGAACCCGAATTCGGTCGCGGTCAAGCCGAGATCCTTGTTCATCGTCAGCGCGGCGAAGCTGATATTGCTCCGGTCGAGGTAGTTGACGATGTAGGCCAGGGTCAGGAGCGGGACGAGCCGCCAAGCGATTTTCTTCAATACTTTCTGCTGCAGTGCGTCCACTCTCGTCCCCCCCGCCCCGTCGTTTTGCCGGTCATCGCGCCGGCCGTTGCTGGCGATTTGACCTTGGAACATGGACACATACAAGCGGTGGGGCCGCAAAGCGGGGCCTTTTGCCGCTGCAAATGGCCTCGATCTTGGCCGGGTCCGGCTGTTCACTTCCGTGGACGCGCGCCACGGGACGAAACCAAAGACGCGGATATCCGTAGGAAACCATTGACGCTGCAGGAGATGTCGGGTTCATGTAGCCCCGAATCGGGGTCTTGGAGACGGTGAGTGCATAGCGAACTACCCGGACTGGCGGGGGGAAGCGGCGCTGGTTTACCGCCGGGCGCACCACGACAGCCCTTCAACCTCGCGCTTGGGGTCGAGCGCATCGGCCTCATCTCGCTGAAATTTCCGCGTGTCATCGCCGTCCTCGCCGTTCTCTTGTCGGTCTGGGCCGCCTTCGGCGTGGACCGCATCAAGGTGGACGACTCGCTCAGCCAATTGTTTCGCTCGGACACACCGGAATTCAAACAATACGAAGAGGTGACGCGGCGCTTTCCCTCCAGCGAGTTCGACGTACTGGTTGTCGTCGAAGGCAAGCAGTTGCTCACGCGCTCCTCGCTCGAAAAGTTGCGCGATCTCGTCACCGACCTTCAATTGATCGACGGCACGCGTGGAATCATCTCGCTGTTCTCGGCACGCCAAGCGCCCGACAAGAGCGGACAGATTCCGCCGCCGCTGTTTCCCGCGGACCTGCCCGAAGGCGCCGCCTATGACGAGCTTGTCCAGCGGATCATGGCGAACGAGATTATTCGCGGCAAATTTCTGTCAGAAGACGGCGAGCTTGCCCTCGTCGTGCTTGCACTCGATCCCGCGGTCATCGAGGGCAAGAGCCTGAGCAACATCGTCGGCGAGATCCGCAAGACGATGAGCGACGATCTCGCCGGCAGCGGTCTCAAGGCCGAGCTTTCCGGCGTTCCGGTCATGCAGCTCGAAATTCGCAACGCAGTCGAGCGCGACCGCGTTCTCTACAACGCGTTCGGCTTCGC
>Ga0066903_100006089_pt1 | contig 10616 bp, 13 predicted proteins | sample PanSoiMetaGPlot1_FD_67491 | JGI IMG/M metagenome (GOLD analysis project Ga0066903, IMG submission 67491) | Tropical forest soil microbial communities from Panama analyzed to predict greenhouse gas emissions - Panama Soil - Plot 1 (version 2) | ecosystem: Environmental > Terrestrial > Soil >...
GACCCCGACGCTGTCGCTTGCAGGCCGCGCAGAAGCTGGTAGCTGTAGCCAGCGGCGCTGCCGTTGAACTGGATGCCCGCGACGTCGAGCCCGCCTGCCGCACCGCTTCGCAGCAGGCAGTAGAGCCGCAGCGCCGCATAGGTCGCCGGGATGCTCGAAACGTCGATCGTCGCCGCAGCGGCGGCGAGCGCTACGTCGGCGATTTTGACGAGCCCGGCGCCCGCAGTCGCAGGAATCTGAGCGGCCGGGACCTTGCCGGTCGCATCGAGGGTGGCAACGCCGTTCGGCTGCCCGGCGAACGGCAGGTCGCCGACGGCGATCGCCGACCACAGCATCGCGCCGGACGCGCCGCTCTTGAGCCACTGCCCGGCCGTGCCCGGCACGGGCGGCAGCGCGTTGTCGACGTCGGTCGCCAGCTCGTTCATGTCGGTCGGGACGTCGGCGGGGTCGCCCGGTTCCGGATAGCGAAGCGCATGCTTGGTCGTGGTGCCCATGGGGTCCTCCTAACCCGCCTTGAGCTGGGCGTAGGTCGGTTGCAGCGGCATGAGTCGAGCGAACGCAGTGCCAGGCCAGGCGCCCGCCGCTTTCGGCCCGTAGAACCGGAGCGACGTGCGATCGAGATAGACGGCGCCGTTGTCGCCGACCGTCCCGGACGGCGGGCCCGTGCCCGACACGAACGTGACCGGCGGGGGCGTGCCGCCCCCACCGCTGACGCCGCCGACGGCACCCAGCGCCAGGATCAGCGAGTCGGCCGCGATGCAGTAGACCGGCTCGCCGACCGTCGGCACATAGGAGCTGATACGCGGGATCGTCGTCTGCGTCCCGGCCTGGTCGATACGGACGGTGTCGGCGTCAGGGACCGACGCCACCTTGGCGATCAGGGCTCGCACCCCGGTGGCCGATAGCTGCTCGCGCAGCACATAGGACAGCGTGCGTGTGAACGGGACGGTCATGCGGCCGAATCCACGTGGCTCGTCGCTATGACTTCGAGCGCCCCGTCGACGCCGAGCCCCAGCCGGACGGCGTTGACGAGCTGCTGTTCGGTGCGCCCGTCCGGCCACACGATTTCGATCAGGTCGCCGGGCTCAAGCGCGGGGTTCGGCAGCCCTTGCAGCTCGAACGTCTGCGCGAGCCCTAGCCGCAGGTTCAGCAGCGACCGGGCTGTGCCGTCGGCCTGCGCCTGCGACGACACGGCCGTCGACGACGAGATGAGCGGCACGTGTCCGAACGGCCCGCCCCAGCGTTGCGGCGCCGTCGGGTCGTCGTAGGTGGCGAGCGCGTAGAGGGGTGGCTGGTCGTAGTTCGTCTGGCCGCGCACGCTGACCCCGTTGCGGACGCTGCTGCGGTCGATCGTCTCGACGACCTGGATGAGGCTGCCGGTGGCGCCCGCGTCGAACTGCCATGCGACCGTCGTCGGCGCCGTGCGCGGGCGGATGACGAAGTCACCGAGATGGTCGAACATCGCCTCGGCGCCGACGCTGGCGGCGAGGTCGGCGACGGCAGCGGCCCGGTCCTCCTCATAGACGACGCCCGCGAGCAGCGGCTCGCTCGCCGGGGTCGTGAGGACGTGGTAGGCGATGCTGCTGCCGAACACCTGCTGCACGGCGGTGACGCACGCGTCGGACGGGTGGACGCCGCTGGGCGCGTACGGGGTGACGAACCGTTCGTCGATGATCTGCGCCATGCGGTCGTTGAGCGTCAGGCTGCAGGTCCGTGCCTGCTCGTCCCACACCGTCGAGTCGACGCGGAACCGTCCAAGCTGGACGCGCTCGACGGACCCGTCGGCGTAGCTGATCCCGCGCTCGATCGTGCAGTAGCCGCCGTAGGCCAGCGTGCGAACGAGGTCACGCACCTGCTGGTCGGGCAGCGTGAACGCAATCTCAAGCGACGCCTGCCGACGGATCTGCGCGTCACGGTCGATGGTCACGTCGCCGGACAGGACGCGCACCTCGACGGGCGTCGTCAGCGCGGTGGGCGCGAACACGAACGCGGCGATGCTGACCGCGTGCGACTCGCGCAGCGCCGTCAGGAAGCGGTTGGTCACGGTCAGCACCTAGACGTCATCCGGCAGCCAGGGGATGACGGGGCTCGCGTCGATGCCGGTGAACGTGTAGAGCAGCGCGTCATAGGTGCCGACCGCTGCGAGCAGCGCCGCATAGGTGGCGAACGTCGCCTTGACGTTGGCGTAGGTGTTCGGCGGCGTCGGCACGAAGATGGCCGGGTCAGGCCGCTCGACTTGGATGACCGACACCTTGAACCGACGCGCGGGCGCGTCGCCGGGGCGCAGGAACCGTTCCTCGACGAAGTCGGTGACGCCCAGGTACATGTTGCCGATGCCCTGGTCGGGCGACGTGCGCAGCAGGAACGGGTAGCCGCTGCCCAGCAGGTTCCTGACCTGGTCGCGCTCGCTCAGCGTGTCGGTCAGGACGTTCAGCTCGCTCGACGGTGTCCAGGCGGGCAACGACGTGAGGACGGGCGCCCGCCGGTTGAGGATGCGATGGACGCCGACGGCCGAGGCGAAGTCGAGTTCGTCCATGCTTTCGATCGTCAGCGGCAGCGAGTTGGTCGGCCGGGCGAGGTCGACGAGCCAGGCCGGGCACTCCCCCCACGCGGCCGTGAACGTGGCCGTCGCGGTGCCGACGACGGTGGCGCCGTCGTACACGGTCACGGTGTAGGTCACCGCAATGTCGAGCGGCACTTCCCAGTCGCGCACGATTTCGGTCGGGATGCTGACCGGCGCGTTGACGGCGCCGCGCACACCCGCCTTGTTGCCGGACGGCGCCGTCCGCGTAACGGTGAACGTGTCGGCGCCTGCGGGGACGCCGGTCACTTCGATGCGGGCTGCCGCTTTCGCAGCTTCCGGGGTGACGGCCAGCGCGACGGCCACTAGCTCAGCCCCGCGAGCAGGGTTTGCGCGACACGGTTCTGCTCGCCGCGTACCTCGGTGCGGACGAGCCCGCGCAGCTCGGTGTCGCCGATGAAAACGCGCACGTCGACGGGCGCCTGGTTGACGAGGTTGGCGACCTGGCTGACGCCTGCGCCGTCGGCGAACTGCGCCAGCCGGTTGAGCGGCAGCACGACCTCCGGACCGGCCTCGCCGATCAGCGCCAGTGTCGGCCGCGTGACGACGCCGCCCATCGCCAGCCCGGGAATCTTCGAGATGAGCCCGCCACCCGGGATCGACGGCAGGCTGATATGCGACGGGATGGCGTGGATCGCGTCGATGAGGCTGCGCACGGCGCTCGCGGCAGCGCCCATCGCCCCGGCGATCGAGTTGGCGATGCCGCTGAGCCCGCTCAAGGCGGCTCGCGCCGCGCTCGCGGCCGACTGCAGCGGGCCGCTCAGGACGCTGGCCGCGGCGCTCGCGGCCGACCGCAGCGCGTTCAGCACCCCGGCGACCGGCGCCGCCGCACTCTGCAGCGCCGACACCGCCGACCGGGCAGCCGAGAACGCCGAGGTCAGCGTGCGCACGACGGCCGAGGCTGCGTTCGCTGCCGCCGAGACGACTGACCTGATCGCGTTCCATCCGGCGGTGACGGTGGCTTGCAGCGCCTGCTGCGCCGTCTGCACGGCGGCGCGGATGCCAGCCCATGCGACGGTGACCGCCGACTTGATGGCGTTGAGCACCGTGGTCGTTGCCGTCTGAACGGCCGTCCATCCGGTGACGACGACGGTGCGCACGGCGGTCATCGCGGTCAGCACAAACGTGCGGATGGCATTCCACTGCGCGGTGACCTGCGCGACGATCGCCGCATGCACGGTCGTGATGAGCGACTGAATGCCCTGCCAGGCGAGCTGCGCCGCAGCCCGGATGCCCGTCCATAGCACCGTCAGGATGGCTCGCAGCGGGATCAGGAAGCGGTTGACGCTGGCAACGACGACGTTGATCGCGTCGACGACCACCTGCTTGAAGATTTGCCACGCTTGCGACCAGTCGCCGCGCAGCAGCGCCGCGATCAGGCGCAGCGCGTCGGCGAGCAGCTTGAGCGTGGTCGTGACCGGCGCGATGGCCGACGCGACGATCGGGCCGATCGTCCCCCAATTGTCTTTGATGATGCCGACGACCTCGACGACGACCGGGCCCAGCGCGGCCAGCACCTGCCCCAGCGCCTGCAGGGTCGGCTTGATCTGCGCGAACCCCTGCTGGATCGCGGCGTTGATCTGAGGCCAGTTGCGCGTCAGGTAGTTGATGGCGATCTGCAGGTACGGGACGAGCTTGCCGACCAGGTCGCCAGCGAAGTTGTTGAACGACTCGCGCAGAATCGATAGCTGCCCGGGCAACGTCTTGCCGATCGCCTCGGCGCTACCGCCGAACTCTTTGGTCAGCTCGCGCAAGATCAGTTTCTGAGCGCCCATCGTGTCGCCAGCGGCGACCATCGCCTTGACCTGGTTCTGCTGCGCCTCGGTGAAGCTGACGCCGACCCGGCGCAGCGCCGACATGCCCTTGACGGGGTCGTTGAGCGCCTTGCCCAACTGGATCGCCGACGTGGTCATGTCCTGACCCAGCGCCGTCGACATGTCGGCCATGATGCGAGTCGCCTGGGTAAAGACGTCGTTGCCCTTCCCGGCCTCGTTGCGGACGTTCGTGAACGTCAGCAGCAGGTTCTCACCCGACTGAATCGCCTCGTCGTCGATGCCCGTCTTTTTCATGATCGAGCCCGCGAGGTCGGTCACCTGCTTGGCGGTGACGCCAGCCGCCTGACCGGTCGACTTGAGGACGGCCTCAGTCTGCGCCGTGACCTTTTGCGACTCCTGCCATTCGCCGATGCCCGTCTTGAGCGTGTAGATGAGGGCGCCGACCCCGGCAGCCCCGGCTGCGATCGCGCCCGTCTTGGCGAGCGACTTGAGCTTGCCGCCGAACCCCGACGTTGCGGTCCCGGCCTCCTGCATGCCCTTGTTGAGGCCGGACGTGTCGGCCAGGAAGTCGACGACGATCTGCGGGTTACCGGCCACGCCGCCCCTGCGCCCGTCGGGCGTCGCGCTGCGCCTGCTTGGCCTGCTGCTCCGCGAAGCGCCAGAAAGCCGCGTATTCGGCGTGCGTCATCTCGTCAACCTGACGCGGGGTCATCCGCCAGTAGCGGCAGAACACGGCTAGCTCGTCGAGGGCTCGCCGCTCGAAGGGTCCACGGGTTCCCGGTCACCACCGGCAACCTCGACGAGGACGTCCTTGAAGTCGCCAACCTCGATTGCGTATCCCTGGCGACGCAGCTTGAGGAAAGCGAAAACGATCAGCCGGTCGTCGCTCGTCTCGTCAGCGACTATCTCGGTGAACGACCTGCCGAGGGCGTCCTTAATCTGTTCCAGCTCGCGCGGCGTGAACTTGGGCCGTGCGAAATCATCCTGGTACAGCGTCACCTGGCTGGGCAGCGCTGGCGCTGGCATCGGCCTCAAGGGCTCGGCCATGACATTCCCCCAATCTCCCGGCGTGCCGCCTGCTCGCCCGCTTCCTGCAGGCGTGGCCCGGCGTCCATCGCGGCCGGATAGAGGTAGTTGCCCTGCGTCGAGTGCGGGTGCCCTCGGCCACCGAATTCGACGAACTGGGCGTAAGGGACACCGGCGCCCATCGACACGCTGGCGCCGTCACGGTTGCGGTCGACCGACACGCTGGCGGCGAGTCGGCCGGTGCGGCGCGGCACGTCGCCGCGCACGTTCTGCGCCACGTTGTCGGCGACGTGCGCGAACTCTTCGGGCGCCCGCCGTCCGATGCGGCTCGACAGCGTCCGCATGCCCGCCTGCAGCTCAGGGATGCCACGCACCCGCACGTCGACCGGCCCGGCCATTAGGTGGGCGGCGCGACGAGCTTCGTGGGCGCACCCAGCAGCGACCATTCGATATCGACCTCGCTGGCGTCGCCAGCGTCGCCGTTGATCGGCGCGTAGGGCTGCGGGACGACGGTGCCCGTCCAGGCCGGGTTGTTCGGCCCGATCGGCTTGTCGCGGTAGGCGTAGACCAGGAACGTGCAGGGGTCGCCCGCGACGACGAGGGGTTCGAGCGTGTTCTCTGGCCCGTCGGCGTCGAACGACTGGTAGAGCGTGGCGATGAGCGACCACTTGACGACGCCGGGGTAGTCGGTCGAGCCGCAGAACGTGTCGAGCGTCGTCGTCGACACGTCGGGTGACAGCTCGACGTGGTTGGCGTAGCAGGCGAGTTCGGTGACGCCCGCAGGGACCGGGCCCGGCCCGATCTGCAGGCTCGCGTTGTCGAGGATGACGTGCGAGATAGTCGGCGCGACGGCCATTGCTTCCCCTTCCTAGACGGCCACCGGCACCCTGTAGCCCAGCCGGGCGCCGAGGTAGTGAACATTCGAGATGACCCACTCGCGCGGCGACTGCGTCGTCGCCAACGGCCATGAGTTCGGGTCGCTGCGCAGTCGGTCGATCGCGTAGGCGACGAGCGTTTCGACTTGGTCGATGCCAGCGCCCGCGTCGATGCGCGAGCCGACGCAGAGCACGACGAGGTTGGCGATCGTGACGCACGGGCCCATCGAGCGCGGCTGCTCTAGCCACGGGTCATCCCAGACGACGACGAGCGCCGGGGGCGTCACCGTGTCGGGGTAGTCGATGAGGACGTCCGGGTCGGTGGCCTGGGCGGGTGCGAGCGCCAGGGCGAGCGACGCCCGCACCTCGCCCAATGCCAGCGCCCCGTTGCTGCTCAAGCAATCCCCCACTGCCGCTTGAGCGGCGACAGGGCGTACGCGTGCCGGTTGAACCCGTCCCGGGGCGCCGTCAGCGTCCCAGTCTGGTCGCTACCGATCACGCCGAACGCCGCGTCCTGCGCCTTGAACCACTCGACGCCCCGGGCGATGTTGACGCGGTTGGCCAACGCCAGCTCATGCAGCATGAGCGGCGTGACGCGCATCCCGACGACGGTCAACGCCATCCCGTCGCTGAGCGCGATCGGGTCGGCGCTGCCGCTGCTGCGGCTGACCGGCACCTCGAACCAGGTGCCGTGATCGATGACGTCGCCGGTCAGTGTGAACTGCACCCAGCGTGAGGGGTCGTCGTACAGCCGGGCGTAGTCGCCGGTCGCGCCGAGGGCGATCGTTTCGGCGTGGTCGACGCCGTCCGCGTCGACGCCTGACACGTACAGCGACGACACGGCCTGCGGGTTCGACTTGTTCATGCGCAGGGACCCGGCGCCGGGGTCAGCAGCCCCGGTCGCCGTCGAGAACGTCCAGACGCTGGACGGGATGACTTCCTCGTCGAGCGGCCGGTCTATGTCGTGGTCGATTTCGAGCGTCGCCGCGTCAAGGCACGCCTGCAGCGTCGCCTGGTTCTCAGGCGTTGCCCTGACCCGCAACGCGGCGGCGAGTTCGTCGACGGTGGCGTAGCTCACCCGTGCGCCTCGATCGCGGCCCGCAGCTCGTCCTTCGTCATCCCGGCGTTCGCCGGGCTGATCCCCAGCGACTGCGCCCGCTCGATGAGCTGCTCTTTCGTCAGCGCATCGAGGTCACTGACGGGCTCAGCCCCCGCGTCGGCCCGCTCGATGACGCCCTTATAGGCGTAGAGCCCGGCCTCTTTGCGGTCACGGTAGGCCGTCATGGCTACGGCCCGACGAACGGCGTGATTTCGGCGAACGCGCCGGGGTCGGTGACGGCGCAGGCGAACGCCCCGATGATGCCGACCTCGACGCCGCCGATGGACGGCTCGACGGCCCGCAGCTCGACGGGCGAGCCCGGCGTCTCGGCGCAAAGCAGCGCTGAGAAATCGCCGACGATGACCGTGCCCGCCGGGATGCCGGACGAGGCGACGAACCTGAGCCCGGCGATCGACGGGAACGTGCCGCTCGACAGGTCGGCGCTGCCGGTCGCCAGGAAAATCGGCGACGTGGCGCTGACGAGCCCAAGCAGCTTGTACGCGTCGGCCGGGTTCGCCGCGATCGTGTTCGCATAGCGGCCCGTCTTGGAGTAGACCTCGCCCGCCGCAGCCGAGATGGCTGCCATCCAGGCGGCGAGGTCGCCCGCCGTCATCGCGGTCGGCGTCGAGTCGGCTGCGGCCAGCACCGCGCCCGCAGCGGCGTCCGTCTTTTGCGCGTAGTCGGCTGCCGCCAGGTCGAACCAAAGCTGCATGGCGTCCGGGTTCGACCACTGGATGACCTGCCAGGAGAAGTTGGCTGCAACGAGGTAGGTGTCGGCGACGACCTGCGCGAAGTCGACGACCATCGCGCCGACACCGGCCTCAGTCTTTTCAGCCGCCTGCTTGGCGACCGTCGGCCGCGTGGCGATGTGCGGGTACTGGATCTTCCCGGCGCTCAGCGCGACGTTGTTCGCCGCCTGGACGAGAGGACGCGAGCGGTTGATGACCTGCATGATCTGGTTGATGTACTGCACGCTCGTCAGCCCGGTGACGTTGGCGGTCAGCACCTGGCTGACGGCCCGCTCAAGCCGCTGCTGCGCCTGGCGGCGCAGGTGCGGGCTGACCGTCGCGCCGATGCGGTCGAAGCGCGTGATGACGACGTCGCGGGCGTAGTGCGCGAACGTGCGATACCCGGCGTCGTCGCCGCCGTCGCCGCCGTCACCCTCGCCGTCGCCGCCCTCGCCCTCGCCGCCCTCACCCTCAGGCGTCTCACGTCGGCGCCTCAGCGCCGCGCGGGCGTCGGCGGCAGCGCCGCGAGTCTCCTCGACTTCGAGCAGCTCGCCGATCATCGGTTCGAGCTGCGTCAGCCGCGTCCGCTCCGCGCCGATCAGCTCGCGTTCCGACTCAGTCGGGTCGCGCTCCTCGTCGTTGGCGCGGTCGAGGATTCGGTCGATGTTCTCCTGCCGCTGGGTGCGCTCGTCGACGAGACGCTGTAGCACTGCGTTAGGCATAGCGGTCTACCTCCGGTCGAATCGGATTCGACGGGGTGCCGCTGTACGGAACTGCTCTCCGGTATGCGCGGTGCAGCCAGACGCTGGGTGACGCTCTCCGGTCCGCCTATCGCGGGGTGCCGTTCTAGCCGGGCAGACTAACCGACCGTCGCCAGTCGCGGCAACTAGTCGCCAGCGGCGGCAACGACGACGCCGACGGCACGCAGCCGCTCAAGCTGCGCAGCGTCGACCGCCGGTAGGTCGAGGTCGGCCGCGAGTTCGGCCCGCGAGCGCATCGCGGTGACGAGCGCCCCGGTGTAGGCGGGTGCCCTGACGAGCGACACCTCATGCAGCTCGCAGTTCTGCCTGACGACGGTGCCGTCGTCGGTGCGATGCCAAACGCGGAAGCGGTCCGAGAACGCCACCGAGAACCCCGGCAGGATGCCGCTGCGGACAAGCTCAAGCGCCTGGTCGCCGAACGCCCCGGCGTGCAACACGAACTCGCCGAATAGGCCGCTCGCTTCTTCGTGCAGCGACCGGCAGACGCCGACCGAATGCGCGAGGTCGTCGCGGTGTTCGTACCGAAGTTCGAGCCGGTCGGCAGCCTTGAGCTGCTTGCGGAAGCAGCCGGGCTCGAACACTTCCCAGTAGCTGGCTGAGTCGGCCCGGTCGCGCACCCTGGCAGCCTCGCCGTACGGGACGCAGCAGCCCTCGACGATGCGGCCCTCACGCGTTTCGAGCGGCGCGGTGAAAGCGCGGGTCATGACGATTCGCTCAGCGGTCACGGCAGCAGCACCCCCTCTAGCCCGGACGGGACGCCGTGCGCCGCGCCCGACTCTTCGTACAGGTCATCGGCCTGGTCGCCTCTCGCTTCCGGCGGCAAGTCGAACACCCAGGCTCGCGCTTCGTCGGTCGTCATCACGCCCTTGTCGATCGCGCTGGCGGCGACAGCCATCTTGGCGCCGACGTCCGGCTGCAGCGCCCTGGACGGGTCGAACTCCACCCAGTTGCCGCGCGGCAGCCAGCGCGACAGGGCATCGGTGATCGCGTCGGCGACCGAGATGAGTTCGGTGCGCCACCACAAGTCAACGAGCATGCTGGGGTTCTGGTAGACCATGCCGCCCGCGACGGCGATGTTGAGCAGGATGGCCGGGACCCCGAACGCGGCAGCGATCTGGCGGGCGTCCCATTCGCGCGATTCGAGCAGCATGAGGTCCCTGGGGCTGACGCTCAGCGTCTGCATGAAATCGAGGTCGGGCGGGATGATCGCCGGGGCGCCCAGGCGCCTGCTGACCGCAGCCACCCACTGGCCCTGAATCTCCTGCGCCTGCTCAGCGGTCAGGCGCCGAGCCGACTTGAGCGCCACCCGGTTGACGCCGGTCGAGTTGTAGACGTCGGCGGCGTACTGGTCGGCTGCGTAGGCCGACGCGATGTTGGCCGCGTAGGCGGCGAGCGCACTCGTCCCGCGCAGCGCCCCCGTCGGGTTGCGGAAGATGTGCAGCACGTCGCGCGAGTCGAGCGGCGCACTGTTCGACTCATAGGTGCGAACGCCGCCCTGCTCGCGCACTTTCATCGTCGTCGCGTCGAGCACCGTCCAGGTCAGCGGGTAGCCGTTCTCATAGCGCGACGTCACCCAGAGGAACGCCTCGCCCCGGGCGTACATCGACCAGACGATGGCGAACACGGCGTCGCCGATCCCGTTGGGATACCAGGCGGGGTCCGGGTCGGTCACCCAACGGGGTCGGCTGCCCTGCGTGCCGCTCGCATGCTTGTAATTGAGCGGCATCGAGCGGAGCTGCTGCGAGTTGAGCTGCAGGCAGCGGTCGACGGT
>Ga0066903_100006090_pt1 | contig 10616 bp, 8 predicted proteins | sample PanSoiMetaGPlot1_FD_67491 | JGI IMG/M metagenome (GOLD analysis project Ga0066903, IMG submission 67491) | Tropical forest soil microbial communities from Panama analyzed to predict greenhouse gas emissions - Panama Soil - Plot 1 (version 2) | ecosystem: Environmental > Terrestrial > Soil >...
GAGATCGTAGAGGCGGACCACATTCCTGTGCGAGACCTGACGCGCCGTGCGCAGCTCGTTGTGAAACTGCGCCAGATGCGCGGTATCAGCGGCGACCCCTTCCGGCAGGAATTTCAGCGCGACAGGTTGATCCAGCGTGAGGTCTTCGGCACGATAGACTTCTCCCATACCGCCTCGCCCGAGCAGGGAGACGAGCCGGTAGCGTCCAGCGATGATCGCGCCGGGCGCAAAGCGGTTCGCGGTTGAGGGCGGCGTTCGCGCCACAAACGGCGTGACCGACCGTGTCGGACCGGCCACCGGATGAGCCGGCAGCGTGAGATCGTCTTCGGCCAACGCGTGGATTCTAACGTGAGCAAGTGCTCGAGGAGACCTATGAGACTCGCAGGTGTCGTTGTATTTGCCGCAGCGCTCGGGGCGTCGACGTTCATATTGGCGCAAGGCGGGCGGCCCGCGAGCCCGCCAGGGACTGCCGCCGCTCAGGTAGGCGGCAAGTACGAGCCGGGCAGCGAAGGTCCGGTTTATCGGGGTGGCAGCTGGATTGAAATTACCTACGGGCGTCCGCTGCTGCGCGGCCGCGATCCGTTCGGCGCACCGGGTCCGCAGTACGGCAAGGTTGCGAACCCCGACGCGCCTGTGTGGCGCGCCGGCGCCAACAATTCGACTCAGCTGAAAACCGAAGTGGCGTTGAATATCAATAACAAGGTTGTCGCGCCCGGCACCTACACGATGTTCATCGACCTGAAGCCGAACAACTGGACGCTGATCGTGTCGACCTGGAAAGCGCAGCAGCGCTACGACCCCGGTAACAAGGCGGAACTGTGGGGTGCTTACGAGTACACGCCCGACAAAGACGTAGTGCGCGCGCCGATGACGCTCGCCGCCAATCCAATGTCGGTCGAGCAGCTCACCTGGGCGTTCAGCGATATGTCCGACGCCGGCGGTAAACTGACGATGCTCTGGGGCAAGCAGATCGCGTCGGTGCCGTTCAAGGTGCAGGCGACGGGAACCAGCGCGAAGTAGTCTTCTGCAGCTGAGAAATGGAAACGCTGCTGCGCGACTTCCGGCACGGCGTCCGCCTGCTCCGGCGGACGCCGGGTTTCACGGCGACCGCGATCGCCGTGCTCGCCCTCGCCATCGGCGTCAACACCGCGGTCTTCTCGCTCGTCAACACGCTGCTCCTGCAGCCGCGCCCCGGGAGAATCGATTCACTTCACGCGGTCTTTTCGAAAGATCGGACGCTGGCCAAAGGCTACCGAGACTTCTCTTATCCGGCCTATCTGGACCTCAAGGGCCGTTCGGATATTTTCGACAGCGTGATGGCGCACACGTTCTCGACCGTCGGAATTACCGACGGCGACGTGACCAGGCAGACGTTCGCGGCGATCGTATCCTCGAACTATTTTTTGACGCTCGGCGTGCCGCTCGCCGTCGGGCGGTCCTTCACGCCCGACGAAGAGCGCCCGGGCGCGAACGCGCACGTCGCGATCGCGTCGTATGCCGCGTGGCGGCGCGCCAACCTCGCGCCGTCGTTTGTCGGAAGCACGGTACGCGCCAGCGGCGCTGACTACACGATTGTCGGCGTCGTGCCGCGTGGATTCGCCGGGACGATGACGCTGGTGTCGCCCGAGTGGTGGTTTCCGCTCGGCAGCTACGACGTCATCGTCAACGAGATGTTCAAGACGCGAACGACGGGCTTGACCGATCGCGGGAACTACCCGTTGAACCTTGCTGCCGCACTGCGGCCGGGAACGAGCGAGAAAGCGACGGCGGCCGCGCTCGATGCGTTCGGGCAGCAGCTATCGAACGCTTATCCGGGGACCGACAAAAATCAGCTCTTCACGCTGGGGCCGCTTCCACGGATGAGCGTCAGCTCGCAGCCTGAATCGGGAAACCCGATGATGGCCGTGTCAGGTCTGCTCATGTTGATGGCGGTTCTCGTCCTCGTCGTCGCCTGCCTGAACCTTGCCAACATGATGCTCGCGCGCGGCGCGGCACGGCGGAAGGAAATCGCGATCCGGCAAGCGCTTGGCAGCGGGCGATCGCGGATTGTCAAACAGCTGCTCGTCGAAGGCCTGACGCTGTCGATCGCGGGCGGCGCCCTCGGCGTCCTGGTCGGATGGTGGACGTCGGGCGCGTTGACCGCGTGGCTGTCGAGCGTGATGCCGATGGGGATTCAGCTCGTCGTCGAGCCATCGCCCAGGCTGGTCTTGGCGGCGGCAGCGTTCGCGGCGTTCAGCACCCTGTGTTTTGCGCTCGGACCGTCATGGTCGTTATCGCGACCGGCGGTCTCAGCAGATCTCAAAGGCGAGCTTGGCGCGACGGAGCGCTCACGCCGCCGTTTCGGCACGGGGTCGCTGCTCGTCGTCGGCCAGCTCGCCGTTTCGTTGGCGCTCGTCGCCGCCGGTGGTCTGTTCGTGCGTGGCGGCATCAACGCCAGCCGCGCCGAAACCGGCTTTGTCACCGAGCGCCAGGTGCTCGTCTCAATGGACGCGAGCCTGGCCGGCTACGACCAGGCGCGGACGTCCGGTGTGTACCGCGACGCGCTCGCGCGCGTGCGGGCCCTGCCGGGCATCGAGCACGCGGCTCTCGCGTCGATTGTGCCGTTCGGCGAATTCCGAGAGGGACGGACGGTTCACATCAAGCCCGGCGACGAAGGCGTCCACGCGGACTTCAACATCGTGTCGGCCGACTACTTTGCCGCGATGGGTGTCCCGGTGCTGCGCGGCCGCGAGTTCAGCGCGTCCGAGGAGCAGCCTGGATCGACATCGGCCAGCGCCATCGTCGATCGGAAGCTCGCCGCACGCCTGTTCCCGTCGTCCGAGCCGCTGGGACAGCAGATCCTGCTTCAGGGCCGCGAGGGCGAGCAGTCTCGCACGTTCACGATCGTCGGCATCGTCGGCGAAGCGCGCCACGATTTGTTCGACAATCGTCCCAGTCATGTGTTCGTCTCGAGCGGCGCGCTGTTCCGCGCGATGAATACGCTGCACGCCCGCGTCGCGTCCGGTGTGCCCGAAGCCGCTGCGCTCGGCACAATCCGGCGCGAGCTGCAGGCGCTGGATCCGAAACTGCCAATCCTGTCGGCGCGAACGATGGCCGAACATCGCTACCGCAGCATCACCGAGTGGGGTGTCCGCGCCGCCGCCACGATGTTCGCGACGCTCGGCGCGCTGGCGCTCGTCCTGGCCACGATCGGCGTCTACGGTCTCCGCGCCTACGATGTGTCGCGGCGCACTCGGGAAATCGGCATTCGCATCGCTCTGGGCGCCACCGCTGGCGACGTCGGCGCAATGGTGCTTGGCGAAGGCGCACGGACGTCGGGCATCGGCCTCGCCGCCGGTGCGCTGCTGGCGGCCGGAATCGGCAAACTGGCGAGCGGGCTGCTCTACGACGTCAGTCCGTTCGACCCGGTGGTGCTATCGATTGCCGCGGCTGTCCTCGCCACAGCGTCGATGGCAGCAGCGTTTGTACCTGCGCGGCGGGCGATGCGCGTGGCGCCGCTGGATGCCCTGCGGACGGAGTAAATATGGATCACGATATTGCGGATTTCGGATTGCGGATGCATTGCCGACTGTGATTTGGCTGCTTGACTTGGAGTTCACCAATCAATCCGAAATCCGCAATCCGCAATCCCAAATCTCACGTGGCCCGTTTCGAGTACTGGCGGATGGCAAGCGCCAGAGTGACTACGGCGAATCCCGCCAGCATCCCGAGCGGCTGAACGATCTCAGCCAGTCCCGCTCCCTTGATGAGGAGCGCGCGAGCGATTGTGACGAAGTGCCGCACGGGGTTCAGCTGCGAAACCGACTGGACCCACGGCGCCATGCTGTCGATGGGCGTGAACAGGCCGCTCATCAGCAGATAGATGATCATGATGAAGAACGTCACGAACATCGCCTGTTGTTGCGTCTCGACCATCGCCGAAATCCACAAGCCGATCGCCAACGCGACGACCAGATAGATCGAGGCTGAGCCGAACAGCAACATCAGGCTGCCGCGCGCCGGCACGCCGAACACGAACCGACCGACCAGCAGGCCGATCCCCAGGTCCACCATTCCGAGTACCCAGAACGGCAGCAGCTTCGCGGCGATGAACTGGCCGCGCGTCAGCGGCGTGACGTTCAGCTGTTCGAGCGTGCCCAGCTCTTTCTCACGCGCGATGTTTTGCGCGCTTACCAAGGTGGCAATCAGCGTCACCAGCGCGACGAGGATGCCCGGTACCATGTAGTGCTTGTAATTGAGCGTGTCGTTGTAGCGGCTGCGAACCGCAACCTCGATCCGCGATCCGCCGTGTGCCGGCGGCGCCTCGGCACTGGCGGACCGCACGTTCGTGACGGTCGGTCGTAGTGTGGTTCCCAATTCGACCGAATAGGCTTGCAGAATTTGGACGGCGTACGATTGCACGACGCCGGCCGCCGAGCCTTTTTCCGCATTTACCGACAGCTGAACAGGTGCGGTGTGGTCGCGGACCAGCGCTCGCTCGAAATCGTGCGGGATCGCCAGCACCATCGTGATGGAGCCGCGCAACAGCGCGTCGTTGGCTCGATCGAGCGACGCCGAGTAGCCGGCGATCTGAAAATTGCCGGACGCGCCGAACCGATCGATCAACGCCCTCGACGTCGGCGAGTGGTCGGCATCGACCACGTAGGTCGGGATGTCGCGGATCGCAAATGTGGCGGCGTTCGACAGAATGAGCAGCTGCGCGACCGGAACGATCAGCACCTGCGCGAGCGTCGCACGATCCCTGACCACGTGCAGCACCTCGGCCCATGCGAGGAAACGGATACGGCGCATGCTAGTCGAGCCTCGCTTTGAAGGACGCCGTGCTCAAGCCGAGCAGTGCGATGGCCATCATCATCAGGACCAGCGTCTCGCGCCACAGATAGGTGATGCCGATTCCCTTCAGCATGATGCTGCGTGCAACACTGACGAACCAGCGCGCAGGGACGATCAGCGATGCCGCCTGGAGCGGCCACGGCAGGCTTTCAAGCGGAAAGATGAATCCCGACAGCAGCATCGTCGGCAGCATCGTGCCGACGAGAGCGCCGAACATGGCGACGCGTTGTGAAGAGGTGCGCGCCGAGATCAGGATCCCGAGCGATAAGGATACGAGAATGAACAGCAACCCCTCGGCGAGCAGGAGCAGCAGGCTGCCGCGCAGCGGCACGCTGAAGACGAGTCGCGCTTCGATGATCACCCCGATCACCGAGACAAAGCCAATCAGCAGATACGGCGCCACCTTGCCGACGACGATATGCCAGGGTCGTAGTGGCGAGACCAGCAGAGTTTCCAGCGTTCCGGTTTCCTTCTCGCGCGTCAGCGTGATTGCGGTCATCAGCGATGAGATGATGGTCAGCACGAACGCCATCAGCCCGGGCACGAACAGGTTCGAGCTCTCGCGAGTGGGGTTGAACCGCATGCGGACCTGCGGAACAATCTGCACCGCCGGCCGTGCCGCGCCGGCTTCGCGCTCGTACTGCTGGATTACTTGCAGGGCGTACGCTTGTATCGCGCTGCCGGTGTTCGGCTCTGTTGCGTCGACGACGATCTGGACGCGGGCAGGCAGCCCGCGACCGAGTCGGGTCGCGAAGTCGCGCTCGAAAACGAGTGCCTCCTGCGCGTCGCCGCGCTGCAGCAACGGCTCGACATCTTCGGCGCGCCGCAGCACGGCAACAATATGGAACGTGTCGGTGGCGGCGAAGCGGCCGCGCAGCGCCATCGTCGACGGATCGGGCGTTGGATCGACGATCGCAATCCGTACGTGCTCGACGTCGGTCCGAATCGCGTAGCCAAAGATGATCACCTGGACCACGGGCATCAGCGTGATGACGGCGAGCGTGCGACGGTCCCTGAGGATGTGGTAGGTCTCTTTTCGCAGGAGTCCGATCAGGGCGATGATGCGGCGCGGCATCGGCATCAAGCCTCGCTGCCCGGCTGCGTCGCCGCCGGCCGCACCAGCCTCACGAAGACCTCGTCGATCGAGTTCACGCCACACTGACGCTTCAAGTCGTGCGGTGCGCCGATCGCTCCGATGCGCCCGGCCACCATGATCGAGATTCGATCGCAGTACTCGGCCTCGTCCATGTAATGGGTGGTCACGAACACGGTGGTACCCGCCGCCGCGGTTTCGTAAATCATTTCCCAGAACTGGCGCCGCGTTACCGGATCGACGCCGCTGGTCGGCTCGTCGAGAAACACGATGCGCGGTTCGTGCAGAAGCGCCACGGAGAAGGCGAGCTTCTGGCGCCAGCCGAGCGGAATGGCGCGAACGAATTCGTGTGCCGCATGCTCGAAGCCGAGCCGCGACAGCATCGAGGCGGTGCGGTCACGGATCGCGGCGTCGGCGAGGTCATAGATCCCCCCGTAGAGGCGTATGTTTTCGGCGACGGTGAGGTCTTCATAGAGCGAGAAGCGCTGACTCATGTAACCGATGTGGCGCTTGATCGAATCGCTCTGCGTGTAGACGTCGAAACCGGCAACCGTCGCCTGGCCTCCCGATGGCTTCAGCAGGCCGGTCAGCATTCGTATCGCCGTAGTCTTGCCGGCGCCGTTCGCGCCAAGGAAGCCGAACACTTCGCCTGGACGGACATCGAACGAAATGTGATCGCAGGCCACGAAGCGTCCGAAGCTGCGCGTCAGATCTTTCGCGACGATCGCGGCATCGCCGTTCACGTCGTCGTCTCCGCCGCGGCGCCGGCATTCATCCGCGCCATGAAGACGTCTTCGACCGTCGGCGCGATCGGTTCGACCGTTGCATCCGCGAACCCTGAGGACGCGAAGTACGCTCGCAACTCGGCTTGCTGCGCGGCAACGGCGATGTCGCCGCGGCGATCCGTGACATGAATCGACTCGCCGAATGGGTAGGCCGTTGCAGTGTGCGGATACTCACGCAGCGCCCGCAGCAGGTCGTGGCGGCGCTCGGAGCGCGCGGCGAGCAGCGGTCGATCGAACGATCGCGCGATCGCCGCCGGAGCGTCGACGGCGAGCAGCCGTCCGTGCTGGATCAGGGCGACCCGATCACACCGGTCGGCCTCGTCCATGTACGGCGTCGAGACGACGGCAGTCAGGCCGGCGCGCTGCAAGCCGGCCAGCAGATCCCAGAACTCGCGGCGCGACACGGCGTCGACGCCGGTGGTCGGTTCGTCGAGAAACAGAATGTCGGGCCGATGAACCAGGGCGCAGCACAGCGCGAGCTTCTGCTTCATTCCTCCCGAGAGCGCGCCGGCCCGCCGATCCCGGAATGGTTCGAGCTGACTGTAGATTGGCGCGATGCGTTCGCGTTCGGCGCCGATCGTCGTACCGAAAACCGACGCGAAAAACGAGAGATTTTCTTCGACGCTGAGATCGGGATACAACGAGAACCGACCTGCCATATACCCGATGCGCTGTCGGAGCGCCCACAAATCGCGAATCACGTCCAGATCGAGTACGCGCGCCGACCCGGCGTCCGGCGCGATCAGCGTGGTGAGGATGCGAAACAGTGTGGTCTTACCGGCGCCATCGGGCCCGATGAAGCCAAACAGTTCGCTTGGATGAATCGCGAACGACACGTCAGCCAGCGCGGCGGTCGCGCCGAAGCGTTTGGTGACGCCGTCGACGACGACGGCATCGGTCATTGCGGCCCGCTCACGAATCGAACGTCGGCCGGCATGCCAATCTTCAATACGCCATCGCGGTTGGCAACGCGGATCTTGATGGCGTACACCAGATCCGTGCGCTCCGCTCGCGTCTGAATCGGCGTTGGCGTGAACTCCGCCTGTGACGAAATCCAGGTGACCTGCCCGCGCAAGGTCGCCAGCGCGCCATTCCCGCGATCCACCGCAACCTCGGCCGCCGTACCGAGATGGATCTGCGAAAGCTGCGCTTCGGCCACATAGGCGCGGACGTCGACCGCGCCGAGATTCGCGATCTTGTAGAGTGGCTGTCCCGACTGAACGACTTCGCCGGTTCGAATGTACGTCGCGAGAACGGTTCCGCCGATTGGATTCCGAATCTGGCTCTTGCGAATCCGCTCGTCGACGCGCGCGACCTGCGCGTCGATGGCGCTGACCTGTTCGGTGGCGGATTGACGCTGCGCCCGCGTCGCGTCGATCTGTTCGCGATGCGCGGCGACCTGATGGTCCTGAGCCGCAATCTGCTGATCCTGTGCTTTCAGCTGCTGTTCGAGGACGCGCAGTTCACGCTCGGCCTGATCGAGCTGCTGCGACGTTGCAGCCTGCTGGTCGAACAAACGGCGCGTCCGATCGTAAGCGCGCCGCGCGACGTCATGCTGCGCTTCGAGGCCGGCTTTTTGCGCCCTGGCCGCTTCGCTCTGCGCCGCAGCCGCGTCGCGCTGTGCCTGGAGGACGTCGATCTGCCGCGAGACTTCGCGTTCGCGCGATACGTTCGCGCCCCGCTGCGCCGCCAGCTGGTTCTTTTCGAGCGCCAGCTCCGCTGAGTCGACGGATCCGACGGCGGCGTCGGCTGCGAGCTGCTGGCCTTCGATCACGTTGAGGTCCAGCACGCGCCCGGTCGCTTCGGCGCTCACCACAACTTCGACAGCTTCGACATTGCCGTAAGCGTCGGGCTGACTGTCGCGGCGACAGCCGATCGTCGTCAGCAGAGCGACTGCGGCGGCCGCGACCATCAGCGTCGTCAGACGGCCCATTACTGCACCTCCAGTCCAAGGCTCGTGAGGAATCGGGCACCCGCCTCCGCCAGCTCGATGCGATGCGCGGCGCGTGCGAACCGCGCTTCGAGCAGCTCGGTCGTCCGGTCCACGTACTCGGAAGCCGTCAACGCTCCTTCACGGAATCTGATTTCCGAAGTACTCGCCACCTGCTCGCGCAACGAGAGAATGCGATCGTCGAGTTCGACGGCCCGCTGCAAACGATCGATGGTGGCGGTATCGGAATCCGTCGTCCGACCCAGCGCGCGCGTGAAGGCCGCCTCGTCGGCGACCGCGATCTGCTCCTGGAGGGCAAGGGCCTGCTTGTCACGCGCCGCCGTGCCGCCTCCCCATGCCTTCCAGTGCAGCTGCACGCCGACGATGCCATACGCCTCGAACTGGTCGTCGATGAAATTGAGGCCCGGACGACCCAGGCCGCCGCGGGCGAACGCAGAAACTCTCGGATGATCCTGCTTGCCGGTGGCATCCTCTTCTGCGGCAAGCCGTTCACGGGTGCGTGCGAACTGGGCGTACTCGGGACGGCTTTGAACGCCATTGGTGCCGCGGCGCGCTCGCATGACCGCTGCCGCGAGATCGGGTGGCGTCAGCGTCGCTGCTTCGCCAATCTCACGCCCGGTCAGGCTCGAGAGGCGCTTCAGTGCTGCAAGCCGGTTCGACCGAAGCGCGTCGGCATCCTGCCGTCGCTGGAGCAGTGCTGCTTCGACGGCTGCCGCATCAGCTGGAAGCGCGCTGCCTTCTCGCACGCGAACGCTGGTTTCTCGGAATCGAGCCTCGAGCTCCTCAATCGTCGCAGACATCGCTTTGAATCGCTCGTCGAGCAAGGCCGCCGCAAAGAACGCGTCGTTGACTTCCTGCCGCAGCGCGAACAACGCCGTCCGGAGACGCGCCTGCGTTTCTGCCAGGCGGGCCTGCTCGACCGCTTTTCGCGAGCCGACCGTCGGATCGAACACCCGTTGATCGACGCGGACGTAGGTGTCGACAGTGCCTTTTGGCGGAAGGAACAACGGCTGCCCGTTCGGTACGAATGGCGGCGGTGTCGGCACGTCCGACTGGTACTGCGTGAGTGCATCGACCGAGATCGATGGCTTCATCTCGGCGTTGATGTTGGCGATGCGCAATTCGGCCTGCGCTTCGTAGAGCTGCAGCTCACGAAACCGCGGGTCGGTTTCCACTGCCGACTGCTGCAGCGCGGCGAGCGCGATGCGCTGCGGCTCGACCTGTCCGGCTTGCGCGATCGTATGCGCCGAAGCCGCGAGCACGCTTGTCATCGCCAACACAATGTGTCGAGTCATGGGCGCAGCGCTCTCAAAAAGAAGTCCGCTAACTGGTCGCGGCGTTCGGCGGTGAACGTCGCGAATTCTTCAGAACCAAGGCCGAGGAGCACCGACAGGACTGGACGCGCCGCGAACGGAAACACGCACAATGACAGCAAGTTGACGATGAATTGTTCGGCGGCGATCGGCCGCAGCGTCCTGGCTTGCACGGCTTGAGCGATCTGCCCCCGCAACGTGCCGACGACGATCGATCGGATGTCGCGCGGCGCCGCACCCGTCAACGACGCGATCAGCAGCGGGACGCGCTCGGGATGATGGTGCAGCTCGCTGATGATGTAACCGGGCAGACCAGGCGTTCGCGACAGATGGGCGATTTCGAGGTCGACGATGCGCCGAACCTTGTCTTCGATCGAAAGGTCCGACGCCAGGACCCCGACCACCTGCTGAAAGAGCTGGCCGGCGGCACGGCGGAACACCGCTTCGGCGAGGCGATCCTTGGTGCGGAAGTAGTAGTGGAGGAGCGCCTGGTTGACGCCGGCGGCCTTGGCGATGTCCTGCATCCGCGCGCCGGCGGTGCCGCGCCGCATCAGCACCGCGTGAGCGGCGTCGAGGATTCGCTGCTCGGTCTGCCCGTCGCGGGCCGGCGGCGCGCTCCGCTGACCGGCGCGGCCGATCCG
>Ga0066903_100006091_pt1 | contig 10615 bp, 11 predicted proteins | sample PanSoiMetaGPlot1_FD_67491 | JGI IMG/M metagenome (GOLD analysis project Ga0066903, IMG submission 67491) | Tropical forest soil microbial communities from Panama analyzed to predict greenhouse gas emissions - Panama Soil - Plot 1 (version 2) | ecosystem: Environmental > Terrestrial > Soil >...
CGCGTAGCGCCGGATCGGTTTCCTCATCCCGCCCAACAACAGCCGATTCATTCGTGCAGGTCACACCGATCAGCGGTGTCGTGAGCTCGGTGATCGTCCCCGGCGGCGACGTCGACGCTTGCCCGACCTCGGTCGCGAGGATCGCGATACGTAACCCCACTTGTCCCGCGCCAACGGTTACCGGGTCGGTGTTGCGGAACGTCGCTCCTGTTGCTGGATTACGCACGATCAAGTCGTCGGGGTCGAGGGCATACTCGCCACCGCCGCTGTTGCTCAACGTCAACCCCCCCGAGGCGAACGTCGCATCGATGCGGTCGACGCCGTACACGTAGTGCGCCACGATCGTGAGCCAGTCACCCTCGGCGAGTTCGAGAAACCCGCCCTTGGCGGTGAGCGACACGAGCTCTGAAAATCCGCTGAACACTACCGACACCGCGACGATGATCACGCGCGGGACCGCGCCCGGTTTCCACGACGTCGTGTTGACGCCGAGCACACCGAGCGCTTCGTAGATCGACGCCTGGACCTCCTGACGAGTGACCGGTTTCACGAGCTCGGCGAGGGTGAATGTGGCCATGGTGGTTACGCGAGCGTCCCGGTGGCGGTGTTGATCGGATTTTCGACGGCGATAGTATCAATCAGTACCTGTGCATCGGTCACGGCGAAGGTGAACGTGATCGGCGCGAGCGTGGGATCATTCGGTGTGATCGTGGCGCGTATGTCGAGCGTGCGCGTGACGAGTGAAGCGCTCAGCGTGACCTCACACTCACTCACGCGATCATCTTTCTCAGCCTCCGAGGCGAGGGATTGCGCGAGCGCGCGAAGCTGCTCCGCCGTCATGCCCTTGTTGCAGTAGGCGCGGACGTCTCGTCCGTAATCGAGATCATCGGGCAACATGCCGCGCGGCGTCGTCCAACGCCGGATCGTTGCGTACACGACAGCAATCGGCGACGCCGAGTCGACATCGGCCCAATCTGCGGTGACGTCCGTTACGCATATCGGCTCAGTGCCGAACCCGAGCTTCCCGGTCGGCGGATCGACGATGCGCGTGAGCGTCGCAAGGTTCGCTGCGAGCGAGGCGTCGAGGATCGGGTTACTCATGACGTCTTAAACACCTCTTGCGCAGCCGCCCAGTCGGCGGGCGAGGTCGTCACCAGGATCAACGCGTTTGCGTGACCAGGTGCACCGGGGAGTGATGCGTTGACCGCAGCTTGCAGCTCGGCGCCGATGCTCGACGACGACCCATCGAATACATAGACCGAGAGCGCGCCATCAGGAATCGTGAGTCCCGCCGCCGCCATGATCTGATCGAGTTGCGCGTTGAGCGCAGCGATCTGCGCGATGATCGCTGCCGCCTCGAGTGTCACCGTCGGCCCGCCGATTGCTGCCCTCAGCTGCGCCACGTTCTGAACCGCCGCCGCGATCGTGCCGGCGAGGTCGGGCGGTCCGACGGTGATCGACGCGAGCACGTTGTTGAGCCCGCCAAGTTTTGCGTTGAGGTCCGGGATCGAGAAGCCGGCTGACACATCGAGCCCGGACTTGAACGCCGCGAGTAGCGGGATCTGCTCCGAGAATGACAACTCGCCGAGCGTGGTGATCACAGCTTCACCTTGGGCGAGCCAGTGGACACCGATCCGTAGAGCGGCGCTTGCTCTGTGGGACCCGTGGGTAGCGTTGAGCCAAAATGAATCAGGTATGCTGTCGCGGGCAAGACGGAGGGTGCGGGCGGCGCGTTAGGCAACGGGATTAACATCGCCGTGCAACCAGGCCCGCCCGACTGCACGAGGTCGCCCTGACGCGCAGCGCGCATGGTCGACTCACAGAACGCGAGCGACACCGGTACAAACCCGGGCCCATCGACGCCGGCGAAGTGTGTGACGATCGGTTGTTGCGGGTCGCCCTCGATAAACTCGACCAGCACCTCGGCGCCGGGCGTGAGATCGGCGGCAGCGCCAGCGACACCGGGCCACACGCGGATCGGTTTGAGGTCCGGTAGTCCCGCCTCGCGCCGCACAGCTTGGAGCTCGAGCCGCCCGTCATCACGCTGCGTTACGACGCGATACCGATACTTTCCAAAAATCGGTGCGTCGGTTGCACGCCGAGCGATCGCCTCGAGCAGCCCGGCGAGGCGCCCGCGTTGTGCATCACTGCCGCCGACCCAGGCGACGACGCGTGTCGAATCGGCGGTGATGTACAGTGCGAATTCACGCACGGTTTGCGGCTCGGTCAGCGGCGATTGGTTGATCACGGAGCCGATCTGCACGACACCCGGATCGACGACGCCGAACGTCAACACACGGTTACGTGGGTCGTACCCAAGCACATCGCACTGCGCCTCGAGCGCGAGCGGCACCGCCGGGCGCGGACCGACGTACGTGCGACCGTCGTACCCGACCCACCATGCTACGCCGTCACCGATCACCTGCTCGAGCACGCGCGACGCGACGCCGGCGGACCGTACGTAGTCAACGCCGATGCGCTCGGACGCCGGGGCGAAATCAGCGATGACCTCACCGACCTCGCGCGCAGCATCATCCGCGATCAGGCGTGCCTTGATCTTGGCGTCGTTGTGATACTGCTTGCGTCCAACTTGCCGGGACCAACCGCCTGCACCGCCGACCACGACGCACCGGCGTTGCTCGACATACTCGCCGGCGAGCTCGGGGCGCACGGTGCCGCTGAGCACGAGCGAGCCTGCGTGGATCTCAACGCGACCCGACACGTTGGGCGCCGACTCGAAATCGAGCTCGGCGATCCACGGACCGATGTTTGCCACGTCGACGTGAAGCGCCGTCAAGTGTTGACCGTTGCATGTGAGGTACGCGTCGTCGGTCATGGCTCCGCCAATCGTTTGTGTTTATCGGCGGCCTCTTGTCGCTTGCGCTTGATCTCCTGCTCCACCGGATCGAGCGGCTCGTCGTCACTACCCTCAGGTGCCGCGTGCCCGGGTTTCGGTTGCCGAAACTCGATCACCTTGACCTCGGCTTCCCACACGCCGTCCTCGACCTGTTGCGGCGGGATCACATCTTCGATCACCACCGAACGGATGCCGACCGAGGCAAGAATCGGATGCACGACGTCGATGGCGCGCGGGCGCTTGCCGTACGGCGGTTTTTTTACGACGTTTGAAAACGTGTTCCAGGCGCTCCATTCCTCGCGCGTGCGCAGGCGGAATTTCAGCGAGAAGTGCGACGGGCGCAGGCCTCGAAACACCACACGCGCACCCGACAGCCCGGGCCCGACCATTTCCTCCCACGCGCGTGGCGAGTTGGGCCCGGCGAGCTCGCCGATCCCCGGCGTCAAATGCCCGCCGACCGTGAACTGGTCGATCGGCTCGTCTATGGGATTCCACGTCACGTCGCGCCCTCGGGCTCGGTGCCGAGTTGAAACGCGAGGCTTTGCAAGATCGACTCGAGCTCGCGCCGCACGTCGAGCGCGAGTTCGTGGGGGTCAGAAGATTGCGTGTGTACGTGCAGCTCACCGATCGTCACGGTTGCGCTCGCGCCACGGCCAAGTCCGCCCGCCCGCCCCGCGGCCGCCGACGCGCTCGGTGTCGCCGCCGCCGATGCGGCAACCGGCTCCGATGTGACCATGCCTTCCACCGCAGCCTGCGCCTCGGGCGTCCCACGTTCGATCCCGACGGCGACCCCGCGCGGGATCTCGACCGCTGCGTCGGCGAACAGTTTCGACGGCGACTCGGCTTTGATTGACGCCTTGAAGCGTTTGATGATGCCCGCGCCGAGATTGTCGAACCACTCGCCGATCACCGCCCAACCCGCGCGTAACGGCTTCATGATCCCGTCGATGATCGCGATCCCGATTTGACCGAAATCGATTTTTTTCCACGCGTCGGCGATCACGGACCAACCCGTCGTGACCATCACCGGTATGTCATGAAAAAAGAATTTCAATGCTCGATACCCGGCGTACACGCCAGCGGCGATGACTGCGAACGGGATCGCGAGCAATGTCACGACCGCAAGCAAACCCCACATCGCGACTTTGCCCGCCTTGATTGCATTCTCCATCGTGAACAAACCACCGAACACATCGTGCTCGGCACCACCGCCGCCGAACGTCTTTTTGATCGCGAGACGTACATCCAAGATCGCGATCTCGAAATCGAGGGCGGCAATCACCATCCCTTGAAAAAACCGTTTCACTAAAGGCGCGGCTTTAGTCGAACCGTCGATCATCGGTTGGAACATGTGTTCGTATAACTGTTTGAGCGCCTTACCCGTTTCAGTCGACTGTGAAAACAGTTCGTTGAATTCACGCCACGCGTCGAGGTACCGGTCGAGTTTCAGTCCCGACGTGAGTAACGATAACGACTCGTGCAGTTTCTTGGCCTGCACATCAGCCGATGACAACAGCCGCGTTGCCTGACCTCCGATGTCTGACTTAACACGGTCGGTGAGCCGCTTGACCGACTCACCCGCCATGTTCGCGGTCGTCGCCCAACCGATGAACCGTTGTGCGGCGGCGTCGCCTTGTACCGCCATCTTCATCTGCGCGGCGTTCAACGTCAGCGCGAGGTTCTCACCGCGAAACCCGAGGCGGTACAGCTGATCGTTCAGCTTGGCGATCTCGTCACGTGACAACGCAGATTTCGCCGACACCTTATCGATCCCGGCCTGCATCGCGGCGGCGTTGCCCGGGATCTGTTGGTACCAAAAACGTAACTTAGTCAGCCCCTCTAATCGGATTTTCTCCGCACGCGCGGCGTCCGATTGGGCGAGCCCGTACTCGTACAGTTTCTTAGTCGCGATCCCAGCGGCGACGCCGAGGGCAATCAACGCGGCAGCCACGGCGGCGATTCCCAACACCACCGCGCCGCCCGCGAGCATCCCTTTCAACGCGCCCAAACGCGACACGACACCGCCGATCGGGCCGGGCATCAACTTGGCGGTTTTCTCAAGCGCCGCGAACCGTTCGGCGAGTGACCCGGCCCCGCCGCCCGCCTTTTTGAATTCGCCACCGAGGGCGATATACGATGCCGTGTTTTTCGAGATCGACTCGCGCTTGAGATCCATCGCCGACTTGAGTTGGCGATATGCGTTGATGTTGACCACCGAGCCCGACTGCAATTGACGCATGGCCTTTTGCATCTCGGCGTACGCCTTGGAATCGCCGTCGATCGATTGCTTGAGTCGGTCGAGGGCGCCCGCGGCGGATTTTGCCGCCGATTCCAATTCGTCCGACTCGAGCTCTAGCGCCAGTTCAGCTGTGGTTTTTTCGGCGGTCGTCCCCATGGATCACCGGGATTGGGCAAGTGCTTTTAAGAATTCGAGTATGTCGTGTCGTAACGCCTTGATCTCGGCGATCGCCTCAGCCTGCATGATCACGCCGACATACGCGCGGGCGAGGTCGCCGGTGTTTTCGTCCGTTTCATCGTCGGTGAACACATATCCTTGCGCTGCGAGTAGACACTCGGCGGCGACGCCCGCCTCATTCTTTCGCGCTCGCAGCGCCTTTATTTTTCGGTCAATTCCTCGGCGCGGTGTCCCGCGAGTTTCGTCACGGCGCCCGCGAGTCTGATCCACAACGCCGGGTACTCGTCGACGATCGCGTCGAATTCGGCCCGCGATGGGTGAACGACACACGGGCGTACGAGACGTTCAGCGTCATCAGTTGACGCCTCGCGCGTGTCCATGAATCGACGAAACGACGCCTTGCCCGGGCGTTTGACGATGATCAACCCCATGGGCGTTTGCAGAGCTCGGATCCGTTTTCCCTCGGGACCGTGCGCGGCTTCCGCTGCAACCAACGCCTCGGCGTCGGCAAGGGCACGCTCCTCGCGCTCGAGTGTCGCGGTCGTCTCGCGTTCCGCCTCAGCGCGAGCGCGCGCGTCGTCAATCTCGGCGCGGCGCGCGCGTACCTCGGCGAGTCGTTTCGCTGTCGCGTCGACAGTGCTGGCCGGGGGCGCGGTCAACGTATCACCGCCGACCATGTGATCCGTCCCGTTACCGGCGGTCATGGCACACCGCCTTGCCGTGCATCCCACAACTTAAGCCCGTTCCGAGTCAGCCACATCGGTTGGATCTCGATTTCCTCTTTGAGGTTGTCAGCTGATTCATCGTGTGACGCGGTGATCCCGACGACGCAGCACCGTTCGATCACGACGCTGATGTCGCCCTCGTCGTATTCGACGAATTGCACCATGATCTGAAACTCCGAGTCGCCGTACGACACGCCGTCGCTCGAGCGCGCGGCGAGTCCCTGCAGAAACAGGTGAACCGACTTTTTCCAACCGGTGAGCTTCACGTTTTCCGGCGTGTACTTGCCGTGCGAGCGCCCGCGTGGAGCGTGGTGCCGACCCATGCCGTACGCAAGCACCCGTTCCCGCTTGTCCCCGTACGAGATCCCGGTGAACCCCGTCCAGACCTCGTCATACGCTTTGCATACGATCGATGCCCAGCTGTATTGGTTTCCGTTTACTAGGTACTGATCCGCCATGGTTCACCCCTTCTACTGCCACGTTACGGTCGTCGCGTGCGTCACGCCGCGATGACTTGCAACGCCGGGTTGACGTACCCGATCGTGACGTTGATTTCCTCGGGAGAGGCGAGTGGCGTGACGCGCGCATCGCCGGTGAGTGTTTTGGTCGAGAGCACGTTATCGAACCGCGAGAGCACGAAGTACGCGTCCGACGCTTTAGGTTTGACGAGTAGCTCCGCGGCGAGCACGGCGTTGGCGCCCGCTTCGATATCGAGCGCCTCTGTTTCGAGGATGAATCCCGTCGTACGGTTGACGAGGATCGGTTTGTTCACGCGGTGAATCAGATACGCGCGAACCGCGATTTCCGCGAGGTTGAGCACACGCCGGTGGGGCATGATGTAGAAGTCCGACCCGTCGGGCGCAAAGATCCGCGGTCGCGTCACGTAGACGCCCTGGTATCCGTCCCATGTACGCAGCGTCGTGAACCGCGCGTCATCGAGACCCGGGTTAATAGTTTCGTCGTGCTCGTCGACATTCCCGTTGAGGTCGCGAATCGACACGCCCGCGAGCGCCCCCGTGTCGACCGTGGCGATGTTGATTTCCTCCGACACCGACGCTTGGCGACCACCGACCGCGAAAGAAATCGGGCGACGGTACTTCCGACCTGACACCGACGAGGTGAGCTTGCAGGCCCCCGCGCACAGCTCCCCGAAGATCGTCGACTTCGTACCGAACTCACCCGAGAGCGACGTGAGGTACGTCGCCTCCGACTCACCGCCATCCGGGATCCGGGTGTTCCCGACCCACGCGCGCGGTTTCCCAACCGCTTGCATCCCAGCGATTTTGAGGTCGATCGCGTCGAACGTCGTCGCATCGATCGCGCCCACGATCTGGACGAGTTCCCACGCGACCGTGGTCGTCGCGAGCGCGTCAAGCGCATCGGTCATGCCAGTGCCGTCCCACTGCGGCGCGGTCGCCGTCATGGTATACGACTCGCCGGCGATCAACGTACCCGGCGCGAGGTCGAGCTTGATTCCCGCGTTTGGTTGGGTAATCGACGTTGCGGTTCCTAGGGCGAGCAGCGCGCCTTTCGTACGACCACCGTCGACGCTCAGTTGGTAGGTGATCCCGACGGTTCCGATCGTCCCACCGTTGACGATGTACAAACCGATTTCGAGGTCATCGACCGGTGTCGGCGTCGCGGCGACGGTGATGATCGACGTACCAGTCGCGGGTCCGCTGCCGCCGATGTTATGCGTATCGACAGGTGACACCTCACCGGGCAGCGCCGATGCGGTACGTACGACGATCACAGGTTTGCCGTACCGATCGACGTAGTGACACGCTGACTCGACCAGCGGACCGTAACCGTAGGTCGAGATAATATCTTTCGTGTGACCGAACGTCGCGGGCACGTTGATCGGTCCTTTCGACGCGACACCGACGAGCGCATGGAGCTTTCCCGCACTCGGCGGTAGGACTCCAAGCGCGCCGTCGATTTCCGTGATGTTGACTGCGGGCAACGTCATGGCGGCGAATCCTTTGTCATGTGAATGTTTTCGGTCACGTTCAGTAGCGAGACGTCGGCGTTGATCGCGGTATCCTCGGGCACGCCCTCGAGCGGCGCATCGGCGACCATCGACTCGATCGTGCACACAGCGATGATCGTCGCGCCGAATCGGCGCTCGTTTTGGCGATCAATGTTCCACGCTTGTGAAACGGTGCGCACCGTACCGTGCGCTGCGAGGTACACCGCGCGGTACCACGCGTCGCGAAGCGTGCGCACGGCGATGTATTGCGCGAGCTCAACCTCAGGCGTCAACTGATCCGATGACGAGATCACGACGTGGAACAACTCGCGGATCGTCGCGATCGGTCGCGGGTTACGCCCGACGTTACGCGGCGGGTCGTCAGTCCCAATGTTGCCGGCGACGTCACCCGGCACCCATGCGATGCGAGGTCCAGTGAACTGCCGCGGCGGCTCGCGCCAACCGAACGGTTGCGCAACGCCCGGGGTTTCGATCGCGAAACGCGCGGTCACGTCGTTGTACAACTTGACGAGGGCGAGGGTGGCGGTCATGGCACATCGGCCTCCCGACCACCCATCGTGTCGGCGAAATGTTTCGACACGATCGTCACAGCCATCTGCGCCATGCGTGGCGGCAGTCCACCGACCGGAATCAATTGCCGTGCGCGCCCGCCGCGTACACGCCCGAGGTGATGCGCAGCTTCGACACCACGCAACCGCACGTACACGGTGCCGCCGACAGCGGCGACGTTCAACGCCTTGCCGGCGCCGGTGAGTGGTACCTCGCCCTCGAGCGTTTTTGGTAACGGCGTGCCGTCGGGCGATTGTCCCGCGCCGATCGTTCGGCGGAGCTCGTCATCGATCATCGCCGCGACGTCGGGCGCCGCACGCTTACCGAGGTCAGGCAACGAGCGGATGCGGTTGATCCACGCATCGAGCGTAGCCATTGCGGCGGCATTGACGGCGGCGGTGTCGGCCATGGTTATCCGCCTGTCCCCCGGCGCGCTTGATCCTCCATGCGCGCGATATCGACTTGCACGTCTTGGTACACATACGGTGATTGCTCGGAGTACCCGTGCGGCCCGCCAAACACGATGCCGCTACCGGTGAGGTCCTCGCGCAGCGGGAGATCGTACAAACCGGTTTCGGAATTCGCCGCGGCTTGCACTTCCTTCTCGGCAGACTCGGCGCGCCCAACGATGTACGCGAACTGCTCGTCAGTCGCGTTGACGCCGCGCTTCGCGAGCAAGTCGGGCGTGATGATTCGTGTCACCCACTGCTCGATGATGCCGGGCACGGGCGGCTGAAACGGCGCGGCGTAACGCTTGCGCAGCTGCGTGTCGAGCCAACTTGAAACCGTCGCGATCGCAGCATCGGTAAACCCCGGCGACGCGTTTTCAACCTCGTCCACATACCCGCCGGGTATGAGGGCAAGGATCTTGTAGCGGTCGACGGTGAGGTAGCCCATGAATGCGCCGTGTCGTGTGTGTTATGTCGACATCAACTAACAGACACGGCGACCGACCGATTAGGGTCCGTGTTAACCGATCGATCACCGTGCCCAAGTCACTTTGTAATGCGTGTGCGCGCGCGTGACGACCACTAAGTCGCCATGCACTTGTAGAGCAGATACGGATGACCCGACGACACGGAGTTGCGCCCAATGCAATGCCACTCGAGCTCTTGGGCGCGATCGAGTTGCGCCTGGTCCATCACACCGTAGTAGTTGATCTTGAACGGCTCGCGCTGCGTGTACAGCACAGCGCCGAGTTGCGAGCTGTTGACGTTCTCTGTCGCCAAGAACCACGTCGTGTCGTTTTCGAAGCCGGCGAGTTCGTCGACCATGACCGGCGTCGCATACCCGAGGGCTTTGATGATCGCTTCGACGTCAGCGGTCGCAACGCCCGCGGCGCCCGCGGCTTGCCCGAAAAACTTGGCGGAGGTGAGTTGCACCGCGCGCGGGTAGAGCCGCGGCGAGCACAAGATCAGCATCGGTCGCAGATACCGAGGATCCTCGCCGTTGGGCATCTTGATCGTCGCGAGATAACCCATCACCAGCGCGAGGTTCTTGAGCGCGGCATCGAGCGTTTGTGACTCATCGATCGGCACAGCGCCCGGATATGCACCGTTCACAGCACCCGTGAACACGTTGTCGTAGGTCCCGAGGTTGAGCGCAAACGGGTTGAGTGGGTGCGCCTTCGCGAAGTACGCGAGCTTGTCGTAACCCGTGTACTTCGTAGCGTCGTGACCATTTTTGAGGAAATGCGTCACGCGTTTCTGAGGCCAGTACTGCATGTAGGCCCCGATCTGCGTCGACCACTCCGACCCGAGGTTAAGCCCATCGCCGTCGGTATCTTCGAGCTGCGCGCGCCGGAGTTTGAATCCATCGCCCGAAAACGCCGTTTCGACCTCGGTGTAGGTGGCGACCAGATCTTCGAAATGGATGTTGGCACCCATCTTACCTTGATCCTTGATCGTGGCGGTCGAGAGTAGCCACGTCAGCACATCACGCCGCGCGCCAGTTGAGCGCACCTTTGTGATCTTGTTCCACCAGAGGTTGGGATTGAAACGCGCGTACTCTTGTTCCGTGAGCCGCTGCATTCGCGACTCGAAGTCCATCAGATACGTTGGGGTAAGCGCGGCCATGGT
>Ga0066903_100006092_pt1 | contig 10614 bp, 8 predicted proteins | sample PanSoiMetaGPlot1_FD_67491 | JGI IMG/M metagenome (GOLD analysis project Ga0066903, IMG submission 67491) | Tropical forest soil microbial communities from Panama analyzed to predict greenhouse gas emissions - Panama Soil - Plot 1 (version 2) | ecosystem: Environmental > Terrestrial > Soil >...
TCGATCAAATGGAGGCGTACATGAGCGACATTTGGAAACGCGTCCGTGGCGCCGGCTGGCTCACGGCGGCCCTGACGCTTGCGGCTTGGCAAACGCTCGACGCGCACCACGCGGTCCTGCGTTTCAATCTCGAAGAGATGACGGTGACGGCGGATCGCATCTTCGTCGGCACCTGTATCGGCATCGATCCGGCGCGTGAAGCCATCGCGGGCGGCAACCTGGCGGTGACTCGCTACACGTTCACCGTGGAACAGGTCCTCAAGGGCAATCTCCCGGCGACGTTCACCTACACGCAACTCGGACATCCGGCCCGCGCGGCGATCAAGGGGGAGCCGAGCATGAACGGGCAGGCCATCCAGCGCGGCCTCACGCTCCACGGCGCCGCCGACTTCGGCGTCGGCGATCGGCTGATGATCTTCCTCAGTCCGAGCTACCAGAACGGCCGCCTCACGTATCCGGTGGGACTCGATCAGGGTGCATTCCGCATCGAGACCGACAGCACCGGCCAGGCGCTCGCCAGGAACGACATGAACAACCTGGGACTCTTCACCGCGCCGTTCAACGGCCAGCGGATCGAAGGTGGGGCAGGCAAGGTGATCCGGCCCGACGACGGCGTGACGATCTCGAAGGCGGCGCAGCTCAGCGACGCCGCGCGATCGCTCTCCGACAAGCGCGGGGCGCTGCCGCTCGGTCCGCTCGAGGAGCTCGTCGCGCGCATCCATCAGGCGCACGGCGGCGCGCCCGGCCGGCTCACGGCCGACACGAGGGGAGGCCGCTGATGTCCCGTTCATTCTCGACCTGGCGCATCGGACGCAGCCTCGCAATCGCGGCGCTGATCGTCGCCACGGCCGCATGGTCGGCCGAAGCGGGCGGTCCGCTCTTCGTCTTCGGCGGCAAGGCGATCCTCTGGGCCAACCGCGTCGTCACCGGCGGTCCGCTCAATTCGACCACCGTCACCATCGACAACCGGGGCCGGCGGAACGTCATCTACCACGTGGATCAGGGCACGCTCGGTCCGCTGACGAACCAACAGGCGGTGCACTTCACGGAACGGATCTTCGGGGAGTTCTCGAACATCCCCACTGCCAGCATCACGTTCGTGGACGGCGGCTCGATTCGCGACCCCGACACGGGTCAGCCCGTTGACGTCGACGCGACGAACGTCGGCAAGTTCCTCGATGGCGACAATCCGACGTTCCAGAACCCGATCATCTTCGACACCGACGGCGCGATCACCGGCAACGGCGGCGTGCTCGGCTTCTTCGGCGCGCTCTCGTTCGAGCCGGACTTCAGCGCGCTGACCGAGGGCTTCGTCGTGCTGAACGGCGCCGTCATCAGCGGGCCCACGCCGCTCCTTTCGACGACGTCGTTCCTCGGCGTCTTCCAGCACGAGTTCGGCCACCTCGCCGGTCCGCTCGATCACGAGCAGATCAACGGCAGCATCGCGCTCTTCCGGCCGGAGGCCGTGAAGCCGCCGGGCTTCAACGCCACCACCGCGTTCGACCTGTTCGCGCCGTTCGTCGAGACGACCTACCCGTTCTTCTTCAGGGCGCCGGCCGGCTCCGCGCTGAGGGCCGCCGGGCTCCCCGACACGGGCTACTTCATCGCGTCGCTCGACATGGACACGAAGAATGCGCTGTCCAACCTGTACCCGACGGCCGCGTACGGGAACACCACGGGATCGATTGAAGGGACGGTGTTCTTCAGGTCGAGCGGCGGCGGCAAGATTCCGGTCAACGGGATCAACATCGTCGCGCGGCGCATCGATCGCGCGCCGTATCCGCCGCCACTTGGTACGCAGGCATTCCCGACGGCCCCGACGCTGGACGCCGACGGCGTGCCGAGCGAGCCGCCGGCGCAGGCCGCCACCGACTCGCTGGCGACCGTGTCGAGCGCCGTCACGGGCCTCGACTTCGGCCACGGCACCTACCGGATTCAGGGCCTGCCGCCGGGGCAGTACGAAGTCATCCTCCAGGAAGTCATCTCCATCGCCACGGGCGGCTCGAGCGTCGGGCCGTTGAACCAGCAGCTGACGCTGCCGGTGATCGAGGAGTACTTCCGCAAGGGGCAGACCTCGAACATCGTGACCGAATTCACGCCCGTCAAGGTCGAGGCCGGACGGCTGACGAAGGGGATCGACCTCGAGATCAACGGACTCGACACCGAAGATCCGGTTCATGTGAATGAAGCGGACGTCCACACGACGATCGAGACGGCGCAGGACGTCGGAACGCTGCCCGTGCGCGTGACGGGGACCGCCAGTATCGAGGATCCCTTCGACCTCGCTGCCAACGTGGGCGGCGGCCCCGAGGGCATTCCGGATCTCTACAAGTTCACCACGGCGGCGCCGGCGATCGTGTGGGTGTCGCTCGAGGCGAAGGACAACAACGACGCCAGGGCCCGCGCGTCCGGCGATCTGGACCTGTTCCTCATCCGGCAGAACGCCAACGGGAGTCTGTCGCTGCTGCGGTTCGGCGCCACCGATTCGTCGAACGAGGTCGTCAGCATCGCCCTTCCGGCGGGGACGTTCTACATCGGCGTGGGCGCCTTCAGCGGCAGTGTCAGGTACGACCTGCGCGTGCTGAAGAACCTGCAGTAGCCGGCAGCCTGACCGGCAGCACTCCGTGACAGAGGGAAAGGGCGGCGCCGATAGCGCCGCCCTTTCTACAGGCGCGGCAGCGACAAGCCCCCATCCACATTGATCACCGATCCCGTCGCGTAGGGCGCATCGCCGCGCAGCAGCGCCGCGACGACGCGACCCACATCGTCGGGCGTCCCCCAGCGTCTCTCCGGCACGAGTCCGTCGGTGATCCGTCTGTCGTAGGCGTCCTTTACGGCGGCGGTCATGTCGGTGTCGATGATGCCGGGCCGCACTTCGTAGACCGGGATGCCGTCGCTTGCGAGGCGCGCGGCGAAGAGCCGCGCCGCCATCGACAGGCCCGCCTTGCTCACGCAGTACTCGCCGCGGTTCACCGAGACCATCTCTGCCGAGACCGACGTGATGAAGACGATGGCGGCGGAAAAGGCCGGATCGGCCTGGCGACGCCTCGCCTGTTCGCGCGCGACCGCCTGCGTCAGGAAGTACGGGCCCTGGAGATTGGTGCGGATCAGCGCTTCGAAGCTCTCTTCATCGGCGTCCAGCAGATCGGCGCGCGTGCGCGGGGCGCGTCCGGCGTTGTTCACGAGCGCGTTGAGCGCGCCGTGCCGGGCGCGAAGGGATTCCACGAGGCGCAGGCGATCGTCGCGCTTCGAGAGGTCGGCCGCCTCGTAGCTCACGGCGCTGCCCGTACCGCGGAGCTCGTCGAGCACCGGCTGCACGTCGGCTTCGGCGCGCGTGCCGCCGAGGACGAGATTCCAGCCGTCACGCACGAGCGCGCGCGCGATCCCGAGCCCGATCCCGCGTGTGCCGCCGGTGACCAATGCCGTGGGTCGCGCAGTCATCGGGGTGTGACGCCGAACGGGGATCGCCGCACGAGCCCACGGCATCGGCGCTGCTGAGACGCGCCGACGGCGCGTCTCACGGCTGTCGTGCAATCCAGAATCATGATCCGAAGAACGCGAGGTACGGCGCGCCGTCGGCGAGGCGCTTCACGTACAGGGCCGCCTCGCGCGCATGGTAGTCGCCCCACTGGCTCGATTCGCCCCGCGGGATCGACGAGCCCTCGGGCACGTGGTCCCAGCGGTTGGGCCAGTGATAGACGGAATGGAGCAGGAGTCCCTGATGCTCCGGGTCCGTGCTCAGGTACGGGCCCGTGTCCTCGAACAGCGTGTCGAGCACGCGCAGCCCGGCCTGCTCGTAGATCGTCGCGTCGGCCTCGGCGCCCCGTGCCGCGAGCGCGCGCGCGAGCCGCAGGAGTCCTTGTGCCGCGATCGCCGCCGCGGAGCTGTCCACGGGCTCGCGATCGTTGAACGGATCCGCCGGGCGATCGCGCCAGTCGCCGAGCGCGGCGAGGCCGGGCGCGCCCACGTCCCAGTACGGAATCCCGTCGGCGGCCGTCGCCTCGTCGATGTAGTAGTCGCACGTCGCGCGTGCCGCGTCGAGCAGGATCGTCTCGTCGGGCGTGCCTTCCGGAAGCGAGGAGAGGAACTCGAGTTGTTCCGCGAACCCCAGCATCGCCCACGCGAGGCCACGCGTCCACGTGGTGAACGGCGAGTAGCCCTGCTGGGTGCTCGGGCCGCGATAGCTGCCGCTCGCGACGTTGAACAGGCTTTCGTGCGCCGTGCGCCCGCGCACGTCGAACTGATCGCGCCCGCGGCCGAAGTACACGTTGTACCGGGCCGTCGCGCGCGCGTGATCGAGCAGGCGATCGAGGAGGCTGACGTTCGCGTCCTGCTCCTCCATGAGGCGCTGGCCGAGCTGGTGCGCGAGAGCGAGCGATCGCAGCGAGCGGATCGTGTCCACGAAGAGCGAGTGGGGGCCGTTGAACGAGTGGATGAACCCGCCGTCCTGCAGCCGCGTCCAGCGCCGCGCCTGCACCGCGCCGCTCACCTTCAGCGCGAGCTCGTAGTACCGCACTTCCCAGTCGCCGGCGTGGAGACGTCCCTCGCGCGCGAGCCGCCACAACGCGCCGTAGGTGCTGACGTTGTTGAAGCCGTGGTCGTGGACGCCGACGTGCGTGAGGTGCGACGACATGCGGTCGAGCGTCCGCGCGCGCCCGATCGCCAGGAATTCGGGATCGTCGGTCGCATCGAACTGGAGGAGCGCCGATCCGAACTGGAAGCCCTGCGTCCATTCCGTCCATCCGCGCGCGCGGTACCGTCCATCCACCGTGAACACGGGCGCGCCGTCCTCGGGCCGCCAGCTGTGCTCGAGTGACTCGATCTTCGGGGCGGAGACGCTGAACAAGCGGGTAATCTTCGGCAGGAGATCCGCTGGCGTGCGCGTACGATCGATTTGCATCGCACGCAGTCTAATTCGCGGAGACCCCAATTCCAAAAGCGACCGGCTGCTTGGACAGACGCCTGACATTCTTGCGGCAGTGCGTCACAGGAGAACAGGAGATCAGGAGCATCTTCTTCTGTCTTCTAAAAAGAAATATCTCCTGATCTCCTGTTCTCGTGCAAGAGCGTCGCAATCCAGCCAGTTGCAGGTCCAAGTACACGGCGGCTGCACATCAGTCGCGCAGCTTCAGTCTCATCACCAGGGCGGCTTCGATGACGAGCGCGGCGGCGAGGACGAGCAGGCCGATGGAATACGCGCCCGTCGCGTCCCGCAGCCAGCCCATGACGGCCGGGCCGACGAAGCCGCCCAGGTTGCCGATGGAGTTGATCAGCCCGATGCCGGCCGCGGCGGCGGTGCCGCCGAGCAGCATCGGCGGAATCGCCCAGAAGACGCTCAGGATCGAGCGCTGGCCCATCTGCGACACCGTGAACGCCAGAACGAGCAGCGGGAGGTGGTGCGAGACCGCGGCGGCAAGCGCCAGGCCGGCGGCGGCGGTCAACGCGCAGGCGGCGACGTGGCGCCTGCGTTCGCCGGTGCGATCCGAGTGCCGCCCGATCGCGATCATCGCGATGGTGGCGCCGACGAAGGGAATCACGGTGATCGCCGCGAGCCGCCACCGGTCGGCGCCCGACAGGTCGTGCAGGATCTTCGGCAGCCAGAGCAGCACGCCGTAGCTCACGAGCGCGTTCAGGAAATAGATGCCGGACAGCAGCCAGACCACCGGCGATCTCATCCCCGCCCTCATCGACGTCTGTCGGCTGACAGCGCCTGCCCGCTCCTCCGCCATGCGCGCGGCGAGCGAGTCGCGCTCGGCGGGTGACAGCCACGCCGCCTGTTCCGGCCGGTCGGTCAGGACCCACAGTGCCGCGATGCCGAGCGCGATAGCAGGAAGGCCTTCGCCGATGAACAGCCACTGCCATCCCGCGAGTCCGCCGCGTCCGTCCAGGCCGAGCAGCAGCGCCGAGAGCGGCGCGCCGAGGATCACCGCGACCGGCTGCGCGATCATGAAGAGCGCGGTCGTTCCGGCACGCTCGACGGCCGGGATCCAGTAGGTGAAGTAGAGGACCATCCCGGGGAAGAAGCCCGCCTCGGCGACGCCGAGCAGCACGCGCGCGGCATAGAACGTCGCGGTATCCGACACGAGCGCCATGCCCATCGAGACGAGACCCCACGCGACGAGGATGCGCGCAATCCACAGGCGCGCCCCCACGCGCTCGAGGATCAGGTTGCTCGGCACCTCGAACAGGCAGTAGCCGAGGAAGAACAGGCCGCCGCCGATGCCGAGCTCGGTCGCGCTCAGTCCGAGGCTGCGCTGCAGCGCCGGCGCGGCGAACCCGATGTTGACGCGATCGATGTAGGCGACGACGTAGGCGAGGAAGGCGAAGGTGACGAGACGGCGGCTGACGCGCGCACTGACGGCAGCCGGGTCCACCCGGAGTGGGGAACCCGGCCGCTCGAGACTACGTGACGATCTGCGCAATCGTCTCGCGATTGATGTTGATCTTCATCTTCTGGCGTGCCTTGTTCATGTACGCCGAGAAGAACTTGTTCTTTTTCTCGTTCAGCAGATCCGCGCGCAGCGAGTCCTTCTGCTTGGCGAACTCCTCGGGCGTCGCGTCCTTGCGCTCGAGCACCTTGAGGATCGCCGCGCCGTGCTCGGTGACGATCGGATCGCTGACGGCGCCCACGGGCAGCGAGAACGCGGTGGTCTCGAGCTGCGCGCCAACGCCCGCGTCGCCGATCGGCATGCTGCGCGAGATCATGTCTGTCGTCTTGGCCTCGAGGCCGGCGTCCTTCGCGGCCTTCTCGAAGTCGCCCGACTTCAGCGACGGCGCGATCGCGGCGGCCTTCTGGCGCGCGGCTTCGATGGCCTTCTGGTTCAGGACCTCGTCGCGGACCTTCACCCGCACTTCGTCCACCTTCGGGATGTAGGGATCCTGGTGGCCGGTCACGGTGATGAACGCGTAGCCGCCGGGCGTCTGCAGCGGTTCGCTGACCTCGCCCTCCTTCATGTCGAACGCCTTCTGGTTGACGCCGGGCGCCATCCCGATGCCGGCAACCGGCTCGTCCTGCAGGAACAGGCCCGACTCGCCGGTCTGGAGCGAGTGCTTGCGCGCGACCTTGTCGAAGTCGGACGGCCTCTTCAACTCACCCGCGACCTGATCGGACAGCTTCTGCGCGGCCGTCTGCGCCTGCTCGTATTTCAGCTGATCCTCGATCTGCGGGCGGACTTCGGCGAACGTCTTCTGCGACGCGGGCCGCTTGTCGACCAGCTTGATGATGTGGTACCCGAACTGCGTCTTCACGAGATCGCTCATCTGGCCGGGCTGGAGCGAGAAGGCCACCTTGTCGAACTCGGACACCATCTGACCCTTGCCGAAGTAGTCGAGATCGCCGCCCTTGACGGCGCTGCCCGTGTCCTCCGAGTACTTCTTCGCCAGTTCGGCGAAGTCGGCGCCCCCCTTCAGCTTGGCGAGGATGTCTTCGGCCTGGTTCCTGACGGCCGCGTCGTCCTTGCCTTCGGTCTTGAGGAGGATGTGGCTCGCCTTCACCTGCTCGGGCGTCGCGTAGCGCTGGATGTTGTCGTTGTAGTACCGCTCGAGCTGCTGCCCGGTGACCGTCACCCCCTTGCGCAGCGCTTCCTGATCGATGAGCAGGTAGCGGACCTTGCGCTTCTCGCCGACGCGGAACGCCTCCTTGTGGTCCTCGAAGTACTTGTTCACTTCCGCATCGGTCGCCGTGAGCCCTTCGTGGTATTTCGCCGCGGGCAGGTTCACGACCTGCAGCTTCACGCGCTCGTAGCGCTTCTTGTACTCCGACATGACGTCGGCATCGTCCACCGTGATCCAGGCGGTGAGCGCGGCCTGCAGCTTCTCGCTGATGATGCTGCGGCGGATCTGATCCTCGAACTCGTCGGGCCGCATCGGCGGCGTCTGCATCCGCAGCAGCGCGCGGTAGCGCTGATCCCCGATGAACTGTCCGTTGTCCTGGAACGCCGGCAGCGCGACGATGCGCTCGCGGACCTCGGCGTCGCTCGCCGTGATGCCGAGGCGCTTGGCCTCGGCCAGCGACGCCTCTTCCTGAATCATCTGCTGCACGATCCGCTGATCGATTCCGAGCTGCTTCAGCAACCGGTCGTCGATGTTGGCGCCGTAGGACTGCCGGTACGCCTGCATCTGCTGGTTGTAGACACGGCGGAACTGCGCGGCGGTGATGTCCCGCCCCTCGACTTCGGCGACGACCGAGTTGCTTGCGGCCCCCCCGGTCGATTCGTTCAGGAAGCTGGGAATGTAGAGCAGCACAAAAGAGACCACCACAATCGCCAGGCTCCACTTGAGCCAGCTTTTGTGGCGCCTCATCCGATCGAGCATTGTCATGGGCGTCGTAAACCTCTGAAAGGGAAAGCTTAATTATGCCACGATCCCGCCTCGACGGGGCCCTGCTTTGGTGCCCCCCTATGCTATATTTGCGGGGGATATAAGGACTTAGAGGGATCCGGCATTCCGCAGCCTCGCCTCCGCCGCCGCTCGGGTACGCGTGTGCCTGCCGGCCGCCACTCGCCGTCGTCCGCGCGTCTGGATCTCGCCAGCCGGCTGCGACCGATGCAGGGCGCGCTGCGGGGCCGCTTGGCACGCGCCGACACTCTTTCTGACGTGACTCGCGCCGTCAACGCCACACTCGACCCCGAACGGGTGGCTGACGCCATCGTGACGTGTGCCGCCGACTGGCTGCCCGTGCCGTCGTGGGTCGTCTACATCGACGACAGCAGCGGCGTCCGCACGCTCGGCGCGCGGGGAATCGGCAGCGCGCTCGAGGCCTCCGCCGCGGCGGTGGGGCATTGGGTGTTGAAGCAGGGCGACGTCTGTGCCGCGTGCGACGTCGCGGCCGACGAGCGGTTCGAGGGCGGCGCGAGCGTGGCGGCGCTCGGCTTTCCGCTGGAGTGCCGCGGGCGTGTCGTGGCGGCCCTCGTCGGCCTCGATCGCGGACCCGCGTCACGTGAGCCAGCCTTCGCCGACGGCACGCTGGTGGCGCTGCGGCGGGCGCTCGAAGCGTGCGGCATCGCGCTCGACAACGCGATCCGCGTGCAGCGGGCCGAGGCGCTGTCGGTCACCGACGACCTCACGCAGCTGTACAACTCGCGCTACATGACGCAGGTCCTGCGCCGCGAAACCAAGCGCGCGTCGCGCAGCGGCCGTCCGCTGTCGCTGTTGTTCATCGACCTCGACGGTTTCAAGGCCATCAACGACACCTACGGGCATCTGTACGGCAGCCGTGCGCTCGTGGAGGCGGGCGTGCTCATCCGCCAGTGCGCGCGTGAGACCGACGTCGTGGCACGGTTCGGCGGCGACGAGTTCGCGCTGATCCTGCCCGACACCGGCAGCGAAGGCGCGGCGGCGGTTGGCCAGCGTATCCGCGATCGCGTGGACGCGCACGCCTTCCTGCAGGGGCTCGACATTCACCTGACGGTGTCGGTCGGCGTCGCCACGCTGCCCGACGTCGCCGCGTCGGCCGAAGGCCTCGTGCAGGCCGCCGACGAGGCGATGTACCACGTCAAGGAACGCGGCAAGAACGGCATCTACATTGCGGGCAGCAGCGGAAGCGAGGAGCGGATTTGAGTTTACGGTCACTGTTCTCACTGTTCTCCAGCGATCTCGCGATCGACCTCGGGACGGCGAACACCTGCGTCTACGCCCGGGGCAAGGGCATCGTCGTGAACGAGCCGTCGATCGTCGCGATCAACAAGGTGAACGGCCGCATCGAAGCGGTCGGCAAGGACGCCAAGGAGATGCTCGGGCGCACCCCCGGCAACATCGTGGCGATCAAGCCGATGAAGGACGGCGTCATCGCCGACTTCGAGGTCACCGAGAAGATGCTGACCTACTTCATCAAGAAGGCCCACAACAGAAACGTCTGGGTGCGTCCCCGAATTGTGATCGGTGTTCCATCTGAGATCACTCAGGTGGAGAAACGCGCGGTGAAGGACAGCGCCTACCGGGCCAAGGCCAGCGAGGTCTACCTGGTGGAGGAGGCCATGGCGGCGGCCATCGGCGCCGGGATGCCGATCACCGAGCCCTCGGGGAACATGATCGTCGACATCGGGGGCGGCACGACCGACATCGCCGTCATCTCGCTGGCGGGCATCGTCTACAGCAAGGCGGTCCGCGTCGCCGGCAACGAGATGGACGACGCGATCATCCAGTACATCAAGAAGACGTACAACCTCCTGATTGGCGAACGCACGGCCGAGGCCATCAAGATGGAGATCGGCTCCGCCTACCCCCTCGAAGATCGCATGACGATGGAGATCAAGGGGCGGCACCTGATCGAGGGCGTGCCCAAGACGATCACCATCACCGACGAGGAAATCCGCGAGGCGCTGGCCGAGACGGTCAACGTGATCGTCGACGCGGTGCGCGTGGCGCTCGAGCGCACCCCTCCGGAACTGTCCGCCGACATCGTCGATCGCGGCATCGTGCTGACCGGCGGCGGCTCGATGCTGAAGAACCTGGACAAGCGGCTGCGCGAAGAGACCGGGCTGCCGCTCGCGATGGCCGAGGACCCGCTGTCGTCGGTCGTGCTCGGCGCGGGCCGGATGCTGTCGGACTTCAATTTGCTACGGAAGATCTCGATTGACTAGTTCCCAGCTACCAGCTTCCAGCGGCCAGCTTCCA
>Ga0066903_100006093_pt1 | contig 10614 bp, 6 predicted proteins | sample PanSoiMetaGPlot1_FD_67491 | JGI IMG/M metagenome (GOLD analysis project Ga0066903, IMG submission 67491) | Tropical forest soil microbial communities from Panama analyzed to predict greenhouse gas emissions - Panama Soil - Plot 1 (version 2) | ecosystem: Environmental > Terrestrial > Soil >...
GCCGCGCGCGACATCGATATAGGAGCGGCGCCGGGCCAGGCTCGTGCTAGGCAATGACCTGCGTGCTGACGTTGAACTCGATGTCCTGCCGCATCGAGTGCCACACCGAACAATACTTCTCGCGCGACAGCGCCGAAGCGCGCTCGACCGCGTCGTGCGGTACGTCGCCCTCGACCACGATGTGCAGCGTCATGCGAACGAAGCGGTGCGGATCGTCGGGCGAGCGGTCGGCAACGAGCCGGGAGCGGAGCGCGCGGAAAGCGTGGCGCCCCTCCGTGAGGATGTGCGCCACGTCCATCGACATGCAGCCGGCGACAGCGAAGCCGAGCGCCTGCATCGGCGATGGGCCGGCGGCCCCGGCGCTGTCGACCGTGATCCGCGAGTCGCCGCTCGCGGCCGAGAACCGCAAATCGCCGAGCCAGGCGAGATCGACGACAGTCGGCGCCTTGGCCACGCGGCGATTGTACCGCGCCGGCGGCGCGCGTCCGATTCAGTGCGCCGCGGAGTGCTGCCGGGCGGCGACCGGCGCATCGGGCAGTGACGCGGCCGCCGGTCTCGGCACGAAGATGGAGCGCTTCGAGAACGTCGACTTGATCAGCAGCCAGCTCAACGGAAGGATCACCAGCAGGTACGTGAGGATGTGCCCGAACGTGCTGTCCGGCCCCCACGATTCGGTGGCCGCGTGAATCGCATCGCTGAACGGCAGATATCCCTGCTCGGACATCTCGTGCGTTCCGGCGATCACGAGCTGCACGACGAACACGAACAGGAAAATCGCCGTGACCTGGAAGAACAGCCCCAGGTTCAGTCGGTGTCCGTAGCGCGACCACAGCCACGCGACCAGCGCGGCGCCGACGATGCCGAGCGCGGCGCCGAGCACGAGATGCATGGTTTCCCGCAGCTGCATCAGGAGCAGAGCCGTCTCGACGCCTTCGCGGCTCACCATCAGCAGCGTGAAGAGGAACACGCCGGCGAATGCTGCGGCGCCCGGCTTCACGCTCGATTCGCGCAGGTGTCCTTCGATCTCCTTCTTCATCCGGCGGCCGAAGCGCCACATGTGGACGACCATCCAGGTGACGGACACGGCGGCGACCATCGCGAGCGGTCCCTCGAGCCATTCCTGGTTGGCCGCATGGAAGAGCAGGTAGCCGCCGAGCGCGCTGATGGCGAGTGCGACGCCAAGCCCCCAATGGACGGCGGACGTCAACTGCGCGCGACCCGACTGGCGCAGATACGCGAGGCTGATGGCAACGATGAGGAAGGCTTCGAACCCTTCCCGGAGCGTGATGACGAGCGCCTGAACGATGGGCATCGATGCGGCCGGTTTATAAAATGAGATTAAGTCTCAGAATGCGTTGCCCAGTCTACTGTGGCCATCTCCGACCGGTCAAGTCGGCAATGAAAATCGCCTGCTGAATCGCGCTCGACGCGCAGGATCAACGACCGGTTCCAACCGAGTGCGCGATCGAGTGAGTCGCGGCCGACCTGACAATTTCTGCCCTGGTCGCGCTGCCACGAAATGTCACTTCGACTGCCCGCGTCTGGACGCCTTTAGGAGATTGCGAGAGATTGCGCGCAAGAACAACAACTTACATAAAGTCAGCACCTGGCATCTCGGTTGCTGAAGTGTCCATCGACGATAACGTGAATCGTTACTTACTTCACCAACAGATCGTGAGCCGTCAACAGCGAGGAGCAACGTCATGAAGATTCGCAGCGCCAAGGGCTTCACACTCATCGAACTCCTGATCGTCGTGGCCATCATCGGCATCATCGCCGCGATCGCAGTGCCCGGTCTGCTTCGCGCCCGCATGTCGGGCAACGAGGCGTCGGCGATCGGTTCGCTGCGCGCCGTCAACAGCGGCCAGGCCAGCTTCTCGTCCAGCTGCGCCGCCGGCGGTTATGCGGTCTCGCTCGCGGACCTCGTGAAGGTGCCGTCGGGCAGCAGCCAGGGCTTCATCAGTCCCGACCTGAATGCCAACGGCGTCGTGAAGAGCGGCTACAACGTCGCGCTCGCGGGGAACACGGGCGCGCAGAACATCGGCGGCACGACCGTGTGCGGCAACGCGGTGACGCAGCCGGTGAGCGACTACTGGGCGGACGCGGCGCCGGTGACGAAGGGCGGCACGGGCACGCGCAACTTCGCGACCGACACGCGCGGCACGATCTGGCAGGATACCTCGATCGCGCAGGGCGGCCACATCGCCAACCCGATCGTTGCGACCGCCAACACCGTTCCGGTTCAGTAACGCCGCAGTCTTGGTGCGAGGCGACGACGCGTCGTCGCCTCGTACCAAGAATGATCGATTCAGTCGCCGTTTCGGGCAGCCGCCGCGTCCTCGCGTTTGATCCTGCCGATGCAACCTTGTCGTCTCGCGCGAAGAGCTGTGCAAAGTTACGAAACCGTGGCTTGACCGCGCCAGTTCGCACTCCTACCATCAGACGTTTCCTCTACGAAGAAGATTCCGAAGAGACCTGTCGAATGCCGACTCGCGTCGCGGTCGTCAGCGATGATCGTGTAGTGATCGAATGTGTCACGCAGCTGCTCGGGCGGGACGATACCCTCGATGCGTTTGCGTCGACGCCGGTCGACGCGTGGCCTCTTCTACGCAGCCCCGACCCACAGGTCGTCGTCATCGACCACCGCGCGCCGGAGGCGCTGGATCTGTGCGCTGCCTGCTGCCGCGGCCCTTGCGCGGGCGCCCTGCTGATCAGCGTGCCCGACGAAGGCGGTGCCGACGTGAGCGCGCTGATCGCCGGGGCGCGCGGCATCCTCTACGCACGCGAGTCGCTCGAATCGATCGCGCGAGCGGTGCGGCACGTCGCCGACGGCCAGGTGTGGGGGCCGCGGCGCGTCTTCGCCGACGCGTGGAAGCGCATCAGACACGAGTTCGAGGTGCGACAGGCGGGTGAAGCGGCGATGGCATCGCGCCTGAGCGCGCGGGAGCGCGAGGTCCTGCGATTCGCAGCGGTCGGTCTGGCGAACAAGGAAGTCGCCGAGCGGCTCGCGATCAGCGAGGCGACGGTGAAGGTGCATCTGTCGCACATCTTCCAGAAGCTCGGTCTGCGCGGCCGGGGCGAGCTCGCCGCGGCGTTCCACGGCATCATCCGTTCGTAGTACGCCAGAAGCGGCGCAGGCGATCTATCCGACGTTGCGCGGCAGCTGGCCTGAGCAACGGCGAGGTCGCGCGCCGATTGTCCGCCAGCCAGGCGACGGTGAAAGTGCATCTCATGCACATTTTCCGGAAGCTCGGCGTGCACCGCCGGAGCGAGCTCGCCGCCGCCTATCACGGTCTCGTTCCCGTCAATCACCACCGCCCCGCACCTGTCCGTCGGCCGGCCTGATCCGCAATTCCTCGTAGATCGCCGCCCCGATATCAGCCAATCGGCGTACGACGAACGGTCAATGAACGAGCGGCGTACTACCAGTGCTCAATTGATCTGAGCGGCGCACCGAAGCATCATCGCGCGGCTCAAGCGACAAAACATGGAGGCGGCAATGACAGGGTGCGGTCGACGTGCCGGCCGGCTGGCTCGGCATAATCATCTTTTCTTTCTGAACCGGTTTGCGCTGGTGGCGATGCTGTCCGCGCTCGTCGCATCGATGCCGATGGTGTTCGCCGACCCCTCGAGTCCGGTGACCGTGACGAACGTCGACAGCCCCGACCCGGTGGCATCGGGCGACCAGCTGCTCTACACGATCACCGTCGTCAACACCGGCGGGTCGAAGCTGACCAATGTCGTCCTCTCGGACCAGGTGAATGGCGTGGGCGGCATCGGCGTGCCGCCACAACTGCAGTTGACGAGCACGCGAGGCAGCTGCGGCCAGTCGGGCAACCTCGTCACGTGCAACGCCGGCACCATTGAAGGGAACGGCCAGTGGATCGTGACGATTCGGGGCGTCGTCACAGCAGCGAACGGCACGACCATCAACAACACCGCCGCCGTCGCCGGCACGCGGTCGGCCCAGAACTTCAACACGACGGCGACGACGACGACGCTCGTGAGCGGCGGAACGGGCACGCCGCTTCCGGATCTCACGATCGCCAAAACCGGTCCGACGTCGGTCGTTGCGGGCTCGCCGATGACCTACACGTTGACGATCAACAACATCGGAACGGCGAACGCGACGGACGTCAAGGTCGTGGATACGCTGCCCGCGGGCGTAACAGGGGCGACCGCCAGCGGCACCAGCCTGTTCGTCTGCAGCACGGCGGGATCGCCGATCACCGTCACGTGCACGGGCGGCGCGGTCAACCAGGGCGCGAACGCGTCGATCACGATCAACGCCACAGCGCCTTCCACGACCGGCACGATCACCAATACGGCGGCAGTCGATCCGGACAATACGATTCCCGAGAGCAACGAACTGAACAACACGTCGGCGCTGGTGAACACGAACGTGACACCACCCACGACGCCGCCGACCCTGAACATCTACAAAACCGACGGGAACCCGTTGAATCCAAGCCCGGTCAAGTCGCAGCCGTGGGCAGCCGGCGCGGGTCCGGATCCGGTGAACCCCGGCCAGACGCTCGTCTACAAGGTCCACGTCGTCAATAACGCGTCGACCCGTGCGGATGACGTGAGAGTGGTGGACGGGACGCAGGGTCTCGTTGCTGCGAGCGTGACGGCGTCTCAGGTCGTCACGAACGGATCGGTCGGAACCTTCGGCGGCTGCACCGTGGTCGCCCCGCAGATCACCTGTGCGATCAAATCGCTCAACCCCGGCGGCACCCTGGACGTGACCGTCAGCGGTCAGGTCATCAATACCGCGGGCTCGACAATCCAGAATACCGCCACCGTCACCGGCAATATCTCGAACACCGGCGTCACCGCTACAGACTCCGAAATCACGACGGTCAAGCCGGCGATTGATCTGACGATCACCAAGGCGGGTTCGCCCAATCCGGTCTGCGCAGCGTCGTGGCCTGGTCCCGGCTACCCTGCCGGCGACGGCTACCCGGCTGGCAACGTGTGCCAGGGCGGCCTCACGTACACGTTCGTCGTCGGCAACAGCGGAACGCAGACTGCGACGGGCGTCGTCGTTCGCGATCCGCTGCCCACAGGGTTGATTTACGTCCCGAGCAAGACCGTCGCCCCGGCCTTCTCCGGGGGATGCTCGGTTGATGCCAACAACGTCGTCACGTGTACCGGCGGCACCGTCGGTCCCCAGTCGACGACGCCGATCTCGATCAACGTCGTCGCGCCGCCGACGACCGGAACCATCACGAACACGGTCACCGTCGATCCGAACAACGCCATCTTCGAGTCCGACGAGACCAACAACACATTCACGCAGGTGACGACCGTTGGGACCGGCATCGACCTGACGGTGAAGAAACACAGCAATCACGAAGCGAACTTCGTCGCGACGCGCGGCACGCTGACCTACACGATTACGGTGCCGAATCTCGGGACCCAGGACGCGTCGAACATCCTGGTCCGCGACACGCTGCCGGCCGACACGATCTTCCGCGACGCGGTGGCCGACGCCACTCACGGCTTCACGTGCTCGCAAGCGAACGGCGTGGTCGATTGCGTGGGCGGCCACATCCGGGGCACCGAGAGCATGAACTACCCGAACCTGGCGGGTCAGCTCATTGACTCCGCGACGATTACGATTCGCATCTTCGCGACGGCCTACGAGCAGACGGCGATGCACAACGAGGTGCGCGTCGATCCGCTCAACCAGATCCCCGAGGCGAACGAGAACAACAACGTCTCGACGCAGGATACGAAGGTCCAGCGCGGCGGGGCGACAAACGACGCGTTCAACGACCTGACGATCTTCAAGAAGCAGGTGTCGCCGGATCCGAACAACACGGCGAGAAACGCGGTCGTCACCTACCAGATCCAGGTGGGCAACGACGGCACCGATCCCGTGACCGCCGTCAAGGTACGCGACACCCTGCCTGCCGGCTCGCGCTACATCCAGGCGACGGGGACGAACAGCTTCCTCTGCACGCAGCAGGTGATCGGCTTCGTCGATTGCGTCGGCGGGCAGATTGCCGACCACACGCCGGCCGATCCGGCGACCGTGAACACCGCCATCATCACCATCAAAGTGTTCGCCCCGGATACGCCCGGGACCTACACGAATCAGGTCGAAGCGGATCCCGACCACACGATCGCGGAAGGCAACGAGTTCAACAACAACGCCTCCGCGCAGACCATCGTGAAGAACGCCGGCGCCGGCGCCTTCTACGAGCTGTCGCTGACGAAGACGCAAACGAGTCCGCTGCCGAAGGCCAATACGGCCAGAAACGCGGTCGTCACGTACTCGCTCGTCGTCAAGAACACCGGGACCGATACGGTCAACGGCGTCGTCGTCCGCGACAAGCTGCCGGCGGGCTCGCGGTACATCCAGGCGACCGGCGACCACCAGTTCCTCTGCACCGAGGTGCAGACCGGCGTCGTCGACTGCGTCAACGGCACGGTGGACGGCACGACGGCGGTGCCCGGCGGAGGCACGGCGACGATCACGCTCAAGATGTTCGCCCCGGATACGCCGGGCGTGTACACGAACCAGGCGAACGTCGACCCGGACAACACCATTCCAGAGGGCGACGAGCTCAACAACCAGGCGACCGAGCAGACGACGGTCGTCAACGGCGGGAACGGCTCGTTCAACGACCTGACGATCAACTTCGAGCCGGATCCGTCGAGCACCCTGACGACGACGCCGCTCGGAACGATCACGTACAAGGTCGACGTGCACAACATCGGCACGGATCCGGCGTTGAATGTGGCGGCTCGGGTCGTTCTGCCCGATGGCGTGGCGTTCGTATCCGCCGGGGATTCCGCTCCGGGCGCGGGCGCATTCACGTGCAACCAGGCAGCGGGGATCGTGGACTGCACGGGCGCAACGATTCCGGGCACCGTGCCGGGTCCAGCCGGCGTACGGACGATCATCATCGTCGTCACCGCGCCGAATCTCGTTACGTCGTTGACGGCGCAAGCGATCGCCGACCCGAACAACGCGATTCCGGAGGGCGACGAGACGAACAACACCGACACGTTCACGACGAACGTGCAGTCGTTGATCAATCTCAACATCACGAAGACGGGGCCGAAGGAGTCGAGCCAGAGCTCGCCCGGTGAATACGACATCACCATGACGAACCAGCCGGCGGGCGCGGGGCAAACGGCGTTTCACATCAAGATGCAGGACCCGTTCCCTGTCGGGCTGATTCCGCTGGCCGTCGACACCGGCAACGGCAACAACTGGCAGTGCGCGGTGTCCCAGAACCCGATCAACCTGCTCGACTGCGTCGGCGATCTCGAGCCGAACAAGCCGGTGACGATCAAGTTCTTCATCTTCATGACGGCCGAGTCCGGCAAGCCGCTCGACAACGAGGCGTGCTTCGTGCCGAATCCCGACGTGCCGCCCGGGTTCCCGCAGATGGTCACTGAGTACAGCCCGCCGGGAACGTCGGACAACTGCTCGACGGCCACAACGCAGGTCACGTCGACGTCGCCGGATCTGTTCGTCACCAAGAGCGCTGATCCCGGGCTCGCCGCGCCCGGCGATACGATGACCTACACCATCCTCGTCCAGAACAACGGCTCGGCGAAGGCGTTCAGTCCGTTGACGCTGACCGATACGTTGCCGACGACGGCGGTGACGTTCGTCGATGCCACCGGCACCAATGGATGGACCTGCACCGGCACAGGGCCCGTGGTGTGCAACGACACGCCGGGCACCGGCCTCGACGTGGGCGCGGCGACGACGATCACGATTCACGCGAAAGTGAAGGATGGCGTGACGTTGCCGTTCGTCAACAGGGCCGAGGCGGCCAAGGCCATGCACGATCCGTCCGACGCGAACGCGACGGACGAAACGAACACCGCCAACAACAAAGCAACGGTGAAAACCTCGGTTGCGGGCACGGGAACCGAACTGGCGGTGACATCCATCACCGACAACCCAGATCCGGTGATTCCGGGCCAGGGGCTGAAGTACACCGTCATCGCGGTCAACGGCGGTAGCGCCGATCAAACCGGCGTGGTCGTTCGCCTCAACCTCCCCAGCGCGGGCGCCACGTTCGTCAGCGCCGACGGGACGAACGGGTTCAATTGCAATCCGGGGGCGACACCGAACACCGAGGACTGCGTCGGGGACTTGGGGCACGGCGACAGCACCGTCATCACGGTGAGCTTCACCGTCACCGGACCGCCCGGAAGCGACCTGGCACTCACGGCGACCATCGATCCGGATAACGTGATCCCAGAGAGCGACGAGGGGAACAACACGAAGACGGAAACGACGACGATCTCCGGGTCGACGTGCACCAACTGCATCGACCTCGTGTCGGCGCAGCTGATTCCGTCGCCGGATCCGGTATCTGCCGGCGGCACGCTGGTGGTGAAGTACAACGTGGTCAACATCGGCGACAAGCCGACGGCGCTGGATCCGACGAAGCCGGATCAGAGGCTGCTGAATCTCGAGGCCGCCATGTCGAGTTTCGGGGGATTCTCATCGACGTCAGCGACCTCGTCGGATCCGAGCATCACGTGCAATACGGTAGACGTTCTGGGCTTCGGACTGCTCAGCGAGACCGATTGCTTCGGGAATCTCGGCCCGGGCCAGGGCGTGACCATCACCCTGACGTTGACCAACATCAACGCGGACACCAGCGTCACGGGCACGGCCGATCCTAACGGCAAGGTTACAGAGTCCAACGAGGGCAACAACGTTCTGACCGAGACGATCAAGAAGCAGTGATCCGCTTGAGTCGGATGGAAGGAGCGGAGATGAACGCGAACCGGAGCGGCAGGCGCTCTTTGGCGTATTGGTTCGTCGGGGCGGTCGTCGCGGCGGGGCTCCTGGGCGTGGCGGCGCGCGACCGCGTCGTCGCGCCGCTGAGCGCGCAGGTCGGGTGCGGCCCGCGCTACGTGGCGACCGGCGACGACATCCCGGCGGGACACGACGTCAACCAGTCCCAGCGCTATCCGGATCATCTGTTCAACGATCACCTGAAGAAGTACGGCGGCTGGTGCGAGTTCGACGTCGCCAGGAACGGGACCACATCGTCGACGGAGATCACCGGCGGGCAACTCGCGCAGACGTGGAACTACCAGCCGGATCTGATCACGTTGACGATCGGCGAGCAGGACGCGACGATCGTGAATCTCATCACGCAATGCTTCGACAACGTGAAGAGCCACGACTTCGCCAGCGCCAACACGTGTGCCGCATCGATTCTGGGAAACGCTTCGCTGTTTTCCAACCTGAACCTGAAGCTCACGACGATCCTTCAACAGTACAGAGTGATCATGGCCGGCCGGCCGAGGCTCGTCGTCGCGGTGACTGGTTATCCGAACCCGTATCCAAAGTCGAGTGATGCCGCGGAGAAGATTGCGGAACTGTGTCCGCCGCTCGAAGACACCATCATCACCTGCACAGCGCGGTGGGTTCAGCTTCCGCCGGCCCTCGACATGCTCGACCAGGTCTTCCAGAAGCTGAACACCCAGATTGCCAACTCCGTGGCGCCGTTCACGATTGGATCCGGCGGCCGCATCATCTTCGTCGACACGTACACCAAGCTGCGCGATCACTGCATGAAGATGGAGGTGTCCTTCAAGACGCAGGTGGAGCATCCTGAGGAAGACGGCGTGGTGCACGAGCATGATTCGCCGAGCGCTGTCAACTTCGGGTGCTCGACACCCTGGTTCGTCGCGGGGAGCGACGGAACCGATACGCCCTTCTATCTGTTCCCTGCAACGCCCGGCGTACTGATCGAGGAAAGTCAGACAACGTCCGGTATGGGCGTCTACCCGACTGACGACGGTCAGAAATGCATCTCGGATCTGATTTGGGAGGCTGATACGCCCGAGCCGGGTGTCACGCCCCTAAAATGGAAGCTGGGTATTCCGGAGCAGCCCAACTCGAACATCTGTCAGTAAGCAGCCGATCGTGGTCCGCCGGCGAAGGCTTTTGACGCGTCGCCCGAAGAGCGCCGCGCCAAGGCCGACCCTTGCCTGATGATTCCGTTGGCGATGGTAGTGCTCCACGTATTCGTGCACCGCCCGCCGCAAAGCCGATCAGGACGCGAGCCACATCGGATCTGATCTGGGAGGCCGACACGATCGATCCGGGAACGACGCCACTGAAGTGGAAGCTGGGGATTCCGGAAGCGCCGAACAGCAACATCTGCCAATCGTCGGGAACCTGACGAAACGTAACCGCTGTACCTTCAGGGTGCGCGGAGAGTCTACGAAGACGAGCCTTCAGTGCGCTCTCCGCGTCCTCTGCGGTTGTACTCGCCCAGGCCAACAGCCAGCAGCATCACGAGCAGCGCGCCCGGAACGAACGCGGCCAATGCCTGGCCGAAGGCGACCCACGTCACGACGGCTCCCGCCATCGTCGCGGCGACCATCGCGATGCCGACGAGTGATAGACGCGGGACGAGCGTCAGCAGGCCGCCGGCGATCTGCATCGCGCCGGTCAGGTACCGGAACCACTGACCGAACCCGATTCGATCGAACAGACGTACCCAGAGCGGATCGCGAAACTTCGAGGATCCGATCGCCACGAAAGCGATGGCGACCGCGAGGCGCGGGAGCCAGGCGGTCAGCGCGTCGATTCGGCTCGGAATCCTGTTGGGTTCG